>Ga0315281_10008070_pt1 | contig 14728 bp, 12 predicted proteins | sample YL17G07_0_MG_FD_204540 | JGI IMG/M metagenome (GOLD analysis project Ga0315281, IMG submission 204540) | Sediment microbial communities from Yellowstone Lake, YNP, Wyoming, USA - YL17G07_0 | ecosystem: Environmental > Aquatic > Freshwater > Lake > Sediment | place: USA: Wyoming | collected...
AGACCCAGCGGGAGTAAGAGCAGGGCGACCGTGGGGCTCAACGGAACCGATGCGAACGCGACCACCATCATCAACGCGCCCGCGGCCAGGAGCAAGACCTCTCCGTAACGTTGCGACAGAGTCCGGATGAGACCGCCCTGAATGCCCACCATGATCAACGCCATCATCGCGAGGATGTAGGAAACGTGGATGGCGTCATAGGAATATCGTTGCATCATAAAGAAGGCGAAAGTCGACTCGAGCTGCGTCACTGCGAGCGTAAACACGAGATTGACGACGCATAGCTTCAAGATGGCCGGATTCTCCAAAAGCTTCGTCCTGATCTTTTCGACGACGTGGTGGTGATGCGCCGGTTCGGGGAGATGAAGGAACGCATAGAATAGGTTGACGGCGCTCAAGGCGGCGGCCGTCAGGATCGGGACGTGATAGCCGTATCTTGATAACACGCCGCCCAAGGCCGGCCCCAAAAGAAAGCCGATCCCGAAGGCTGCCCCGATCATTCCCATTCCCTTGGTCCGGTTTTCCTCCGTCGTCACGTCCGTTACGTAGGCCGAGGCGACGCTGATGTTTGCCGCAAAGGTGCCGGATAAAAGGCGCCCGACAAAAAGAAGAAGAAGCGAATTCGCCAAGCCCAAGAGCGTCAGCGAGAGAGCCGAGCCCGCGATGGTCAGCAGGAGAACCTTTTTGCGTCCGATCTTGTCCGATATCTTGCCCCAGACGGATGAAAACAAGAATTGCATCGCCGAGTACGAAGTCAAAAGAAGGCCGACGATCGTGGCGTTCGCTCCGTATTGTTTCGCGTAGAAGGGCAGGATCGGCATGACGACGCCGAAGCCGATCAGGTCGAGGACGATCACGCTGAATAAGATCAGGAGGCTGCGTTTGGAACCGACGTCGGTTGACATGAGGGCCGGGTTATTCCATAGGGCCGAAGTGAAATCAATCCTTACCGCTGGCCTTGGCGCCCTTCTCCTTTTGTCTCTCCTGGCTGGTTGCGCCAAGCCCCTGCCGGTGTTCGGCGCCGTCCCGGAATTTTCGCTCAAGCGCGAATCGGGGGAACCTGTTTCGAAAAAATCCCTCGAAGGCGGCGTGTGGGTGGCGGATTTCATCTATACCGGCTGCTCGGAGGCCTGTCCGTTGCTTTCGATGAGAATGAGCGAGCTTCAAAAGAGGCTGGAAAAAGTCTTGCCGATACCGCTGTTGGTCTCCATCAGCGTCGATCCGGAGACCGATACGCCGGAGCGGTTGAGCGCATACGCCAAACGCTACGGAGCCGATCCCTCCCGATGGATGTTCCTGACCGGCGATTCCGAAGTGATCCAAAAAACGGTGACGGAAGGATTTAAACTGAGCGATGTCAAATCGAAGGAAGACGGAAGCATCTTTCACGCGAACAAGTTCGTTCTGGTGGATCGGCGGGGGAGGATTCGCGGTTATTATGAGTCGGAGGAAGCGGGGGTGAAGCGCCTGATGGAGGACCTCCCGCGGCTGCAGAGGGAGGAGTGATGGAAAACGATCTTGGCTCCGTTTTAGCGGCCGTCAATGCGACGTTCAATGGACTTTCGGGGATATGCTTGTTCTGCGGCTACCTGGCGATCCGCCGCGGCGATCGACAGACCCACAAGAAATGGATGATCTCGGCCTTTGCGCTGTCGGTGCTGTTTCTCGTGAGCTATCTAACCCGCTTTTCGCTCACCGGCGTTCATCGCTATCCCGGCGTGGGCCCGATAAAGACGTTCTATCTGGCCCTCTTGGGCTCGCATACGCTGCTTGCGGTGATGACCCCTATCTTGGCATTGCGGACCCTCACTCTCGCCCTCAAAGGACGGTTTGAGGCGCATCGCAAGATCGCCCGCATCACTTTTCCCATTTGGATGTATGTCTGCGTGACAGGCGTCTTGGTCTATTTCATGCTGTATCGGTTTGTTTACTGAGGGGAATCCCCCGTCCTAAACGGTGGAGATTTTCCAAGACAAGGCTGGTCCGACGCGCCCTATTTATGATAGCAACGCAATCCACGGCTAGGGCGAGAAGGATGGAACGCAAGATGAATGGGGCCAAATGAATTGGGCCAAATGAATTGGGATTGACGCACGCTGTTTGCAATGTAAGATTATTTTCAAATTTCATAGCTCTAATAAAGGACATAAGGAAAAGGATGAAAGCTCTCATCATAGCCGCAGGCAAAGGTGAACGACTACGGAGATGGGATGGGGATTTGCCCAAGCCTCTTTTTAAGGTGGCGGGACTGACCTTGATCGAGCGCGCGATCCTCTCGGCCAAGAAGGCGGGCATCACGGAGTTCGTGATCGTAACGGGCTATCAAGGGGATACGATTCAGAAACGGTTGTCATCCAAGCGGCAGGACAAGCTCGGCGTGACGATTCAGTTCGTTCAGAACGACGACTGGGAAAAGGCCAACGGCCATTCGGTTCTCAAGGCCAAGCCCTATTTGAACAATGACTTTGTGTTGATGATGTCCGATCACATCTTCGATTGGCGTATTTTGGAAGCCCTCGTTCGGAACGGCACGGTCGCAGGCGAGGTCACTTTGGCGGTGGACGGTCGCGTCGATGAGATTTTCGATCTCGATGACGCCACCAAAGTGAAGACCTTGGACGGAACTCCGGCCAGCCTGATTGCGGAGATCGGCAAGGAGATTCCAAGTTACGACGCCATCGACACCGGTCTTTTCCTGTGTTCTCCAACCCTCTTTCAGGCGCTGGAAAATGCGTGCACGGAAGGGAAGGGGAGCCTGACCGAGGCCATGCGGCTCTTGGCCGCCGAGGGCAAGGCGCGCACTTTCAGGATCGGAAATCACTATTGGCAGGACGTCGACACCCAACCGAGTCTCAAGGAAGCCTATCGCGTCTTGTTTCGTTCGCTTCGAAAAGACACGGACGGCGTCATTTCGCGCTATTTCAACCGTTGGGTCTCGGGACTCATGACCCGCATATTGATTCGGACGTCCCTGACGGCCAACCAAGTGACCTGGTCGGCCCTGGTGGTCGGCCTGCTTTCCGGTTTTTTCGTCTCCAAGGGAACGCCGCATGACGTCGCGATCGGCGGCCTTCTGTTCCAATTCGCCTCTATCTACGACGGTTGCGACGGCGAAATGTCAAAGCTCAAGCTTTCGTCCTCGAAGTTCGGTGAATGGCTGGACACGGTTTGCGACAATATCACTTATCTGGCCTTCTTCGGCGGAGTCATCCTCGGTATTTACAGGCAGGGTTATTCCAATATCATGCCCATGGGACTCCTGACGGGTTTCGGCGTCGTGATGGCCTTGGCCACCATGTATCTCTATTTGGTTCGGTTCACGAACTCGGGCAGTCTCGTCACGGTCCAGAAGGATCTTTCGGGAGATTTGGAAACCGTCGAGCAGAATGCGTTTATCGCCTTATTCGGCAGGGTTAAATTCATGGTGAAGCGCGATTTCTTCGCGGTCTTGTTCATGGTTCTGTGTCTGATGAATAAGCTGGAATGGATCTTGATCCTCACGGCCTTGGGTTCGAATCTCGCCTGGATCGTGATTTTGACGATGAAGCGCGAATTCGCAAGCGAGCCAAAACCCGAACTGTCGCGAAACTGATCGGCTAAGCACAATGCTTTCGAAACAATTCACCGCCTCCAAAAAATTGGAAGGCATCTACAAGTTTCTCAAGATCAAGGCGAACGGCTGGCCGCGCCTCATCAATCTCGAGGTGACCAAACTCTGCAACGCCCAGTGCGATTTCTGTCCCTGCTGGGAGATTAAGGACTACCCGCAGCTCAAGGACTACGCCGAGATCATGAAAAAATTTAAGCCGATTGTCTTATCCCTCAATGGCGGCGAACCGCTTCTCCGGAAAGATTTCGTCGATATTGTGGACCAGGTGAGGCCGTATTGCACGTATCTCACGATGATCACCCACGGGCAGCTTCTGACCGAAGATAAGTTTAAGGAATTGACGGACCACGGAATCGATCAGGTCACGATTTCGCGGAATTATATCGACGAAACTCATGATCGCGAACGGCATCTCCCGGGCCTGACCGAACACTTCAAGAAGCTCGTCCCGGCTTTGACGAAACAGGGGTTCGACAACATCGGATTCAATACCGTCATCATGGATCAGAATCTCGACCACATCATTCCTCTGGCGAAGGAGGCCCATGAATGGGGCGTCAAGATCTCTTTTAGTTCGTACAGCACCTACAAGAACGACAAGGGTTCTTATAAGGTGAGGGAAGATCGGCACGCCCGGCTCCGAGAGGTCATCGACCAAATTTTGGAGCTCAAGAAGTCTCAGGGAAACATCCTCACGTCGAGTTGGTATTTGAAACGGATTCCCGAGTTTTTCCGCGAAGGCCGCATGGAAGACTGCCGGGCGGGCTTAAACTTCATCCAGATGACGCCGGACGGCTATATCAAGCGCTGTTCGGAGATGCCGGTGATGACGCACTGGTCCGAATACGCACCCGCAAAGGTCGAGAAAAATACCTGCGATATCTGCTGGTTGTCCTGCCGGGGGGAGACGGAGACGCCGATTACGCCGTCGCGCCTGTGGGAGTTCGTGAAGCACTGATGGGCTTAGATCTCAAACAGAAAAAGGCCACTCCCTACTCCGATCAACCCGTTCGCCCGTGCGAAGCGCTTGCCACCGGCTGTTAATAGTCCATGATGGTGATGCAGCAAAAGTAGTTCCATTTGGCGCAAGTGCCATTCGTGCGAGGCCACGCACACACGGCACAGTAGGACTGAGGTGCGGGACAGCTTAATGCCCGCCGCACAGCAACCGGAGGAGCGACTGGCGGTTCATCAACATCACCTAGGGAAGGTGTCTCCTGGGCTTCCCGTGCGTTAAGAGTCCCATAAATCGTGCAGAATGAGAAAACGACGATGAGACCGCAAAGAATCCGTAAAACAATACGTTTCATGCCCATAATTTGTCCCCCTTAATAATACAAGGCATGCAAATGAGATGCCGAGAAACCAAACCAAACCAAACCAAACCAAACCAAACCAAACAATTTCAGCTAGTTGGCTGTTCATAATGAATGTGTCGCGGGTTAAAATGAACCCGTGGACGCATATGTTTATCACAATGAGAAAAATAGGTTGTCTCGCCGGATTTCCTATAGCGAACGGAATCCAGCTTCGCTGGATGAAGCGAGCGGTGAAGCCAATGGATTTCAGATGGGGATCATCAAGGGGAGAGCGGTTATCCCCCCTTGATTCAGAAGGTGCCGCCTGAGGGACTCGAACCCCCACGGAGTTGCCCCCACGAGATTTTGAGTCTCGCGTGTCTACCAATTCCACCAAGGCGGCATTTCGCTCGGACTGGCAAAGCCAGATCCTCGCTATAGTTGAGGGAGATAACGCTCTCCCCCAAGCTCCCATCTGTCTGGAGCAATTTTTTTGCTATTGCAATAACTATTTAGATTCGCTAACTAATTCTCACATTTTCGGACAGTACCGAAAGTGGGCCGTTGAGCCCACTTTTTTTGTTCCTGAGGCACCCTCATTGATGCCAAGCCCTCAGGCGCTTATAGAGGGCTTCAAGCGCAGCGTCATGGACCTGAAACGACTGAAATTACTGATTGATCCTGTCTTGACGCCATTGGGTTATGAGTTAGTCGATGTGCGGTATGTGGTCGAGCAGGGGCGTTCGATCATGCGGGTCATGATCGATTGCGAGGGCGGCGTGAAGGTCGACGATTGTGAGCGCGCCTCGCGGGAAATCGAGACCCTGCTCGAAGTTGAAGGAGACATTCGAGATAGGTATCATCTGGAAGTCTCGTCGCCCGGTCTCAACCGTCCCCTCGTAAAAGAGGCTGATTTTGTACGGTTTACGGGGAAGGTGGCCGCAGTCAAGACGCGGGAGCCGATCGATGAATATGGGGGACGGCGGAATTACAAGGGTCTATTGAAAGGTGTTGAAGAAGGGCGCGCGGTGATGCTGATCGACGGTCAGGAATATCGCGTGCCTATTAATCTAATCGAAAAGGCCAATCTAGTTTTCTAGTAGGAGGTTAGGTTTCCATGTTGCAAAATTTATCGAAAATCATCGAGCAGGTCGCAAAAGAAAAATCCATTCCGAAGGAAATCATCACCGAAGCGATCGAAGCGGCCATGCTGACGGCGGCCCGCAAAAAATACGGTCACGAGCGTGAGATCGAGGCTCGCTTCAACGAGGAAATGGGCGAGGTCGAGCTCTTTCAGTTTCGGACGGTCGTGGAGAATGTGACCAATCCCTTCACGGAAGTTGGCGTCAAAGAGGCCGGCCAGTTGGACCCCGAAGCCCAGGTCGGCGACAGCATCGGCGAAAAACTTGACAATACGTTCCTCGGCCGCGTCGCCGCCCAGACGGCCAAGCAGGTGATCATCCAGAAAGTCCGGGATGCCGAGCGGGATATCGTCTACAACGAATACAAGGACCGCGTAGGCGAACTCATTACGGGCATCGTCCGCCGCGTCGAAAAGGGAAATGTGATCGTCGATTTGGGCCGTACCGAGGCGGTATTGCCTCCGCGGGAGCAGATCCGAATGGAAGATTACAAACCAAACGATCGCGTTCAGGCCTACTTTTTGGCGCTGCAGAAATCCTCTCGCGGGCCGTCGTTGATCTTGAGCCGGCGCGATCCCAACTTATTGACCAAGCTTTTCGAGATGGAGGTACCCGAGGTTTCCGAAGGCGTGGTTGAGGTCAAGAGCGTCGCGCGCGAGCCGGGTGCCCGGTCGAAGATTGCGGTTTATTCCAAGGACAGCGACGTCGATCCCGTCGGTGCTTGCGTCGGCATGAAGGGTTCGCGTGTCCAAAACGTCGTTCAGGAACTCAGAGGCGAAAAGATAGACATCGTGGCGTGGGATCCCGATCCGGCCAAGTTTGTGTGCAATGCGATTGCGCCGGCCGAGGTCGCCAAGGTCATTGTCAACGAAAAGGACCGCAGCATGGAAATCATTGTCCCCGATGACCAGCTTTCTCTCGCCATCGGCAAAAAGGGACAGAATGTCCGTCTGGCCGCCGAGTTGACCGGATGGAGCATCGATATCTATAGCGAGACGAAGCTTGATGAGATGGCGAAGAAGGCGAAGAAGATCCTCGCCGAAGCCCTCGGAATGGAAGAGGCGTCAGCGATGATTCTCTACAGCCATGCGTTCCGAAGTCCCGAAGAAATCGTAGGGGCTACTCATGAGGAATTGATGCGGATCCCAGGCATGATCCTCAATCGGGTGCAGGAGATTAAGGCCGCCGCGCAGGCTTACGTGGACAAGAAGCGCGAGTCCGTCGAAGCGGCGGCTGGAGATGTTGGCGTCAGCGCACCCGGCCTCGAGGTCCCCCTGGAATCCGTCAAGGGCGTCGGACCCAAGACGCAGGAACTTTTGGCGGCGGCCGGTATTACCGCACCGTCCCAAGTGGCGCAGCTGACACCGGAGGAATTGTCAGAGAAAACGGGAATTCCGCTCGCAAAGGCTCAGCAATTGGTGGAAACATGTCGTGCCAGCTTGTCTGCGGTCGCCTAATATACAGTCACTAAGTAGAAAGACATCTTATGGACGTCAAAACGGGAGTCGAGGAAAAACGGGTCAAGTCGACGATTATTCGTCGGCGTACCAAGACCGAGGCGGAAGCCCCGCATGCGGAGCCGGCTGGGGAAGCGCCCGCTGCGCCGACGGTCGAAGCGGCGGCCGGGGATGTTCCTGCGGTTTCTTCGGAGAAGAGTTCCGTTAAAACGACGTCTGAAATGATCGCAGCGGCTCCAAAAGCAGCTGTTTCTGCCGTACGTACGGCTGTGACGACCAGGGAAGGACTCCGTCCGCAAGGCCAGGTGGCTCAAGTGATCTCGCGTGCGCCGGACGCCAAGAAGACGGTTGCGGTGGTCGTGGCGTCGGTCCCGGAAACGGCCGCAGAAGCCGCCGAAAGGGAAAGACTCAAGAAACCGGCTCGTCGCAAAAGCAAAGACGAACTCGAGATGGAAATGATCGAGAGAGCCGGAGGCATCAAAAAAGCGGCCGAACTCATGGAGTCGGCCCCCGAGAGGCTCGAGCGCGTCTTCCGCCCGGAGAAGAGTTCGAAGAAGAAGAAGATTTTCACCAAAAGAGATTTCAAAAAGACCGAAATCACAACGCCCAAGGCGATCAAGAGAATCATCCGCATCGAAGGCGGCATTTCCATCGCAGAGCTCGCCAAGCGCATGAGCATCAAGGCGTCGGATGTCATGAAGAAGCTCCTTGATTTGGGTACGATGGCGACCATCAATCAGGCGATCGACGTCGATACGGCGATCGTTGTGGCCCACGACTTCGGCTATGAAGTGGAGAACGTGGCCTTCGCCGAGGCATCGGTGATCGATCGGTCGAAAGTGGTGGCGGAAGAAGGAGAACGGGTTTTCCGTTCTCCCATCGTGACGGTCATGGGTCACGTCGACCACGGAAAGACGAGCCTCCTGGATGCGATCCGCAAAACCCAGGTGGCTGCGGGCGAGGCCGGAGGCATCACGCAGCACATCGGAGCCTACGACGTCCAGATCCCGAAGGGGTCGGTGACTTTTATTGATACGCCCGGCCACGAAGCCTTTACGGCGATGAGGGCCCGAGGCGCCCAGGTAACCGACCTGGTCATCTTAGTGGTCGCCGCCGACGACGGAATTATGCCGCAGACGGTGGAAGCGATCAATCACGCCAAGGCCGCGAAGGTTCCTATCATTGTGGCGGTCAATAAGATCGACAAACCATCGGCCGATCTAGCGCGTGTCGATCGGGGATTGATGGAGCATGGTCTCGTTTCCGAAAAGTTGGGCGGTGACACGATTATCGTTCCCGTCTCGGCGAAGACGGGTCAAGGCATCGAAGACCTCCTCGAGATGATCGCCCTGCAATCCGAAGTCTTGGAGCTCAAAGCCAATCCGAACAAGCGTGCGGTGGGAACCATTATCGAAGCGCGCCTGGATAAGGGGCGAGGTCCGGTGGCGACGGTCGTTGTTCAGGATGGAACGCTCAAGATCGGCGATATTGTTGTGGCCGGCACGGCTGCAGGCAAAGTCCGCGCTTTGGTGGACTCCTTAGGCCAGGCTGTCAAGGAAGCGGGACCTTCGAAGCCCGTCGAGGTCTTGGGCTTGGACAGCGTTCCGATGGCCGGCGATAAACTGCATGCGATGGAATCCGAAGAAGACGCACGTCAGGTCTCCGAACATCGCGAAAAAAAGATGAGAGAGGTTAAGTTCGGCGCCCGCGTCATGCCGACGCGTTTGGAGGATGTCTACGCCAAGGCCACCCAAGGAGAGGTCCCCGAGGTGAAAGTCATCGTCAAAGGGGATGTGCAGGGTTCCCTCGAGGCGATCCGCGAAGCAATCACGAAATTATCCACTGAGAAAGTTCGTCTCAGCGTCATTCATACGGGCGTGGGCGCCGTCTCTGAATCGGACGTGATGCTGGCTATGGCTTCTCATGCGATCATCGTCGGCTTCAATGTCCGTCCCGACGCCAAGGCCCGCGAGACGGGGGAGCGCAACAAGGTCCAGATCCGAGGCTACAGCATCATTTATGAAGTGATAGACGACATGAAAAAGGCCATGGAAGGGATGCTGGCTCCCACTTATGAAGAGAAATACTTGGGCCGCGCCGAAGTTCGTCAGGTTTTTGCGGTTTCAAAAATTGGGACCATTGCGGGATGTTCCGTCACGGACGGGAAGATCGTTCGCTCCGCCTCCGTTCGTCTGGTAAGAGACGGCAAGGTCATGTGCCAGGGGAAGATTTCATCGCTGAAGCGCTTTAAGGACGATGCAAAAGAAGTGACTTCCGGCCTCGAGTGCGGCATCGGAATCGAAAATTACAACGACGTCAAACCCGGCGATACGATTGAAACGTTTCAGGTCGAGGAAATAGCCGGCAAGCTCTAATGGCCCAGCATCGAATCAAGCGCGTTGAGGAAGAACTTCAGCATGCCGTGAGTTCCATCATCCTCTTTGAAATGACCGATCCGGACATTAAACACGTCACCGTAACGCGCGTGATGGCCACCAAGGACATGAGCCTCGCTCGGATCTATTACGACATCGGAATTCGGACAAGCTTGGAGGAAAAGAGGAAGATCTGCGATGCCCTGAGAAGGGCCCAAAGCTTCGTTCGGCGTCAACTGGCTTCGCGAATGAATTTCAAGAAGATGCCCGAGATTGAATTTTTCTATGACGAAACCCTCGAAGAAACCACGCGGGTCGAAAACCTCTTCTCTAAACTCTAGAATCCTTGCGCACATTGCAGCTTTAGTCCGCGGGGGAAAAAGATTCTTAGTGGCCACGCATCAAGGTCCCGACGGCGACGCCCTGGGTTCGGCCCTCGCTCTGGCCTTCGGATTGAAAAAAATCGGAAAGAAGGTCAGGATATATAATCAAGACCCGGTCCCGTCTTATCTTCGTTTCTTGCCCGGTTCGGAGCAGGTGAGCCGGATTTTAAATGAGAAGGAACGGTTCGACGCGAGTTTCATCGTCGACTGCGCGGACCTTCATCGCGTTGGAAATATCTTTCAGGAGCATTCGGGCTTGGGTATCAAGATCGTTGTTGATCATCACGCCAGGAGCGGCAAGGCGGGAGACCTCAATTTCATAGATGCCCATGCAGCCTCATCGGGCATGGTGGTGGTTGAGGTCCTGAAAGCCCTGCGCGTCGCGTTGGACCGGAAGATCGCAACTAATATCTACGCAACGATAGTGGCGGATACCGGAAATTTCCGATATGCGAACGTGAATGCAAAGGTCTTCGAGACGGCGAAGCGTATGGTGGAGGCGGGCGCCGTGCCGTGGAGGATTTCACGAGAAATCTATGAGCGCCACCCCAAGGAGAGATTTAGGCTTTTGCCGAGAGTGATAGAGACGCTGAAGCTCTTTTTTGATGACCGCGTGGCCATGATCGCCGTGACACAAGACATGCTTAGACAGACGGGCGCGACACGAGACATGACGGAGGACTTCATCGAGTATCCGCGGTCGATAGGGTCCGTCGAGGTCTCGGTCTTTCTTCAGGAGGCCGAGGACGGGCGCGTTAGGGTAAGCCTCCGATCCAAGGAGTCCATCGACGTGAGCCGGATTGCCGCCGGTTTCGGAGGGGGAGGACATGCGCGGGCGGCCGGATGCATTATTGAGGCGGGCATGGAACGCGTCCAAGACAGGCTGATCAAGGCCATCCAGGCGGAGTTAGAGCAAAATTTGGTTTACAGCCAAAAATCGCTATGTTAGCTTTTTCTGAGTATGACCGAGGCCGGTTGCCCCTCTTCGATGGGCGGGTGAGGGAATGGTCAACGAAGTAGTCCTTGTGGGATGGAGACGGAGTCGGAAGCCATGGAAAATGAAAAGCAGGAAGTCATCGTTAAGTTCAAGATTCATGAGAAGGACACCGGTTCGGCCGAGGTCCAGATCGCCCTTTTATCGAAGCGGATCGAGCACCTTTCGGGCCACTTTAAGTCGCACGTGAAAGATCATCAGTCGCGTCGCGGTCTGCTCAAAATGGTCGGCCAGCGCCGACGTTTGCTTGCCTATTTGAAGAATAAAAACGTCGATCGTTATCGGCGTGTGACGAAGGAATTAGGGTTAAGGAAGTAACGAGGAGAGAGAAGATCTGATAATTTATGGGAATCGTCCCCGTCGCAAAGACAGGGGCGGTTGGTATAAGTTATCAGCCTTACCCTCCTTAGTAGTTTCATAGCCTTTACCCACAAATTGGATTTTTAATGCGATTGGAGTCGAGAGGCCTTTGTGTAGGTTCCGGTCGGTCGCGCATTTCAAGGAGAAAAATATGATTCATCGTGTAGAAACGCAGATCGGTGGACGATCGATCGTCATCGAGACCGGCAAGGTTGCCAGACAGGCCGGGGGAGCCGTGACGATCCGCATGGGCGATTCCATCGTTCTCGTGACGGCCGTCGTATCGAAGAAGCCGAAAGTGGGCGTGGATTTCCTTCCTCTGACTTGTGAGTACATAGAAAGGACGTTCGCGGCCGGTAAGATCCCGGGCGGTTTTTTCAAGCGGGAAGGCCGTCTGAGCGAGCTGGCCACTCTCACCAGCCGGTTTATCGACCGGCCCATCCGCCCTCTCTTTCCGGAGGGTTTCCATCACGAAATGCAGGTCCTGGCGACGGTCCTCTCGGCCGATTCGGACAATGAACCCGGCATGCTGGCTTTGACCGGCGCTTCCGCGGCCCTCCTGCTTTCCGATGCGCCTTTTGAGACGGCGATCGCGGGCGTGCGCGTCGCCCGCGTGGGCGGCGTCCTCAAGTGCAATCCGACCATGGAAGAACTGGAGACGTCCGACATCAACCTGGTCGTCGCGGGAAGCCGCGATGCGGTGATGATGGTGGAAGGGGAGATGGAGGAAGTTTCCGAAGCCGATGTGATCGAGGCGATTCATTTTGCCCACGACTCCATGCAGTCTTTGCTCAAGATCCAGGAAGAATTACGTAAACTCGCGGGCAAGCCCAAGATGGAAGTGAAAGTGGAGGAAGAAGACAAGACTTTCAGTGAAGACGTCCGTTCCTTCAGCGAGCAGAAGCTGAAGGCCGCCTTCAAAACTCCGGAAAAGCAGAAGCGTCAGCAAGCCATCGCGGCCGTGGAGGCGGAACTCGCGCAAGCGAAGGTCCCCGCCGGGGACGATGGGACCGTTGCGAAGAAGGTGAAACAGCATTTCGCGGATCTCGAGTACCAGCTCATGAGAAAGATGGTCACGGATGAGAAGAAGCGCATCGACGGCCGCCGTTACGACGAGATCCGCCCGATCACGATCGAGACGGGTGTCCTACCGCGGGCGCATGGATCGGCCCTCTTCACGCGCGGCGAGACCCAGGCCCTGGTGGCCGTTACGCTGGGGTCCGGTGACGACGAGCAGACCATTGATGCCTTGGCCGGCGAATGGTCCAAACGGTTCATGCTCCATTACAATTTTCCTCCGTTCTGCACCGGCGAAACCAAGCCCATGCGCGGGCCCAGCCGGCGTGAAATCGGCCACGGAGCCTTGGCCGAACGGTCGGTGCAGCGTGTGTCTCCCTCGGAGGAGTCTTTCCCGTATACGATCCGCATCGTCTCCGAGATTCTCGAGTCCAACGGTTCCTCATCCATGGCGACCGTGTGCGGGGCCTCGCTGGCCTTGATGGACGCGGGCGTTCCTCTTAAGTCGCACGTGGCCGGCATCGCGATGGGATTGGTGAAGGAGGGCGACAAGGTCGCCATCCTGTCCGACATCCTGGGAGATGAGGACCACCTAGGCGACATGGATTTCAAGGTGGCGGGGACTGAAAAAGGCATCACCGGTCTTCAGATGGATATCAAGATCGCCGGCGTTGAAGGGGCACTTCTGGCTAACGCCCTGGAACAGGCGCGGCAGGGACGTCTACACATCTTAGGTAAGATGAGGGAGGCCCTCGAAGCCCCTAGAGCGGAACTCTCGTCTTATGCTCCGCGCATCAAGACGATGACGATCGACAAGGAAAAAATCGGCGCCTTGATCGGGCCAGGCGGCAAGAACATTCGCGGTATTATCGATGAGACGGGCGTGAAGATGGACGTTGAAGACGATGGAACGGTCAAAATTTACTCCAACGACGCCGTGGCCATGAGCCGTGCGATTGAGAAGGTCGAAGAACTAACGGCGGTGCCGGAGCTTGGAAAAATATACCGGGGCAAAGTGGTGAAGATCGCCGAATTCGGCGCCTTCGTAAACATCCTGCCAGGTACGGATGGTCTCTTGCATATCTCGGAAATCGATTTTCATCGCGTGAATCAGGTTCGCGATATCTTGACGGAGGGTGATGAAGTGATGGTTAAGGTCATCCGCATGGAGAACGACGGCAAGATTGCGCTCTCACGTAAGGAAACCATGACGCCTCCGGAGGGTTATGTGCCGCCGCCGCCGCGTGAAGAAGGATTTAGACGGCCGCGCGATGACGACCGGCGTGGCCCCGATCGAAGGCCGGGACGAGGTCCCGGTGGCGGTCGCCCGCATCGCTAGGTCCCTAGGTCTTAGCGATCAGGCGGAATGGCCTGTCAGGATTTTGTGGAGGACTCCTAAGACTTGACGTCGGGTTTCTTCCGGACTTCCCGAATTGTCGATTACGTAGTGGGCGAGCTTTTCTTTCTCGTCGTTGGGGAGTTGGCTCTGGATGCGTTGCTCGGCCTCAGGCACGGAGAGGCCGTCACGTGCGATCAGACGGCGCATTTGAAGTTCGGGTTCGACCCGGATGAGGATGTTCTTGTCCATGGCGCTGTGGAGTCCGGACTCAAAGAGGAGAGCGGCGTCGACTACGATGATCTTTGGAGGAGGCGAGGACTTGTTCTCTGGTGCCCGTATTCCGCGAACCCTTTTCGCAATTTCCCGCACGATCTCCGGGTGCGTGATGCCCTCAAGGTCCTTTCGAGCAGTCTCATCACTAAATACGATCGATCCAAGCCCGATGCGATCGATCTGGCGGTCTTCCTGAAGAATTTCCGGGCCGAATCGTTCCACGATCGCCTGAAACGCCTTTCGACCCGGCTGAACGACATCGCGCGCAACCTGATCGGCGTCGATGACGGGGACTCCCACGTCCTGAAAAAACCGGGTGACCGTCGACTTGCCTGAAGCGATGCCTCCGGTCAGGCCGAGCAAAAGCAGATTTCCGCTCATCCGCTCATGGAGAAGGGCGATGGAGGGGTTCTCCCTCTCTTGCTCCATCATCGTGGTCCAGACGCTCTCGACGAAACTTTCCTCGCTAAACTCAGAGCT
>Ga0315281_10008071_pt1 | contig 14726 bp, 11 predicted proteins | sample YL17G07_0_MG_FD_204540 | JGI IMG/M metagenome (GOLD analysis project Ga0315281, IMG submission 204540) | Sediment microbial communities from Yellowstone Lake, YNP, Wyoming, USA - YL17G07_0 | ecosystem: Environmental > Aquatic > Freshwater > Lake > Sediment | place: USA: Wyoming | collected...
AGGGAGGCGGAGGCGGCGAGCCCGAGCCCGCCGGTCACCGCCGCGGCGACGTCCGAGAGGATGTCGCCGAACGTGTTCTCCGTGACGACGACGTCGATCGTCTCCGGCGCCTGCACGAGCGTCATCGCGAACGAGTCGACGAGCGCATGGTCGAGCGGCACGTCGGGGTACTCCGCGGCGACCGCGATCACGACGTCGCGCCACAGGCGCGAGGTGGCGAGCACGTTCACCTTGTCCACGGAGGTCAGGCGCCCGCGCCGCGCGCGCGCGATCTCGAAGGCGCGCCGGGCGATCCGCTCGACCTGCGCCGGTGTGTACTCGCAGGTGTCGAAGACCGTCCCGTCGGGTCGTGTCCCGCGGGCGCCGTAGTAGAGGCCGCCGACAAGCTCGCGGACGACGATCAGGTCCACGGCGCCCCGCCGTGCCGGGCGCAGGTTCGCGTAGACGCCGAGCTCCTTGCGCAGCGCCAGCAGCCCCTGCTCGGGCCGGACGGGAGCGCCCTCCAGCTCGGGCAGGCCGACCGCCCCGAGGAGGACGGCGCCGGCGGCCTTGCAGGCGGCGAGCGTCTCGTCGGGGAGCGGCGTGCCGAGCGCCTTGATCGCGCCGCCGCCGAAGGCGTATTCGTCGTGCTCGATCCCGAGGGCGTCGAGGACGCGCACGGCCTCGGCCATCACCTCCGGCCCGATGCCGTCGCCTGGCAGGCAGGCGACTCTCACAGCGCCCTCGTGTCGACGGGCGCCGGGTGCGCCGCCTCGTAGGCGGCGATGTCGTCCTCGTGCGCGAGCGTCAGGCCGATGTCGTCGAGCCCGTTCAGCAGCCGGAAGCGCGTGGACTCGTCGAACGCGAACGGAAGCACCCGCCCGTTCGGCGCCGTGATCGTGCCCGCCTCGAGATCCACGGTGAGGTCGGAGCCGCGGTCGAGGTCCACCGACTCCATCAGGGCCTTGACCTCGTGCTCGGGCAGGACGATCGCGACGAGGCCGGTCTGCGCGGCGTTCGTGCGGAAGATGTCGCCGAACGACTGCGCGATCACGACGTCGAAGCCGTAGTCGGCGAGTGCCCAGGCGGCGTGCTCGCGCGAGGAGCCGCAGCCGAAGTTGCGCCCGGCCAGGAGCACCTTCGCGCCGGCGAAGGCGGGGTCGTTGAGCGGGAAGCCCGGCCGCGGCTCGCCGTGCTCGTCGTAGCGCCAGTCGAAGAAGAGGACGTCGCCGTAGCCGGTGCGCTCGATCCGCTTCAGGAACTGCTTCGGGATGATCTGGTCGGTGTCCACGTCCGGCCGGTCGAGGATCGCGACTCGGCCGGTGACGATCCGGATCGCCCTCATGCGTTCAGCTCCCTGACGTCCACGAAGTGGCCCGCGAGCGCTGCGGCGGCCGCCATCGCGGGGCTGACGAGGTGTGTGCGGCCGCCGGCTCCCTGGCGGCCCTCGAAGTTGCGGTTCGACGTCGAGGCGCAGCGTTCGCCCGGGCCGAGCACGTCCGGGTTCATGCCGAGGCACATCGAGCAGCCGGCGTTCCGCCACTCGAAGCCGGCCTCGCGGAAGATCCGGTCGAGCCCGTCGGCCTCGGCGTGCGCCTTCACCTGCGCCGAGCCGGGGACGACGAGCGCTGTCACGCCGGGCGCCACCTTCCTGCCCGCCACGACGGCGGCTGCGACGCGCAGGTCCTCGATGCGCGCGTTCGTGCAGGAGCCGATGAAGACGCGGTCGATCCGGATCTCCCCGATCGGCGTCCCCGGCCGCAGGCCCATGTAGGCGAGCGCCCGCTCGGCAGCGGCCCGGTCGTCGGGGTCGGCGATCTCGGCCGGGTCGGGGACGCGGCCGGTGACGGGGACGACCATGCCGGGGTTCGTCCCCCACGTCACCTGCGGCGCGAGCGCGGCGACGTCGATCGCCTCCTCCCGGTCGTAGGCCGCATCCGGGTCGGAGGGGAGAGCGCGCCAGCGGTCGAGCGCCTCCTCCCAGGCGGCGCCCTGCGGTGCCCCCGGGCGCCCCTCGAGGTAGGCGAAGGTCGTGTCGTCCGGTGCGATCAGGCCCGCCCGCGCGCCGGCCTCGATCGACATGTTGCAGATCGTCATCCGGCTCTCCAGCGAGAAGCCGCGGATCGTCTCGCCGGCGTACTCGAGCACGTGCCCGACCCCGCCGGCGACGCCGAGCTGCCCGATCGCGCCGAGGATCAGGTCCTTCGCTGTCACGCCCGGTGCGGGCGAGCCCTCGAAGCGGACGAGCATCGTCTGCGGCCGCCGCTGCGGCAGCGTCTGCGTCGCCAGCACGTGCTCGACCTCGGAGGTGCCGATGCCGAAGGCGAGCGCGCCGAAGGCGCCGTGCGTCGAGGTGTGCGAGTCGCCGCAGACGATCGTCATCCCCGGCTGCGTGACGCCGAGCTCGGGGCCGATCACGTGCACGATCCCCTCGCGGCCCGAGCCGGTCGCATGGAGAGGGACGCCGAACTCCTCGCAGTTGCGCCGCAGCGCGTCGAGCTGGGCCTTCGCCAGCGGGTCGGAGACCGGCCCCGGCAGCGTCGGCACGTTGTGGTCCATCGTCGCCACCGTGAGGTCGGGGCGGCGGACACGGCGCCCGGCGAGCCGCAGCCCCTCGAAGGCCTGGGGCGAGGTGACCTCGTGCACGAGATGCAGGTCGACGAAGAGCAGCGCCGGCTCGCCGGGCTCCTCGCGCACGACGTGCGTCTCCCAGAGCTTCTCGAACAGGGTCCGGCTCATGGGAGAACGGTACCTACGCGCCGGCCGGGCTCAACGCGGCGAGGGCCTCATCGAGCGAGACGACATCGCCGTACTTCGCATCGATGTCGTAGAGCGCCTGGTCGTGGGCCGCGGGGTTGCGGTCGCCGACGGCCTCTCGCGGCACGACCAGCCGATAGCCGTGCTGGAGCACGTCCACGGCCGTCGCGCGCACGCAGCCCGACGTGGAGGCGCCCGTCACGATCACGCTGTCGCAGCCGGTAGCGGTGAGCAGCGCCGCGAGCGGCGTGCCGAAGAACGCCGAGGCGAAGAGCTTGTTCAACACCGGCTCGCCCGGCCGGGGCGCGATGCGCCCGTCGATCTCGACCCAGGGCGTCCCCTCCGCGAGCGTGAGCAGGATCGGCACCTTGTCGATGAAGGCCTTCGCGGTCTGCCTGTCTCCCTCGCCGTACGACACCGTCGTGTAGGCGACGAGCCTTTCGCCTGTCCGGGCGGCGTCGAGCAGCCGCCCGATCGCCGAGATCACGTCGTCGAGATCGCAGACGAGCGGCGACTCCGGGTCGGTGAAGCCGCGCGTCATGTCGATCACGAGCAGGGCGGGGCGCCGGCCGAAGCCGGCGCGCCCGTGGAATCCCTGCAGCCTGTCCCCGGTCACGGCGCTGGGATGCCGTCGCCTTCGCGGACTCTGGCGAGCGCGGCCGCGCCGTCCTCGAGCGGCGACCAGCGCAGCGGCCTCGCCGGCGAGGGCGGCTCGAGCTCCGTCTCCTCCTTGCAGGCTGCGAGCGTCTGCTCGAGCGGCGGCCCGAAGTCGAACGCGAGTGCGTCGCCGCGCTCGGCCCGCTGCCGCTCCCGCTCCGCGTCGGTCGCAGCAACGTCTGCGCTGCCGTCGGCCTTGACGATCACGCCGTAGCTTGTCTTCGCCTTCTCTGCCGAGACGAGGCCGTAGGAGACGTCGCGAACAACCGTCTCGACGGGCCGCTCGAGCCGGTCCTTCCAGCCGCCGCCGCCGGCCGTGCGGTAGATGAGCATGTCGCCCGGCTCGACCGCGACGTGGTCGCACTTGGACGGCAGCCGCTCCTCGCTGCCGTCGGCGCGGCGGAGGATCTTCTCCGAGCGCTCGCCCGGCTCGCCGCCGAGGACGCCCCACGGCCGCGTCAGCCAGCGGTCGTCGTGGATCGAGACCTCACCCGGCTCGAGGTAGACGTACCGCTTCTCGATGCCGTTGCCGCCGCGGTGGAGGCCGGCGCCGCCCGAGTCGGTGACGGACGTGTAGCCGTCGATCCGCAGCGGGTAGTACGCCTCGAGGTACTCGGTCGGGATGTTCTCGAACAGCGGCCACCACGAGTGCCCGTCCATCCCGTCGCCGATCGGCCGGCCCGGGATGCCCCCGTAGAGGATCTCCATCGCGTAGAAGAACTCGCCGTTGCCGTCCCAGCCCGAGTAGAGCATGTACGGACTCGTGCCGTAGCCGGCGGCCGTGTTCAGCTCCGGGGCGTTCTTGCAGAGCGCGCCGCCGAGCACGTCGAACTGGCGCGCGAGCGCGTGTGTGCGGCAGCCGAGCGCTGCGGGGTAGCGCGGCCGCAGCAGGCTCCCTTCCGGCATCACGACGTGCAGCAGCGGGTAGAAGCCGTCGTTGAACAGGATCTGCGGATCGTTGACCATGATCAGGTAGATCCCGATGAACATCTTGAACATGCCCTCGGAGAGGTAGAAGTTGATCGGTCCGAGGGCCTGGGGGTCCGTGCCCGACCAGTCGAAGAACGCATGCTCGCCCTCGCGCCAGATCGTGAGCTGCATCTTGAAGGGACCGTTGCCGAGACCGTCGTCGTCGATGTAGTCGACGAACGTCTGCGGCTCCTCGGGGATCGCGACGGAGATGAGGAACTTCATCGCGTTGTAGGTGCGGTCGAGGAGGGCCTGGAGGGCCGCGAGGTACGTCTCCTTGCCGAACCGCTCGCACAGCTCCATCACCCGCTTCTCGCCCGCGCGGCAGCCGGCGACGATCGCGAACAGGTCGGCGCGGTTCATCTCCGGCAGGCGGACGTTGTTGAGGATCAGCCGCAGCACGTCCTCCTGCACGACGCCCCGCTCGATGATCTTCAGCGGCGGGATGATGATGCCCTCCTCGAAGATCGTCTTCGCCCCGGTCGGAAGCGAGCCGGGCACGGGGCCGCCGGCGTCCATCTGGTGGCCGAACTGCGACGACCAGCCGACCAGCTCGTCCTCGTAGAAGATCGGCACGAGCACGAGCCAGTCGTTCGTGTGCGAGATGGACGCGGAGCACTTGAACGGGTCCGACGTGAGGATCACGTCTCCCGGGTACACGCCCCGGTCCCAGTCCTCCATCATCTCGTTGATGTAGGCCCCGAACTGGCCGACGACCATGCGGCCGCGCGGGTCGGTGATCATCGGGAACTCGTCGTGCTGCTCACGGATCACCGGGCTCATCGCCGACCGGAAGAGGACGGCGTCCATCTCGAAGCGCGCGCTCTTCAGCGCGCCCTCGATGATGTCGAGGGTGACCGGGTCGACGGTGACCCCCGTCGGGATCTCGGCGATCCGGAGCTCGTCAGTCGTTGTCGTCATGGGATCCCCTACGCCTTCGGGTTGATGAGGATGTTGAAGTTCGTGTCCACCTCGGCGACGTAGCCGGGAAGCACGACCGTCGTCGAGTCGAACTCGGTCACGATCGCCGGTCCGTCGAACCGGTGTCCCGGCGCGAGCTTGGCCCGGTCGTAGATCTTCGTCGGGAGCCGGTTGCCCTGGAAGGCGATCTCGTGCTCCTCGGCCACCGCGGCGGAGGCGTCAGCGCCGCCGACGGAGCCCGTGGGGAGCTCCGGCTTCGGCACCGAGCCGGAGCCGACGGCCCGGAGGTTGACGATCTCGCTCGGCGTCCCGGGCATCCGGAAGCCGTAGAGTTGCTCGTGGAGCTGGTTGAACCGCTCGTCGAGCCCAGCCAGGCCGCTGCGGGCCTCTGCCGGGTCGAGCGTGACGGGGATCTCGTAACCCTGCCGGTGGTAGCGCATGTCGGCGCTGAACGTGACCGTGCGCGCCTCCTCCGCGATCCCCTCACCCTCGAGCCACTGCGTGGCACGGGCGCCGAGAGCGTCGAGGATGTCCGCCACCTCTCCCGGGTCGGCGTCCCCGAGCACCCGGATGTAGGTCTGGGCGAACTCGTCCCGGAAGTCGGCCACGAGGTCGCCGATGGCGCAGAGCAGGCCCGGCGCAGGCGGCACGAGCACGGGGAACGACCCCATGATCTCGGCGACCGCGTTGGCGTGGAGCGGGCCGGCGCCGCCGTAGGCGACGAGGGCGAACTCCCGCGGGTCGTGCCCGCGCTGCACCGAGACGAGGCGCAGGGCGCCTGCCATGTTCTCGTTGACGATGGCGAGGATGCCCTCGGCGGCCTCCTCGGTCGAGCCGAGGCCCATCGCCTCCGCGACGGTCTGGACGGCCGCGCGCGCCGCCTCGACGTCGAGTTCCATCTCGCCGCCGAGCAGTTGCGGTGGCAGGTGGCCGAGAACGACGTTGGCGTCGGTCACGGTCGGCTCGGCACCGCCCTTGCCGTAGGCCGCCGGGCCCGGCTCGGCGCCGGCCGACTGCGGGCCGACGCGGAGCGCCTTCGTCAGCTCGGGGACATGGGCGATCGAGCCGCCACCCGCGCCGACGGTGTGGACGTTCACCGCCGGCACCTTGATGCGGAACTGGCCGATCGTCGTCTCTCGGCCGATCGTCGGCTCGCCGTTCTGGCAGAGAGCGACGTCGGTCGACGTCCCGCCCATGTCGAACGCGAGAATGTTCTCGAAGCCGGCCTTCCGCGCCACGTACAGCGCGCCCGCGACACCACCGGCCGGCCCCGAGAGGACGCCGTAGATTGGGTTGCGCGCCGCCTCGGCCGTGGTCATCAGGCCCGCGTCGGAGCGGAGGATGTTGACCTCGGCGGTCGCGCCGATGGCGCCGAGCTCGACCTGCAGGTGGTTGAGGTAGTTCGCCACCTGGGGCCGCACGTATGAGTTCATGCAGGCGGTCAGTGTCCGCTCGTACTCGCGGAACTCCGGCAGCACCTCGGCGGAGAGCGTGACCGGGAAGCCGGGGTAGAGGCGCTCAACGACCTCGGCGATCTCCCGCTCGTGCTTGGCGTCGACGTACGAGTTGATGAGCGCGATCGTCAGGGACTCGACGCCCGACTCGACGAGGTCGCGGACGATCTCCTCGACCTGCCGCTCGTTGACGGTCACGAGCGTGTTGCCGCGCGCGTCCATGCGCTCCACAGCCTCACGCGTGTCGGCGAGCGAGGCGGGCGGATCGGGCTTGATCATGATGATCCAGCCCGCCAGCGGTCCCGGCGTTTGCGAGCGCGCGAGGTGGAGGATCTGCTTGAAGCCCTCGGTCGTGATCAGCCCGACGCGGGCGCCCTTCGACTCGAGAACGGCATTCGTCGCGACGGTCGTCCCGTGGAGGATGTTCCGGAGACCGGAGGGCTCGACGCCAGCCTGCTCGCAGATCCGCCGCACGCCGGTGAGAACGCCCTCCGACGGATCGCCCGGCGTCGAGGGCGTCTTCACGCGGAACTGCTCACTGCCGGTCTCGTCGTTGACGAGGAAAAGGTCGGTGAAGGTGCCGCCGACGTCCACCCCGAGCCTGTAAGCCATATCGCTCTCCTTCTCGTTTCCTAGCCCGAGACCGGCGCGAAGGCGCCGGCCCGGTAGACCTGTCCCGGAAGAGTCCGCCCGAGTACCTGCTCCAGCCACTCGGCGGTCGTGATCAGCGCATCGAGGTCGATCCCCGTCTCGATTCCCTCGCCGTGCAGCAGGTAGACGAGATCCTCGGTGCAGATGTTCCCCGTCGCGCGGGGGGCGAACGGGCAGCCGCCGACGCCGCCGACCGAGGCGTCGAGCACCGAGGCCCCGGCCTCGAGCGCGACGTAGGCGTTGGCGAAGCCGGTGCTGCGCGTGTTGTGGAGATGGACGCCGACGGGAGGCCCGAGCTCGGCCACGGCTGTCACGAGCCCGCGAACCTGTCGCGGCACAGCGACGCCGATCGTGTCGGCGAGGCAGATCTCGTCGGCGCCGGCGGCGGCGAGCCAGCCTGCCTGCTCGAGGACGGAGCCGGGGTCGACCGCTCCCTCGAACGGGCAGCCGAACGCGGAGCCGATGGTCACGGTCGCCCTCCGGCCGGCGGCGTGGGCGCGCTCGACGATCCGCGCCGCGGCGCCGAGCGACTCCTCGACGGAGGCGTTGGCGTTGCGGCGGTTGAAGGTCTCGGTCGTCGCGAAGGTGAAGTGCAGCTCGTCGAGGTCCGTCGCCGCAAACCGCTCGTAGCCCCGCTCGTTGAGGACGAGGCCCGCGTAGACAGTTCCGTCGCGGCGCTCGATCTCGGCCACGACCTGTTCCGCGCCGCCCATCTGCGGCACACGCTCGCGATTGACGAAGCTCACCGCCTCTATCCGCGGCAGTCCGGCCGCCGCGAGCCGGCCTATGAGCTCGGCCCGCGTCTCCGGCGCTAGCACCAACGGGTCGATCTGGAGCCCGTCGCGAGGGCCGACGTCGCAGATCGTGACCGTCACAGGATCCCCTCCTCCTTCAGGGAGGCGAGCTCGTCGTCGTCGAGGCCGAGCAGGCCGCCGAAGACCTCGGCGTTGTGGCTGCCCTCGTCCCAGGTCGCCGACCAGCGCACCGCGCCCGGCGTCCGCGAGAACTTCGGCACGACGCCGGGCCCGATGTAGGTCCCGAACTCCGGGTCCTCGTGCTCGACGAGCATCTCCCGCGCCCGGAACTGCGGATCCTCGAAGATGTCCGCGATCGTGTAGATCGGCCCGCAGACGACGCCCGCATCGTTCAGCAGCGTGTCGATCTCGGCCGCGTACCGCGTTGACGCCCACTCGGCGACGATCCCCTCGATCTCGTCCTGGTTGGCACCGCGGGCAAGGTGCGTGGCGAAGCGCTCGTCGTCGGCCAGCTCCGTCCGGCCCATCGCCTCGCAGAGCCGGCGGAAGACGTTGTCCTGGTTGGCCGCGATCACGACCCACTTGTCGTCCCGCGACTTGAAGATGTTCGAGGGGGCGACGCCGCGGAGGTTCGTTCCTCCCGGCTCGCGGATCACGCCGAGGCGGTCGTACTCGGGTACAGCGCTCTCGAGCAGGGCAAACGACGCCTCCATCAGCGAGACGTCCACGACCTGGCCGCGCCCGTCGCCGAGCACGTCGCGCTCGTGGAGGGCCGCGAGGATGCCGAGCGCCGCGAACATCGCCGCCAGAGAGTCGCCGAGCGAGATGCCGGTCCGAGGAGGTGCCTCGTCGGGGAAGCCGTTGATGTAGCGGAGCCCGCCCATCGCCTCGGCTACGGAGGCGAAGCCCGCGCGCTCGGCGTAGGGGCCCGTCTGGCCGTAGCCCGAGATGCGGGCGAGGATGATCCCCGGGTTCGCCTCGGCGAGTTGGTCGTAGCCGAGGTTCCACCTCTCGAGCGTGCCGGGGCGGAAGTTCTCGGTCACGACGTCGCTGTGCTTGACGAGCTCGAGCAGCAGTTCCTGCCCTCTGGGCTCGCGCAGGTTGAGCGTGATGCACTTCTTGTTGCGCGACTGCACGGGCCACCAGAGGGAGCGGTCGTGGTAGCGGGCATGGCCCCAGTCCCGGAGTGGGTCGGGCTTGCCCGGCGGCTCGACCTTGATCACGTCGGCCCCCATGTCGCCGAGGAGCCGGCCGGCGAAGGGGCCGGCGAGCAGCATGCCGAGCTCGATCACGCGCACGCCGGCGAGCGGCCCCGGCGCGCCCGCCGCGTTGCCTCGGCCGCTCGACGTGAGCTCGGTGCGGCTCACGCCGGCGTCTCTCCGGGGGCCGGCTCGAGCTCGCCGTTCTCCTCGAGGTGGGCGACGAGAACGTCGCGGGCCTCGTAGACGTGCTCCTTCATGATCAGCTCGGCGCGCTCGGGGTCGTGGCCGGCGAGCGCGGCCGTGAGCTGGCGGTGGGCGTGCTCGGAAATCCGCTTCTGGTTCGGCGAGTACCAGATGTAGGACTTGTAGACGAGCGGCAGCTCGATCACCTTGCGCACCATGTCGGCGAGCCGGTCGCTGCCTGCCGCGTCGAGGATGGTGTTGTGGAAGAGGAGGTTCTCGCTGACGAGCTCGCGCAGGTCGGTCTTCGGGTCGAGGCTCGCGAAGCGCTCGCAGCTCGCGCGCAACTGCTCGATGTCGTCGGCGCCGATCAGCTCGGCGGCACGCCGCGCTGCGTAACCCTCGAGCAGCGCGCGCAGGTTGTACATGTCCAGCAGGTCCTCGGGGCGGTGCACGCGCACGGTCGCGCCCTGGTACGGGGCGGAGTCGATCAGCCCCTCGGACTGGAGGACGAGCAGCGCCTCGCGCACGGGCGTGCGGCTGATGCGCAGCTCGCGGGCGAGCTCCTCTTCCTTGAGCCGCTGCCCCGGCCGCAGGCGCCCTTCGATGATCGCCTGCCGGATGAGCTCCGTTGCCGTCGCGCTCGCGTTCCGTGTCAAGGGCGACTGCCCCTCGTCGAGGATCCGAGCCACGCGATCACCATACAGTATGCAATTCAGCCCGTCTACGTGTCCGAAATGGCTCTTGCATGTCCTGATCAGGCGGGGTAAGCTCCGCCAGCTTCGTATACGGTATACGAGCGCGAGCTAGGAGGTTGTTCGTGGGCACACGACTCCGGTGGGTCTCCGGCGTACTGGCAGTGACGCTCGTCGCTGCCGTCGCCACGGCCACCGCATCGACCAAGGCCGGGCCGACGGCGGTCTCCGGCACCGCGGCTGACATCGCGTACGCGAGCGCGCAGATCGCCAAGTACAAGGCGATCCCGAGCTTCACGTTCCGCGGTCCGAAGTTCAACGCCGCGAAGGCGAAGGGCAAGTTGATCTTCAACATCCCGATCGCCAGCTACATCCAGTACATCGATCAGACCGACCAGCTGATGAAGACGGTCGCCGAGTCGATGGGCGTGAAGTTCGTCGAGTTCCCGAACCAGGGCCAGCCTTCGCAGTGGGTGGCCGGGATCAACCAGGCGATCGCCCGCAAGGCCGACTTGATCATCCTTCAGGGCGCTCCGCCGCCCCAGCTGCTCGGCCCGCAGCTCGCTGCGGCGAAGAAGGCCGGGATTCCGGTGCTCCTGACGCACATCGTCGACCCGACCGAGGCCGTCCCGGCAGGAGTCACCGCGTCGGTGCCCGGACCGTTCCAGGCCGCCGCTCGGCTCGAGGCCGACTACGTGATCAAGGACACCAAAGGCAAGGCCAACGTGCTGATCATCGTCTCGGACGAGGTGCTGCCGACCGCCGGCATCAAGAAGGCGATGCTCGACGAGTTCGCGAAGCACTGCGGTTCGGGGTGCAAGACGAAGATCGTCAACGTCCCCGTCGTCGACTGGGCCACCAAGCTGCAGAGCGAGACCCAGGCGGCTCTGACGGCGGATCCGAAGATCAACTACGTCATCCCGATCTACGACAGCATGGCCGGCCTCGTCGCCCCGGGCATCCTCGCCTCGGGCAAGAAGGGCAAGGTCAAGATCGCGACGTACAACGGCACGCCGTTCGTGCTGAAGATGATCCAGGACGACAACATCGTCACGGCCGAGGTCGGCGAGAACCTCGACTGGCTCGCCCACGCCTTCATGGACCAGGCCTTCCGGATGCTCACCGGGACGAAGACGGTCGCGAACGAGCGCACGCCGCTGCGCGTGTTCGACGACTCGAACGTGATCCAGACCGGCAAGCCGCCGGTGTTCCAGACGGGCTACGGCAGCGCCTACGTCGACGGGTACAACAAGATCTGGGGCCTGTCGAAGTAGTGAGTAAGGGAGTGTTTGCGGACGAGCGGGGGGCACAGCCCCCCGCTCTCGCCGCTTCGGGACTGTCGAAGAGCTTCGGCGGCGCCCGGGCGCTCGACGACGTCAGCCTCTCGATCCTGCCAGGTGAGGTGCACGGGCTCCTCGGCGAGAACGGTTCCGGCAAGTCGACACTGATCAAGATCCTCGCCGGCTATCACGCGCCGGATCACGGCGGGCAGTTGAGCGTCCACGGCCGGGAGGTGCACCTGCCGCTCGACCCCGGCCGCTTCCGGGAGCTCGGGCTCAGCTTCGTCCACCAGGACCTCGGGCTCGTGCCGTCTCTGAGCGTGCTCGAGAACCTGCGCATCGACCGGATCGCACAGCCGCGCAACCGCTGGTACGTCTCGTGGCGGAGGGAGCGGGCGCTCGCCCGCGCGCTCTTCGCCGAGTACGGCGTATCGATCGATCCCGGCGCGCGGGTGGGCGAGCTGCCGCAGGTGCAGCGGGCGCTGCTGGCGATCGTGCGCGCCGTCGCGGCCATGCGCGGCGAGGGCGCGGAGCGACAGCACGGCGTGCTCGTCCTCGACGAGCCGACGGTCTTCCTGCCGCGCGCCGACATCGAGCACCTGTTCGCGCTCGTGCGCGAGATCGCTGCCACGGGCTCGAGCGTCCTCTTCGTCTCGCACGACCTCGACGAGGTGCGCGAGATCACCGATCGCGTCACGGTCCTGCGGGATGGGCGCGTGCATGGGACCGTCGAGACGGCGCGGACGAGTGAGGCGGAGCTCGTCGAGCTGATCATTGGCCGCCGGCTCGAGGCGCTTGCCGCTCCCGCCGCCGCGGCCGGCCCGCCTGCGCCCGTGACCCACCGGGTCTCGCTGCGCGGGCTCACGGGAGCGCCGCTCTCGGACGTGTCACTCGACGTACGCGGTGGCGAGGTGCTCGGCCTGACCGGGCTCGTCGGCTCGGGCTTCGACGATCTCCCCTACTTCCTCTTCGGCGCCCGGCAGGCGCAGGCCGGCGAGCTCGAGATCGACGGCCGCCGGCACCAGCTCGCCTCGCTGACGCCGAGCCGCGCGATCGCGGCCGGGATCGCCCTGCTGCCGGGCGATAGGCAGGGGGAGGGAAGCGCGGGCTCGCTCTCCGTTCTCGACAACCTCACGATCGGAGCGCTGAGCGAGTACTTCAACCACGCGTGGCTCGAGCGGCGCCGGATGAGGCGTGAGGCCCGCCCTCTCCTCAACGCCTTCGACGTGCGCCCGAACGAGCCTGCGATGACCTACGGCTCGCTCAGCGGTGGCAATCAGCAGAAGGTCCTGCTCGCGAAGTGGATGCGGCCCGAGCCGGCGCTGCTCGTGCTGCACGAGCCGACCCAGGGGGTCGACATCGGCGCGCGCGAGCAGATCTTCTCGATCATCCGCGAAGCCGCCGAACGCGGCATGTCGGTCCTGTGCGCGAGCTCCGACCACGAGCAGCTTGCGCTCGTCTGTGACCGCGTCGTCGTGTTCGGCCGCGGGCGGCCCGTGCGCGAGCTGACCGGGAGTGACCTCACCAAGGAGCGCATCGCGGAGCAGTGCTACGGCAGCGCTGCGGCTACGGTGATGGCGTGACCGGGCCGAGCGATACGCAGCCGGCGTCGCGCGCCGCCGCCGCGCGCCGGCCGCTCCGGCTCGCCGGTCTCTCCCAGCGGCTGGCCCTGCCCTTCGCGTGGGTCGCCGTGATCGTCGTCTTCGGCGCGCTGCGCCCGGATACGTTCCTCAGCGGCGAGAACTTTGCCTCGATCTTCGGCACGAACGCGGTGCTCCTCGTGCTCACGCTCGGTCTGCTGGTTCCGCTCACCGCCGGCGATTACGACCTCTCGATCGCCGCGACGCTCTCGCTCTCGACGATGGTGATCGCGATCCTCAACGTCGATCACGACTGGTCGATCGGCTGGGCGATCCTGGCGGCGCTCGCAGCGGGTGCGGCCGTCGGCTTCGTCAACGGCGCCTTCGTCGTCCTCTTCCGCGTCGACCCGTTCATCGTCACGCTCGGCTCGGCGACCTTCGTCTCCGGGATCGTGCTCTGGATCAGCCACTCGCAGACGTTCAGCGGCATCTCCGGCGGGCTCGTCGATCACGTGATCGTCAAGCGCTTCCTCAACGTCCCGCTCTCGTTCTACTACGGGCTCGCACTCTGCGTCCTCCTCTGGTACGCGCTCGAGTTCACGCCGGTCGGGAGGCGGCTGCTCTTCGTCGGCCAGAGTCGCAACGTCGCCCGCCTCAGCGGGCTGCGCGTAGGCCGGATCCGCTGGGGCGCCCTCGTCGTGTCGGGCATGATCAGCGCTTTGGCCGGTGTGCTCTACGCCGGGACGACCGGCGGCGCCGATCCGACCTCGGGCGGTACGTTTCTCTTGCCGGCCTTCGCCGCGGCTTTCCTCGGCGCCACGGCGATCCTGCCCGGACGCTTCAACCCGTGGGGATCGCTCATCGCCGTGTACTTCCTCGTCAGCGGCATCACCGGCCTGCAGCTCCTCGGTGTGCAGAGCTTCGTGCAGCAGCTCTTCTACGGCGGCGCGCTCGTGCTCGCCGTCGCCCTCTCGCAGCTTGCGCGCCGCCGCGGCGCGGCCGCCTGAGCTACGCGGCGGCCAGCTTGTCGAGGAAGGCGTCGGCGTCGGCCTCGATCTCGACCGGCGCGTACGTGTGCGCGACGGGGCCCGGCGTCTTCAGGCCGTCGCCGGTGACGAGCAGGACGACGCGCTCGTGCGGCTCGATCGCGCCCCGGCGGACGGCCTCGCGCAGGGCGCCGAGCGTGACGCCCGCGGCCGTCTCGCCGAAGACGCCTGTCGTCTCCGCGAGGAGGGCCATGTTCTCGCCGATCTCGTCCTCGGGGACGCTGTAGATCGCGCCGCCGGTCTCCTGCGCGGTCGCGACGGCGTCGTCGCCGTCGGCCGGGTTGCCGATCGCGAGCGAGCGGGCGATCGTGTCCGGGCGTACGGGTCTCACACGCCCGCCGTCGCGGAAGGCGGCCGCGACGGGCGAGCAGCCCTCGGCCTGGCCGCCGGTCAGGCGCGGCACGGCGCCGGCGACGAGGCCGAGCTCCTGGAGGTCGCGGAAGCCCTTGCCGACCTTGTGGAAGAGCGAGCCGGACGCGATCGGGCCGATCACCGCGTCCGGGAACTCCCAGCCGAGCTGCTCCGCGATCTCGTAGGCGAGCGTCTTCGAGCCCTCGGCGTAGTACGTGCGCAGGTTGACGTTGACGAAGCCCCACGGCA
>Ga0315281_10008072_pt1 | contig 14726 bp, 12 predicted proteins | sample YL17G07_0_MG_FD_204540 | JGI IMG/M metagenome (GOLD analysis project Ga0315281, IMG submission 204540) | Sediment microbial communities from Yellowstone Lake, YNP, Wyoming, USA - YL17G07_0 | ecosystem: Environmental > Aquatic > Freshwater > Lake > Sediment | place: USA: Wyoming | collected...
TCGTGCACCGCGACCTGAAGCCGGAGAATCTGTTTCTGACCCGCGACGGCCGCGTCAAGATCCTGGACTTCGGGCTCGCGAAGTTGACGTCGCCCGTGGATCTCGCGGCAGAGACCGCGATGCCGACGAAGGTGGTGACGGCCGACGGCGCCGTGCTCGGCACGGTGGGTTACATGTCGCCGGAGCAGGTGCGCGGTGCGCCGGCCGATCACCGCGCGGATATTTTCGCCTTCGGCGCCGTCCTCTACGAGCTGCTGTCGGGCCAACGCGCGTTTCACCGCGGCTCCTCGGTTGAGACGATGAGCGCGATTCTCACATCCGAGCCGGCACCGTTGGTCGCAGACGATGCGCTGGCTCCGGCGGTGGACCGCATCGTCCGCCGCTGTCTGGAGAAGGACCCGAACGATCGGTATCAGTCCGCGAAAGACGTCGCGTTCACGCTCGAAGAGATCGGACGGCGATCCGAGGCCTCTTCGACGGGCTCAGGGCAGGCCGCCGGCATGCGGACGACGCCGGGGCGAAGCCGCGGCCGGTGGATTGCGGGCGGACTCCTTGCCGTTGCCGCGATGGTGTTGCTGGCGCTGAACGCGGGTCGCCTCCGCGATCGGTGGCGAAGCGCGCCCGCGGTCGGCCGGATCGATTCCATCGCAGTGCTGCCGCTCGCCAATCTTTCCGGTAGTGCAGACGAGGAATATTTCGCCGACGGCATGACGGACGCGCTCATCACCGGTCTCTCGAAGATCGGCGGATTCCGGCGCGTGATTACGCGGACATCCGTCATGGGCTACAAGGCCACGCGCAAGCCGATGCCCGACATCGGCAAAGCGCTCGGCGTCGACGCCATCGTCGAGGGATCGGTGCTGCGGTCGGGCGGACGCGTACGGATCGCGGTGCAGCTTGTGCGGGCGGCCACGGAACAGCCGCTGTGGGCGGAGACCTACGAGCGCGACCTGCGCGACGTGCTGTCGCTCCAGGGCGAGGTCGCCACCGCCATTGCGCAGAAGATTTCCCTCGCGGTGTCGCCTGAGGATCGCGCGCGGCTCGCCGCGCACGCGGTCGATCCCGACGCACACGTCGCGTACCTCAAGGGGCGCTATCACCTGGGCAAGCTCACGCAGAAGGACATCGACGCGGCGATCGGCGACTTTAACGAGGCGATCCGCCGCGATCCGAAGTCGGCGCTCGCGTATGCCGGACTCTCCGACGCGTACTCGTTGCTGCGCAGCACGTACCTGCCGCCTAACGAGGTGATGCCGAAGGCGACAACCGCCGCGCGCCACGCCATCGAGATCGACGAGACGCTCGCGGAAGGGCACACCGCGCTTGGCATGGTCAAGCTCTACTACGAGTACGACTGGGACGGGGCGTCGCGCGAATTCCGCCGCGCGATCGAGCTGAACCCAGGGCTCGCATCCGCGCATTCGGCCTACGCGACGACCCTCGCCGTGAACAGCAAGTTTGCGGACGCGGAGGCTGAAAGTCGTCGCGCCCTCGACCTCGATCCGGTGTCGGTCCCCGTACTCGGGGACGTCGCGTGGGCGTACTACCTTGCCCGGCGTTACCCGGAAGCGATCGAGATCGCCCAGCGCTCCATCGAGATCGACCCCACGTATTGGCTGGCGTACGCCATTGAGGGGTTGGCCTATGAAAAGCAGGGGCGGTTCGGCGAGGCGATCGCCACGCTCGAGCGCGCGCGGAAACACGACGACAGCCCTACCACGCTCGAGATGCTCGGCGGCGCCTACGCCGCCGCCGGCCGCACGGCGGACGCCGAGAGGGTGCTCCTGGAACTCACGGCGCAGGCCAAGGTGCGCTACGTCTGCCCGTACGAAGTCGCCACCGTGTACGTCGGGCTGAAGAAGACGGACGAGGCGCTGAAGTGGCTCGAAAAGGGTTACCAGGATCACGCCGACTGCATGCCCTGGATCGCCACCGACGCGAAATTCGACCCGATTCGCGACAACGCGATGTTCCGCGACATGGTGTCCCGAGTCGGGCTGGGCCCGAAGTAAGGTTCCATGGATTTGCGTCAACTAGAGATCCTCCAGGCCATTGCCGAGACCGGGTCGTTCACCGCCTCCGGACGGAAACTGCACGTGTCGCAGTCGGCGATCAGCCGCCAGATTCTCCTGCTCGAAGAGGAGCTGGGCGAACCGCTGTTCCTGCGCGTCGGCCGGCAGGTGCGGATGACGCCGGCGGCCGAGAGCCTCGTGCAACTCGGCCAGCGCGTGTTCCGCGACGTGCGCGACACGGTCGGGGCGATCACCGACCGGACGCGCGAGCTGCGCGGCACATTGCGGCTCTCGGGCGGGATGACCGTCTGCCTGTACGTGTTTCCGCCGCTGCTGAAACACCTGCGGCGCGTCCACCCGCACCTCGACGTCCGGCTGACGGTCGCGCTGGCGGGGCGGTCGGTGCAGGAAATCCGCGCCGGCCGGGTGGACGCGGGGCTGCTGACGCTGCCGGTCGAGGAAACCGACCTCGTGACCGTCCCTGCCCTCAGCGAGGAACTGCTGCTGGTGACCGCACCGGCCCATCCCCTCGCGAAGCGCCGGAAGGTGCTGCCGCGCGACCTGGCGGGGCTGCCGTTCGTGCTGTTCGAAATGGGGTCGGCGACCCGGAGAGTGATCGACCACTTCTTCGCGGCCCAGAGCATCGAGCCGACCATCGTGATGGACACCGAAAACGTGGAGATCATCAAGGCCATGGTCAAGACCGGTCTCGGCGTCGGCATCGTCCCGTACCAGGCGGTGGCGCGCGAGGTGCGGGCGGGGCAGCTCTTCTGCGCCCGGATCGACGGGCACACGCTGGCGCGCGAGACCGGGTGGGTCTACGCTCGGGCGAACCGGGTGCCCCGGATGATTGACGAGCTGCTGCTGGCGTTCGGCGCCATCCGCGACAAACTGCGGCTGGCGCCGCGGGGCCGGGCGGACGGTGTCGTGGGGTAACCCATCACCAAATCAGATGGGTTCTATCAGATCATTCTATTTTCGGTGTACGTCGCCGGTGCGTATGCTGGATCGCATGAGCAACGACCGCGAACGGGTTATCTCCATCACGCTGTCGGAAGCCGAATGGCAGGCGTTCATCGCCCGCCAGCCGCAGCCGGTGTCCTGGCTGCGCGAGCGGATCCGCGACGAAGCGGCCACGGCGGCGAAGCCCCAACAGCGCGCGACGACCGCGGCGTAACGCCCGGCTGACGTCGCGACGCTCGGCGACAGGCGTCGTGTTGCGCATGTCGCCGTTCGAGCATGCAGCGCGGGCCCTTAGCCGAGCGCCCGTTCCGGCAACACCATCTCGAACACCGTGCGGCCCGGGCCGCTCCTCACCGACATCCTGCCGCCGTGCCGTTCGACGATCGCCTTCACGATCGACAAGCCCAGCCCGCTTCCGCCTGAGACTCCGGCCCGCGAGGCGTCCGCTTTGTAGAAGCGGTCAAAAATGTGCGGCAGGTGCTCTGCCGCGATCCCGTCGGCGCCTTCGTCCTCCACCGACAGGGCGACGCCGCCGTCGACCGGTCGGGCGGCCAGGCGCAGCGTGCTGCCGCGGGGCGCGTACCGGATCGCGTTCGTGGCCAGATTCTGCATCGCCTGTTCCAGCCGGTCCCGATCGCCCTGAACCGACTCAGCTCCAGGTTCGATCTCGCCTCGCATCAGCACGCCCGCTGACTGCGACACGCGCTCGTGCCGCGCCGTGACGCGATCGAAGAGATCGGCGACCGGCACACGCTCGACCTGCAGCGATCCCCCGCCACCTTCGAGACGCGCCAGGTCGAGCAGTTCACCGATCAGCCGCTCGAGCCGGTTGGTCTCGTCGCTGATGATCGTCAGGTACCGGCTCCGTGTCGTCTCATCGAGCGCCAGTTCCGGCATCGTCAGCGTCTCGAGATAGCCGCGCATGGCGGTGACAGGCGTCGTGAGCTCGTGCGAGACGTCCGCGAGCAGCTGCCGCCGGACGCGATCTGACGCGGCGAGCGCACGTGCGCGCGCCGCGAGATCGTCGGCCATGGCGTTGAACGCGCTCGCGACCGCGGCAATCTCGTCGCCGCCGCGATCGGGTGCGCGCGCCGACAGGTCGCCGGCACCCAGCGTGCGCGCCGCCGTCTCGAGCGCGCGCAGGCGGCCCCGTGCGGGCCCGAAGATCATCACCGACGTCAGCACGGCGCCGACGATCAGCACGCCGGCGGCGACGAGCGCCAGCATCGGCGCGAAGCGGCCGAGCAGGAAGCCGAACGGCGCTTGCGGCGGGACGACGACCACGCCCGCGAGGCGTCCGCCGACCATGATCGGCGATGGCCGGACGAAGCGCTCGCCTCCGCCGCGGCCGAACGGGCCGCCCGGCGGGGGAGCGCCGCGGCCCTGGCCGTCGGGACCGTCCGGCGCACCCGGGAACGGCCGCCGATCGACGCGCGGGCCGTCGGCACGGTCAGGACGGCGGGGCGGCGGGCGGTCGGCCCGGCGCTGCAGCTGCGTCCGCGCCATGTCGAGCAGCGGCTCGGGAAAGGACGCGCTGCCGCTCGTGATCACGTGGCCGTCGGCGAGCATCACGAAGAACGGATGCGTGTACTGCGCGTACTGATCGCGCACGTAGCGCGCGAGATCGATCTGCGGGTCGCGCTCCAGGACGCTGGCCAGATCCAGCGCGACCGTCAGACCCAGCCGCGCCGGCGATTGTCCGGGCAACGAACGGCCCGATTGCGAGACGACCCAGACGAACAGGATCGCCTGCACGAGCAGCATCGCGGCGAGGAAGCCCACGACGCCGAGCGCAATCCGCCAGTAGAGACTGCGGTACCAGGTCAAGGGATTGGTGGGTGGGGATTAGGGATTCGAGGCTTCCGTGATCTCATCGCTTGGCAGAAATCGATGGACCTAGCGGACACTCGATTCCATCGAACATCGCGGAGGGTAGTCGCCGGAAGACGCCTGGCTACGTGCATCATCTCGTGATCGCCCTCGGCTCCCATGCGGAACGAGATACCCAATGTCAACTCGCTTCCCGCCGACGCTTCATCAGTTCAGAAGAGAGGGGCCAGCTGAGATCCTAATCCCCAATCCCCAATCCCCAATCCCTGTCGTGCCCCCTGTCACACTCTTTTCACAGCCGGCGTGCGGCGGCGGTTGTGCATAATCGAGGCATGCGAAGACGGCTCTCGGTGGGAATCGTTGCGGCGGCCGTGGCGGTTTGTTCTGGCCCGCTCGCCGTCCAGGCTCAGCCACCGGTGTCCGGCGTGTCGATCGCGGGCGGATGGACGCGCAACGCGGATCTCAGCGATGCGCCGATGGGGCGCGGGCCGCAGGGCGACGACAGCGGACGCGGCCGTGGCGCCCGCGGCGACGGCGGCGGGCGGCGTGGCGGAGGCGGCGGCGGATTCGGCGGGGGTGGATTCGGGCGTGGTGGCGGCGCAGGACGCGGCGGCGACGGCGGGCGCGGGAATCCCGACGACATGGCGCGCATGCGCGACGCGATGCGCGATATCACCAACCCGTCCGATCACCTGATCATCACGCAGACCGAATCGATGGTGGTGCTGACAGGTGCCGACGGCCGTACGACGCGGCTCTCGCCCGATGGCAAGAAGATCAAGGACGACAACACCAAGATCGAGCGCAAGACGAGGTGGGATGGCGGGAAACTGGTGAGCGAGATCAACGGCCTCGGCCCGGGCAAGATGACCCAGGCGTTCACGGTGGATCCCGAGAAGAAACAACTACGCATCACCGTCGTGATGGACGCCGGGAAGTCGAGCCAGCCGCGCACGATCACCCAGGTCTACGACGCCGATGCGAGGTAGTTATTCCTCGTCGTCCTCGTCCTCGTCGCCGCCGCTGACGACCAGGCGCACGTATGTGTTGGCGCGTCCGAGCGCGGCCAGTGCGTGGTCGATTTCGTTCTCGAAGTGCCCGGAGATGTGCCGCCGGATGGATTCCGTCGGCACCCACACGGTGATCTGATCGCCTGAGTCGCTCGCGTATGCGGTGGCGCCGAACCAGCGGCGGAAATCTTCCTCAGGGATCTGCTCCCGGATCCGCTCCAGAATCTGATCCCAGATATTCGTCAGACGTTCCTACTCGTCGTCCTTATCCACGTCGTCCTCGGGCTTGCTCGTGGCGACATCGTCCATTTCCGGCAACGCTTCGTCGGGCACGTCCACATCGTCGAGGCTGAAGGAACGCCCGGTGTTCTTCATGGGAATCGGGCCGCGCGGCTTGTCCTCGCCCTTCTTCTTGCCCTTCGCGCTGCCGCCGCGCTGCGGTTTCGCATCGGGGCCGAAATTGCGACTTCGTCCTGCCGCGCCGCCGGGCGCCGAACTGCCGCCCGATTCGAACGACCGCGGCGCGCCGAACGAGCCGGGCGGCCGAGGCGTGAAGCCGCCTGGCCTCGCGCCGGACGAGTATCCGCCGGGGCGCGGTGGGCCGCCGGGACCGCGGTCTTCGCGAGCGCGCGCTTCGCTGACCGCGAGCGGGCGTCCGTTGTAGGGCTGTCCGTTGAATTGCTGGATCGCCTGCTCGGCGTGCGCGCGATCCATGAATTCGACGAAGGCGAATCCGCGCGGGCGCCCGGTTTCCCGGTCGACCGGCAGCACGACTTGCGACGGCGGCGCCACGGCGCCGAAGTACTCGCGCAAGTCCGCTTCAGTGGTGCTGTACGAGAGGTTACCGACGAACAGACGGACGGCCAATCAACTGTCTCCTAAAATTGGGACGAAAGGGCGAGGACGCGCGGGATGGCAGACGAACACGCAGTGGCTATAGTAGAGCCTTCACAAGGTTTAGCCAAGGGGGATGCGGTGGATGGGCGCAACCGTGGTCACCGCAGTGGCCGGCGCGCCCGCCGCCGGCGGGCCCGCCGCCATCAAGACCCCCCGATTTGTGGACCGGCTCACCGACATCACCTCCGACGAAACTCGAGGGGCGGGCGGTGTTTACCACCGGATTCGGCCTGGCGTCGGCCTATGTCGAAGAGCGCCTCCACACCTGGGGGGAAGCCGGCCGGTGCCCCCGGACCTGCGGTCGGTTCGCCGGCGGGAGGGGCAGGACGAGCGGCAAGGGGAGGCGGGGCTGACACGACGCCGGGCGGGGCACGTGGGGCAGACGGAGCGCGAGGCGTTCAGCCGGGCGGCGCGGGACGCGGGGTGCCGCTGCCGGCCGGCGCGCGCCGCGCGTGTGGAGGCGCCACTGAACTTCGGGCCGGGCGCACGTTTGACCGATATTGAATACTACGATATCGTAACAACATGCCGTGCCACGCGGACGTCGAGCTGGCGCGCGCGCTCGAGCGGTGCGAACTGCCTCCCGCCGGGTTTCCGCACGCCGCACATCTGCGCGTCGCCTGGGTCTACCTGAGCGAATCGGCGTCCGTGGATGAGGCCATCGGACGGATGGCGGCCACCCTGCGCCGCTGTGCCGCGTCCGTGGGGCACGCCGGGAAGTACTCGGACCCGATCACGGCATTCTGGATGTACCAGATGGCGGCGGTCCGTGCCGTGATGCCGGACGCGGATGTGGACGCCGTCCTCCGGGCCTATCCGCGGCTGCTCGACACACACGTCATTCGCGCGGAGGCCGACCATGTCCCTACGTCTGGTTCCACCCATCCATCGAGCGACGCACCGGATCGGCCTGTATCTGGCCGGCCTGCGTGACGACGGCCTGTCGCAGGGCGAGGCACATATCCTCGCGCTCCTCGCGACGTCTGCGCCGGCGACGATCGCCGAGCTGCACCGCGGCCTCGCGCACAAGCGATCCACGCTGACGAGCATCCTCGACCGTCTGGCCGGCCGAGGGTTCATCAGGCGCAACGTCGGCGCGCGCGACCGGCGCACGTTCGTGATCACGACCACCGCCAAGGGCCTCCGGGCCGCCAAGCGTGTGTACCTTCAGCTCACGGAACTCGAAGGTGCCGCGCTCCGCCGCGTCACGGCCGACGATGTGAAAGGATTTCTGAAGGTGGTGTCGGCGGTCGAGCACGAAGCGCACCGGCGCACACAGCCACGCAAAGTCTGAAATCTGAAATTCAACGTCGGTCCTGTCGTGAGAGCCCTCGGAGCGCGAGTACCCCGAACACCGGCCCGGGCACGAGGCACAGGAACACCCACTGCCAGCCGACCGCCTCCGCCGCGATCGGCAGCAGCCGAATCGACACCATCGTCAGCAGGAACCCGACGCACGTTTGCACCGTGAGCGCGGTGCCGACGTGATCGCGCGGGCTGAACTGCGCGACGAGCGCGGAGAGCTGCGCCGAGTCGGCGACCACCGCCACACCCCACACCATCGCGAAGAGGTAGAGCACGGGCAGTGGCGCGTGAAAGAGGAAGCCGGCGGTCGCGCAGCACGCGCCGCTGAGCATCATCGCCCATCTGGCGACGCGCGCTTTGCCGACCCGGTCCGCGACCCATCCGGCCGCCGCCGATCCGATCGCGCCGCTGCCGATCGTCGCGAAGGCGACCGCGGAGCCTCCGGGCGAGCTCGGTGTCGCGCCGCCGGCCGCCCCGAGGCTCGCCGCCGCAAATGCCGCGATCCAGGTCCACACCGCGTAGAGCTCCCACATATGGCCGAGATAGCCCAGCGTGGCCAGCCGTGTTCCGCGATCGGAGAAGACGCGCCGCACCGCGGCGGGATCGAAGCGGGCGCTCGTCGCGACGTACGGCCCGTCGCGCACGACGGTGACGACGAGCCCGCCGCCCAGCATCGCGAGCGCCGACGCCGACAGCATCAGCGTGCGCCAGGGAATCGTCGCCGACGCGGACGCGAGCAGATGCGGAAACGCCGAACCGATCGTCAGCGCGCCGATCAGAACGCCGAGGGCCGCGCCGCGCCGCTCCTCGAACCAGCCGGCCGCGATCTTCATCCCTGGGGGATACACCCACGCAAGCGCCGCGCCGGTCACGACCCGCAGCGCGATCAGCATGACGACGCCGTCCGCGCGCACGAGCGCGCCGTTCGCGGCCGCCGCGATCGCGCAGCCGATGGCAAACAGGCGCCGCGGGTTGACGATGTCGGGGAGGTTCACGATCGCGGAGAACAGCGTGCCGATCACGAATCCGCCCTGGACGGCCATCGTCAGCCACGCGGCCTGGGTCGCCGATAGGTGAAACTCCGCGACGATGGGAGCGTTAGCCGCCGTGGCGGAGAACCACAGCGTCATCCCGAGGAACATGGCGAGCGACAACCAGGCGAGCTGCCCGCCCGGCGACACGGGTCGCGGGACGAGATCCGGGATGTTGGTGGTTCTCAACGCGGTCCGCGGCAGCGTACCAGATCCCGTCGGTGATCGGCGTCGTCCATACATCCATCATTGCGCGCGGTGCGCCCGGGGTATAACCTGCCGGTCATATGAATCGGTATCTTCGGTTCGTAGCCGCCGTCGGCTTCGCCCTCACACTGGCGCCACCCGCGCCCTCCGCGCAAACCAGAAAACCGCTGCCGCTGCCGCGGCTGGCGGACGGCCATTCCGATCTGCAGGGCATCTGGGACTTCCGCAGCGCCACGGCGCTCGAGCGTCCGGCACGATTCGCGGGACGCGAGTTCATGACCGCCGACGAAGTGGTCGCCTACGAGCAGGAGGCGGTCGAACGCGAAGACGGGCGTCCGCCCGACGATGGGCGGACCGAGCAGTCGGTCCATCCCGTGTGGTGGCTGGACTACGGCAAGACCGTCGTCAAGAACCGGCGCACGTCGCTGATCGTGGATCCGCCGGACGGGAAGATCCCGCCCTTGTCGGCTGAGGGGCAGAAGAGAAGCGCGGCGCGCCGTGCGGCAGCGCGGAGCCATGGGCCCGCCGATTCGTACGAGAACCGCAGCCTGCAGGAACGGTGCATTACGCGCGGTCTCCCGGAGGTCACGCTGCCCGGCCCGTACAACAACAACCTGCAGATCGTGCAGGCGCCCGGCTACACGATGCTCTTTACCGAAATGATCCACGACGCGCGGGTCGTGCCGATGGACGGGCGTCCGCACAACAGCCCCAACCTGCGCTCGTGGATGGGAGACTCGCGAGGCCGCTGGGAAGGCGATACGCTGGTCGTCGATACCATCAACTTCACCGACAGAACGAACTTCCGCGGGTCGGGCGAGAACCTGCACCTCGTCGAACGCTTCACGCGCCTCGATGCCGACGCCATCGAGTACCGGTTCACCCTCGAGGATCCGACGACGTGGACGACGCCGTGGACTGTCGCGTATCCGATCGTCAAGACCGCCGGACCGATCTACGAGTTCGGCTGCCACGAGGGAAACTACGGCTTGAAGGACATCCTGACCGGTGCCCGTTACGAAGAGCGGATGGCCGAGGAAGCCACCAGAAAGAAGTGACGTTTCGCAGGCCTGAAGGCCTGCGCCACGAAGAATGAGCGCCACGAAGAATGAGCGCCACGAAGATCGGCGCGCTATGGCTTGATGACTGGCGCTTCCCGCGCGAAGGCCCGGTGGCACACCGTGCAGCCGTCCGACACGGCCGTCGCCTGACGCGCCCCGGCGGCCTTCGCCGCCCATTCCGATTTTCTTGACGCGAGGACGGCGACAATTGCGAACAGCAGCGTGGTGGTTTGCGACATAATCTTCCGGACGGAAGCACTCAACCGCGGCGCACGCCGAACACGCAGAGAGAAAACTCTCTCCGCGCCCTCGGCGTCTCTGCGGTTCAACGTGAACGCGCGGGGTATGACATGCCTGACCAGAAGCTCGTCGGCCAGAACTACACGCCGCCCGACCTCGTGGCCAAAGTCACCGGACGCGCGAAGTTTGCGGAAGACTATCGTGCCGACGGGATGCTGTTCACCAAGCTCCTGCTCAGTCCCATGCCCCACGCGCGCGTGCGGCGCCTCGACACGCGCGCGGCGCTGGCGATGCCCGGCGTGAAAGCGATCCTCACCGCCGACGATCTGCCGGACCTGCGCGGCGCCGAGCGCGCGCTGACCAACGAACCGCTCTATCAGGGCGAACCGATTCTCGCCGTCGCCGCCGTCGACGAGCGCACCGCCGCGGAAGCCATCGAACGGATCGATGTCGACTTCGAGCCGCTGCCGTTTGTCACCGATCCGGTCGAGAGCCTGCGGCCCGGCAGCGCAAACGCGCGCCTCGACGGCAACGTGTGGGTCACGCCGCCGCCGGCTCCAGGGGCCACGCTGCAGCAGGCGCGGCTGAAGGTCCAGGTGTTGAAGTGGACCGCGCAGGACTTCGCGAACGCGCCCGAGGGCGGTTTGCCGATGGGGCACGCGCCCGACGAGTGGTCGTATGGCGATCTCGCCGCCGGCTTTGCGAGCGCGGCGATCGTCGTGGACGAAACCTTCGTCGTGCAGTCGACCGGCCACCAGCCGATGGAAACACGCAGCGCGATGGCGTACTGGCAGAACGGGAAGCTCTACCTGCACGGTTCCACGCAGAGCGTCGCGCGTACGATCGATCCGCTCGCCGGCTGGCTCGGCATGGACGCGTCGAACATCGTGGTGATCAGCGAGTACTGCGGCGGCGGATTCGGCAGCAAGGGCGCTGGGGCGGTGTCGATGGTGATCCCCGCGCTGCTCTCGAAGAAAGCCGGCGTGCCGGTGATGATGCGCATCAGCCGCGAAGAGGAGCACTACATCGGCCGTGCACGGACAGGCATGGTCGGGCGCGCGAAGGCCGGTTTCAGCAAGGACGGCCGCATCACCGCCCTCGACCTCTTCATCGTCGAAGACAACGGATCGTACGGGCCGATGGGCGACTACCGGTCGGCCGCGCTCGCCGCGTCGCTCATCTGGCAACCGATCGCGATGCGGTGGCGAGGGCTCGCCGTCTTGACCAACACGCCGCCGCGATCGCAGCAGCGCTCGCCGGGACCCATGCAGGCGAACGCGATCATGGAACCTGTCGTCACGAAAGCGGCGAAGAAGCTGGGGCTCGATCAGGTGGCGATCCGCCGGATCAACTCGCCGGAGGGCAAGGCGTCGTACGGCCCGGTGCGGCCGAATGGTCGGCGGGGGCGCATCACGAGCGCGTTCGTGAAACAGGCGCTCGATCGCGGCGCGGATCTTTTCAAGTGGGACGAGCGCAAGGCGCGTTCAGGGACGCGGCAGGGATCCAAGGTGCGCGGCGTCGGCGTCGCGGTCGGGCCCCATGGCGCCGGGTCGATCGGCTACGACGGCCTCATGACGCTGCAGCCCGACGGCAAGCTGTACGTGCAGTCAGGCGTCGGCAACCTGGGCACGCACTCGTGCATCGACCTCGCGCGCGTCGCCGCCGACGTGCTGGCGATGTCGTGGGACCACGTCGTCGTGAACTGGGGCAGCACCGCGAAGAACATTCCATGGTCCGCGATGTCGGTCGGCAGTCAGACGACGCATGCGATGACGCGGGCGAACATGGCGGGCGCGACGGATGCGCGGCTGAAGCTGCAGGAAATTGCCGCCCACGATCTCGGCGGCGCGCCGGGCGACTACGTCCTCGCCAACGAGCGCGTGCACCGCCGCGACAACCCGTCGCGCGGGCTCACGTACGCACAGGCCGCGAGCCGCGCGATCGCGCTCGGCGGAAAGTTCGACGGCCACGACCTGCCGGCCGACATCCACCCGATGACGAAGAAGTCGGCCACGGCGCTCGCCGGCCTCGGGCTGATGGGTGTCGCGAAAGACACGTACCCGCACGACGGCGATACATACTCGTTCGTGGTTGGCTTCGCGGAGGTCGAAGTGGACATCGAGACCGGGAAGACGCGGCTCGTGGACCACCTCGCCGTCGGCGACGTCGGCACGGTCGTCAACCCGCGCAGCCTCCACGGTCAACTGCTGGGCGGCATCAACCTCGGCATCGGCCACGCGCTGCAGCAGAAGTGGGTGTACGACCCGCACTACGGCGTGCCGCTCGCGAAGCGCTTCTACCACAACAAGCCGCTGACGATCCTGGACATCCCCGCGACGATGCACACGCTCGCGCTCGGTCTGGCGGATCCGGAAACGCCGGTCGGCGCCCGCGGCGTCGGCGAGCCGCCCGTCGGCGCCGGCTATGGCTCGGTGATGAACGCGATTGCGGACGCCATCGGCGAGGATGTCTTCCGCAAGGCGCCGGTGACGGCCGACATCGTGCTCACGTCACTCGAGCACGGCAAGCGGCAGCACGACCCGCTCGCGTCGCATCTCTGAAGACCATCTCGTGACGCGCCCGCTCCTCATCATTTTCCTGACGATCTTCGTCAACCTCGTGGGGTTCGGGATCATCATCCCGCTGCTCCCGTTCTACGCCGAAACGTTTGGCGCCTCGCCGATCATCATCGGATTGCTGTTCGCCGTGTTCTCGCTGTGCCAGCTCCTGGCGGCGCCGGCGCTCGGCGATCTGTCCGACCGGTACGGCCGCCGGCCGATCCTGATCTTCAGCCTGGCGGGCACGGTCGTCAGCTTCGTGATGCTGGCGGTCGCGCACAGCGTGGCCATGTTGTTCGCCGCGCGCATCGTCGACGGGCTCTCCGGCGGCAACATCTCGACGGCCCGCGCCTACGTGGCGGACATCACGGAGCCGAAGGATCGAGCGCGCGCGTACGGCATCATCGGCGCGGCGTTCGGGCTCGGGTTCATCCTCGGCCCGGCGTTGAGCGGCGTCCTGTCGGGCATCAGTTACACGGCGCCCATCTGGGCGGCCGCCGGGCTCACCCTCGTCGCGACCGTGATGGCGTGGCTGTGGCTGCCAGAAACCGTTCACCGCGCACAGGCCGGCACCGGCAATCCGTTGAGCTATCTGCCGGAGCTGTTACGGCGACCGGCCGTGCGCCGGATTCTCACGATCGACTTCATTTACTGGCTCGCCTTCGCCACCTTCCAGACGACGTTCTCGCTGTTCGTGGCGCGGCGGTTTGGATTCGGCGTGGCGAAGACGGGATACTTCTTCGCGGCCTTCGGCATTCTTGGCGCGGTGATCCAGGGCGGATGCATCCGCCCGGTCGTGAAGCGGATCGGCGACAAGCGGACGTTGCTGCTGGGCCTCGGGTTCGGCGCGCTGGGGCTGGTGTCGGCGGCGCTGGCGCATTCGGTTGCGCTGTTTGCGCTGGCCCTCGTGCCCCTCGCGATCGGTATGGGATTCGGCCATCCCACGATGTCGAGCCTGGTCAGTCTGGTGGCGCGCGACGACGAGCAGGGGCGGATCCAGGGCGCGGCGAGCGCGATCGAAAGCCTGGGCCGCACCGCCGGCCCGGTGTGGGGCAACGCATCGCTCCAGCACTACGGCGAATCCACGCCCTACATCTCCGCCGCGGCGCTCCTCGTGCTCACGTTGGTAATCACGATGGGTGTGGAGGTTGGGGACCAGGACCGCGCGTTCTAGCGCGGACGCCGTCGTTCGTGGCTATCCGGATCGAGCCTCAAGAGCTCTGAATCGGTGAGCGCGCGATGAATCTCGCGCGGACCATCCCCGCTCGGCGCAGTTTCATCGCGCCAACCCCGCCAGTTGCAGGCGTGGCAGCGAAACGGCACGCGGCCCGTCACGTGGCGGCGCACCCGCTCGACCCACGAGCGCGGACGCGAGTGGTGGAGCGGCGAGTTCCCGCATGTCGGGCACGACAGGACCGCAGACATCACGATCAGAAGATACCAGATCTTCGAGCTGTGCGACACGGTACCCAACACAGCTACGGTGTCTGCAGCCAGAGGAATCAGGCGCGGCGCCGGTCCGGCTGCCGTCGGCTCAGACTGCGGCGGTCGCCGGCTCCGGCACGTTGGCGATCGGGAAATAGATCAGAAAAGTCGCGCCGTTGCCTGGCTC
>Ga0315281_10008074_pt1 | contig 14724 bp, 12 predicted proteins | sample YL17G07_0_MG_FD_204540 | JGI IMG/M metagenome (GOLD analysis project Ga0315281, IMG submission 204540) | Sediment microbial communities from Yellowstone Lake, YNP, Wyoming, USA - YL17G07_0 | ecosystem: Environmental > Aquatic > Freshwater > Lake > Sediment | place: USA: Wyoming | collected...
CGCTGCCCCCGGCGGACCTCACGACGGTGTTGCGCGTGGATGCGCCGACGCCCGCGCAGTTCACGGGCGATGAGACGTTCTTCGAGGCGCTGTTCGCGGGGGCTCCGGTCACGTTCGCCGATCTGAAGGCGAAGGCGCAGAAGGGGGAGCCGTTGCCCCCAGCGTCGCTGCCCATGAAAATCACGATCGCGATCGACAACACGTTCGAGACGGTGTCCGAACAGCTCACGCGCAACGTCGTCGGCCTGATCGAGGGCAGCGATCCGAAGCTCAAGGACACGTACGTGTTGTTCGGTGCGCATCTCGATCACATCGGCTACAGCCAGGCCGGCGGCGGCACGCAACCGACGCCGACCAGTTGCCGCAACCGAGGCGACGCGGCGCAGGCGGCGGTGAAGGCCGCGGGGAAGGTGGTTCAGAATCTTGGGAGAGGCCGCGGTGGCCCGGCCGGCGCACCAGGTGGCGCCCCCGGAGGCGCGCGCGGCGGCGGCGGGTCGGCGATCCCCTTCGATCAACGCGACATCATCAACAACGGCGCGGACGATGACGGGTCGGGGTCGACGGCGATGCTGGCGATCGCCAAGGCGTTTGCGACCGGGCCGAAGCCGAAGCGATCGGTGGTGTTCGTGTGGCACGCCGGCGAGGAGGGCGGGTTGCTGGGGTCGCGGTACTACGCCGACTTCCCCACGGTGCCGCTCGACAAGGTCCAGGTCCAGCTCAACATGGACATGGTCGGCCGCGACGACTGCGACAACATCGAAGGCGACTACACCAACGCGGTGTTTCTCGTCGGCGCGGATCGCATCAGCACCGACCTGCACAATCTCATTGTCGAGACCAACCGCGGCTTGCCCACGCCGTTGACGCTCGACTACGAACTCAACGATCCGCTGGATCCCGAAAGTGTCTACACGCGCAGCGATCACTACAGCTACGCCGCGAAGGGCATTCCGATCACGTTCTTCACGACGGGCCTGCACGCGGACTATCACAAGGTGAGCGACACGGTGGACAAGATCCTCTTCCCGAAGATGGCGCGCATCGCACAGCTCGTGTACGAGACCGGCTTCTCGATTGCGAACTCGGACCGCGTGCTCGAGCGCGACAACAAAGGGCCGCGCACAGGGTTCGGCTCGAAAGCGGAGCTGATCAGAAAGTAACGGGCAAGCCCGGCCATAGCACATGTAAAATACCCTCCATGCGTATGCTTCCCGTTCTCGTATTCGTATTCGCGGCAGCCGCCGCGGCGGCGCAGACCGCCCCGCCCGCCACCGTGGCCGCGCCGCCCGATGTCGCCGCGCCGCCCGCCACAGCGACCAAGACCGCGTCCGGCCTCGCGACCAGGGTCATCGCGCCAGGCAAAGGCACGGATCATCCCGCGAAAGACGATGTCGTCACCATCCACTACAGCGGGTGGAAGACCGACGGCACGATGTTCGACAGCTCGGTCCCGCGCGGCAAGCCGTCGAGCTTCCCCGTCAACCGCGTGATTGCCGGCTTCAGCGAGGGCCTGCAGTTGATGGTGCCGGGCGAAAAACGGCGGTTGTGGATTCCGGAAGCGCTCGCCTACAAGGGTACGCGCGAGCCGAAGGGCCTGCTCGTCTTCGACATCGAGCTGATCGACATCCCGACGCGCGCGCCGGCGGACGTGAAGGCACCGCCCGCGGACGCGAAAAAGACCGCGAGCGGCCTCGCCTACAAAGTGCTGCAACAGGGCACCGGCGGCCGCCACCCGCGAGCAACCAGCGAGGTGACGGTGCACTACACCGGCTGGACGACCGACGGCAAGATGTTCGACAGTTCGGTCGTGCGCGGGCAGCCGGCGACGTTCGCGCTCGACGGTGTCATCGCGGGTTGGGGCGAGGGGCTGCAGTTGATGTTCGAGGGCGAGAAAACGCGCTTCTGGATTCCCGAGAACCTGGCCTACAAGGGCAAGAGCGCGCCGTACGGCCCGCTCGTCTTCGACGTCGAGCTGATCAAGATCCCGTAGCGGCCAGGTAGGTCTGATCGGTCAGGTAGGTCGGGTAGGTCGAAGCACTCTTACCTACTCGACCCACCTGACCCACCTGACCCACCTGACCCACCAGGCCCACCCGACCCACCAGTGGTGTCCGTGATGCGGCGCGTGGCGCGCTGGAAGCGGTCCGCGAGCGCCCGTCGCACCTCATCGGGCACGGGTCCGATCCGCGACAGCGCGGCCTGAGCCTGGCGCACATCGTCGGCCGCCGCTCTGAAGCGGCTGTCATCGTCCACCTTGCCCCCGATGGTGTTGGAGGCAAGCGCCTCCTTCAACATCGCCGCCAGACGGGTCGTCGGCGAGAGCGCGGCGTCGCCGCCGCCACCCGGGCCACCGAGCGATTTCGCGAGCGCCTCGATGCGCTGGATGATCGCTTCCATCTTCTTGCGGTTCGCGTCGGGATCGAGATCGGAGCCGCCGAACACCGACGGCCAGCGCGTGATGACGGCGCTGAACGCCGCGGCAAAGCGCGCGTCGAGCGCCAGCGCGCGATCGCGGTCCACCCCGCGCGCCGCGATTTCCGCCTGCCAGCGGGCACGGAGCGCCCGCACGTGCAACATCAACTCCGCGGGCGGTTCCATTGCCGATTGCGGATTGCGGATTGTGGATTCGGGGATTGTGGATTCGGGGATTGCGGATTCGGGGATTGTGGATTCGGGGATTGCGGATTCGGGGATTGTGGATTCGGGGATTGCGGATTCGGGGATTGTGGATTCGGGGATTGTGGATTCCGGACCGTCGACACATGCCTGGTCGACTGACGATTCGGGACTGACGACTGACGATTCGGGACTGACGACTGACGATTCGGGACTGACGACTGACGACTGCGGACTGACGACTGGCGGCGCCAGCGCCTCGAGTTCCGCGCAGATCGCTTCGCGGGCGGCGACGCGTTCGCCGAGCGCGATGTCGTGACGCTGCGCGTAGCGCGCGAAGAAACGATCCGCGGCGCCGCGGAACCGCTGCCACATGGCTTCCGAGCGGCTCTTCTTCACCGGGCCGATCGTCTTCCACTCGGCCTGCAGTCGCTTCATCTCCGCGGCCGCCGCATCCCAGTCGGTCGAATCGCGGAGCGCTTCGGCCTTCACGCACAGCGCGTCTTTTTTGGCGAGGTTCTCGGCCCACACCGTCTTGCGTTCGGCGAGATCCGCATGACGACGGGTGAAGAAGCGATCGCAGGCGCTGCGGAAGCGCTCCCAGATCGACTTCTCCTGACCACGGCTGACCGGGCCGATCGTCTTCCAGTCGGTCTGCAGTTTCTTGATCTCGTCGGCGGCCTGAATCCAGTGGGTCGAGTCGGCCAGGACCTCGGCGCGCTCGCACAGGGCCAGCTTCTTCGCGAGATTCTCGGCACGCGCGCCGGCTTGCGCGGCGAAGTACGCCTCGCACCGTGTCCACGCCGCGTCGTGCCCCGCCTTGAACCGTTTCCAGAGCACTTCGCCTTGCGCACGCGGGACGTCGGCGGCCTGGCGCCATTGCAGTTGCAGATCGCGGACGTGCGTGGCGATCTCCTCGGGGTCCTCGATCGCAGCGAGCGCACACATCTTGTCGCAGAGCTGCTCCTGGATCCCGACGTTGGCCCAACGCTGCCAATCGGCGATGTCGCGCAGTTCCTGCACTCTCGGCATCAGCGCGGTCTGGGCCGCCTTGAAGCGCTTCACGATCTCGTCGTAGTCCTTCTTCGACGGCAGCTGCGGGGCGGCGCTGAGCACCGCTCGAATCTCCTTGAGCGCGCGCTCGCCGGCCTTGAGCGACAGGTCGGCGCGCGCGGCCACCGCCTCGATACGCGCAACGAGCTGCTGCGCGCGGGTCAACGCCTCGCGCCGGGCCTTCTGATCCTCATCGTGCGCGGCCGCGTCGCGCGCGGCAAACGTCGTCTGCGCCTCGGTGTACCGCGCGGTGACGCCGGGATCGCTGATCAGCCCGGCGCCGAGGTCGTGCCATTCGCGGCGAATGGCGGCGAACTGCTTGCGCGCGGCTGGCAGATCCTCGATCGCTGCGGCACGCGCCGCTTCGTCGGCGAGCGCCGTCAGCCTGACGCGGCGGCGCTCGACGTCTTTCCACTCGGCGTGGCGTTTCTCGCAGACACGGGTCGCCCGCTCGAAGCGCCGCGTCAGCTCATCCTGTGTCTGACGATCATCGAGCGCGGGCATGCCGTTCCACTCGGCGGTGGCCACCTCGAGGTCGGCCAGCGCTTCTTCACCATGCAGGGTCTCGACCCGCTCGCACAACGCGAGCCGATGGCGCGCGGCGGCATCCCGCGTCTCACGCGCATGGCGATCCGCCTCCGCGCGCTCGGCGTCTTCGCGCGCCCTCGCGGCTTGGCGCTCCGCGACGTCGAGCGCGGCCTGGGCGGCCACGGCGGGATCAGGCATGGACGCGAGCGTCGCCGCGGCAGCAGCGGCCTCGGCAGCCGCCGCGGACCGAGCGGCAGCGGCATCCCGGGCGTCCTGTTCCTCGGCGGCCAGCCGGTCGTCCCTCTCGCGCAGGATCGCGCGCGCGCGTTTCGACGCGCTCTTGTTCTTCGCGCGCGAGGCGATCTGTTCGAGCTCGCCGCGGTCGGTGATCCGCTCGACCGCCGCCAGCGTGGGATCCTTGAATTCGCTGTTGAGGGCGACGCCGAGCAGCTCGGCGTGATCCTGCAGCGCGTCAAACGCGGCGCGCCGCACGCTCTCGTGCTCCGCGTGCCGCGCAATCGACCCGAGCGCGTGCACGTCGATCACCCGCGCCAGCGCGGCGCGCGCCGTCGCCTCGCGCGAAGCGTTCTTGGTGATGCCGATCAGCGTCTTCGGATCGTCGATCGCGGCAACGGCCGCCAGGCTCTCGCTCTCGCCGACCCCCTCGAACGCCTCGAGCGCGAGGTCGCGCAGCATCGACACCGCCTGCGCCCGCACCTGCTCGTCGGCATCGTCTCTCGCCACGGCGGCGAGCATCGACGGATCCATCAGCTTCGCGACGGCCGCGCGCCGCACGCGCGGGTCGGGATCCTCCCGCGCCACCTCGTTCAGCAGATCGCGCTCGTCGAGCGGAATTTCCTGTACGAACGCCAGGCGGACGGCGGCGTCGGGACTCTTGTGACGGGATTGGGTGCGGAATCGATCCATCAATGGCATACACGCTCCAGCCTGATCGCCCCGCGGGGCGTGTCAGCTTGTGAGATCGGTCAGCTTCGCGACGACATCGCGGCCGTGGGACGCGGCGCTGACCTTGTTGTCGATGTCCAGAATGCGGCCGTCCGCTCCGATGTAAAACGTCCTGCGCGATGCGAACCCGCTCGGCGCGAGCACGCCGTAAGCCCGCGCCACCTCTTTCGTCGCATCGCTCAGAATCGGGTACGCGAGCCCCAGCGATGCCGCGAAGCGGCGGTTCACGTCGACGGTATCGACGCTGGCGGCGAAATAGCTGACGTCCAGGCGCCGTAAGTCTTCATCGCTCGAACCGAGCGACTTGCACTCGGCTGCTCAGCCGCCGGTGAACGCCTTGGGAAACCAGGCGATCACCACGCGCCGCCCCGCCAACTCCCTGAGACGATACGTTCGCCCATCGGACGCCGGCAGCGAGAAATCCGGAGCCGGATCTCCCGGTTTCAGCTCAATAGACGATTCGGGGACGTGCGTGGCCACGTTGAAGACTCCGATGGCGATGGCGGCCGCCGAAGCTGCTATTCGTTGTAGCAGTGTCACCAGATACAGACAGCGGCCTCCTTCCGAATATGCCATTCTAATGAAGGGGGCCGGACACATGTGGGCATCTGGATAGATGTTTTTTCAGGCTGTACGAAATTCTCCAATTCTGCGGATCGGCGTCGCCGCCGTGGCTCTTTCGGTCGCGACGGGGTGTTACAAGCTGGAACATGGCAGCGGCAGCAGCCCGACGGCGCCCAGCGGGCCGCCCGCCGCCGGCTCGACAATTTTTTACACCGCGGTCGGCGCCAGCGACGCAAGCGGCGTCGGATCGAGCGCCGAGTGCCTGCCGCTGACCGACTGCCCGAACGGCATGGGCTACGTGCCCGTGGCGGTCCGCTCGCTCAAGACCCAGGGCTTCACGGTCACCAACCTCAATCTGGGCATCCCGACCGCCGTCATTGGACGCGATTTCCAGACGCTCGGCCAGCTGTACAACCGCACCATCGTCGGTAACTTCATCGAACAGGAGATGCCGTTCGTCCAGACGAACGCCACGGTGGTCACGGTATTCGCCGGCATCAATGACGTGAACGTCATCACGGCCGCCCTCGGCGGGGGCGCGGGCGGCAGCGATCCCAACGGGTACATCGACAATCAGGTCAAGGCGTTTGCCGCGGACTACACGACGCTGGTGGCGGGCATCCGCGCGCGCGCCGGCGCGCCGCGGATCCTGATCCTGAACGTGCCCAACGCGGCGGGCCTGCCGTTCCTGGTCGGCGCCTCGCTCGCGCAGCGGCAGGCCGCGCAACGCGCCGCCGTCGGCATGTCGAAGACCGCCGTGAATCCCCTCGTCTCGTCCTCCGTCACGGTCGTCGACCTGCTGTGCGATGCGCGCAGCTACGTGGCGTCGAACTTCGCGTCGGATGGCCTGCACCCGAATGACACCGGCTATGCCTTCATCGCGGCGGAAGTCGTCCGGGCGATCACCACCAACTCGTACCCCGCGCCGCAAGGCAGCTGCGCGGGCATGACCATCGTGCCGTGATGCGACTGACAACTTGCGATTTACAATTTACAGGGTGTCGTCCGTCTCACGTCGCTTTGTAAATTGTCGATTCCAATCCTCTTGTAAATTGTCACTTCCAACTCGAAACTTGCAGGTCTCTGTTCCTCTGTGACGTTCGCCGACGCCCTCCTCCGTCTGGAAACCGGCTTTCGGGCGGAGCTGCCCGGCCCCCCGGCACACGCGCGGCTCGCGCCCGTCCCGCGCCGGGCGTGGCCGGCCGACATCGACCCCGCGCGGATTCGCGACGCCGCCGGCCTGCTGCTGGTGTTTCCAAAACGAAAAGAAGAAACCGCCGAGACCGCAAAGAACGCAGAGAGAGATATTTCTTTGCGATCTCCACGCGCTCCGCGGTTTCTTCCGGATCGTGACGTAGCGCACATCATCCTGACCGTTCGAGCGGACACGCTGGGACGCCATGGCGGCCAGGTGTCGCTCCCGGGCGGCGTCGTCGATCCGGGCGAAACATTCGCGCAGGCAGCGCTCCGCGAGGCGCACGAAGAAGTGGCGCTCAGGCTGGACGATGTGCGGGTGCTGGGCGCGCTGACGTCGCTCGACATTCCGGTCAGCGGGTTTCGGCTCCACCCGATCGTTGCGGTGAGCGGAACCAGGCCGGTGTTGACGCCGTCCGACGGCGAGGTCGCGCGCATTCTCGAGGTGGGCGTGGACGAGCTGCTGAATCCCGACCACTTCGTCACCACGGAACGCGAACGCGCCGGCTTCGGGTTGACGAGCGTGCCGTCGTTCCGCGTGGCGGACGTCGAGATCTGGGGCGCGACGGCCATGGTGCTGGCGGAATTCCTGGCCGTACTCGGCTGGCCTGATCGCTTGCACGAGTGATCTGACTCTCCTGTGCGATCAGCACGTTTCGATTGGCAGCTCGCAAGTATTCGGCCAGCTGACGCGATCGCGTGCTTGTGAATTGCAAAACGTGCACGAATGTTGTGATAATGCACGAAAGCAATTGATGTCGTGAGGTTCGGTTTCAAGGGGGCGCAGCGATGGGGTCCAGAGTGCTCGGCGAAGCGATTGGGGCGATCCGCGATTGGTCGGTCACGGAAGCGAAGGAACCGCGAGGACCGCGGACGGCGGAAGCGTTCGGCTGCCTGGTCTTCGGCGACGAGGTCCAGCAGACGCGTCTCCCCAAACCGATCTACCACGCGCTGCGCCGTACGATGACGCACGGCGAGCCGCTCGACATCTCGGTGGCCGACGCCGTCGCGTCCGCCATGAAGGAGTGGGCGGTCGAGCACGGCGCGACGCATTACACGCACTGGTTCCAGCCGCTCACCGGCATCACCGCGGAGAAGCACGACTCGTTTCTGTCGCCGAGCGGCGACGGCAAAGCGGTCCTGGAATTCTCGGGCAAGGAGCTCGTGCGCGGCGAGCCCGACGCCTCAAGCTTCCCGTCCGGCGGCATGCGCTCCACCTTTGAAGCGCGCGGCTACACGGCGTGGGATCCGACGAGCCCGCCCTGGCTCCTCAAGAGCGGCAACTCGACGACGCTCGTCATCCCGACGGCGTTCGTGAGCTGGACGGGGGAAGCACTCGACAAGAAGACGCCGCTGCTGCGCTCGATGGAGGCGCTGTCGAAGCAGGCCGTCCGCATCCTGAAGCTGTTCGGCTCGACCGCCGAGCGCGTGGTCACGACCTGCGGTCCCGAGCAGGAATATTTCCTGATCGATCAGTACTTCTACCTGTCGCGGCCCGATCTCATCAACGCCGGCCGCACGCTGTTCGGTGCGAAACCGCCCAAGGGCCAGGAGCTCGAGGATCAGTACTTCGGCGCGATTCCCGACCGCGTGATGGCGTTCATGTCCGAGGTCGAATCCGAGTTGTACAAAGTCGGCGTGCCGGTGAAGACGCGTCACAACGAAGTCGCGCCGAGCCAGTACGAGATCGCACCCGTGTTCGAGAACGCCAACGTCGCGACCGATCATCAGATGATGATGATGGAGACGCTCAAGCGCTCGGCGCCGAAGTTCGGCCTCGCGTGCCTGCTGCACGAAAAACCATTCGCCGGCGTGAACGGGTCGGGCAAGCACCTCAACTGGTCGATGAGCGACAGCGAGGGCAACAACCTGCTCGGGCCAGGCGCGAACACGCACGACAACATGCAGTTCCTCGTGTTCTGCTCGGCCGTGATCCGCGCCGTGAACCGCTGGCAGGGCCTGCTGCGCGCGAGCATCGCCAGCGCGGGCAACGACCACCGACTCGGCGCGAACGAGGCGCCGCCGGCCATCCTGTCGATCTTCCTGGGCGACATGCTCACCGACATCTTCGAGCAGATCGAAAAAGGCAGCGCGAAGTCGACCAAGCACGGCGGCGAGCTCGACACCGGCGTCCTCGTGCTGCCGAAGCTGCCGCGCGATGCCGGCGATCGCAACCGCACGAGCCCGTTCGCGTTCACCGGCAACAAGTTCGAGTTCCGCGCGGTGTCGTCGAACCAGAGCATCGGCTACCCGAACATCGTGCTCAACCTCGCGGTGACCGAGTCGCTCGACTACATCGCCACGGAGCTCGAAAAGGCCGTGAAGGGTGGCAAGTTGCTGAACCAGGCGGTGGTGGAACTGCTGCCGAAGGTGATCAAGGAGAACAAGCGGATCATCTTCAACGGCAACAACTACTCGAAGGAGTGGGAGAAGGAGGCGGGCAAGCGCGGGCTCCTGAACCTGAAGAACACCGTCGACGCGCTGCCGCAGATCGTGACGAAAGACGCGCGCGCCCTCTTCGAGAAGTACCACATCCTCAAGGAGCGCGAACTGCAGGCACGCTACGAGATCATGGTCGAGACCTACAACAAGACCGTGAACGTCGAAGGTCAGCTGATGGTGCTGATGGCCAACCGCTACATTCTGCCGGCGGCGTTCGACTATCAGAAGCGTGTCGCCCAGAGCGTGTCGGCGGTCAAGGCGGCGGGCAGCACGTCGGTCGAGGGCGGAAAGACCCTCGGCATCGTCGTGAAACTGACCGACGAGTTCAGGCGGCGCACCGACAAGCTCGCGAAAACGCTCGAGCATGAGGGCGGATCCGCGGAAAAGCACGCGAAGCATTTCCGCGACGTCGTCGTGCCGGCGATGGCGGCGCTGCGCGAGACGGGCGATCAGCTCGAGCTGATGATCCCGCACGAAACGTGGCCGCTCGCCACGTATCGCGAGATGCTGTTCATCAAGTAGAGGGCGGGTAGGTCAGGTAAGGCAGGTGGGGCGGGTGGGGTCGAGGGCAGGACGGGCGGCCCGTTGGTCTTCCCGTCCCGCCCATCCCGGCCCGAGCGCGATTCGAAGATTCAAGATCATAGAAGCGGAGATTGCGTCCTACCGGCTGGAGGCGCCCAATTCAGCACCACGTTGACCAACCACCTTCACCTGGACTCACTTGGCCTTCTCCGTCTTCTTCACGAGACTCGGCCAGTTGAGCGCGTGACTACGACGTCGCGCCCGATGGGCGGTTTCTCGTCGGCACGGTTCACGTTGGTCATATTTTCCGGTCATACTGACGATTGGTAGACACTGACTATCGGCGCAGTCTCCGCGCGCCGGCGGACAGCTTCTTTCTCGGGATTCGTACCTGAGGCGGGATTGAATGATATGCAGAATTGGCATATGCTGGCATATATATGAGGCAGCAAGACGCCGCGACGCCAGCCGAACGACGGGTCAGAGTATTTCGAAACGGACGCAATCTGGCCGTACGAATCCCCAGGGAGTTTGAGTTTCCAGGTGATGAAGCGGTCATGCGTAAGGAGGGCATGCGGCTGGTCATCGAGCCGGCGTCGTCCCGATCGCTGCTCGGGGTGTTGGCGCGATTGAAGCCCCTGAAAGAGACCTTCCCCACTATCAGCGACAAGCCGCCAAAGCCCCTCGTCGTCTGACATGCGTTTCCTGCTCGATACCAATGCCGTATCGGATCTCGTCCGCAATCCCCAGGGGAAGTGTGCGTCCCGAATTGCAGCCGTGGGAGAACGGCACGTCAGCACCAGCATCATCGTGGCGTCCGAACTGCGATATGGCGCTCTCAAGAAGAATTCAGCGCGCCTCACTCGACAACTCGAAACGGTTCTCGGCGTCCTCGAGATCGCTGCGTACGAATCGCCTGCCGATACGGTCTACGCAAGAGTCCGGACAAAGCTGGAAGCAGCCGGGACGCCGATTGGCGGAAACGACCTCCTCATCGCCAGCCATGCGTTAGCCCTGGACCTGACGCTGGTGACAGCCAACGAACGGGAATTCGCCCGGGTCCAGGGCCTTCGGATTGAAAACTGGATGGAGTAGTTCGGGGCCGAGCCTTGAACCGGGCGTCATTTCGGGGTAGCAGTTTTTCCGGCGCCGATCTCATAGCAGCCCGTGGCGGAAGTCCGATCCACGGGCTGCGAGTCATGAAAGGGCCACAGAGGACGCGGAGACACCGAGATACTATAGGAAATCTCCGTGTCTCTGAGCCTCCGTGGCGCGCTACTCTGAACCTCGCAGGCCGTGCTGACTTTCACCACGGCCTGAGAGGGGCCAAGCTTCGTCCCGTGGGCAAGGCTCATGTGCTTGACCCGTTCAGCCCCGCGAGATGCGCACGGCGCGCGGCGAAGGCGAATTGGTCGAAGTACTTCTGCAGCGAGAGGCCGGTGGACCCATACTCGTTCGACCCCGCGAAAAAGTCGACCACGACTTCGCGCGCGCGCGCGATTTCGCGCAGACGGGCGACCGACGCGCGATGCTGCGGGTCATCCAGCATCAGGTCGAACAACTCGAGCCCGCGGTACAGGGCGGCCTGGGCCGTCTCAGGATTCTTCGTCGACCAGCGGATCGCCCGGCTCACCTCGCTCCCAACATTGCCGAATTGCTCCGCGAGCGACAGGCTCCGCCATCGGCCACGAGCGGCATCCTGGTGCTGCCACTCGGTCATCGGCGCACCACCCGTGCAATAAGCTCGGCGATCGCCGCTCGAGTGGCGGGATCATCAACGCCCCGCGAGCGGTTGCCGAAGGACGGCCGGAGATTGATCATGGAATCGAACTCCAGCCAGTCCTCTCCGGCGACGCCAGGGTAGAGATTGATCCCCCAAAGATTCGCCTGCGTCGACCCATCGGCCAGCAGGTTGGCCTCCTCGTCGGCATGCAGGTCGGCATCCAGCAGGAGAATGCCGCGCTCGAGGTCGACGACGCCCTTGATCATGTCGCCGAACCGCGCCTCCGCGAGCACACGGATGTCGTCCAGGGAGATCGTGTCCGGCGCGACCACTCGTCTCATTGAGGTTCCAGGGGGCATTCTACCCGCGCTGCGGCCTCCGCAATGGAAGCGTTGGAGAGTACTTCCGAACCCTCGATGACGGTACCACTCTGTCGAAATCGTTGCCACGATGCTGCCACAACGGCGGCGGATTCTCGGCTCACCGGGCGCGACGCGGCAAGCCGCCCGAGGCGTTCAGGCGACGCAGTCCACGATTTGCGCGTCGGTGAATTCTGGACTTCGGCCAGGAACAATCCGCCGGGCCGTTGCACGCTATCGCTTCAAAGCCACTACGCTTTTTTCAACGACACGTTTTTGATCGGCAGCTCGCGCACGCGGATGCCGGTGGCGGCGTGGATCGCGTTGACGAGCGCTGGGGCGAGCGGCGGCACGCCTGGTTCGCCGAGCCCGCCGAGCGGGGAATCGGACCGGATGAACGCCGTGGTGATCTTCGGCGCGTCGGCGATGTGAATCATCGGGTAGTCGCGGAAGTTCTTCTCCACGACCCGCCCGCCCTTGATGGTGATTTCGCTGAGCAGCGCGGCCGACAGCGCGAAGATGATGCCCCCCTCCACCTGCGCGGTGGCGCTGTCCATGTTCACCACGTCGCCGCAGTCCACGGCGGCGGACACGTGCAGCACACGGAGCCGCCCTTCCGGGGAGACCGCCACGTGCGCCACTTCGGCGACGATGGTGCCGAAGCTTTCGCAGATCGCAATGCCGCGTCCTTCACCCGGCGGGAGCGGTGTGCCCCAGTTGGACATCGCCGCCGCCTTTTCGAGCGCCGCCTTGAAGCGCGGTTGATCGCCGAGCAGCCCGCGCCGGAACTCGAACGGATCCTTGCCGGCCGCGTGCGCCATCTCGTCGATGAACGATTCCTTGAAGAACCCGTGCTGCGAATTGAGCACGGACCGCCACTGTCCGAGCCGGATCGGGTGCGGCGCCTTCTTCTCCTTGGCCTTCTTCGCGGCGATCGCGTAGGGCATGAAGACCGCCTCAGTGTTGCCGCCGCCCGTGTAGTTCGAGTGCGCGGCGAGCGGCGTGCCGTTCGCGTCCAGAGCCCCCGCGTGGCGTGACAGCGCCGCGCCGCGGTAGTAGTCGTGCTGGATGTCGTTCTCGCGCGTCCAGATCGTCTTCACAGGCGTCGGCGACATCGCCTTCGCCACGCGCACACCCAGGTCCACGTAGTCGAAGTTGAACGGCAGGCCACGCCCGAAGCCGCCGCCGAGCAGGAAATTGGTGACGTGGACATTCGCGGCGGGGATGCCGAGCGCCTTGGCGGCCACGGAGCGCGCGTTCAGCGGATCCTGCACGCCGGTCCAGACCTCGGCCCGGTCTCCCTCGACCTTCGCCGTGCACACCATCGGCGACATCGTGGCGTGGGCGAGGAACGGCGCGCGGTAGTCGGCCGTCACCACCTTGGCCGCGTCCTTCGGCACCTCCGGTGGGGCGCCGAGCGCCTTGTCGAACGCGGCGAAGATCGACGCGGTGGACACATCGCCGTGCCCGGCATCGCTGAACTCCGGCTTCAGCGCCGCGAGCGCCCGGCGCGCGCGCCAGAAGCTGTCGGCCACCACCGCCACGGCCTCCTCCAGCTTCACGACTTTCTTCACGCCAGGCATCGTCTCCGCGAGCGCGGTCTCAACGGACACGAGCTTGCCGCCGAAGACCGGCGCCATCTCGAGCGCGGCGTAGAGCATGCCCGGCGTGCTGAAGTCGCTGGCGTACTGCGCGCTGCCGTCCACCTTGGACGGAATATCGAGACGCGCCCGCGAGGTGCGGCGGATGGTGAAGCTGTCGGGGTTCTTGAGCGTTGGACTGGTGGGCACCGGCTGCGTGGCCGCCGAGCGCGCCAGTTCACCGAACGTCGCGCTGCGCCCGGATGCCGCGTGCGTGACGCGCGACGCCTTCGCGGCGCACTCGGAAACGCCGACGCCCCACTGCGTCGCCGCGGCGACCAGCAGCATGTCCTTCGCGGCGGCGCCGGCGACGCGCATGCCGTACTCGCCCGTGCCGCGCACGGCGGTCGAGCCGCCGGTCACCATGAAGCCGAACCACTCGACCACCTTGTAGGCGCCGTAGTCCACGCCGCGCCCGAGCATGGCCGGCACGTAGTTGCCGCCCGCCGCGCGAACGATGTACCCGTTCGCGTACGCGTCCAGCGCCGGCGCCTCCTGTACACGGACCAGCGGCCAGTCGGCCTCCAGTTCCTCGGCCGCCATCATCGCGAGCGCGGTGGGCGTTCCCTGTCCCATCTCGCAATGCGGGATCAGGATCGTGACGACGTTGTCGGGGGTGATCGTGATCCACGTGGTGAGCTGCCCCTTCTCCGCCGCATCGGCGGAGACGAGCGAGTGCCGGCTGGGTGCGAACGTGAAGCCGGCGACGCCGAGCAGGAAGCCTCCACCCGCGACGGTGCCTGCGCCAATGAATGTGCGCCTGGTCCACTTCTTCATGCTGTTCTTCACGAGGCCGCTCCTTGGCTTCCGGCAGCCTCGTGGATGGCCGCCTGCACGCGTGCGAACGTGCCGCACCGGCAGATGTTCGTGAGGTTCGCGTCGATCTCGTCGTCTGTCGGTTTCGGAATCTGCGCCAGGAGTCCCGCGACGGCCATGATCATGCCCGACTGGCAGTAGCCGCATTGCGGTACCTGGTGGGCAACCCAGGCCTGCTGCACAGCATGGAGCGTGCCGTCCCGCGCGAGCCCTTCAATCGTCGTCACGGCCCTGCCGGTAGCGGCGGAAATGGGCAGCGTGCACGAACGCACCGCGCGGCCGTCCATCAGGACGGTGCAGG
>Ga0315281_10008075_pt1 | contig 14724 bp, 11 predicted proteins | sample YL17G07_0_MG_FD_204540 | JGI IMG/M metagenome (GOLD analysis project Ga0315281, IMG submission 204540) | Sediment microbial communities from Yellowstone Lake, YNP, Wyoming, USA - YL17G07_0 | ecosystem: Environmental > Aquatic > Freshwater > Lake > Sediment | place: USA: Wyoming | collected...
AATGTACTATCTTCGTAAACAGAAAGAAGAACATGAAAACATGATTGCATTTCAGTTAGAGGCGTTACAAAAACTATCAAAGCAGAAAGATGAGTTCTTGGCTATGATCACACATGAATTAAAGACGCCCCTTGTTCCAATAATCGGCTATACTGATTTGTTGCTATCTCAGAAATTTGGAGAATTAACTGAAAAACAACAAAGTTCGCTAAGTAGTATTAGTATAAATTCAAAGTCATTATTACGATTAATATCTGATCTTCTTGACTTGCAGAAACTAGACCTAGGTACATTCAAGTTTGAGAAAAATAATTTTATCTTGTCAGATCTTATACAAGAATGTCTACATCAAATATCCCCAGAATTTAATGATAAAAATATAGAGATAATACAAAATATTGAAACTAATTTGCATTGTTATTGTGATTCTGGCAGAATTAAGCAGACTATATTTAACCTGCTTACAAATGCAATCGATTTTTGCCCGAAATCAGCTGGACAAATTATAATTAGTCTAAAACATGAAGAAAACGCTGCAAGGATAATAATTAAAGACAATGGAATAGGAATTGTTGAATCAGAGTTATCAAAAATATTTACAAAATTCTATCAAGTCAATTCATCACTTACTCGTGTACATGGTGGAACTGGATTAGGTTTATCAATATGCAAAGCAATCATAACTAATCATGGCGGTCAAATCTTTGCAGAATCCAGTGGAAAGGATAAAGGAGCAGAGATTCACGTCATTCTTCCGCTTGTAGATATTCCAAAAGCAAGTGAGTTATGTGAAGATAAAATATGTCATGCTTGTAACAAAGAAATGATTCTAGATGAAGGAGATATTACTTTTGATGCAAGGTGGTTCCATTGCAGATGTTGGAATAGTTTACAAAACAAAATATGAATCATGAATGCATTTTACTTATCAAGAATAATCATATTGAGAATTATGGAGTTTACAAATTATGAATAAAACAATTACATTGTTATTGATTATGACATTAATTTCTGTATCGTCATTGACACTGTTTGAAGTTCAATTGGCATATGCCGCACCAACTAGACTGTACTTCTCAGCATCTACTGCACCTAGTGTGAGTCCGAGCTTTGGCAGTTGGGGTTACACAACAGAAGCAGGACGTCATGTATTATTATCGGCAAAAGGAGTAGGAGGTGAATCATTAGTAACTGGAACTCAAATTGGACCATCTACCACCGGAGTAACACAACTAGATAGGCAATATGTTTCAGGACCGATGAGTGCTGGACAAGTATTCACAAGCGGTAGTACTTCCCTAAAAATACAATTACAATGTAGAGAATTTAACATCCTTGACAATACTAGATCAGGACTATCTGTACGTATTGTAAGTCAGGATGGAACCACAACACGAGCAACATTATTGGCAACAGCTAATTACGGATTAGCATCAGGCGAATTTGTCAACAGTGCAACTTTAAGAAATGCAGCATATGCTAATGGTGATACAGTTACTGCATCATATACAACAGTAGCAGGAGATAGATTGGTAGTAGAAATAGGATACACAGATAATGCTGGAACTACTGTAGAAGGGCAATGTAGATACGGTGCACCAATAGGTACAGACCTACCAGAAGATGAAACAACTATCATGGCTACTGATGTGCCTTGGGTTGAATTCTCAAACACTATACTGTTTCAAACCATTCCATCACAAGTAACCGGACTGAGTGCAACTGCAGTAAGCACATCACAAATCAATCTATCCTGGACTGCACCATTTGATGGCAATTCTGCAATTACTGGTTACAAGATAGAAAGAGAATCGCCAGTTGGTGGTGGATGGAGCACCATTGTAGCAAACACTGGCTCTACATTAACAACATATTCTAACACGGGTCTTACAGATAACACCCAGTACAATTACCGAGTATCTGCAATAAACAATAGTGGTGAAAGTCCAGCATCTGACACTACAAGTGCTTACACTTTAGTTACATTAGGTGCTCCAAGTCAACCCCTTGATCTTAGTGGCTCACTTGATGGAACAGGTTACGCTCTTTCATGGAATACTCCAAGTGATGACGGAGGATCACCAATTACAGATTATGTTATAGAATACAGCCAAGATAGTTTGAGCTGGAGTACATATGATGACGGAGTTGGGACTGCAACCAATGCAGTACTGATTGGACTTGCAGGAGAATCTTATTCTTTTCGAGTTTCTGCAGTAAATGCTACAGGTACATCTCTACCCTCAAATCATGTAAATATCATTATCCCTGTTTCCACCACGGGAACACAAAGCAGAAATCCTTCAACTATTCTTGGTCTTGGAGTATATCACTTTGAGTTTCCAGAGTCATATGTGCACAGCCATGAAATAAACGAAACAAGTCGATTTGAAAATTATTATCCATATGCGATAAACACCTATGCTACAGATCATGAACTGTATCAATCATTAGGTAATTATAAAAAAAGTGGAGAATTTTTCAAAATTGAAGACAGTCAAGCCTTAGCATTATCGCAGGTACATGTAGAACCACATGATGACTTCCAATTCCAAGTCCAGATCTTAGATGAATATAGGGGCTCAAAAATTGAGCATGTTGCGTTATACTTTGTAGAACCAAAAAGTATCGATATGAAATCAAATACTGCAATAATTTGGGAAAAACCAGATACCGTAAAAATATTGGACCCAGATCACATCTTTGATAGTGTTCATGCAACAACCTCAATGGAAGATGGATATCTATGGACAGTATTTGATGTGAAGTTCAAAGACATTATGGATTCTGATATTGGAATTGAGGTATGGCATGAATCAAAAGCACCAACTTTGGCCAAAGTTACCAACTTACTTCAAAAACTCACCTCTGCTGAATTCATAGAGAAAAAAGACATCATTAATCACTTTGCAAGGATATCAATCCCAAATACACAAACGTCCTCACCTGACTGCAAAGACACCCAAAGATGTTTTGTTCCCTACAACACATACGTTCTAAAAGGAGGCATGGTAATCTGGGCAAACGATGATGAAAATTTCATGCATTCCATCACAAGTGGAACTCCAGAAACTGGACCTGATAACAGATTCAATGGTAATGTGCACCCAGGAGAAATTTTTTATCATAATTTTGGAGCAGTTGGGGTGTACCCATACTATTGTATGATTCATCCTTGGGCAAAAGGAATTGTGACTGTTGTTGAAGAAACAACTATGACAATAGATCAGATTCACACGCCTGGTGTAAATGTGGCAGGAGATGTTGCCATTCTAAAGAAAAGTGAATTTCCATTGGTACTAGAAACAGATAGTTATGACAAGTCATTCCTAATAAAACAAAATGACAAAATAATTTTAGATACACAAAAGCTAGATGTAACAATTTCTGGTTTTGTTGGAACAAGAAATCCTGTTGGTCCAGTTGAAATCACGATTCTAAGACCCGACGGTTCGTCTACTCAATCTACAATACATGTAAACAATGATGGTAAATACTATCTGCCAACGAAACTTGCAAACAAGTGGCAAACAGGTACATTCCAAATAATTGCAAAATATGCTGGAAGCGAACTTGGCAATATTTCATTTTATGTAACAGATGATGCACAAAATCAAGGATTTGGAGGCATACTTGATACTCCATCTATGAAAACAAAGTATGTCTTAGATCAGTTTGAAAAAGGTTTAATCACAAAAGAATCGCTTGAAAATAATCTTAAAAATCTGGGTTTGGATGAAAATGAAATTGATGATATTTTTTCTGAAATTGGAATAGAACCAAGCGAGAAACTATTGGTAAAACCTATCCAAAATGATGAAAAACCATGGCAATTATATCTAACGCTGTTGATAATTCCACTTGTTTTGACAGTTCCATTCTATAAAATGCGGAAAGTTCACATCAAACAATGACATTATGCTGCAAAAAGTGCTGACCCGATAAACTTTGGTTACTTTGTCTTTTTATCTTTGTTCTGCCAAACCTACCGCAAAAGTTGTGAAAATTACAATCCTTCCAAATCTAATCATCGTGTTTTTTACTATTCCGAATTTTCCACATAACAAAACTTGCAATTGTTATAATATTCAGAATAATTCAAATTTTTGATTTTGATAACTTTGAAATGAATGTAAGTATTCTGCGTTGTTAACGGTTCAAGTAATCCATTTACTATTTATTTTATTGACAGAATGCTGTTTTTGTTACGTGGTATTTGGTCAATCTGCTGAGTACGAGAATCTATTTGCAGAGAATTTACGTTATACTGTGGACATACAAATAATATTCACCACTAAAAATATGTCTGATTGATTTCTTATACTCCCGTTCTTTTTGCACTGGTCCAGATTGCTTTTTTCTTTCTTAATTGTTCTATGATTGCTTTTAGCAGTAAAAAGTCTACAATCTGTTTATACCCAAAAACCAAAAATCCTGCATACCATAATAGTTTGGGATCTTCATCATCAATTCTAATTGCTAAAGCAGACATGAGATAGTGAACAACAATAAAAATGGCTGAAACTTGTAGAACATACCATCCGTCTCCTAAAATTATTCCTAAAATTGCATTTGCTGTTGCTGTAAATCCAATTATTGGTGTAATTACCATTCCTAAAAACAGATAAGGCAACGATAATCTCTGCAGATATCCAAACCGAGGATTGATTAGGGCATCTGAATGTCTTTTTAATACCTGGATATTTCCACGATACCATCTCTTTCTTTGAGCAACAAAATCATGTAATGTGTTTGGCGCCTCAGTGTATGCTGTAGCTTTTGAGCTTCCTTGAGTAATCACACCTGCTTTTAGTAACTTTATAGTCTGATCAAAATCTTCTACTATGGTTTCTTTACCATATGCACCAACTTCTGCAAGATATGATTTTTTAAAAGCACCTAACGCTCCGGGAACAATAGTGATTGAACCAAATACATCAAAAGCACGTCTGACAATTTGAATTCCTGTAATGTATTCTAGTGCTTGACATTTTGTAATCCAATTCACTCTATTTCTTACTTTGATGTTACCTGCAACTGCTGCTACATGTTCATTTACTTCAAATCCTTTTACTATTTCATTTAATGAATGTCGTCCTATGATGGTGTCGGCATCAACAATTACCACAATTTCACCAGTGGCATAAACAAGACCATAGTTTAGTGCAGATGCTTTTCCACCATTTTCTTTATGCAATACTTTGATCTTATCTTTATACAGCATTGCAATATCTAATGTCCTATCTTTACTACCATCATCCACAAAAATGATTTCTTTTTTTGGGTATTTTGTTTCTAGTAATCCTTCTATGGTATGAGCAATTACTTTTTCTTCATTATATGCTGGAATTATTATTGAAATTGTAGGATATGTCTTAACATCAGGTTGAATGTCTTCTCTATACTTACTTACAACTGCCATTGGAACAAACAACATTGTTGACCAAAATGAGATAGTCATTGCCCAAAGAAGAATTATTCTGACAGGTGATTCCAATAATGTATATCCTTCATAAGCAATCATTGCAGCAATAATAAATGGAGAACCTAACAAAAATAATAGAAATATAGACGGCCCACGTTTACTTGATACATTTGTTGAAAATAATTTTCTGCGAGATCCAATTATATGATAAATAGTGATAGCTCCTCCTAACCCCATCGCCATCATGCTTATCGGTCCTAAAATAAAATACACTGAAGCAATCAAAAAAATAAAAATTATAGCAGTAAGTACTAACTGAATAGGGTCTTTTTTGATTTTTGGTTTTACACCCTGTTTAAAATATTTATTTTCTGATGATTTGATTTGCTCTTTTGAAATAATTTTAAAACAGTTTAGATGATGCCATCTTTTTTGATATCTTGTAGACTTTTCATTTAATTGAATATCATTATTACATAATGCACATTTAGTTAAATTTGGATTTAGAAAAACAGATTTATCTTTTTTTGGAATATCTGTGGGGTTGTTAATTTCAATTTTATAAATCTCGTCAATATCTAATTCTAAAATTCTCTTCAAGTATTTCTTGTCAGATTCAAAAATTGGATTGTTTTTGTTAATTCGTTTGAGAAGATACTGGTTTCTTCCCATGTCTCCATCACCGTTTTCAATAGCATCCATTAATCTTGAAATAATGTAATTTTTGTCCAATTTTGTCAATCTCTTTAAACAATTTTTGTTCTTAAATGTGAACTCGTTACGATTCTTCTCTATTCTGTCTATTTTTTTGATTAATTTGTATCTACTAAACTAATCTAAATAAATGGGAAACTTTTAGAAAAAATATGAAAAAAGTTTTTGTTAATGGGTATGGTTCTATTGGAAGCAGAATTACATCCTTTCTAAAAGATGATCCACAAATCTCTGTAATTGGTGTTGGAAAATACTCTCCGGATAATGATGTTAATGTGGCAATTTCTCGCGGATTGGATGTTTATGTTCCTGAACTAAAATTAAATAATTTTAAGAATTTTAAAATATCTGGCACTATCGAGTCTGCCCTTGATGACTGTGATTTAGTAATTGATGCAGCCCCTGGGGGACATGGATATAAAAATAAGAAAAATCTCTATGAGCCGAAAAATCTAATGGCAATCTATCAAGGCGGAGAAACTATAATGGGTGATGAGGCGGTCTCGGATTTATTGTTTAATTCTAGAGCCAATTATGATTTGGCTATTGGCAAAAAACATGTCATGCAAGGTAGCTGCAACGTTACTGGTATGGGGCGTATTTTAGAACCATTAAGAGATAGATTTGCTAATCGATTAATTCGATTTGATGTAATTCTTGTGCGACGATGGGCAGATATTGATCAAACAGAAAAGCAAGTGACAGACACTATTGAAATGACTGAAGCACCACATCATGGAGATGACGTAAAGACATATTTTGGAAAAGACGCGCCTCTTTTTGTTCGTGCAATCAAAGTCCCAACTAGACAAATGCACTTACATATCATGGATATTCGTTTTAATGACAAAGCACCAAAACCTTCTGAAATACACGATATTTTTACAAATGAATTTGGCGTAGCAACTCTATGGACTGCCAAGGGAACAAAAGAAATTAGAGATTATGCTAGAATAATGGGATTTAATTTCACAGACACAAACATGATCCACATTCATGCGAACATGACTGTTTCAATTGGAGATACCGTACAAATGATGTATTCTGATGACCAAACAGGAATTGTCATCCCTGAGAATCACATGCTATTGCAAGCCATGCTGTTTGGAAAATCGTACAATGATGCATTTTCTCACACTGAATCAATATTTCATATGAAAGAAAAAAAGAAACAATTAGAAGAGCACTTTGCAAGAAAAAACTGATTTTATTTTTTTATACGCTCTATTCTGATTTTTTCAGGTATGTTTTTTGTTACTTTTTCAACAACAATTCGGATATTGTCAATTTCAAGTTTATCTCCTTCTTTTGGTATGTCTTGTAATTTTTCATGTAATAATCCATTGAGGGAAGCGTAATCGTCTCCTTCAGGTAGTTCTGACTTGAAAAACTCATTAATGCTCTCAATCTTAACATCTCCATTTGTAATTATTGTGTCTTTGTCAACTGACTCGAATTCTTTTGGCGGCGTGTCGTCTGTCTCATCTTCAATATCTCCAACTATTTCTTCTATTAGATCTTCTAGTGTGACTAATCCTTCTACACCACCATGTTCATCAACAACAATTGCCATGTGTGTTTTTCTGCCTTTCATTTCTTTGAGTAGTGAACTGACTCTTTTTTCTTGAGATGCAAATACTGGTTTTCTTGAAACTTGTTCCAACGTGATCATTTTGTTGTCTTTTTCTAAATGTGTTAGAATATCCCTCACATGAACAAATCCAACAATATCATCACGTGTTTCTCCAAAGATAGGAATTCTGGAATGTAAATTTTCACTAATTACAGGAAGCGCATCAAAGAGAAGCATTTTTGCAGGTAATGTGAACATTTTTGTTCGCGGTGTCATCACTGTTCTAATTACAGTATCATAAAATTCCAAAGCACTGTGGACTAGTGCACTTTCATCTTTCTCAAGTACGTTGTCATCTAACCCCTGTGATACTATTCCTTTGATCTCTTCTTCTGTGATTGGTGGGGGATGATAACTACTTCCAGTTAATTTGATTATTGTTTTTGTAATTATTTCAAAAAGTTTTACAACTGGCCATAATGCATAGCTGAAAATCAATAACACGGGTGCCCCTCTAAGTGCAATTTTAGTAGAATTCGCATTGGCGTATATTTTAGGTGTAATTTCACCAAATACCAGTATTAGAAATGTCATAACCCCCACCGTAATCCCAAGTCCTTTATCTCCAAAGACTTCTGTTGCAATCTTTGTTGCCAAAACAGATGCTGCTACATTAACTAGATTGTTTCCGAGATTTACACTTGACATCATCCAACTTGGATTAGACGTAAACTTGTGTAGGGCTTTTGCACCTTTTGCTTTCTTTTTTAACAATTGAGTTACAGTGGATTTTCTTATTCCAACCATTGCAACTTCGGTACCGCTGAAAAATGCTGAAAATCCTATGAGAATAGATAATACAACATACTCCCAAATTTCTACCATTTTATTCTCCAAAAAAGTTTGTCAGAACAACACATGTTCTTCATTTTATTTTTTATGCACCATCTCTTGGTTGGTAATGTTTTGTAAAACCCACTTTTAAGGCTTAAGGCATAAAAATTACATTTAATAAAATAAATTGCTTAATTGAGGCTAATTTTTAGGTGGAATTGCAAATTTATTTTTAGGATTACTGTGGTACTCTACGGGTAGCATTGCGTCTTTTTGCCTGCCTGTGAGAATCCCTACAACCACATCGTCTTTTTTGATTATTTCTTCATTTATCAGTTTTTTAATTCCAACAACTGACGCACCTGATGCCATCTCACAATCAAATCCATTCAAACCAACAACTGACATACCATCCAACATCTCTGAATCAGATACGGTAGTTACAACTCCATTAGTAAATTCCAAGGCACGTAATCCTTTTAGTATATTTGCAGGTCTCCCAATTTGGATGGCAGTAGCTTTTGTTTTTGGTCTAATTCCTTCTTTGTCTAAATGATCATAATATCTTGTAATTAATTCAGTATTTGTGTTTCCTTTATTCCATCGTAGTTCCTCTCCTTCAAATTTACCGTTATACAAATCTGATAATGTACTTGCACCTTCAGAATTAATTACTGCAATTCTGGGTATTTTTTTTATCCAACCCCACTGGTATAATTCCATTAATGCCTTTCCACAACTAGATGTATTGCCAAGTGCTCCACCTGGATATACAATCCAATCTGGGGACTCCCATTTCAAATACTCTAGTGCTCTATATGGAATTGTTTTTTGCCCTTCAATTCTAAATGGATTTACAGAGTTTACGGTATATCCATTGTAATTTTTTGCATCATCAAGGGATTGTTTTAATGCATCATCAAAATTTCCATCTACTTCAATTATCTGAGCCCCAAATTGATATGCCTGACTTAATTTACCTGGAGCGATTTGGCCTGATGGGATGTATACATCACAGTGTATTCCTTCATTTGCTGCAAACATACCTGCAGAAGCTGATGTATTTCCAGTAGATGCACAAACGATTTTTTTTGCACCAACCATTTTAGCATGTGTTACTGCACTTGCCATCCCATTATCTTTGAATGAACCGCTTGGATTGTATCCTTCTGGTTGTAACCATAATTTATCATTAGAAATTCCTATGAATTCTGCAGCCTTTGACATTTGGTATGGTTTTGATTGTCTGCCTTCAGCACCATCTAATGAAACTAGATGTTTTGAACATTCCTCAATATTTTCTGTATCTATTTGACAAAAATTAAGTAACTCCCTAAATCTCCAAACACCACTTTCATTGAATATATTTCCTTGAGAGTTTCTTCTCTGATAAAATATCTCTTTTAGACTATCTGATGGTTTATTTTTGTATTTTACGTCTAATAGGTGACCTTTTTCACATTCAACATTGGTACTTTTTATTGGATATTCTAATCCACAGTGAGTATCAATACATTTGAGATAAGCGTCACCTTGCATTGTCAGTTAGCGGAACCAGTGATAATTTAAAGTTAAGAGTAAAATCCCGACAAACTAAGAATTATTCTCCTAAACTTTTAGATTAGATTACAACCCTCTAAAACCCATCATGGTAACTTATTGTGAATATTTGAAAAGCGTCTTAGAAAAGATCATAGTTGCTCATAACATACTTGCAAATCTTGAAGATAAACCCGGGGATTTGGCAATCATTAGAAAGGAAATCTTGAAGATCAGTGGTTTTTTTCAGGTATTTGTTAACAAGATTGACACTGAAAAATCCCAACCGGCGGATTTTTCGGATTTAAAGTCTAAATTTGAGTATTATTTGAATAATTATTCTTTTGAAAAAGAGATAGAAACCATGACTCCATTATACTCTGAAGATTCTAACAGATTAAAAAATATGAGATTAAAAATTCTTGAATCCTTGGAAGATAAGAAATTAATGGATGATATAGAATACACCGTAGAAAAATTATAGAATTATGGAAAATAAAGAAAAAAAATGCATTTTATGTGGATGTACAGATCATCGTTTGATTGGATGTTCTCGCCATATGGCAAAAAAATGTAGTTGCCATAAAGTACATGATTAACTTAAAATGAAATTAGTAATTTTACTTTCTTTTGGGACCTGATCTCTCATGGAAATTCAAACAGCATTTGCATTCTTTTTTAACGCATTCTTCTTCTGTTTGATGATCACATATTCCACATTCACAACCGCTTGCCATGTATTTTGATAATATATTTACAATATAACTAATACTACAAATTTTTCTGATTTTCAGGTCAAATGGTTCTATTTTTTTGATTTAGGTTTTTTTGCATTAGGCTTGTCTGGTTTCCCTTCCAATTCCTGTTTCATTTCTGCTGCTTTATTATCTACAACTTTTATGATTTCCTGAATTAATCCATCAAGGTCACTGTCTGAAGCTTCTGGTTCTGCGGCTGTTGCAATTTCATTAATAGTACTTGAAATCTCAGAACTTACCTCCTCAAAACTCTCCGGATCTTCATATGCTGCATTATACAGATTTTTAAGATTATTTACCTGGCTAATTACCTGATCAGTTAGTGTGAGTCTAAATTCGGTACCATTAACTTCTATTGTCTTTGTAATCATATCCCAGATTTCAAATTCTGTTCCTTAAAGGTTTTTAGTTGAAATATGTTGATGTTTGATGCGTCAATTTTATCAAACTAGAATACTATGTAATCCAAAGCCGATGCATCGCTAATTAAGGTTGTATGTTTTGAACCCACAACGTATCCATTTTTGATATCTGTTGTAGGTACCCATCTATTTGTTGACGTATAATGTCTTTTTTCAGCTAATTCTCGCTCTATTGCCTCAATGTCAAATTCTCCTTCTTCAACTTCTTGTGAGGTTAGGTGTTTTATGGTGACTAGTATTTTACTGACTTTGACACGATCACCAAACTTCCATTTTGATGGTGGATTTTCATCTGAAACTTCCAGGACTTTGATTTTCATTTGTTTATTTCCAAATGCATCATAACTGACAAGTGTTCTCTCATCTGTAAATTCCTCAAAGATTATTCTTGACTGTGTTCCTTTTGATTCAGACACTGTCTCCAATAATGACTTGGAATGCATCTCATTTTCTTTTGTTTCTATGTTGGATTCTGTCAAATTATCCTCTGCCATAATCTCAATTATTGTTAATCATTAAAAAACACTGCTATTATTTTAGATAGTTAGGCACTAGACCTGTGTTTTGTTTTAAATGGCATTGCATGTTCTTTAAGATCCAGTTTCTCTCTTTTCCCATTAATTCTTGCAAATACCTCTCCATCATAGGTGCAGACGCAGTCTGTTATCTCTTTGCCCTCATCCCAAATCTTGTAAAATTCTCTCAATTCTCTACTTTCATACTGCCCTAACCCTATTCTTTTTTTTGAAAGAAATTTGAATGCAAGTATTACTTTTCTATCTTTGTAAATATCGAATGTCTTGATCCATTTCTGACATCTCTCAATCTGATCTGCTGGAACAGGAAGAGATGTGCTTGTACCTGATTTTGCCTCTATGGTGAAAATCATGCTATTTTGATTATTTACTGCTAAAACATCTGGCAATGCTATGCTTGGAGAACCTAATCTGAAGGCTTTCCAGTTTTCAGCAGAATTGAATCTTTTTACCAATGTGTCTTCCCAATTATATCCGCGCTGTCTACGTGTTCGTGCAATTTTTTTATTGTCTTTTTCTTTTGGTCTTGTTAATGAAATTGAAGTCATTTTACTACGCATGTTTTTTTATGTCTAGTTTAGATATAGTACGGTAGGTAATTACAGAATACCCTCTCATAAAGAAGGGGTTTTGGCATCGAAGTGTATTGTAAGTGAAGTTTCTTGTATCATATTTTTCCTGAACCTGAATCATTCTTGTTTGATTTCTTAACCATGGTATATCAAAACAACACTTAAAATTTTATTGATTAGACATAAAACAAATGAACTACATTGCAATAAGTTTTTTCTACCTTATATGGGTCTGATGTTAGTTAAACCCAAAGATTGCAGGATGTAACATTTGAAGAATTGAAAATAAAATCAGAGATTTAATGCATCAGAATAATTCTGAAAATAATTAAATCAAAAGATTAAAAAAACTTGTATTTTCATACTTGTTTCACAATGAGTTTATCAATCCCATTTTAGAGACATTTATGATGCTTGAACAACTCGCCAAAAACCTAGTCATGTTAAAACAAGAATTTGCACAGACCTATGTTGGTCATAGTCATATCCAGGAACTAATTCCTGTTTCAGCTTCAGAATCTTTCCCGATAAATGATGATCATTTGGAGTTTCTGCATAATTTTGCTGCAAACAATCCAATTTACCATAATTTCTATGAGCAAAAAATTGCAGGTGTTTTGTGTAAAGTGTATGAAGGAGATATTAACGAATACTGGCTAAATAGTATCAAACACGGTTCTAGCTGTCAGCCGTTTTATCCAACATGGATTCTTTCAGCATACATTGCAACATTGATTGCAAAAAATTTTGATTACAAAGAACTAGTAGACATTGGTTCTGGAGATGGGAGAATTGCATACTGTGCAAAATTTTTAGATTTACAATCAACAAGTATTGAAATCGACGATGTGTTGGTGGAACTTCAAAATACCATTTCAACTACAACAAAAATTAATTTTAATCCTATCTGTGTGGATGCTATTGAGTTTGATTACTCTTCATTGAATTTAACCAGTCCTGTGTTTTTTATTGGTGGATTGCCACAGATGGGGGGAGATATTTTGGCAACAAATATTATAGAAAAAATTTCTTCAACTAATCTTAAAAAAAACACATGTATTGTTTTTGCTGGTACTAATTCAAAGAGACAACTCTCAGACAATCAATCGGATGGTGGATGGAGCTCATTGATTGACAAACATGGTCTAAAAGTAATAAAAACAGTCTCGCTTCCAACTATTTGGACTTTTGATCAACTCGTTGATACACCATACATCTATACGGAATTTACTTGATCATATCAAGGACATTTCAAAGTAATAATTTTCATCTTTTATTCCACATCTTTCTATCTTAACATGTTGGCCTGTATTTGGAATTCCAGAGGATATCTTTCCAATTATTTTTATGGTATTTTCAATTTCCACTAGGCAAAAATAATCTTCATTTTGCTTTGAGAATTCGATAATCTTACCCTCATACGAGCCTTTTCTCCAAGAAACTTCTTTAAAACATTGATTACAAAATTCAGATGGTGGCCACACTATTTTTTTACAATGTGTGCATTCTGCTATGGTGAAATTTCCTTTTTTTAATTCAGATTCGAAATTCATCTTTCTAAGACCAAAACTGTTGATGATGTAGCAGCTGCTGACATGTTGTGAATTAATACAATCTTTGCATTCTCTACCTGTCTTTTGTTTGCGCATGATTGTAATTGCTGGGTAATTTCAATAGTCTGCGCTATTCCAGTCGCACCTAGTGGGTGCCCTGATCCAATCAATCCCCCCCTTGGATTAATTTTTAAATTATTTGTAGTGTATAATTCTTTTATCATATCCATTCCTTTTCCTTTATCTGTAAACCCCAATGATTCCAAAGCCATTGGCTCACAGACAGAAAATGCATCATGAACTTCTGCAACATCTATATCTTTTACATTGTGTTTAGACATTTTAAACGCAGTTGATGCAGCAACCTGTGTTGATTCCATGGAACTAAACGCCATATTTTTTGTAAATCCTGCCGAAGTTGTTTTTTGCCCAATTCCAGTAATCCAAATTGGATCATCGGTGAATTTCTTACATGCATTTTCCGAAGCAAGTAAAATTGATGCACCACCTGTACACGGTCTTGAGCAATCAAGTAATCGAAGATCATCTGTTAATTTTTTGGAATTTATTACATCTTCTAAGGAATATGTTTTTTCTGAAAATGCGTTAGGATTATTTTGAGATTGTTTATGATTTTTTACTGGTACTATTGCTAGGTCTTCATCAGTAATTGAAAATTCTCTCTTGTATGCTTTTGTAAAAATACTTGCCCAAAAAATAGGATGTTTGAATTCCCCTCTGGAATTATCCCACTCTAGAATTTGCCCTGGACTATCATATCTTTCAGCACCTGATACT
>Ga0315281_10008076_pt1 | contig 14724 bp, 13 predicted proteins | sample YL17G07_0_MG_FD_204540 | JGI IMG/M metagenome (GOLD analysis project Ga0315281, IMG submission 204540) | Sediment microbial communities from Yellowstone Lake, YNP, Wyoming, USA - YL17G07_0 | ecosystem: Environmental > Aquatic > Freshwater > Lake > Sediment | place: USA: Wyoming | collected...
CACGCCCGGCAAAAAAGCGGACAATTCATGTGCTACAAAACCGGACAATTCTAAAAACCCGTGACATCCTTTGCCGAGCACGGGATGGTGTAAGCAATAAGCGGCTATCGCTATTTTTATGGGCTTGATACCAAATTGGTATCATGATAAGGTGACACATGCGGATCATTGCCTTTTCTACTTTGCGGGCGTTCTGGGAAAAACACCCGGATGCCGAAACGCCGTTGCGGGTATGGTATGCCGAGGCAAGCCGGGCAAGTTGGCGGACACCGGCGGACATCAAGGCGGCTTACCGGAACGCCAGTTTTACGGCCAATAACCGGGTAGTGTTCAACATCAAGGGCAATGATTACCGCCTGGTGGTGGCAGTGCATTACGACCGTGGACAGATGTTTGTCCGCTTCGTCGGCAACCATCACCAGTATGACAAGATCAATGTCGAAACGATTTGAGGAGCCAAAATGGAACTGAAGCCCATCCACACCAAAAAGGACTATCAGGCGGCACTGGCGGAAGCGGAACGCCTGTGGGAGGCTCCTGCCAAATCGCCCGAGGCCGACAGGCTGGGCGTGCTGGTCATGCTGATCGAGGACTACGAGCATCAGCACTACCCGATCCCCGACCCCGATCCTATCGAGTTCCTGATCCACGTCATGGTAAACCGGGGACTGACCCGCAAAGACATGGAACCCTATATCGGGCCACGGGGCCGCGTGTCGGACATTCTCAACCGTACCCGCCCGCTCACGCTGGGAATGATCCGTCTCCTGGCAGATGGATTGAAACTGCCCGCCGAAGTGCTGATCCAGCCCTACGAATTACGGAAGGAAGCGGCATAGCGAGTTCGCCGCACTTGGCCCGACTGTCGGTGAACGTGCGGCGATACGAAAATCCATCAGTTCTTCTTCCCCGGTGTCGGGGTGGGTAAACGCTTCACCATCTGGTCGAAGTCCGACTCGAAATGCTGGTCATCAAATACCCGGAACTTGCCGAACTCCTGTTCGGCGTGTGCCTTGGCCAACTCAGCCGACATCCTGCCTGCGCCTTGCAAAATCTCGCGGTCATTCAACGTCAGGAAGCCTTCCAGTTTGCTGACCCAATCCTGCATGGTCATGGCAATACGCCGCATCGCCTGGCCTTCGGCAAAAATCAAATACTGCTCGGCCAGATTATTGAGGGCGCGCAGCTCTTCCTCGTTCAGGTAATTCTTGGCGATGCTCACATCGGCCTTGCGGATGCGCGCCCCCTCCCAGGTTGTCAGCCCCATGTTCGGCTGGTTGCTGTCGGCACGGGTGGCGATCAGTTCGGCGGCAGTCTGGCCGTGAATGGCGTAATGCACCTTGTTCTGCACCGTAGCGAAGAATTCCTGAGTGAGCGGGTGGTTCGAGTCGTAATCCACGCTGGTGGCGTAGATGTCGGTGATCTTCTGGTAAAAGCGCCGCTCGCTGGTGCGGATGTCTTGCAGGCGACGAGTCAGTTCGTCGAAGTAATCATGCCCCTTGCCGGGATTCTTCAAGCGCGCATCGTCCAGCACAAAACCCTTGACGATATATTCCTTCAGCTTGTCATTGGCCCACTGGCGGAAGCGCACGCCCACCGGGCTGCGCACCCGAAAGCCCAGAGCCAGTACCATGTCCAGATTATAGTGCTCAACCTCGCGGGTCACGTCACGCCCCCCCTCGGATTGAACTGTTCGGAATAACCGAACAGTTGCCGCAGAAGTTAGTTCGCCATCTTCAAAAATGTGCTTGATGTGCTCACTGATCGTCCCCTTGGCCTTGCCGAACAACTCGGTCAACTGCTTCTGGTTCAGCCAAAGGGTTTCCGCCTCCAGCATCACGTCAATGCGGGTAGAGCCGTCTTCGCTCTGGTAGATCAGGAATTGTTGAGGTTCGGTCATATTTTCAGCTTGTCAGAAAAATTGGCTTTATTGATCCGGCCAGATAATGCTTGAAGTCCGTTCGCCTTGAGCTTGTCGAAAGGTGTATGGGCTTCGACAGGCTCTGCCAGGATGGGTGGCTTTAACTCAGATACTACTTCCATAATCCACTCTTCCAAACATGGCTCGTTCCTCTTTTAAAGATAAGGATTCGTACCCTACGAATCCTTCTGAGAAATTCACCTATCTCTCGGAACTCTAATTGCCTGGAACATAGCCTGACAACACTCCAATCGTCGAAGGCAGGCCAATATCTCGGTTTATCCAGTTTCCAAGATTCACTCCAATGAGCCCGCCATGACGAGGATTGCGCCCTTTCCCCCATAAGACACAACCCCATTGAAACCTTATCTGATAAGGTTTCATACACAGCAAAATGAAAACTTTGCAAATTGAAGCCGGTAGCCATTTAACTAGGCCGCACTTACAGATACCAACGAGTTCAATACTTTTTCCAGTTTTTGCATTTCTCTCTCGCGGTCTGTCCACCAGTCAGTGGACCATATTCGGTGGAGCTTCCAACCAAGACCTTCCAATACCAACTGACGAAGCCGGTCACGATCACGTGCCGTGGGCATGGAATGATAGGTTGCGCCGTCGCACTCGACACCAAGCAGATATGTTCCGGGTTCCTGTGGATGTACGACTCCAATATCAAGGCGATAGCCGGAACAGCCAACTTGGGGATGGACAATCCAGCCCTTGTCACGCAAGGCGCGGATAACTTCAGTTTCAAATGGACTGTCAGGCTCCAATCCGGTCGGCATGGATTGCTCGACTAGCGCTCGAGCTCCCTTCTGTGCAAACTCAAGATAATTTTTCAGATCAATGACACCCGTAGATCGAGTTCTGGATAAATCGATATCCTCAGGCTTGATGGAACTGAAAATGGTTACGCCAACACGCGCACGAGTAATAGCGACATTCAAGCGACGATGACCGCCTTCCTTGTTGAGCGGGCCAAAATTCATTGCCATGCGGCCCGCAGCATCTTTGCCGTAGGCAATCGAGAAAAATATCAAGTCTCGCTCATCGCCCTGTACGTTTTCCAGGTTTTTTATGAAAAACTTTTCAGAACCATGTTCAGCTATTCGCGATTCCAACTCTGTGGATTTGCGCAATTCTTCATCCAGCAGCGTCTCGATCAGCCGTTGCTGAGTCTGGTTGAAAGTAACAATACCCAGAGTTAATTTGCAGCGCTCATCATCTGAGAAGTGCTCAATTACCGCCTTAACGATTGCATCAGCTTCAGCCCTGTTTGTGCGAGTTGCTCCGCGATCATAAATACCAGAAACCATCTCCATACGAACCGCCCGATCATGGGTAACAGGTGATGGGAATGTAATGAGGCGCGAGTCGTAATAGCGTTTGTTGGAGAACGTAATCAGGCTTTCATGGCGGCTGCGGTAGTGCCATTCCAGCCGAAGCGTAGGCAGCCCCGCACCCATGCATTCATCCAGAATGCTTTCCAAGTCTTTCACCGTACCGTTTTCGGAGTCATCCGATCCATCATCATCGTCGGCACGGGAAAAGAAACTGGTTGGCGGCAACTGCTTGGGATCGCCAACCACGACTAACTGCTTCCCGCGCGCGATTGCTCCAACTGCATCCCAGACCAGAATTTGCGATGCTTCGTCGAACACCACGACATCAAAATTGGAATGAGCTGCATCCAGATATTGGGCTACCGATAACGGAGACATTAATAAACACGGCTTGAGTTTTGGCAGCAAGGTAGGAATTCCATGCACCAGCTTGCGTACCGGCAAATGTGCTCTCTGCTTCGCAAGTTCACGCAGCACCAATGCGGTCTCTGCATCCGGTCTTTGGCCTGTTTGTGTGCGGGGCACTTTTCCAGCGAGTATCGCAGTGATGTATTGCTCTGTTAGTTGCTGGAACCGTTCATCGGTTTGCTGGAACTCGCGTATTTTTTGATCGTGAATTGCGCTCGAAAAATTGCGCAATACCGGCTCCCGATCAGTTACTGCCTTAAGCCACCAAACCTGATAGGAATATTCTGCATATGAGTCTAAATCCTGAACATCTACCCGCTGCACCTCGATGGCATTTACCACGTCGCCCAAGCCGACATTGATGGCTTGATCGCGCAATTGACGCCATCTGCACCAATCACGCAACCAGCGACGAGACGAGTGCCATCCTGCAACGATGGCGCGTATGCGGCTGGGTAATCCCGCTGAGTGTGCCTCTCCGGCAAGGTCTTTCCCCGCTGCCGACAGTTCTGCGGCTTGCTGGAGTTGTAGTTGGAAAACGCGCAAAGCATCACGAAATGCTATCAACTGAATGGCCAGCACACCTTGAGGGTTCAGTTGACTGCGTTGCTCACTGACCAACCCGCGCAGGCGGTTCGCCAGTGAGGCATTAGCGACTGCATCGCTGATGGACGTAAAGCGATTAAGCGCATTTTCAAAGCTGCGCCCCCATTCTTCATATCGTGCTACCGCAGCCCAGTTTGTCTGCGCCCCTTGATATTCATCGCCAAACCACTCGCAGGCTTTGTCTTCTCCCGCTTTTAGAATTTTGTCTTCCTCGTTTACCACACGCAAGGCATCCAGCAATGCCGACATGTCCGTATCCAATGGGCGCTTCTGATTATTTGTGTAGGCTGCCAGACGCCCGGTAACTGCCCGCATGGCGAACCAGCGCTTGGGCCACCATGCTAATGAGGCAAGACTCCACGATTGCGCCAACTCATCTCCACTGGCTTGTGTAATGCCGGGTTTGCATCCAAGGGAAGCCAGTTTTTCCCAATGCGCTTGGCGACGTTCGCCATGCTCCCGCAATCGCTGAATAACCTTGCGAAATTTTTCATCATTACCTTGGCTGGCGAATCCGGACGGGATTCCGGGGGCTTGCAACAATACGTCAATCAAGCCATCCACTGCTTCAAGCAATGTCTGTGACGGTGCGCTCAATACCAAGCCCAATGCAGGTTCGAGTGCGATTGTAGTTTTTTGCACTTCCGCCGCAGCCTCGTCCAACGTCTTTGCGGCCTTAAGCAACATATCTTCCCAGCCGTTTGACCATTCTGTATGCCGCACCAAAGAAAGCGGATGATTTTGTACAGCCCCCAAGCCGCTGACGACCGATTGCATGTCGCGCACCGTTTCGCGCAACAGCTCCAGTGCCCGACGGTCATGGGTGTCCGGATCAGACCAAGGCATGGCTGCGGGATGCCAGTGCTGATACCGAATAGCCCAGTCTGTGGCATTGCGCACGGTCAGGCCATTGGGATGGGCGCGATGCAAAGCCCGGACTAAATCGTTAAGGTTCGCGCGCAACAATCCAAGACGCTCGGCTTCGCGCTTCCAGTCATCTTCGGTATGCTTGTTGGAAACATTCATCGCCGCGCGCAGTTGATCCAGCACCTCTGTTTTCTTGGCCTTCGCTGAGTGGAGTTGCAGGCAGAACGGCCCTAGCCCGATAGAATTCAGCCTGCGCTGAACAACGTCCAGTGCCGCCATCTTTTCCGAAACGAACAATACCGTTTTACCATGTCCCAGAAAGTGGGCAATCAGGTTGGTGATGGTTTGGGATTTACCCGTCCCAGGCGGGCCTTCCAAGGCGAAATCGTGCCCCGCGCCAGCGCGGCTAATCGCGTTCAGTTGTGACGAGTCGGCCAGTAATGGCGCGAGCAGACCATCGGGTTGGTGGCGCTCATCCATATCGTGACGCGCCTCCAAGTCCTCACTTGCGCCGATTGGCTCTTGAGGCCGTTCAATCAGATGGTTCACTACCCGGTTCTTCTTGAGGTGTTCGGTGCGATCCTGCAGATCCTTCCACATCAGATACTTGGTGAAAGAGAAAATACCGAGATAAACGTTTTCGGTCACCTCCCAACGGGGTATCTCTTTCACTGCCAACCGGAAAATCTGCCAGATTTTTGATACGTCCACACCGCTGCTGTCGGAGGGCAGTGGATCCAGACCTTTGAGGGAAAGCTGAAAATTCTCGCGCAATAATTGCACGAGCGTCGGATTGACAATAGTTTCGTCGTCATGCCGTTTTATCGAGTAGCCGGTACGCACTGATAGGCGTGTGAGCGTGACGGGCACTAACAGGATTGGTGCCAGATGGCTATTCTCGGCCCTCTCATCTTCAGTCCAGCGTAAAAATCCAAGTGCCAGATAGAGCGTATTGGCTCCCCCCTCTTCCAAACCGAGCCGAGCGGCACTGTAAATCTCGTACAAATGCGAATCAAGACGATTGGCATCTACTGCCGCCAACAATTCGTGTGCTTGCATGGCCTGGACTGCGGCAGCTTCGATGGGGTCTTCGCCCGTACGCCGCATGGCGACAGCAGCCACTCGCGGATCATCTCCCTGCATGATCGGAGGGAGCGGCCTGAATTTCCACTCCTTGCCATCCGAAAGCTCATCTTCAAGATGACAGGGATCAGGTACGCGTAGCGGGAGCATTACCTTGGTCGGTTTGAAATTTATCAGACGGTTGCGCAGGGTTAAATCCAGCAGCTTGGATTTCCATCGGGCCAATCGTCCTTCTGGTGTTTCAATAACAGCATCAGCCTCATCTAGTACGATGGAGACGTTCTCCAATGCAGGGAGAGTCGGCGGGGGTTCTATGACTGGCTCAGCATTTGCCAATGGCCTGTCAGGTTCAGGATTTGACTGCCCACGAAGTGGCAAAGGACGTATTTGCTCCATGCGGGCGCGCTTGATGTCAATGGCATAGAGAAAGTCTTCTTCCTGCTGAAGGTGCTCACGTCCACGCTCGCAGGCCAGCCTGAGCGAAGTGACCGGACGATGCGTCAACGTAGTGGTTTCGAATACCAAAAGTTCGCCGCTATCAACATGCTTGCGTACAGCTTGCCCATCGTCGAATACTGCGCTCTGAAATGTTGTGTTGATTAACCAACAACCAGCCCAGGCATGCCCTTTTTTTATAAGAACAATCGGATTGAGTCCGGCTTGTTCCAAACAAGACACCAGTAACATTGTCGAGTCCAGACAAGTGGCTACACCGCCCGACAAGATGCGGTCTGGAGTACGAATCTTTTGTCCATCCGTACCAAACGATGCTGGCGGCGCACTGTAATTCAAATTGGCTGTGCCAATTGCACTGTAAACAGCAGAAATTTGCGCCCAAGCATCCTCGCGGTTTTTCGACTGGTAGCCATTCATACTTTGACCATGCGCCACTTTCGCCAACAGTTCGCCACTTTGAAATATCAAGCGGTCAATTACGGGATTGTTGGGCAACGAAAAAGCAGCTAATAGCTCAGGCAATGCTCGTGTCCCCGCCCACTGGTCATAAGCAAGAACATCAACCGCTCGATCAGTTTTCGCTATCTCGATCCCGTCGGCAGTTACTTGGAAATGCACTCGCCCCCGTTCTGCTTCATTTAATTCCGCCAAATAACGATGCTGAAATTTTAGGTCAGTTGCTTCAATGCGACGGACTTCCTGTGCATCCAGTCGTGCAAACCGCAGTCGCAATGCTTCTGCGAATTCCGGTTCGCATTGCACGATGATTTCAAGGTTATGTAGCGCATCATCACCAGTGTTAGTGATTGATATGCTTCGTACTAGAGGGACGTTATTTTGGTATGAGGCATAGCTCACAGTTGCATCGACTTGAGCATCAATCAACAGTCCTGATGCCGTCTGCAACAACTCACTTGAGCCTGAGAGGCTTGCAGTCATGTTGTTCCCTTAAATATTTCCGGTTAAGCGCTTTGTTGTGATGAATCGTCTCGATACTTCTCGTACTCCTTAAGAAACAATCGCTCGGATTCATCTATAAATTCTTGCTTTCTATCCCTGAGTCCCCGTAGTTTTTCGAGTATGCTCTTATACACAATTTGATGCGCTTGGTTCTTTATAGCGTTTTCATCGTACTCATCGAACTCTACGTCTTTACTCAGCGTCAAATTTACAAGTCTTAGCAGTTCCTCTTTCGTAATCTTGTCTACCGGAATAGGTTGGCCAGACTCACCGAGATAATGCCCCAAATTGTCCTTAATGCTTAATAGCTTCATATCGCTGCCTCCTGCCGTCATATGCGTCCGTGCCTGCTTCGAGTGAATCCATTACTATTCCGTGACTGCTAATCGTTTTCCCATCTATTGAAAACAGCTTCTTGTCCGTTGGGTATCCAGAATAAAGTCTATAAACTGGCTTGCCCGCTTCCAGCTCCTTTCTCGCATACAGAAGATAATCAGCGCCAACCGAGGCTCCAACTGTACTGTTATGCGTAACCACAACCACTGGCATCGATTTCGATATTTCTTTCAGTATCTGGTTTACGTCGCTCTTTAAGAAAAGGTTGTCAAAAGAAGACTCAGGCTCATCAATCAAGAGAACGTCATATTTCTGTGCGTCTGTTATCTCCTGTAAAAGCCTAAATTCTGATCTTTCTCCACCAGACACCTCGAAACCATCGCTGTTTAGAATTCTGTAGCTGATTTTTACAAAAAGCTTGTATAGCTCTGAGCGAGTTAGGCTCTCATTGGACAACAATGCACGCAGGTATTTGTATGGGTCACCATAAGCCTTATAGGCATCACTAAATGCCGTCTTCACACCGCTTGCATCCTTTATCTCACCAGCGCCAGAAAATGGTTCTTTCCTTGCTTCTACGCGGAAGCCTTGAATGCTTTCCTCAGACACCACAGCCTCTCTCTTGAGAAATTCTACTATCTCAGTAAATCTCTCGACCCGCTTCCTATCCATGCTCACCTTGTACAAATCGACATCTTCAACCTGAACTGCCGACGTGCGCATTTTTAGACGCTGCTTGACGTCCTTCACCAATCCATTCACGAACATTTTTTTCTTGTCTTCTATCGCTTTATTCCAGAGAAGTTCAATCAACTCACAAGCAAGCCCTTTAAGCGACTCAACCTCCAAGTGTTTCTCAATTATCGACTTGTACTCTACGTTCTCTATCACCTGTCGAACGGACTCGATTAACTCTTTGAGAGTGTTGGTCTGTCCTACGGGAAAATCGGCCTCATCAAAGAGTGCAGTTTTAGAAAAAGCATCTCGCCGGTCTGCGTCTTCTGCTGACTTCAGAAGGGTGGCAAGGTACTGTTCCACCTGTCGGCCATTTGCGCCTAAATCGACATGCATAATATCGTCGAGAACTTTTTTCAGTCCGGACAAATACTCATCTATAAAGCAGCTTCGCTTTCTCTCGACATCGTCTTTGAATTCGCGCGCGTATGAGGCTTCATCTTTCTGAACTAAAGAGAACTGTTCTATGTATTTTACGTTCTCGGCAGTGCTGCTTATCTTATCGAGCGTATAAGTTTTCCCGGACGAACGCTCCCCAAGGAGTATATTCAGCCCTGTCGACAGTTTCTGACCGTTGTCGAATATTTGCCACAATTTATTCCCATCATTCTCGGACAACGCAACCTTTGCCTTGTCTCTCAGACATGACTTAATCGCATGAAGCGTCAATTCGCCACAGTCAATGAAAGTCTGCCTTGTTGGTAGTTTGGTGAGGTCATTTTTAATTCTTACATCGCTGAACAAAACAGGAGTTAATTTTGTTTCATCCCTTATGGCGCGAATGAATTTTTTTGCGCTATCAACTTCTCCTGCAGTTGTGTATTGCTTGATTTTCTCCAGTGTTTCTCCGGCGATTGGAGGATTTTTGTCGTAGTGAGGTATTACCAAGTAATTGCCAAGGTCTCCAAATATCTTTACCAGCTCTTCAACCGATATGCTGTCTCCAACTTGGGTAATCTTCCCCGATACCAAATTTGTTCTGGCTTCAAAGTCCTCCAAGTTTGATCCGTCGCTAATTATTAAGACATGCCCCTTCTCCAGATTCACCTCAATGCCAGGAAAGACCGTTATATCCAATGCTTCCTTGATTTCCCTGAATTGCGCCCTATCGAAAACATCGTGGTTGGTCACAGCCACGGCATCCAGATTCGCTTCCGCAACATATCTCTTGAATGCGTCAATGCTAAAGTCGAACTGACTATCGCTTATGGTCGGGATTGTATGGATATGTAGGTCTATCTTTTTCAAGATTATCCCCCGAGTACCGTGATCTTATAATTCATCACAGTGCGACTGTAGAAAAAACCTTGAAGGGGCGGAAAGTAAGCGCGGGCCATATCTGGTATTGATGCATAAGAAATGGCGGGCACAGTCCGCTTGCGCCGGAACGGCGCAAAGAAAACGCAGAGAGGCTTGCAACCATGTTATCCCCCTTAAATAACAAGCTTACAGAATGTCTGTCTGAGCATAATGACAACTTGCTTCAGCTACCTTCGCCCGACGAATTCCCCGCGCCAGCCTCCTGATCTGATTATCCGCCGTGTCCACGCCGTACGTTGCGGCGTGATTTTGTTGCGGCGGTTGCGCGAGTGGGACGCACTCTAAACGAGTCGGGAGGAAGTTGCAACGGCAATGGACACGGCAATGGCGCGGATGTTCGGTTAGCTGCCGTTTCCGAGTGACGATATGATTTTTCACGGTGTGCCAACATGGAGAAAACCGTCTGAGAATAACCGCCACACGCCAACGCCGGTGCTGGAAACGCGTCCTGAAAAGACGCATTTCAAATCTTCCTGCACCACCGCGTCTCTACACTGACCAACTCGACCCCTTGCATATTTTCAGATTTGTGGAGAATGGATAGATGACGATGATTACGCTCGAAGACTGGGCACAACGGACTTATGGAGACAACGCACCTCACCGCAACACACTACGCCGCTGGGCAAGGGAAGCCCACATCTATCCCCTGCCGGAAAAACATGGTCGCCAATATTTCGTGCGCGAAGATGCGCGCTATGCCGCCTACGGCACCCTCGCCAGTGAAACCGATCACGCCAGCGGCACATCCCTGCTATCGCGCATCGAACAGGCGCGCACATCCGGTAGCCGCTGACCTGCGTTGCCATTACAGGTTGAGACATCATGGGCAGACGGCGTAACGCACCCCGGCGCGGCTGGCCTGCCAACCTCTATGAGCGAGCGGGTTACTTCTCATGGAGGAATCCTGCGGACGGGCGGGAATACGGCCTTGGACGGGATCGGCATGCCGCTTTCGCGCAGGCGGTCGAGGCCAATCTGCACATTGCCCAGTTGTCCTGCAAGACGCGCCTTGTTGATCGCCTGACCGGCGCAAAAGAACGAACCCTCGATGCATGGATGACCCGTTATGCCGAGCTGCTGGAACAGCGCACGCTGGCAGATGCCACCCGCAGATCATACAAATCGCTGGACAAGACTATCCGCGAAAGAATGCCGGTGGAGAAATCGCTGTCGGCCATCACGACGCTGGATTGTGTCAGCGCAATTCAGGCCATCACCGGTGAGGGCAAGGCCAGAACCGCGCAAGCGGTGCGGTCACACCTGAAGGATATTTTCCGCGAGGCCATCGCCTGCGGCTGGCTGGAACGCAATCCCGTGGAAGTCACCCGCGCCGTGGAGGTCAAGGTCAAGCGTGCGCGGCTGGATTTCGACACCTTCATGGCGGTGTACGGCCAGACCAAACTCGACGGGCTGAGAAATGCGATGGCGCTTGCCATCGTATCGAGCCAGCGCCGGGAGGACATCGTCGGAGCGCGGCTGGCTGATGTGCGGCCACTCGATGACGGCGGCGACATGGGCTGGTGGATAGACCAGGGAAAAACCGGCAACCGGCTGATCCTGCCGCTGTCGCTACGGCTTGACCGGTTCGGCATGAGCCTCGGCGATGTGGTGCGCCAGTGCCGCGCAAGCGGCGTGCTGTCGCGTCACCTGATCCATCAGACACGCCCGCGCGGCAACAGCCTGGTCGGCTCGCCAATCCACATTGATCGGGTGTCGAAGGCCTTCTCCGATGCCGTGGAAAATATCGGCAAAAACTGGGGCGACAAAAACCCGCTGACCTTCCATGAAATTCGCAGCCTGTCAGAGCGGCTCTACGCCGAGCAGGGCAACATCAACACGCAGGATCTGCTGGGTCACAAAGACCCGAGGACAACCCAGGCCTACCATGACAGTCGCGGCGACTGGGTCAGGATAAAGGTTGGCTGAAATTTGTGTATTGACCGGATTTTGGAGAGATTTCGGAAGCGAAAGAAAAACTCTTTTCAGCTCCAGCACTTATATTCAGCGGGTTTGTTGCCCATGCAACTTTGTATAAAATCGCGCCGCATAAAATCGCGGTTGTGGAACACATGGGCTTTTGCTAGAATCGCGCCCTCAATTTTTTGGTAAAAGGTAGTTTGTTTATGACAACTGTACGAGTTAAGGAAAATGAGCCGTTCGAAGTTGCAATGCGCCGTTTTAAACGTTCTGTGGAAAAAACAGGTTTGCTCACCGATTTACGCGCCCGCGAGTTTTACGAGAAGCCCACCGCAGAACGCAAGCGCAAGCTGGCTGCCGCAGTGAAACGCCATTACAAGCGTTTGCGTAGCCAAGTTCTGCCTCCAAAGCTTTACTGATCCGTATTCGCTGATTAACCGCGTCCGCTATGGATGCGGCAGCCGGTTCTGATGTTTGGCAGGTTGTGCCGGAATTAAAATCTGGATTGATAGAGCCGCCCATGAGTCTCAAGCAGCAAATCACTGAAGACATGAAAACCGCGATGCGCGCCAAGGATACTGCGCGTCTCGGTGCTATCCGTTTGTTGCTTGCCGCGATGAAGCAGCGCGAGGTCGATGAGCGCATCGAATTGACGGATGCGGATGTGGTTGCCATTATCGAAAAGATGAATAAGCAGCGACGTGATTCCATCAGCCAGTATGAAGCTGCCGGACGTCAGGATTTGGCCGATGTCGAGAAGTTCGAGATGATTGTTCTGTCCGCATATATGCCGCAGCAGATGAGCGAAACCGAAGTTGCCGCAGCCGTGGCTGAAGCGATAACCGCAACCGGTGCGGTTGGCCCGCAGGATATGGGCAAAGTAATGGCCGCGATCAAACCAAAGTTGGCCGGACGCGCCGATATGGGAAACGTTTCTGCCCTGATCAAGGCGCAACTCAGTAAATAGATTTCGTCCCCCTGTTAACCGTTTCGTCGATGTATTGCCGTCAGAGATGAGAGGTGCGGGCTTGATTCCAAAGAGCTTCATTCAGGACCTGCTCAATCGTCTCGATATCGTCGATGTGGTCGAGCGTTACGTGCCACTCAAAAAAGCCGGTGCAAATTTTGTCGCCTGCTGTCCGTTTCACAACGAAAAATCCCCGTCGTTTACCGTTAGTCAGTCAAAGCAGTTTTATCATTGCTTTGGCTGCGGCGCGCATGGCACGGCAATCGGCTTTGTCATGGAGCACGCCGGGCTCGGTTATGTGGAGGCAATCGAAGAGTTGGCGCGTAGCGTTGGATTGGATGTGCCGCGCGAACGCACTGCATCGGGAGAGACGTTCAAGAAGATTGCCCCGGATTTGTACGAGGTGATGCAGGCCGCCACACGCTATTATCGCGAGCAACTCAAGCGAGCGGAGCGCGCGATCGATTATCTCAAACAGCGCGGATTGAGCGGTGAAATTGCCGCCAGATTCGGAATCGGCTACGCGCCAGATGCATGGCAAAATCTTGCAGGAGCCTTCCCGGATTATCAGAGCGATACGTTGACCGAAACAGGTCTGGTGATTACAGGGGACGAAGGCAAGCGATATGACCGTTTTCGTGACCGTATCATGTTTCCCATTATCAACGTGCGAGGCCAGGTTATCGGCTTCGGCGGGCGCGTCCTGGACAAGGGCGAGCCAAAATATCTGAATTCACCGGAAACACCGCTCTTCGAAAAAGGCAGGGAGCTGTATGGTTTGTTTCAGGCGCAAAAGGCTATTCGTGGCGCGCAACGGGTGCTGGTGGTGGAAGGCTATATGGATGTGGTGGCGCTGTCTCAACATGGCGTGGAATATGCCGTGGCGACGCTGGGCACGGCGACCACGCCATACCACGTGCAAAAATTATTGAGATTGGCAGAGCATGTCGTATTTAGTTTTGACGGTGACAAGGCGGGACAAAAGGCCGCATGGCGAGCTTTGGAAAACGCACTGCCTTACTTGCAGGACGGTAAGCGGATCAGCTTTTTATTTTTACCCGTCGAGCATGACCCTGATAGCTTTATTCGGGAATTTGGCAAAGATGCTTTCGAACAACGTGTCCATGAGGCGATGCCGCTTTCCGGTTATTTGTTGCGCGAAATCAGTTCGGAACTGGACTTGCGCACCCAGGAAGGGCGCAATCAAATATTGCAGCGCGCAAAACCGCTGTTGGCTGCGATTACCGCACCGGCTACCGCATTGTTGCTTCGCAAAGAAGTTGCCGCGCTTTCCGGTGTGAGCCAGGATGAATTGGAAGCATTGTATGAAATTGCCCCTGTTGCGCGTGCGGCGCGCAAAACTTTCCAGAAAGCCGGACGCCCGCCGCCTTCGATGAATCGGCTAATGCTCCAATGCCTGATTGCCCAACCCGTTCTGGGCGCGCAAGTCCCTGCCGGATGGCATAGCGTGGGAAACGAAGCGGAAGTGGTTTCCGCCGTGCTGAATATCTTGCGGGAGAACGATTTTGCAATGAGCAGCCCGGCACTCACGCAAACATTTCAGGGGACAGCACATGAAAAAACTTTGGCATCCGCAGAAGCCGATATGCTGGATTGGGGCGAAAATTTTGATGTGGAGACCGAATTTTCCGGGCTGCTGTGCAAGTTCGAAGAAATTCGGCGTCGCGAGCAGTTTCAAATTTTGCAGATGAAGTTAACACAAGGCGGCTTGTCGAATTTGACAGAAACTGAACGTGAACAGTATCGGCAACTGCTACAACGTAACTGATGAAAACTGGCGA
>Ga0315281_10008077_pt1 | contig 14723 bp, 12 predicted proteins | sample YL17G07_0_MG_FD_204540 | JGI IMG/M metagenome (GOLD analysis project Ga0315281, IMG submission 204540) | Sediment microbial communities from Yellowstone Lake, YNP, Wyoming, USA - YL17G07_0 | ecosystem: Environmental > Aquatic > Freshwater > Lake > Sediment | place: USA: Wyoming | collected...
CACGGGTTTCTTGCGCAGGAAACCCATAATGCGGCTCATCACCAGCTTGTCCAGAACCAGCTCGTTGAACAGCTCGGTGAACTCCTCGCTGCCGAAGAATTTCCGGTATCCCTCGTCGGTCCTGACCTGCACTCTCAGCCGCTCCCTCTCCACCAGCTTGATGTAGGGGACGAGATCCGTGGCCGCGTCGAGCCGGGACGCCAGTTCGGCGACGTCGATTCCCTCGGATGTCCCGAGCGGCCCCAGGCTTTTCACCTTCGCGGAGAACTCGTTCATGATCTCCGCGAAACGGACGCCCTCGCCGGCGGACACCCATTCCAGCCTCAGCCGGTCGGGATTCACGCCCACGTGCTCCAGGATGCGCTTGGCGATCAGGGTATTGCCCAGCGCATCGTAGTTTCCCTCGGGGTTGTAGTGGCAGTCGTTCAGATGACAGCCCCCGATGAACACGCCATCGGCTTTCTTGGCGAACGAGCGGAAGATGAACGCCAGATCGACCCTGCCGGAGCACATCAGCCGGATCACGCGCAGATACGGCGGGTACTGAAAGCGGGAGACGCCGCACAGGTCGGCCCCGCCGTAGCAGCACCAGTTGCACAGGAACCCGACTATGGTCGGCTTGAACTCGGTTGCGATGGCCATTGCTCAGTTCACTTTGATGGTTAGCCTGCGAGCGCCGCGTCGATCTGGCCGAACACTTCATCGTCGGTGTAATGCTTCAGGAACACCGCCCCTGATGGACATTTCGCGTTGCAGAGGCCATCTCCCTTGCACAGCACAGCATTGATCGTGGCCTTCTTGCCGCGCGGCGTATCGTGGAACTCGATCGCCCCATAGGTGCAGGCAGTAATGCAGGCACCGCACGAAACGCAGATGCTCTCGTCCACCTCGCACACCGAGCCGGAGGCGACGACGGTGTCATTTGAAAGCAGCGTCAGGGCCCGGCCTGCCGCGCCATACGCCTGGCTGATCACTTCTGACAGATGCTTGGGATATTGTGCTGTCCCGCACAGGTAGACGCCTTCCGCGGCGAAATCGACCGGCCGCAGTTTCACATGCGCTTCCTGGAAGAACCCGTCCGGGCTCAGGGGCACCTTGAACAGCCGTGCGGTTTCCTGGCTGCCGGCGGAGGGAATCACGGCAGCGGCCAGGGCGACGGAATCGGCGTCGATCGCAAGCTTCTTGCCCAGCACCGGATCGGTCACCGTCACCCGCAGGAAACTCCGTCCGCCTTCCTCGACGGCCTCCACCTGGGGCTTGTCGTGCGGCTCGTAGCGGATGAACTTCACGTCCTTGTTCGACGCCGCCAGGTAGTAGTCCTCGCTGAACCCGTAGGTCCTCATGTCCCGGAAGATCACGTAGATGTCCATCTGCGCGTTGACCGACTTGAGCATGAGGGCGTTCTTCATGGCCCCGCTGCAGCAGATGCGGGAGCAGTAGTTCCTGTCTTCCTGCCTGCAGCCGACGCACTGGATCATGACCAGGCTCTGCGAGTTGATCAGTCGTTCATCGCGCTGGGTAATTCGCTCCTCCAGCTCCAGCTGGGTCATGACCCGGGCATCCTGTCCGTAAAGGTATTCGGTCGGCTTGTACTCATCGGCGCCGGTCGCGATGATGGCCGCCCCATGCTGGATCTCGCGGATCCTGCCCTTGGACTTCACCTTCGTGACGAAATTTCCCACGTACCCGGAGACGTGTGTGATGGTGGCGTCCGTGATGACATGGATCAGCTGGTGCCGGTACGTCTTCTCCTTGAGATCGTTGAGGTAGGCCTGCACGTCGAGGCCCTCGAGGGTAGTGTGAATCCTTCGCGCCATTCCCCCCAGGTCCGACGCCTGCTCCACGAGGTAGGTCTGGAATCCCTGCTCGGCCAGCGTCAGCGCGCTGGTCATCCCGGCCACGCCTCCCCCGACCACCAGCGCGGCCTTGTTGACCGGCAGAGAGAACTCCTCCAGCGGCGCCAGCATGGACGCCCGCGCCACCGACATCCGGACAATGTCCTTCGCTTTCTTCGTGGCGTCTTCCTGCTCCTTGGAGTGAACCCACGAGCAGTGCTCGCGGATATTCGCCATGTCGAAGAAGTACTGGTTGATGCCCGCCTCGCGAAGCGTGTCGCGGAACAGCGGCTCGTGCGTCCTGGGCGTGCACGCGGCGACCACGACGCGATTCAGCCCCTTGTCCCGGATCGTGTTGGAGATCGCCTGGGCGGTATTCGTCGCGCACGCGAAAAGGCTCTCTTCTGCATGAACGACATTGCCCAGCGTCCGGGAGTACTCGACGACCGAAGGCACATCCACCACCCGGCCGATATTGGCGCCGCAGCGGCACACGAAGACACCGACCTTCGCCTCTTCTTCCGAGACGTCTTTTTCCGCGGGGTACACCCTTTCCTGGGTTAACCGCCCCCGCCGCGACTTCAGCAGCTGACCGGAAAGGGCCCCTGCCGCGCTCGCGGTCACCACCGACTCCGGAATGTCCATCGGGCCCCGGAAGGCGCCGCTGATGAAGATTCCCGGGCGGGTCGTCGCTATCGGATTGACCGGGTTGGTCTTGCAGAAACCCTGAGGGCCGAGCTCGACGCCGAACATTTGCGCAAATTTCTTCGCATCGGCAGGCGGGTTCAGTCCGACGGACAACACCACCAGGTCGAATTCCTCTTCCTTGACCCCCTCGTCCGTCGTGGAATAGCGGATCGTGACGTTCTTGGTCTCGGGAATCTCCCTGCCGATCGACACGTAGCTCCGGATGAATTCCACCCCGGGCAATTTCTCCGCCCGCTGGTAAAAGCGCTCGAAGTCCTTGCCATAGGACCGGATGTCGTTATGGAAAATCTTCGCCTGCAGGTCTGGGACGTGATCTTTGGCCAGGATCACTTGTTTCTGCGTGTAGGAGCAGCAGACCGCCGAGCAATAGGTGTTGCCGCCCGGAATCACCTGCCTGGAACCGACGCAGTGTATCCACGCAACCTTGTGCGGATGCTTCTTGTCCGATGGGCGCAGTATGTGTCCCTCATGGGGCCCTGTGGCGCATAGCAGCCGCTCGAAATCGAGGCTGGTGACGACGTTCTGGTACGTTCCGTATCCATAGTCGCCCCGCACCCTGGGGTCGAATGTCTCGTAACCGGGCGAGAGCACGATCGCCCCGACCTTGACTTCGATCTTTTCCGGCGTCTGGTTGAAGTTTATGGCGTCGTTCTCGCAGACTCCCTGGCAGATCGAGCAGGTCTTGTCCTTCAGATAAAGGCAGCTGTCATCGATGTAGGTGACAAGCGGAACCGCCTGGGAGAAGTAGATGTGGACCGCCTTGTTGAGCGACAGGTTCTGATTGAACGGATCCGGGATCTTTACCGGGCAGTACTCGACGCAGACCGTGCAGCCGGTGCACTTGTCCTCGTCGATGTATCTGGGCTTCTTGGTCAGGGTCACCTTGAAGTTGCCGGCCGCTCCTTCCACGGCGGCAACCTCGGTGTAGGTCAGGATCTCTATATTCGGCTGCCGGTCGCACTCGATGAACTTCGGCGATTCGATGCACATCGAGCAGTCATTGGTGGGGAAGGTCTTGTCGAGCTGAGCCATCTTCCCGCCGATGGTCGGGGTCTTCTCCACCAGGTAGACCTTGAATCCGGAGGTAGCCAGATCGAGCGCAGCCTGAATGCCACTGATGCCCCCGCCGACGACCATGACGTCGCCGCAGTTATCGTCCCCCGGACGCTGGGAGCGCTGCGCGACCATTTCGTGTTCGTGTTCTCGTGCCCGTTCTTGTGTGTAGGCCACTGATCTATGTCCTCGGCGAGCCTCGTGCGTTGCCTAAATGGCTTCCCGGATGATTTCCGTGATGTCCCTGATCTCGATCGCTTCGCCGTCTTCGCGGTTCAGCCTGCTGTCCTCGAAATTGGTGATGCAATACGGGCAGGATGTCGCCAGAACCTGGGCCCCGACGCCGACCGCCTGATCCAGCCTGAGGTCGGAGAATCGCTCGCCCTTGGGGGTTTCCATCCAGATCCGGCCGCCGCCGCCGCCGCAGCAGAAGCTGTTCTTGCGCGACTCGGGCATCTCGGTGAGTTCCAGGCCGGGAATCTTCTTCAGCGCTTCCCGGGGCTCGTCATAGACGCCGTTGTGCCGGCCCAGGTAGCAGGGGTCGTGATAGGTCACGGTCTTGCCGTATTCCTTCGTGAGTTCGAGCCTGCCCTCGGCAATCAGGCTGAAGATCAACTGCGAGATGTGAACCACCTCGAAGTGCACCATGAATTCGGGGTATTCGTTCCTGAAGGTGTGATAGCAATGCGGGGACGACACGAGGATTTTCTTCACCCCGCGCTCGACGAACGCCTTGATGTTCTGCCGTGCCAGCGTCTTGTACAGCGCCTCGTCGCCCGTCTTGCGGATGCTCTCCCCGCAGCAACTCTCCCCGGTGCCCAGGATCCCGAAATCCACCCCGGCCTTGTTGAGGATCTCGACCGTGGCCCGGGCAATCTTCTGCGCCCTGGGGTCGTAGGACAGGTAGCATCCGGGGGAGTACAGGAATTCCATCCCCTCGACGAAGGGCCTCACGGACAGGCCTTGCGCCCACTTGGCCCGCTTGCTGCGGTCTTCGCTGAACGGGTTGCCCTCGGCGCGCAGGCTCGCGCTCACCCGGCGGATCGGTTGCACGGCATGCGGGAACACGTCGTATTCGGTGGCGATCCTGCGCAACGCCACGCCGGACTCGATCTGTTTGACGTTCCTCGGACAGACCTGCGGGCATTTTCCACAGGTCGTGCAGCGCCAGATGTCTTCGCTTTCAATCTCGGTCAGGCCGAAGGTCGCCTCCCGCACGATCCTGCGCATGCTGAAGTTTCTGACCTTGTTCCACGGGCAGACGGTATCGCACAGTCCGCACTGATAGCAGTACTTGAACGCGTCACCGCCGCTCGCCTTGATGGCGTCGATGATCTCCTTGAAGGGCGCTACTATTTCCATGCTCGTTCTTGACCCCAGTTCTGCCTCGCGTCCCGCCTTTGCTTTTATTCAATCTCGTGTTTTTCAAACACGAGAAATAAGACACCCAAAATCTACCTCGACTGGTTCAACACTTGAGTCATAAGACTACGGCTTCGACACTCTTGCGATGGTGTCCAGCACTTGCCGCAATCCATACTTGTCGATCAGCGATTCCACCCCGATCTCGACGTCACCCGGCCTCACGTCTGCTTCCTCGACTTCCTCTTCCCGTACTTCGTAAATCAGTGCTTCGTTCAAGCACCATTCCACGCACTTGGGCTGCGAGAGCGCCGGCTCGTCTTCGCACATGTCGCATTTCAGCGGCAGACCGGAATCGGGTTCCTTGAACAGGTTTCTGGAGGGGCATGACGCCCGGCAGAAATCACATTCGGCGTATTCCTTGCCGTCGATGATGTACTTGTCCCTGCCGGTACATTCCGCCGCCGTGTACTCACCGGCATAGACAGGAAGGTAGATGTCCCTCAGCGGCTCGCGAACGACCCGGATCCGCGACCGCGCCGGGTTGCTGCTGCTGTACCTGGGCGAAGCGTGAAACGAGGAGCAGATGAGCTCGCACGCCCGGCAACCGTTGCATTTGTCGGCAACGATGGTGATGCCCTTGACCTTCTTCTTAACTTTGCCCATCGCTGATAATCCCTCTCTGCTCCAGGTCCTGGCCAACGTAGTCCATGTCCAATTCGTGCAGGAACGCCTTGGTGGGTATCCCCTGGTCATCCCACCCCTTCAGCTTGTAGTACTCATCCAGCAGCTTCGCTTCCAGCTCCGGGAATCGTTTCTTCCAATGGTTCTCAGGCGGCTTGTCGTCCGCGCGCCTCAGGCCCAATCTCACATTGATGGCTCTCAGCAGGGTCCGGGTTCTCGTGGCCGCCTGCCAGAGTCCGGGTTCATCGATGTCGATCCCGGTCGCTGCCGAGATGAAGGCCGGGTAATTGTGGATGTGATAGGGAGGTTTCAGGGGAAACGACGACAGGCCGGCGCACATCCCGAGTGCATCGTCGATGTAGTGCATCTTCTCCTGCCAGTCCACGATGTTGCAGCTGGCTTCGACGGTGGGGTAATAGGGATTCGAATGTTCGCCGCGCGGCTCCCAGTCCAGCAGGTACTGCTTGAACTTCTCGTCGGGGACCTGGATCCAGTCCTTGACGAACTCCTCCCGTTCTTCTCTGGTCGGGAACGGCGCCTGGGGGAACTGCCCCTCGATCTGGGTGATGTTTATCTTCTCGCCGGTCGCGTACATCAGGAAGTAGACCGGATTCAGCATTCCCAGCTTGAGCGGCAACTGCTCATGTTTCTTGATCGTGTTGTGATCGTATGCTTCTGCGCCCTTGCCAATGCGCCGGGCAGCCCAGTACGTACCATCGGCCAGCACATCCCCGATGCCTTCCCGCCTGACGATCCTGTCGAGCAGCCAGAAGAACCGCCCCTCGTTGTCGGCCGGCATTCCTTGCATGTCCCCGTCTGTCAGGATGCCGGCTTCGAGCAGTTCGAGCGCGAAAGCCATGACTTGCGGGGCCGAGAATCCGTCCACGCCATATTCGGTCGCGCGCTGGGCGATTTTGAAACCGAAATCCAGGTCCGAATAGGCCGCCATGGTGTAAGTGAGCTTCGAGAAGCACTTCATCATGTAGGTGGCGATGCCGGGGATGGAGATGGTGGCCCCGCATTTCATGGGACAGTTGTAGCAACTGATCAGCCGCGTGCGGACGTTCTCCTGGGTCTGCCTCCACTTCTCTTCGATTTCCTTGGTCCAGAAGTCCTTGCGCCGGGTGCGGGAATTGCCCCACATGAAATTCGCGGTGTGCCATTCCTCGTCGACGAGTTTCATCTCCTGCGGGGACCCGAGCCCGGCCAGGATGGGCATCACCCCCGGTATTGGCTTGTCTTCCCGGTCCTTGATGTATTTCAGCACGTCGGTGCACAGGTTCATGAATTCGGCCGGTCGCGCAACATTGACGTCCCTTGTTCCACGAACGGCTATCGCCTTGAGCCCCTTGTCTCCCATGACCGCGCCGACACCACCTCGGCTCGATGGAGGCGAAAAAGACCCTGTTTTCACCGGCCAGGCCGATGGCAGCCACCTGGGCGTCCGGCTCCTTCAACTCCTTCCGGATGCACTCCGCGGTTTCGATGGCGCCCTTGCCGTGCAGATGAGAGGCAGCGCGGATTTCGATCTTGTCGTTGTGTATCCACAGATAGACCAGATCGGGCGACCGGCCGCGAATGATCACTTTGTCGTAGCCGGCATGCTTCAACTCCGGCGCCCAGAATCCGCCCATCATCGAATACGCCAGCAACCGGGTCTGAGGAGAAAAAGTCGATACGATGGTGCGATTGCAGCCGGGAGCGGCAGTGCCACAGAGAAGGCCGGTGCTGAAGATCAGGAGATTGTCTTCGGAAAAAGGCTCGGTCTCGGGAGGAACCCTGTCCCACAGTATTTTGGCGTTGGTACCGAGCCCCCCCAGATAGAGCTTGGTCAGCTTGGGGTCGGTTTCCACCCGGTCTATGCTTCCCCGGGAGAGATCAATTTCCAGATCGAACCCTGTTTCCGCGTACCGCATTTCCCTGGTCCTCCCTCAGCCTGCGTTTCTGCCCCTATGGGCGGGAAAACCGTAGCAGCGGAGCAAATGGTAAGACTTGATCTAGATCACGGTTTGATAGGGGTATCTCCATTTTGAGTACTGGATTGAATACGGATGCCTGATCTTCCCCGGCAGGCTTGCTCGGATGGCCAGCATCAATTTCGTCGAGCGCAGCGAGACAAAAACGACAAAGGGCACCCCATCCCTGGGCACCACATCTGCTTTCTGCTGCCAGGACGACAGCAGGATCCGCGGGTCACTCCTCAGCCGGGCCGCTATTGGAGGCCGAGGACTGTCTCCATCGCGGAGGTCACCGCGTCGAACTGGAAGGGTTTGGATACGTAACCATCGGCACCGCTTGCCATGCCCTGGAGGACATCCTGAGGCGACACGTGTCCCGTAAGCATGATTCAGCGCACCGCCAGGTAAGACGTTGCTAAAGATTGGCTCCCGGCTGCGCAAGGGCCTGATTGCGCTGCAACTCGCCGACTATCCAGTCGTACGCAGCATCGATCGAGTCGGTTCGAAACAGCAGCTCGACGTCACCCGGGCTGATCGTTCCATAGCGGACCAGGGCGTCGAAATTGATAACCTCTTTCCAGTACCGGTCGCCGAACAGAATGATCGGCAGCGGCTTGTGCATCTTCAGTGTTTGCACCAGCGTCAGAAGCTCGAAGAGTTCGTCGAGCGTTCCGAATCCGCCCGGAAACACCACCACCGCCTTCGCCAGATAGGCGAACCAGAACTTGCGCATGAAAAAGTAATGGAAGTGAAACCCGAGATTGCGGGTTACATAGGGGTTGTCGAACTCCTCGACCGGAATCGAGATCGTCAGGCCGATGTTCACGCCGCGCGCATCGGAGGCCCCGCGGTTGGCGGCTTCCATGATTCCGGGACCGCCGCCGGTGCATATCACGAAGCGCCGATTGGTGGAGTCGAGCGCCTTGGACCATAGCGTCAGCCTGCGCGCGAGTTCGCGCGCCGCTCCGTAATAGGAGGACAGATCCGCCCCGCCTTGCGTCGCATCGGGCGCCCGGGCCCCGTCGCCCGGTCCACGCGCTCCGCGTGCCCGTTCCCCGGTCTCCGATGGCGGCTTTATGCGCGCGGAACCCATGAAGACGATGGTGTCTTCGATACGATACTGATCAAAGCGGCTCTTCGGCTCCATGTACTCCGCCAGAATTCGCAGCACACGGGCATCCTTGCTATCCAGGAAAGACTTGTTGCGGTACGCTTTGACGAGACGTCGCGGCCGTTCAGTCATGGGTTTCCGCCTTCTGTAGTTGTCGACCAGCCGTGGCGCGTCCAGGGAACTTTGAACCCGTCCCCGAACTCCGGAGTATCCGCATCCATGAGCAACGACCTCCCGACCCTTTCGCTGCTGGAAGCCCGTGTACTGGGTGTGCTGGTTGAGAAGCAGCTTACCGTGCCCGACACTTATCCGCTCACACTCAACTCGCTGGTGGCCGGATGCAACCAGAAGACCAGCCGTGATCCGATCATGCATATTACCGAGGCCGATGCGCAGATGACACTCGACGCGCTGCGCGGACGCAGCCTGGTGATCGAAAGCTCCGGCGCGTCCGGCCGCGTGATGCGCTACGAGCACAACATCGGCAAGGTGCTCAAGCTGCCGCCGGCCATGGTGGCCTTGCTCACCGTGCTGATGCTGCGCGGGCCGCAGACTCCCGGCGAACTGCGCTCGGGATGCGACCGCCTCCACCGCTTTGCGGATATTTCCGCGCTCGAAGCCTGCCTGGAGGACATGGCGGCGCCCCCGGGCGGTGGCATGGTGGCAAGGTTGGCCAAGCAGCCGGGCTCGCGCGAGCACCGTTATGCCCACCTGCTATGCGGCCCCGTGCCCGTGCAGCCCGCCGCAACGTCCGGGGCCATTGAGAACGAGGGCGTGACACTCGGAGAAATTGCCGCCCTTAAGGCCAATCTTGCCCAGGTGCGCGGCGAGGTGGAGCAGTTGCGCCAGTTGGTGGAGCACCTTTACACCGAGCTTGGGGTGATGCGCCGCAGCTGAGTACGCGACACCCGTCGCGGACGGATTTCCCGGCAGCCTATTTTTTCACCAGCGTGCTGCCATAAAGCCCGGTGGGCTTGATCAGCAGAATCAGCAGCATGATGGCAAACGGCGCCATTTGCGCCAGCGGCGCGTAAATGAGGGATCCGATCGAGACCACCTGCCCGACAATGAAGGCGGAAACCAGGGTTCCCTTGATGCTTCCGAGTCCGCCGATGATGACGACCATGAAAACGAATGCCAGCACCTCCAGGCCCATCGTCGGATCCACCATTATCAGCGGCGCATGCAGGCCCCCGGCGAGCCCCGACAACGATCCCGCGATGATGAAAGTGATGGTGAACAGCCGTGACACGTTGATGCCCAGGCCTTCGACGTGCTCCACGTCCTCGATGCCGGCGCGTATCGCCTTGCCGGTAATGGTGCGGTTCAGGAACAGCCAGATGCCCACATAGACGAGAATGGCGACGCCGACGACGACCAGGCGGTAGACCGGGACGTCCGTGCCCAGGATGCCGATCTGGGTTTCGATCGGCACGGGCACCGGGCGGGGAACGACCCCCCAGAAGAATTTGATTACGCCTATGCCACCGATCAGGATCCCGAAGGAGGTGATCATGCTGAAGGTGAGTTCCCGCTCGTAGATGCGCCTGAAAACCAGCCTCTCCACCGCGAAGGCGGCGATGCCAGAAACCACCAGTCCCCCCAGTACGCCCAGCCATACGCTGCCCGTCGCTAGGCTGAGGGAATAGGTGATGTAGCCGCCGATCGAGTAATAGAGCATCTGGTCGAGGCTGATGATGCGCATCAGGCCGAAACACAGCGACAAGCCGATCGCCATCAGGAAGAAAATGCTTCCGATGCTCAACCCGAAAATGATGCCGGAGGTCAGAAGCTGCGTATCCATCAGCGGCTCGTCTTCTCGCCCTCAGCCGTAGCGGCCTTGTTCCGGAAGAACAGCTTTTCCAGCCGCGGCTGCAGCGTGCCCCAGATGCCCTTTTCCCCGGCGAGCATGATGAATACCAGCAGGAACCCGATGAACAGTTCCCAGTTGCCGATGTACTTGGCGATTACGTCCTTCATGCCGGTGTAGGCGAACGCGCCGACGATGGGCCCGTAGAGCGTTCCCACCCCTCCGAGGATCGTCACCACCACCGGATCGGCGGCACGCGACGGGCTGCTCACTTCCGGGCTCACGAAGCCCAGATACACGGCGTACATCGCCCCGGCCAGCGCGGTGGTCGTATTGGCGATCACGAAAGCGAGCAGCCGGACGTTGTAATTGCTGTAGCCGAGAAACTTGAGCTTGTCTTCGTTGATCTTGGTGGCCAGGCAGGCCGCGCCATAGATCGTATCGTCGAGATACTTGTAGAACGCCCAGACCGCCAGCGCGACCAGAAAGGCGAAAATGAAAAAGTGGTTCGGCCTGGACAGGTCCAGCACCGGCGTGGAGGCGATGTTGGTCAGGAACCACAGTCCGTTGTCGCCGTGCGTAATGCCCGCCAGAACCTTTTGCATGAGATAGAATACGATCACCGCCAGCGCGAGATTCACCAGCGCGAAATAGTCGCTGCGCAGGCGCACGAACAGGGGGCCGACGATCAAAGACGCGACCACCCCCGCCATCAGGCCCAGCAATATGCCGATATAGGGATTGGTGCCGAAGTAAAAGAGATAGAACGCAGTTGCATAAGCACCGACCGCCAGGTAAGCCGGCTGCCCGAACGATATGAACCCGACGCGCCCCAGCAGGAAGTTGCAGCCGATCGTGTAGATCGAGAAAATCACGACCTCGTTGAGGAACGGCAGTGGCAGGAATGCCCTCGACACTGCCAGCAGCGAGAACGCGAGCAGTATGCCCCACCACCATCGCCACGCTTTCAGCATGCCTGCGGCCCTGAATCGCTAAAGGTAGCGTTCACAAACATCGGCCCTGATCGAGTCCCGGTCGGCAAGTTCGGCCACGATGCGGCCCTCCTTGATGGCGTATACCTTGTCCGATATGGCGCAGATCAACGGCAGGTTCTGCTCCACGATCACCAGCGCCGCGTTCTTGCTCAGTTCCCGGAAAACCTCTCGCAGGCTCGTCACGATGCTGGGTGCCAGCCCTTCGGTGGGTTCGTCGATCAGCAGCACTTTCGGGCTGCCCAACAGGGCCCTGCCGATCATCAGCATCTGGCGTTCGCCACCGCTCAGATAGCCGGCCTTGCGGTGCATCAGCACTTTCAACTTCGGGAAATAGTCGGTGACCCGGTCCCAGTTGTAATCCTTGGTGGCGTAACTGCCCAGTTCCAGGTTTTCCCGGACCGTCAGATCGGAAAACACTTTCTTGTCCTGCGGAACGTACTTGATCCCCATCTTCGCGATATCGTAGGGCTTGCGGCCGACCAGGCTGACGTGATCGGAAGTGATGGATCCGGCGAGCGACTTGATAAACCCGGCGATGCTCTTGAGCAGGGTCGACTTGCCCGCGCCGTTGCGGCCCACGCAGGCCACGACCTGCCTCGGTCGTACGCTCAGGTCTACGTCAAACAGGACCTTCGATTCGCCGTAGGAGGCGTTCAGGCCTTTGACGGTCAGTATCTCTTCGGTCACGAACCGGCCTGCTCGCCTGCTTCGTTTACGTCTAACTCGACGTCGATCTGCCAGTAACTCCTTCGGACCTCCGGATGCCGCAGAGTTTCCTCGTATCCGCCGTCGGCGATGATCCTGCCCTCGTGCATGACGGTGAGCCGCTCCAGGAAGTTTTCAACGTGGGAAATCTTGTGCTCGACGATCAGGATCGTCTGCTTGCCGATGTGCCTGCGCAGCACGTCCAGAATGCCCTTGATCTCGGATTCGGACAGACCCGCAAGGGGTTCGTCCAGCAGCAACACCTCGGGTTCGGCCAGGACCGCCATCGCGATCTCCAGGCGTCGTTTTTCACCCAGGCTGAGGTGCTTGACCTGCCTGTCGCTTACATCCTGGAGATCGAAGGTTTCCAGGATCGCGATGATCTTCTCTTCCTGCCGGAATCTCTTGCAGGTGTTGAAGACCTGGCGCATCAGCGACGATTTCCTGTGCGCCCTGAAGAAGGTGAGCACCAGGTTGTCGATCACGCTGAGGTTGTCGAAGGTGGAGGTCAGCTGGAAGGTGCGCATCATTCCGATGGCGACCCGTTCCTGCGGCGCCATCCGGGTGACGTCGTTGCCCTTGTAGAGGATGCTCCCCTCCTCGGGAGGGTAGTATCCCGTCAGCAGATTGAAGAAGGTGGTTTTTCCGGCGCCATTGGATCCGATGATGCCGGCCACTTCGTATTCGCGCAGCGAATAATCCACGCGGTCGACCGCGACCAGCCCGCCGAACCGCTTCGTGACACCCTCGGCCTTTATGATTTCCGTGCGCAGGTCCGCACTCACGGCCGGCCCTTTTTCGAACGAATCACCCCGGTGTCGGGAAGAACCTTTCACCGGGGCGGGGACGGAATCAATAACCGAGCGACTTCAGCGTCGGCATCACGGACTCGCCGCCCACCGAACCCATCACCGTAAACAGATCCCACTCGTTCTTCTGCTCCTTGGCGCCCTTGCCCTTCACCAGGAAAGCGGCGTGCTTGTATTCGGCCGCGTGGTCCTCGCGCCATCTGGCAGCGCCCTTGACAGAGTTGAACTGACCCTTGTTCGCCATCAGGGCCGCCGACACCAGCTTCGGTTCATAGGACTTCGCGGTTTCGAAGCCCCTGAACATCTCCATGTAGGCGATATAGGCGATGGCTGCGTAGGCATCGGGCGGCCGGTTGTACTTGGCGCGATACAGGTCGGTGAACTCCTTGGCGCTCTGTGCCACTTCCTTGTCGGGGAAGGCGCTCAGGTCGTAATAAAAATAATGCATCGCGTAGACCCCTTCCAGCGCTTCGGGGGGCAGGCCCTTGGCGACCACGTTCGTCGTGAAGGCGTTGAAAATCGTCATTTCCTTGTTGAGCCCCATCTGCTGGACCTGCTTCAGGAGCGCAATGGCATCGGCTGCGAACTGCGCGGCGATGAAAACATCCGGCTTGGCCGCGCGGACTTTCTGCAACACGGTCGTGTAGTCGCTGGTGCCCAGCGAAACCTCGTCATAGCCGACGATTTCGGCGCCGTTCTCCTTGGCGGCGGCCGTGGCGCCGTCGCGCATGTCCCAGCCCCAGCTATCCGAGCGGGCAAGGAAAAAAATGCGCTTCTTGCCCAGCGTCTTGACGGCCGCCTGGCCCGCCATGTAGCCCACGGTCCACGGACTGTACGCGGTGGCGAAGGTGGAATCGGCCAGCTTGCCCTTCTGAAACGCTTCCTTGGCCATCACGCAGACCGGGAAATAAGGGAGCGGTTCTTTGCTGACCATGGCGTTGATGGCGTAGGCAAGCGGCGCCCAGGTCTGGCCACCCAGCCCCTTGACCCCTTCGGTCTGCATGTAACGGAAGCGCCGCACGCCCACATCCTGCTTGGCTTCGTCATCGGCGACCACGCCTTCCATCATGGTTTTGCCCCCGGGCATGTTGAGGCCGCCCCGCCTGTTGACGACATCGATCGCCAGCAGCGCCCCATCCCTCTGGGTTTCAGCTACCGCGGCAAACGTCCCGGTGAGCGGCAGCAGGATGCCTATCTTGACCTTGGCGGGTTCGGCGGCGATGGCCGTGCCAAAAACACTGCAAAACAGCAAAATCGAAAGCAAAGCCCAAAGCTTCTTCATGTTTGTCTCCCTCTGATTGGCTGGGACGTACCTGCAGAAAACCACCCATCGTGCCATCGCCGCTCTTGTCCAGTCAACGGATCCGGGGCACGCGCAGACCACTCGTTGATTTATATCACGAATCAGCGGGTGCGGATCGGTTCTCCCTGTACGCGTCGGTGATGTCGTGGCAATCGATGGTCCGGCTCAAACCCCGAGCCTGCCGGTTGACGCCTCCAGAAGCGCCCAGGCGCGGCTGCCGCACAGATCGCGCAAGCGCTTGCGGAATGCGCCCCCGAGCCGCGCCTGGAACTCGGCCCGGTCCAGCGCGCCGAATTCGATGCCCAGGCGCGCAAGGCTGGTCGCGAGCCCGGTGTTCAGCGCAACGGTCTCCTCGCGCTGGCGGGCCACGTGCCGCTTCACCGCCACCTG
>Ga0315281_10008078_pt1 | contig 14723 bp, 11 predicted proteins | sample YL17G07_0_MG_FD_204540 | JGI IMG/M metagenome (GOLD analysis project Ga0315281, IMG submission 204540) | Sediment microbial communities from Yellowstone Lake, YNP, Wyoming, USA - YL17G07_0 | ecosystem: Environmental > Aquatic > Freshwater > Lake > Sediment | place: USA: Wyoming | collected...
GGCGAGAACTTGCGCATCAAGAGCGCGCTGGACAAGGTGGAATCGAACGTGATGCTGGCCGATGCGGACCTGAACATCATCTACATGAACGAGACGGTGCAGGCGATGATGAGCCGCAACGAGGCGGAGCTGAAGAAAGTGCTGCCCAATTTCGATTCACGTAGGCTGATCGGGCAGAACATCGACGTGTTTCACAAGAATCCGTCGCACCAGCGCGGGATGCTGGCGAACCTGCGCACGCCCTACAAGACGCAGATCGAGGTGGGAACCCTGACCTTTGGCCTGACCGCGGTGCCGGTGGTCAACGAGAAGGGCGAGCGCCTGGGCACGGCGGTGGAATGGCGCGACCGCACCGCCGAAGTGGCGGTGGAAAAAGAGGTGGCGGGCTTGGTCAATGCGGCGGCCAACGGCGACTTCACCAAGCGCATCGAGTTGGTCGGCAAGGAAGGCTTCTTCAAACAGCTCGCCGAGGGCATCAACCGGCTGATGCAAGTGAGCTCGGTGGGCCTGAACGAAGTGGTGCGGGTGCTGGGGGCACTGGCCAAGGGCGACCTGACCGAGACCATCACCAACGAGTACGCGGGCACCTTCGGCCAGTTGAAGGACGATTCCAACGAGACGGTGGCGAAGCTGACGGAGATCGTGCGCCAGTTGCGCGATGCGACCGAGTCGATCAATACCGCGGCGAAGGAGATCGCCTCGGGCAACACCGACCTGTCGCAGAGGACCGAGGAGCAGGCTTCGAGCCTGGAGGAAACGGCTTCGAGCATGGAGGAGCTGACCTCGACGGTGAAGCAGAACGCGGAGAACGCGAAGCAGGCGAACCAGCTCGCGATCGGGGCATCGGACGTGGCGGTGAAGGGCGGTGCGGTGGTGAGCCAGGTGGTCGACACCATGAGTTCGATCAACGAGAGCTCGAAGAAGATCGTCGACATCATCAGCGTCATCGACGGGATTGCGTTCCAGACCAACATCCTGGCGCTGAACGCGGCGGTGGAAGCGGCGCGCGCGGGCGAACAGGGCCGGGGCTTTGCGGTGGTGGCGACCGAGGTGAGGAACCTGGCGCAGAGGAGCGCGGCGGCGGCGAAGGAAATCAAGACGCTGATCGGGGACTCGGTGGAGAAGGTGGGCACGGGCACCAAGCTGGTGGACGAAGCCGGGAAGACGATGGAGGAGATCGTGAACTCGGTGAAGCGGGTCACGGACATCATGAGCGAGATCACGGCGGCGAGCCAGGAGCAGAGCGCGGGGATCGAGCAGGTGAACCAGGCGATCACGCAGATGGACGAGGTGACGCAGCAGAACGCGGCCTTGGTCGAGGAAGCAGCGGCTGCGGCCGAGAGCCTGGAAGAGCAGGCGCAGAACCTCGCCGGCGCGGTGTCGGTGTTCAAGCTGGCCGGCGGACATGCGTTGGCCCAGACCGCGCAGGTGACGCGGCTGCCGGTGAAAGCGGCGCCGGGCAAGCCCGGGGCGAAGAAAGCGGCGGCCGCGATGCCTGCGCCAAGCGCGGCGCGCAAGCCGGTCAAGGCTGCCGGCGGCGGCACTGACGATCAATGGGAAGAGTTCTAGGCATACCTCAGTCGTCCGTGCCTGCGGTCTCAACCGCGGGCCCGAGGGGGCGGGGTACTTGAGGGTTGGCGGTAAGTGAGGAAACCAAGGAGCAAGGACGATGGACCCGAGACAAATTCGACTGGTGCAGGAGAGTTTTGCGAAAGTGGAGCCGATCGCCGCGCAGGCGGCGCAGATGTTCTACGAGCGCCTGTTCAAGCTCGATCCGAAATTGCGCGGTCTGTTCAAGGGCGACATGCAGGCGCAAGGCAAGAAGCTGATGCAGATGATCGCCTCCGCGGTGCGCTTGCTGAACGATCCGCCAAAGCTGGTGCCGGCGCTGCAGAACCTCGGGCGCAGGCATGGCGGCTACGGCGTGCACGACCGGGATTACGCGACGGTCGGGCAGGCGCTGTTGTGGGCGCTGGAAAAAGGGCTGGGCGCGGGGTTCACGCCCGAGGTGCGCGCGGCGTGGACCGCGGTCTATGGCGTGATGGCCGACACCATGAAGAAGGCGGCGCACGAAAACAGCGGCGCCGGCCAGCCGAAGACGGGATCCATGTTTGCAAACCTGAGCATCAAATCGCGGCTGATTTTCGTTATCGGCCTGTTGTCGGTGCTGCTGGCCGGGATCGGTTTCATGGGTCTGTCGGGCATGAACAAGGCGAACGACGGGCTGATGAGCGTGTACCAGGAGCGCGCGGTGCCGATGGGCCAGATCGCCGAGATCCAGCGCCTGCTGGCACGCAACCGGCTGAACATCGCTATGTCGCTGGTGACGCCGACGCCGGAGGAGATCCGCAAGAACACGGTCGACATCGAGGCGAACATCGCCGCGGTCGGCAAGATCTGGGACGCGTACATGGCGGTGCCGCACGCGAAGGAAGAAACGGAGATGGCGAAGAAGTTCGCCGAAGACCGCAGGAAATTCGTGCAGGAGGGCCTGCTCGCGACGGTCCGGGCCTTGCGCGCGAACGACATCAAGGAAGCCAACCGCCTCGTCGTGGAGGCGGTCCGGCCGTTTTACGTGCCGGTGGGGCAGGGGATCGAGGCGCTGATGAAGCTGCAGCTCGACACGGCCAAGGCCGAATACGAAGCGGCGCAAAGCCGCTACGTCACGGCGCGCAACGTGACGCTCGCGGCGGTGCTGTTGGGCGTGCTGCTGGCGGTGGTGATCGGCTTCTTCCTGATCCGGGCGATCGTGCGGCCGCTCACGGCCGCCATCGGCCACTTCGAGGAGATCGGCCGGGGCAACTACAGGAACGAGATCAGGGTGGAATCGCACGACGAGGCGGGCAAGGTGCTCGAAGCGCTGAGTGCGATGCAATCGAAGCTCGATGCTGACATCACCGAAGCCACGCGCGTGGCCAACGACAACCTGCGCGTGAAGAACGCGCTGGACAAAGTCGCGTCGAATGTGATGATGGCCGACGTGGACGGCAACATCGTCTACATGAACGAGACGGTGACGGCGATGATGACCGGCAACGAGGCAGAGCTGAGGAAGGTGCTGCCGCAGTTCGATGCGAGAAAGCTGATCGGCGCGAACATCGACATCTTCCACAAGAACCCGGCGCACCAGCGGAACCTGCTCTCCGGGCTGCGCAGCACCTACAAGACGCAGATCAAGGTGGGGCCGCTGAGCTTCAACCTGATCGCCAACCCGGTGATGAACGCCAGTGGCGAGCGCGTGGGCACGGTGGTCGAATGGCATGACGCGACGGCGGAGCTGGCGGCGCGCGAGAAGGAGCTGCGCGAAGCGGGCGAGAACCTGCGCATCAAGAGCGCGCTGGACAAGGTGGAATCGAACGTGATGCTGGCCGACGCGGAGCTGAACATCATCTACATGAACGAGACGGTGCAGGCGATGATGAGCCGCAACGAGGCGGAACTGAAGAAAGTGCTGCCCAATTTCGATTCGAGAAGGCTGATCGGGCAGAACATCGACGTGTTCCACAAGAACCCGGCGCACCAGCGCGGGATGCTGGCGAACCTGCGCACGCCGTTCAAGACGCAGATCGAGGTGGGCAGCCTGACTTTCGGCCTGACCGCGGTGCCGGTGGTGAACGACAAGGGCGAGCGCCTGGGCACGGCGGTGGAGTGGCGCGACCGCACCGCCGAAGTGGCGGTGGAAAAAGAGGTGGCGGGCCTGGTGCAGGCGGCGGCCAACGGCGACTTCAGCAGGCGCATCGAGCTGATCGGCAAGGAAGGCTTCTTCAAGCAGTTGGCCGAAGGCATGAACCGGCTGATGCAAGTGAGCTCGGTGGGCCTGAACGAAGTGGTGCGGGTGCTCGGGGCGCTGGCCAAGGGCGACCTGACCGAGACCATCACCAACGAGTACGCGGGCACCTTCGGCCAGTTGAAGGACGATTCGAACGAGACGGTGGCGAAGCTGACCGAGATCGTGCGCCAGTTGCGCGACGCGACCGAGTCGATCAATACCGCGGCGAAGGAGATCGCCTCGGGCAACACCGACCTGTCGCAGCGCACCGAGGAACAGGCGAGTTCGCTGGAAGAAACTGCCTCGTCGATGGAAGAGCTCACCAGCACGGTGAAGCAGAACGCGGAGAACGCGAAGCAGGCGAACCAGCTCGCGATCGGGGCGTCGGACGTGGCGGTGAAGGGCGGCGCGGTGGTGAGCCAGGTGGTCGATACCATGAGTTCGATCAACGAATCGTCGAAGAAGATCGTGGACATCATCAGCGTGATCGACGGCATTGCGTTCCAGACCAACATCCTGGCGCTCAACGCGGCGGTGGAAGCCGCCCGAGCGGGCGAGCAGGGCCGGGGCTTTGCGGTGGTGGCGACCGAGGTGCGCAACCTGGCGCAGCGCTCGGCGGCGGCGGCGAAGGAGATCAAGACGCTGATCGGGGACTCGGTGGAGAAGGTCGGCACGGGCACGAAACTCGTGGACGAAGCCGGCAAGACGATGGAAGAGATCGTGAGTTCGGTCAAGCGGGTCACCGACATCATGAGCGAGATCACGGCGGCGAGCCAGGAGCAGAGCGCGGGGATCGAGCAGGTGAACCAGGCGATCACGCAGATGGACGAGGTGACGCAGCAGAACGCGGCGCTGGTCGAAGAGGCGGCGGCGGCGGCCGAGAGCCTGGAAGAACAGGCGCAGAACCTCGCCGGCGCGGTATCGGTGTTCAAGCTCGCGGGCGGGCAGTCGATGGCGGTGGCGTCGAGCGCGCAGGTGACGCGGCTGCCGGTGAAGTCCGCGCCGGGGAAACCCGGGGCGAAAAAGGCGGCGGCCGCGATGCCTGCGCCAAGCGCGGCGCGCAAACCGGTCAAGGCTGCCGGCGGCGGCACTGACGATCAATGGGAAGAGTTCTAGGACGTGGAAACGGCGCGAGCGGGAAGCACGGTAACCGAGTTCGGTGAACCCGCGCCGTGCGGCCGGCGGGCGGCCGGCGTTCGCCGACTCGGCCTGGGCGTACTGCTGATGTTCACGCTCAAGGGCACTATTACCACGGCGGCAATGGTCCTGGCGCTGCTGGCCGCGTGGTCTGACGAGGCGACGCAAGAGAAAACGGCGCCGGTGATACAAGCGGCGGCCGAGGGGAAGGAGGCAGAGGGGCAGGCTGCTGCCATGAATTCGTTCGATCCGGGCGGCGTGGTGCACGCTGCCCGGCAATATTGAACGGGAACCGGACGGACCAGGCAAGCGCGGCGCCCGGTTAGCGCAATGAACGCTTGTTTTGGATGGCGGAGAGATACATGCAGACGGAACAAACCATACCGAGATCAAATAACGACGCGCGGGAATTCGATTTCACCAAAGGCGACTTCGATCGCGTATGCAAGCTGATCTACGACCACGCCGGCATCTCGCTCAGCGCGAGCAAGCAGGAGATGGTCTACAGCCGGCTGGCGCGCAGGCTGCGCGCGACCGGCATCTCGAATTTCAAGGACTACCTCACGCTGCTGGAGCAGAACGATGCGGCCGAATGGGAGGCGTTCACCAACTCGCTGACCACCAACCTCACCGCCTTTTTCCGCGAAGAGCACCATTTCCCCGTGCTCGCCGAGCACGTCAAGCGCTACAAGGGCGGACAGATCAGTCTCTGGTGCTGCGCCTCCTCGACCGGCGAGGAGCCGTATTCGATGGCGATCACCATGGCGGAGGCCTTCGGCACGCTTAAGCCGCCGGTGAAGATACTCGCCACTGATGTCGATACCAACGTGCTCGCCACGGCGCAGGCCGGGGTGTATCCGATGGAACGGCTGGAAAAGATGAAACAGGAACGCCTGCAGCGCTACTTCCTGCGCGGCACCGGGGCGCGCGCCGGCATGGCGCGGGTGCGCGAGGAACTGCGCTCGCTGATCAGCTTCCGCCAGCTCAACCTGCTCGATGCGGGCTGGCCGGTGCGCGGGCCGTTCCACGCGATTTTCTGCCGCAACGTCATGATCTATTTCGACAAGCCCACGCAGTACGGCATATTGCAGAAATTCGCGCCGCTGCTGCGCCCAGACGGCGTGATGTTCGCGGGGCATTCGGAGAGCTTTCACCATGCTGCAGACCTGTTTCGCTTGCGCGGAAAGACCGTCTATGAGCTTGCCGGCCAGGGCAGACCGGCCAAAGGCTGACGGGGAGCGCAAGGTGCTGGCGCCGAACCTGTATTTCGACCGCGGTCTGGACATCGACGCGGCGAAAATCCTGCCCGGGGAATATTACGTCACCGAGCGCGACATGATGCTCGTGACCGTGCTCGGCTCCTGCGTCACCGCCTGCATTCGCGACAAGCTCTCTGGAATAGGCGGCATGAACCATTTCATGCTGCCCGATACGAATCCGGACAAGGACAGTCCGTTTGGGGAGTCCGCGCGCTATGGCGCCTTCGCCATGGAGATCCTGATCAACAGCCTGCTCAAGCTGGGCGCGCACCGCACCCTGCTCGAAGCCAAAGTCTTCGGCGGCGGCAACGTGCTGCCGGGCATGACGGTGGCCAACGTCGGCCAGCGCAACGCCGATTTCGTGCTGCGCTTCCTCGAAACGGAAAAGATCCGGGTGGTGGCCAAAGACCTGGTCGACGTCTATCCGCGCAAGATCTATTTCTTTCCGCAGCAGAACGGCCGCGTGCTGATGAAAAAGCTGCGCGCCATCCATAACGACACGATTTTCGTGCGTGAGAAGGACTACAGTTCGCGCCTGCTGGCGACGCAAGTCGCGGGCGAGGTCGAATTGTTCAACTGACGGCCAACGCCCATGCATGCTCTATTGTCGATCGGACACAATCCCGGCTCGCTTTTTGGACTGGGACGTTTGTTCTCGCGCGCCTACGCGGTATCGGTTGTGTTTGCGCTCGGCTTGGCGCTGTCGCTGGTCGCAGGCGTTGTTGCGCAAAGGTGGGCTGACGACGAAACGCGGCTGCGCTTCAACGACCTCGTCGTTCCGGCGCAGGCGGCGGCTGAGCACAGCATCTACGCCCATGCCGACGTGCTGGAGGGCGTGCGCGCGCTTTATCTGGCATCCGGCGCTGTGGACCGGGCCACATTCGCCCGCTACGTCGCCGGCCTTGAGCTAGAAACGAGTGCTCCGGGAGTCAAGGCCATGACCTTTATCCGCCATGCCCCGGTGGCGCCGGGCAGTGCTGGGGCAGGGCGCTATATCATCGACTACGCCGAACCAGCGGAAAAGAACCCGTACCTGGCTGGCTACGACCTGGGTACCGACCCGGGACGGCTGTCTGCGCTGGATCTGGCGCGCGACTCCGGACGCATCATGGCATCCGGGGGAAAGCTGGACCTGCTCCTCGGCCCTGAGCGCGAGGCAGATTTCGCCTTCCGCCTTGCGATCTATCGCAACGATAAGCCGCATGCCACGGTAGAGGAGCGCCGCGCCAATCTGGTGGGCTTGATCGGTGTTCTTGTGAGGGTCGAGGACATGCTCCACGGTATATTGAGCGCGCGCGCGTTGCAGCAAATGCATCTGCAGATTTACGATACCGGCCCCGAGTGGGCGGCGCAAGCCGATTCCGCTCAGCCGGGCAAGCTGATTTTCGACAGCGCCGGGCCGGTTGGCGTCGCAGGTGGCCTGGCGCCGTCCGCGGACGAGGCCATGCCGGAACTGCGCCGCAGCACCGGCATCGACGTGGGCGGACGGGTTTGGCTATTGGAGTTTACGCCGCGGGCGGCATTTCGCAATCACATCGACCGGCTGTTTGGCTGGCTGGTGTTTCTGTGCGGACTGGCGATCAGCGTACTGCTCGCGGGTCTGCTCGCCGCCCTGTCCGGCGTGCAGCGCCGCGCGCTGACGCTGGCCGAAGGCATGACCCATCAACTGCGCCTGAGCGAGACCAGCCTGGCCGAGGCACAGCATATCGCGCAGCTAGGCAACTGGAGCTACGACTTCGATCAGCGGCGCCTGGACTGTTCGGAAGAAGCAAGATTTCTGATCGGGTTTTCCGGCGCCGGCCCCGCCCCGAGCTATAGGCGTTGCCTGCGCCGCGTGCACCCGGCTGACCGGCGCGGTTTACAGGTTCTGGTCGGCGCCGCGGCGCGGCACGGACAGGGTTTGGAAACCGAAGTGCGCATGACGGACAGCGACGGTGGAATACGCTGGGTGCGCCTGGTGGGACTGCCGATGGTGAACGAATCGGCCCAGGTGCGCCTGGTGCGCGGCACCATCATGGACGTCACGGAACGCAAGCGCTCCGATATGCGGCGCACCCTGGTGCACGATGTGACGCGCCAACTGGCCGATGCCGATACGCTCGCCGCGGTGACGCCGGGTATGATCGAAGCGATCTGCCTCACCCTGGGCTGGGATTGCGGCGCGCGCTGGAGTTGGGACGCCGGGAGCGCGTCCTTTGCCTGCCACGAGACCTGGAGCGTGGACAGGACCTGGGCCAAAGCGTTCATGGCGCATACGAGCAACCGCGACTTTGTCCCGTCCGCCAGCGGTCTTCTGCGGCGCGTGGTCGATTCGGCCGGGCCCATCTGCATTCACGACTTCACGCGCGATGAGGGCGCGCTGCGGGCGCCGATCGCCTTGCGCTGCAAGCTGCGCGGAGCCTTCGCCTTTCCCATTGTTTCGGAGGGCAAGGTGCTCGGGGTGATGGAATTTTTCAGCCATGACGCCTGCGAGAAAGAGGAGGCGCTGCTCGCGGTGCTGCAGGCGATCGGCACCCAGGTGGGGCTGTTCTGCCGGCGTAAGGAGGCGGAGCAGGCGCGGCGCGACACCGAGGAACGCCTGCATGCCATCGTCAACGTCGCAATCGAGGCGATCATCGCTGTGGATGAGCAATTCAATATCGTACTGTTCAATCCGTCGGCGCAGAAGATGTTCGGCTGCACCGCGCAGGAGGCGATCGGCAGCAGTATCGAGCGCCTGATCCCGGGACGCCTGCACGAAGTCCACCGGCACCACGTGGATCGTTTCGCCAAAGGCGAGAGAAGCGTGCGCAAAATGGGCGAAGCGATGGAAGTCTGGGGGCTGCGCGCAGACGGTGAAGAGTTTCCGGTGGAGGCCTCGATCTCACGGCTGATGCACGCCGGCAAGCCGCTGTATTCGGTAATCCTGAACGACATCACCTTGCGCAAACGCGATGAAGAACGCCTCAAGTTTCTCGCCAACTACGATCAGCTCACGTCCCTGCCCAACCGCAGCCTGTTCAACCAGCATCTGGAGCGCGCGCTGGCCCACGCGCAGCGCTTCAACAAAGGACTGGCGGTGCTGTTCATGGACCTGGACCGGTTCAAGAACATCAACGACACACTCGGACACGAAGCAGGCGACAACGTGCTAAAGGAAGTGGCGACGCGATTGATGGGCTGCGTGCGCGAGATCGACACCGTCGCGCGCCTGGGCGGGGATGAGTTCGTAATTCTGATCGAGCAGGTCGCCGACGTGCGCCAAGCCGGCAGCGTCGGCCAGAAGCTGATCCGGGCGATGGCGGAGCCGCTGCTGTTGGGAGACCACGAGTGCAGCGTTACCGCCAGCGTCGGCATCAGCACCTTTCCGGCCGACGGCGAAGACGGGGCGACCCTGCTCAAGAATGCGGACATTGCCATGTACCGGGCGAAGGAACAGGGCAAGAACAACGTTCAGTTCTACGCTCCGACCATGAATATCCATTCCGTGCATCGGCTGACGCTCGAGTCCGGCCTGCGGCGCGCACTCCAGCGCGACGAATTCCTGCTGCATTACCAGCCCAAGGTGGACATCGCCAGCGGCCGTATCACCGGCATGGAGGCGCTGGCGCGCTGGAAGCGGCCGGAATCCGGCATGGTCCCGCCGGCCGAGTTCATCCCGCTCGCCGAGGAAACCGGCTTGATCGTGGCCATAGGCGAATGGGTGCTGAAAGCCGCGTGCGAATACACCCATGTATGGCACGGCAAAGAGGTGCCGCCGCTCAGGGTCGCGGTCAATCTGTCGGCGCGGCAGTTCGCCCAGGCCAGCCTGGTGAGCGACGTGGCGCGTATCCTCGACTCCACCGGCCTTCACCCGTCGGCGCTCGATCTGGAAATCACCGAGAGCATGGTCATGGGCAACCCGGAACAGGCGATACAAACCCTGCGCCAGCTCAAATCCATGGGCATGTCGCTGTCGATCGACGATTTCGGCACCGGCTACTCGTCGCTCGGCTATCTGAAGCGCTTTCCGATCGACCACATCAAAATCGACCGCTCCTTTATCAAGGATATTCCGGAAAGCAACGACGACGCGACCATCACCCGCACCATCATCGCCATGGCGCACAACCTGCGCCTGAAGGTGATCGCCGAGGGCGTGGAGACCGAAGCGCAGCTGATTTTTCTGCGCGAGCATGGCTGCGACGAGATGCAGGGCTACTATTTCAGCCGTCCGCTTCCGGGGGCCGAATTCGCCGCACTGCTCCAGGGCCGCGAGAACAGAGCCGCCCTGGCGGCCTGATCCGCGGCCGATAAGACAGAGGAAAACGTGAAAAAGATCACGGTTCTGGTAGTGGACGATTCCGCGCTGATCCGCAAACTGCTGTCCGAGATCATCAACAGCCAGGCGGACATGCAGGCGGTCGGCGCCGCTCCGGATCCGCTGGTGGCGCGCGAGATGATCCGCGAACTCAATCCGGACGTGCTGACCCTGGACGTCGAGATGCCGAAAATGGACGGCCTGGATTTCCTCGAGCGGCTGATGCGCCTGCGGCCGATGCCGGTGGTGATGGTGTCCACGCTCACCGACAAAGGCTCGGAAGCCACGCTGCGCGCCCTCGAACTGGGCGCGGTCGATTACGTGTCGAAGCCGAAAATAGACATCACTCACGGCATCCAGGAATATGCCGCCGAGATCGCCGACAAGATCCGTGCCGCGGCGGCGTCAAAGCCGCGGCAGCGGCCGCCGGCGGCAATTGCGCGAGGCGCGCGGGCGCTGCCGCCGCTCGCCAATCGCAGCGTTTCAACCGAGAAATTGATCATAGTCGGCGCCTCGACCGGGGGCACGGAGGCGATCAAGGAATTCCTCGTCGACATGCCCTCCGACTGCCCCGGCATCCTCATCACCCAGCACATGCCGGAGGCGTTCACCAAGTCCTTCGCCGCAAGGCTCGACAGCCTGTGCCGCATCAGCGTGAAGGAGGCGGAGGACGCGGAGCGCATTCTACCGGGCCATGCCTACGTGGCGCCCGGCAACTGGCATCTTCTGCTCAGGCGCAGCGGCGCCAATTACATGACGCAGTTGAGCGACGGTCCGCCGGTCAACCGGCACCGGCCCTCGGTGGATGTGCTGTTTCGCTCCGCCGCCGAGCACGCCGGACGCAACGTGGTGGGCGTGATTCTCACCGGCATGGGCAAGGACGGCGCACAGGGGATGTTGGCGATGAAGGAGTCCGGCGCCTATAACTTCGCTCAGGACGAAGCCAGCTGCGTCGTCTTCGGCATGCCCAAGGAGGCCATTGCCGTCGGCGCGACCGACGAGATCCTTCCGATCCGCGACATGGCGCGGGGCGTGATGCAGCGGCTGCACGCGCTCGGCTCGCGCGCGATACGCGTCTAGCCGGCGGCTGGGGCGCACCGATTACCAAGGCCGAAAATGAAAGACCACGCCTCCTCCAAGCATGAATGGGAAATTGAGTGGCACGATTTCCTGGCGACTGGCGTGCCCGAGATGGACGCAGAACATCGAGCGTTCATCATGCGGGTGAACGAGCTCAATTTGGCCGTCGTCGAAGCCAGGGACAAGACCGTTGTCAGGCAGGCCATGGACCGGATGCTGACCGAGGCGGCGAGCCATTTCAGGAACGAACAGGATTTACTGGACAAGTGGGAATATCCGGAAGCCGCGGCCCACGCCCGCAAGCATGCGGAACTCATGGCGAAGTTCGCCCGGACGATGGCAGAATTCGAGACCGCCGAATTCAGCTTCGTCTGGGCGGCCAAGGGCCTGCAGTTGAAGCAGCTCCTGGTTGAGCATCTGTTGAAGGAAGATCTGCAATACCAGAGCTTTCTGCAATCGAAGATGGGATAAGACATCGGCAGTGGCCGATGGTGTCTGTTTCCGCTTGTGCCAAAGAAAAAAAGGGGGGCGGACGACAGCGCGAGGGACGTGAACCGGGCAGTCCGGGTCGATGTCACCATAGCGTCATTTGCTCTCAAGGAGTGGCCGCCGGTTGCCGATATAGGAGATCAGCCTGATTAGGAGGATAACCATGACAACTGAGCAATGGTGGGTGTTGGTACGGAAGGTCTCGCAGTTCTGGCACGCCCGCCCATTGGGAGCGGCAGGTCCTGAAACCGATCGAAACCCTACTTTGGCGTCTATGCCGGGGCTTGCCGATGTACCCCGGCGTGCCGATCCCCCTCTCCAGGGTAAGGGAGAGTACTCGGAAAGCGTACGATCCTTGGTCTAGCTGCTTCGGTCGCATGCCCAGGCAAAAACGTGGGGGGCGAACCGGCGCAACTTTCGCAGGCGACAGTCGGGTGGATCGCGATGCCGCCCCGGCGCTCCGCGCCAAGGCGTCGATCGATCATCCCTGAACGCGGCCTCGTATCTCCTTCGCGGCGCGGCTGACCGCCCGCGGCAGAAAAACCGCAAGAAATAGCGTCTGTTCCAGGATTCGACTTGTTCCTCCTCGGGCAATACTGTGCGCAAGGGCGCCAAGTATTGCCCGGCCCAGATAAGGACAATCCATGTCGGCACTACGCTTGATCTTCTTCCCGCTGCTGCTACTTCTCGGGTTCGCGACTCGCGCGTCGGCACAGGACGATCCCGGGTCCCGGGCGATTGCGGGTATTTTCTCTCCGGGGATTGGCCAGGCGGTTTACAAAGGCGTGATCGGCAACGTGCTCGAGACTATTCCGATGGACCCTTCAGATCGCCTGGATCTCCAGCGTACCAATGCGGTGATAAGCAACACCTTATTCGGAAGGACGCTGACCACATTGGTGGGATTGAGCAACCCGGTCTTGCTGGTGGGGGGATTTGCCTGGGGCATTTGGGCCGCGTCGAACATCAAGCAGATAAACGCTGGCGTGAAACTCACCATCGACGCGGAACCATCCGGGGCCGGTCCCATCGCCCCGGAACGTACGGCGGCGATCCTGGATCGTTCGTCCTTCATGGACGAAAAGCCCGCGATCAGCACGCCCGAGCCTGTGTTGGTAAGTTCCATTTCAACCGGGCGCTCGGACGCCGATACCATCCCGCATTCCCACGTGGTCAAGATATGGCTCCCACAGCGCTTACACCGATCTGACCCACGCTCGATGGACACACCAAGAACGGCATACTAGCCCTGAGAGGAGTGTTTCATGGAACGTGGGTACCGGCCCCGGCGGCATGTCCACTGGGCTCACGCCCTACTACAGCAACATTCCCCAGTGTGATCGAGGAGGCGACCACCGGCGCCTACAACGAATCGGAGCAGGCTGGCGGGTTCTTCGCGACGATCGAGGAGAATCTCGCCCTTCCGTTCGTGACCCAGGTGCTTGGGCAGGAAGTGACGGTTGCCAAGGTCGATATCACCAGACACGACCAGATCGTCGCCATTTGTTCTCGTGGAAAGGCGACTCAGGCAATCCCAATCCTCGATCTTCCAATGCCCGACCCGCGACCAGAGGGGGCGGAATGGATTGATGCTTACCGCCGCTGGCATGGGAACTAAGTGGGGTTTCCAGTCGCGATACACCTCCGACCTCAACGCTCTTCGGTGCTGAAGGCGATTTCCATCTCTGGATGTCGAAAGCAAATTATATATTGACCTGATTATGCCGGAATGGGCATAATCCAAGGGATATCAAAGCAGCCGCGCAAGCCCCTTAAATGGATAGGCTCTGCCAAGCGCGATTTGGATGCAATGCCAGAGGATGTCAAGGACCTGTTCGGACACGCCATCGACCTGGCGCAAGCGGGCGGGAAGCACCAGGATGCCAAGGCGATGAGCGGATTTGGTTCGGCTGGCGTGTTGGAAGTGGTTGAAGACTTTCGCAGTGATACCTACCGGGCTGTCTACACGGTCAAGTTCGCTGGATGGATTTACGTTCTGCATTGCTTCCAGAAGAAGTCGAAGAGCGGTATCAAGACGCCCAAGGAAGATATGGCGCTGATCAGCAGGCGGCTGAAAGCCGCAAAGCAGGATTACGAGGTATGGCAAGCACATCAAGGAGCGCGATGATGAGCCAACATAGCGAAGTGACTATCGAAGAAGGCAGCACCAACGTCTATGCTGACCTGGGGTATGCCGATGCGGCCGAAATGCAACGCAAGTCGCAGCTCGCGGGGGAGATTGCCCGCGCAATCAAGGCGCGTCGCTTAACGCAGGACGGAGCCGCCGCACTGCTCGGCATCGATCAGTCAAAGATATCGCGCATCACCCGAGGACAGTTTCGCGGTGTCAGCGAAGCCAAGTTGTTGGAACTGGTTGCCAAGTTGGGCCACGACGTGAAAATCGTCGTGGGACCCGTGCGCCGCCGCGCCGGTAAAATCGAACTGCAGTTCGCCTGATTTTTTCAGGTAGAACGAACTCTTGTAAGCGTAATCCGTGGTGAAAAATTGTGTCATTGGCTCATACCGTATCTATGCAATTCAATGGCTTATCTCTGCTTAAACCGCAATACAGTGACACAATCACATAACTGTAACGATTTAATTATAAACAGAAAAGTATCGATTAGACAGGTTGGCTACGAACCAAGGGGTCGTGGGTTCGAATCCTGCCAGGCGCGCCATTCAAACAAGGGCTTAGGGAAACCTAGGC
>Ga0315281_10008079_pt1 | contig 14720 bp, 10 predicted proteins | sample YL17G07_0_MG_FD_204540 | JGI IMG/M metagenome (GOLD analysis project Ga0315281, IMG submission 204540) | Sediment microbial communities from Yellowstone Lake, YNP, Wyoming, USA - YL17G07_0 | ecosystem: Environmental > Aquatic > Freshwater > Lake > Sediment | place: USA: Wyoming | collected...
CCAGCGTGACGATTCGCGCACGCCGCCTCGCGTCGAATCAGTCGCCGCTTCGACGCGATTCGGTTCGATTCGATGTCGCCGACCACGGCATCGGCATCGCAAAAGACGACCAGTCGCTCATTTTCGAAGAGTTTCGGCAAGCCGACGGAGGATCGACGCGCGAATTCGGAGGCACCGGGCTCGGGCTGGCCCTCGTCAAGCGGTTCCTGGAGATCCAGGGAGGAGACGTCGAAGTCGAGTCGGAGCTGGGAAGCGGAAGCACGTTTCGCGTTTACTTCCCCGTCGCCGCCGGGGCGATGACGTCGCAATCTGCTTCCCCGGCCCCGATCTTTCCCCCTTCCTCACCGGCGCTCACGGAGGAATCCCCGAGATTCACCGGCCCGAAGACCGGCCGCTCGGTTCTCGTGGTCGAAGACGACCCCGTCGCTTACCACTCACTCTCTTCGGCTTTGAAGCTCGAGGGGTACGAAACGATTCACGCCCGTTCCGGCGAAGAGGCGCTGCGAATGATCGATTTGCAGCCGCCGACGATCATCACACTCGACCTCGTGTTGCCGGGGCTCGACGGATGGGACGTTCTCAAAGAGCTGAAGTCGAAAAGTTCGACGCGCGACATTCCCATCGTCATCGTGACGATGGCCGCCAATCGTGAGTTGGGGCTGGCGCTCGGGGCCGACGATTTCTTCATCAAACCGGTCGAACGGAAAGATTTCATCCGGCGGGTCCGCGAGCTGGCTCCGCTTACGAACCACGACGAGACGGCGCGAAGAATCCTCCTGATCGACGACGACCCGGAGATCCACGATCTCATTCGCGAAGAAGTCGAGGCGATCGGGTACGTGCTGATCGGCGCAAAGAGCGGAAGAGAAGGGCTCGACAAGGCGAGAAGTGAACATCCGGACGTTCTGATACTGGACCTCATGATGCCGGGAATGAGCGGGTTCGAAGTGGCCATGGAGCTTCAATCGGATCCCTCGACCGCCCACATCCCGATCGTCGTTCTCACTGCGAAAGACATCACGGCCGCCGACCGGCAGGTTCTCGGCGACAAAATCGTCGCCCTCATCCGCAAAGGCTCTTCTTCCCGGAGTCAGCTCCTCGAGGCGATTCGCGAACGGGTCAGACACGGACCGGGGGAACCGGAGAGGTGAAAGTCCGAGCGGAATCCGGTGGACGTGAATCCTCCGCCATTCGACTTTCTTTTCGTACGCCTCGCCTCCATTCGACTCCCATTCACAAAATCCGGTTGGGCAAAGTCCTTTAGCTAGCACCTCGACTCTCCATGGATGACCCGAAGCCAGCCGGACCGACTTCTCCACCCCGCAACGAAGGACGGGGGGAGACAGATTCTTCGTCCGGGAGAGGGCTGTCACCCCATGTCGAAGACCTGACTCCTTCTCTCGACGGCTGGACGAAACAGGCGCCGCCGAATTCCCGCGATTCCTCATCCGGGTATCGCCGTGTCCAGAAGAACCAATCCCCTCCCATCTTCTCCAAGAGCCAGCTCGTCGCCGGCCGCTACAAAATTTCCCGTTTCTTCTCGCGCGGCGGGATGGGAGAAGTCTACGAGGCGGAGGATCTCGACCTCCGCGAGTGGGTCGCCCTCAAAACGGTACGGGCCGACATCGCCGAAAACTCCCTTGCCGTCGAACGTTTTCGCACCGAGATTCAGCTCGCCCGAAAAGTCACGCACCCCAACGTCTGCCGGATTTTCGACATCGGCCACCACCGGATTTCGACTCGTAAGGACGGAGAAACGACCGAGACCCAGGTGACATTCCTGACAATGGAGCTGCTCGACGGCGAGAGCCTCGAGGAGAGGATTCGCTCGAAAGGAAGGCTCACTCCCGAGGAGGCACTCCCGATCATTCGGCAAATCGGCGCGGCGCTCGACGCTGCTCATCTGATCGGAATCGTTCATCGCGATTTCAAGAGTCAAAACGTGATTCTCGTCGAGCCCAAAGACGGGAGCGGCCCGAGCCGTGCCGTCGTCACCGACTTCGGCCTGGCTCGCCCCCAGCTCGCCGAGGCGCAAAACACGATTTCGAGAGAAGTCGACATCGTCGGAACGCCGGCGTATCTGGCTCCGGAACAAGTGGCCGGCCGCGAGATTCGCCCTGCCGCCGATATCTACGCTCTGGGAATCGTCATGTACGAAATGGTGACGGGAAGCCCGCCTTTCCGCGGCGACACCCCGCTCGCCACCGCCGTGGCCCGGCTCATCGAGCGCCCGGTGTCTCCCCGCTCCATCGTCCCCGGCCTCGATTCCCACTGGGAAGAAACGATCCTCCGCTGCCTCGAGCTGGATCCGTCGTCGCGTCCCAAGTCGGCCAGGGAAATCCTGTCGCTCCTCGAGGGTCGCGCTCCGCTGCCATCGGCTTCGGAATCCGGCGGCAAAGCCCAACGGTCCCGCTCGTTCCAGATTCTGAGTCTCTTTCTTCTGGCTCTGGTGATCGCCGTTTATTTCCTGAGCCCGTCGGACCTGAAAAAAAACAAAGCGCCGCTGCCGGGCCCGTCCACCTCCGCGGCCAGGGGAAAAACGACGACTCCTCCCCGCCGCTCGATTGCGGTTCTGGGATTCAAGAATCTCACCGGACAGACCCAGACCGCATGGCTGGCAACGGCTCTCTCCGAAATGCTCGCCATGGAGCTTGCGGCCGGCGAGAAGCTTCGAATCGTTCCGGGCGAAAACATCGCACGGATGAAAGTGGATCTTTCTCTCGGAGACCAGGACAGTTTCAGCCGCGAGACTCTCGCGCGGATTCGCGGACATCTGGGCGCCGACCTCGTGGTCGTCGGCTCCTATTTCGACGCCGGCGAAAAGAAACAGGAGCGAATCCGCCTCGACCTCCGACTCCAGAACGCAGCCTCCGGCGAGACGATCGCCTCGGTGACCGACACGGCCAGCGGCGACGATCTTCTGTCTCTGGTTTCGCGTGTCGGCGCGAGGCTGCGCCAAAGACTCGACCTGTCGGAACTGTCGGCGTCGGAAACGGGAGCGGCGCTCGCTTCTCTCCCATCGAATCCGCAAGCCGCGAAGCTCTACGCCGAAGGGCTTGAGAAACTCCGCCTTTACGACGCACAGGGCGCGCGGGCGGCTCTTCGAGACGCCGCAGGCTCCGACCCGAAGAGCCCGTTCGTTCACGTCGCCCTCGCCACGGCATTGAACGATCTCGGGTTCGAGGTGGATGCCACCGCCGAGGCGAAGCAGGCTTTCGACCTCTCGGCTGCACTCTCCCGGGAAGAGCGGCTCACCATCGAAGGCTTCTATCGGCTTCGCCGCGGCGAAATCCCGAAGGCGATCGAGAGCTACCGGTCGGCCTGGGCCCTGTACCCGGACAATCTCGAGCATGGCCTTCGTCTCGCCGACGCCCAGCGGCTGGGCGGACTCGGAGCCGAAGCCCTGGCCACAGTCGACGCCCTCCACCAGCTTGCGGAGCCCGCCGGAAGCGATCCGCGAATCGACATCGAGGAAGCCCTCGCCGCTCAATCCCTCTCGGATTCCGCGCGCCAGAAGACGGCGGCGTCGCGCGCCATTCTCAAAGGCACTGCGCGAGGCCAGAAACAAGTGGTCGCCCGTGCCCGCTTTCAGGAGGCGTGGGCCGCCATCGACGCGGGAGACCTGGTCCGGGGCAGGTCGTCCGCTGAAGAATCGCGCCGATTGAGCGCTGAATCCGGTGATCGCGGGGCGATCGCCCGCGCGACGAGCACCATCGGCGTGGTTCTCCAGACCGAAGGGGATCTCGCCGGAGCACGGCGGATGTTCGAGGAGTCGCTCGCGATTCGCAGAAGCATCGGAGAACGAAGGGCTCAGGGATGGGTGCTCCAGGATCTCGGCTCGCTCCTCACCGCGCAGGGAGATCTCGCGGGAGCAAAACGCCGGTTCGATGAATCGCTCGCAATCTCCGGCGAGCTCGGCTACCAGCGGCAGGCCGCATTCGCGCTCTATGGCCTCGGAGAGCTCTACCGCACGGAAGGGGACGCGGCCTCATCGAGAAAGGCGCACAATCAGGCCATTGCCATCCGAACCGAGATCGGCGACAAAGTCCTCGCGGCCAAAGGGCGCGTTGCGGTCGCAGCGCTCCTGCTCGACGATGGGCAGCTCGACGCCGCTTCCGATCTCGCACGCCAGGTCGCAGAGGAATTGAAGGCCGTCAACTCCCGGGAGGTCGAAGCAACCGCCCGCCTGGTTCTCGCCGAGGTTCTCCTCGCTCAAAAAAAATGGACCGACGCCAAAGATGCGATCGATCGCGCGACCTCCCTCACCGAGAAATCCCGCAACCGCGAGCTTCGTCTCGCCATCCGCCTCGCCGGAGCGCGAGCTCTGGCGGCGACGGGAATGAGTCACGACGTCGACGAAGCACTCCGGGGTGTCGATGCGCTTCGCATCGAAGCGGAGACCGCCGGCCTCTACACTTTTTCCCTCGAGACGCGCCTGGCACTCGGCGAAATCGAGCTTCAGGCGGGTCGAACGGCCGAAGCGCGTGGAGGGCTCGAGGCTCTCGAAAAAGAAGCCGGGCAGAAGGGATTCGGATTCGTGGCGCGGAGGGCCGCGGCGGCGAGGAGCCGCACGGGCCATTGATATGGGTCGCCGCGTCTCGGGCCTGTTTTGTGGCTCCTCTCAATTTTCCATGGGACTTGATGTTTCCTTCTGAGATGGCATCAGGTCATTCCAAGAGGAGTCGGAATTCGTAGGGGCCGGCCCCCGCGCCGGCCCGTCATCCGACGCGTGAGCGTCGATCCCTATCCGGCCCCCGCGCCGGCCCGTCAGGAGTTTCGTAATGTCCGCGATCTCAAAGGAAGGGTGCACTGCGAAGTTGCCCTTGCGTGCGGGGCCGAAGTTCCTGGCGGGCCGGCACGAGGACCGGCCCTACGGTCGCACTCGACTTCCAACCGGGAAGTCAGCACCCTTCCGTCAGCGAAAATCCAAACCGCACGGGAAATTGAAGGAGCCACATTTCTCGCATTCCAACGAAGGCGGCGATGGGTCTTGTTAGAAACAGTTACCCGCCAGCACCCATTTGTCATTCCGACCGCCGGGAGGAATCCGGGGGGGGGGCGGTTCGAGAAGATCGGCGACCCTGCAGTGCCTCGGCCCTCCCACCCACCCGGATCCCTCGCTCCCGCTCGGGATGACAGGGGCCGAATCCCGGCGCTCCCGGTCCTATGAATCCGCTTTCTCCGCCACTCATTTCCCAGACGGTGTCACGCGCACCACGAGCGGGAGCCGAACGAACAATGAACGACGACTTCGTTTCCGAGCTCGAACGCCTCCATCCGGCCAGCTTCGGCTGGGCGCTCTCGTGCGCTGGTTGGGATCGGGACGAAGCGGAAGAGGTGCTCCAGGTGACGTACTTGAAGATCATCGAAGGGAAAGCGAGATTCGAGGGGCGGTCGACTCTGAAGACCTGGCTTTTCTCGGTCATTCGCCGGACGGCAGCCGAGCGGCGGCGGAATCGGATTCTTCGCACTCTCTCGCTCGCGAAATGGTTCGAAGGGCGGCCGGTCGCGCCTCCTGCAGCCGGGCCGGAATCGAACGCGCGTGATCGTCAGACCGGTCACGAGCTGCGGCGAGCTCTCTCGCGGCTTCCGCGGATGCAGCGCGAAGTTCTCCACCTCGTTTTTTACGAGGACCTCACGATCGAGGCGGCCGCTGAGGTTCTCGGTGTTTCGCTCGGCACCGCCAGAACGCATTACCAACGAGGAAAGACACGGATGCGGCAGCTTCTTCCCCCTGGCACTTCGAGGGAGCTCGGCTCATGATCGAAAAAACCGGCGGCACCGAAACGAACGCCGAGCGAACACGACTGCGCGACGGGTTCGAACGGCTCCGAAACGAAGACCGTGAATCGACGCCGGATTTCGACCGGATGTGGCGGCGAGCGCACCATCCCGCCGATGCGCCCTCTCCAACCGGCGCCTGGCGTCTCGCACTGGCCGCCGCCGCGATCACCGTCATCGGAGGAGCCGCCGCTCTTCTCCACAGAAGCTCGCAGACGGTGTCTGCACCGCCGCTCCTCTCGATCACAGAATGGAAATCGCCCACCGATTTCCTTCTCGATACTCCCGGCCGGGAGATTCTCGACACCATCCCCAAACTCGGCGAACCGCCCGCGGCGATCGATCCCGCTCCCGGCGCCGTGCCCCCCTCCACTCTCTCGACACGAAAGGAGATTCACTCATGAAGGTCCACCGAATCGTTTTCGCGCTCGCGGCATTCCTCGTCACTCTGTCCGCCCCGTTCGCCTCCGCCGATCCCCCTCCCGGTGACGACCCGTTCGCGCAGTTTCTTTTTCCGCCCGAGGTCATCATGAAGTTCCAACGCGAAATCGGGCTCGACGAAAAGCAGCGAACCGCCATCAAGGAGTCGATCCAGAAAGCGCAGTCGAAGTTCCTCGATTTCCAGTTCGACATGCAATCGGAGCAGGAGAAGCTCCAGAAGCTTCTCTCGTCGCAGAAAGTCGATGAGACCGCCGTGCTCTCGCAGGTCGACAAAGTTCTGACGCTCGAACGGGAGGTCAAGAAAACGCAGATCACGCTTCTGGTCCGGATCAAAAACCTGCTCAATGAAACCCAGCAGGCGAAGCTGACGGAGCTGCGAAAGGAGATGGCGCACTGATCTGTCGATGCCCTCTCCCGCTGACTCGGGAGAGGGCGCCGCCTCCCAAAGGTTTTTTCAATACCCCACCAGCTCTCATCTTTCCTATTCCAAACCATCCCAGCCCGCCGGAGGAGCGCCATGAGCAGGGCGCGCGGACCCACCGGGCTGCGGGGGAGCGCGGCGGCGGAGACAGTTTGAAAGTCGCGCCTCGTGGTTCGAACGCGAACGGGGCGCGGGCGGTCGCGGCGGGGGCAGACGCCCCGCGAGTGTGAGAACCCCGCCGCCACGCTCCCCGGCAGCCCTGGTGGATCGCGCCCTGCGATGGGCGGCGACGAGGCGGGCTCGAAGAAAAATCTTCGGCACTCTGTTCCGTGCCCCCGCTTCGTGCCCCGGCCTCGTGCCCCAGCTCCGTGCCTCCGCCTCGTGCCCCACCTCAATCCAATTCCTGCTATCTTCAATCCTCGCCCCCGAGGCCACAATGACGCCCCTTTTCGACGAAACCCACTATCTCGCCACCTACCCCGACGTGGCCGACGCCGTCCGCCGCGGCGACTTCGCGAGCGGACAGGATCATTTCCTTCGCTTCGGCCAGCACGAAGGACGCGAGCCCACGCCGCCGCACTTCTCGATCGAATCGCTCCTCGCCTCCCCCGCCACCGACCAGCTCTTCCTCGAGCTCACCTCACGATGCAATCTCCGATGCGTCTACTGCGCGGTCAGCCAGCCGACGTACCGCGGGATCGACCTCCGGCTCGATGCCTTCGACGCATTTCTCGAACAGATGAAAAGTCGCTCTGTCCGTCTCGTCACGCTGAACGGACACGGCGAATCGACCATGGTGAAGGAGTGGGCCGTCATCGCCGATCGCCTCGCCGACGACGGCTTTCGACTTCACCTGACAACCAATCTCGCGAAGCGGCTCGAAGCTTCCGAGATTTCCGCGCTCTCCCGTTTCGAGATGATCCTCGTCAGCATCGACACGATCGACCCCGATCTCCTCGCGTGCCTTCGACGCGGGCTGAAGCTCGAAACGCTCCTCGAGAACGTCGAGCTGATTCAGCGCTTCTCGGCGGCGCATGGCCGCCGTCCGGAAATCGCGATCAGTTGCACCGTCGGCGACCTCTCCGCGCCCGGAATCGGCGATCTCGTCGACGCGATGCTCGCCCGCGGAATCACCACCTTCCGATTCGGAGACCTCGCCGAATACGCTCCGATCCAGAGCACGCTCCGGATGCGCCACGTTTCGGCTCTCGCTGAACCGGAGCTCGCCGTCGTTCGCGAACGGTTTTGCGCCGCAATCGGACGAATCGAGGCCGCCGGCGCCGCGAGTCAGACCGATTCGTCCCTCGTCGCTCTGCTGCTCGGGAATCGCGCCCTCGCCGGCACCGAGGAACGTTCGACAAAGATCGGAGACAAGGCCGTCCATTCCTCGAACCTCGAAAAACGGCAAACCCGCGACTGTCTCGACCCCTGGCGCCTCGCGTTCGTACAGGCCGACGCTTCGGTTCGCCCCTGCTGTTTTTTCGAAGAGAAGCTCGGAACACTTGAAGAGCAGCCCCTCGGTGAAATCGTCGAGGGGGAGGCGTTTCGCCAGCTTCGCCGGGAAATCGCGACGGGCGAGCTTCGCGCGAACTGCCGGAGCTGCAGCGGCCGCCCTGCCGTGGATGTCGACGTATTTGCCCGAAAGCTGCAGAAACACCTGCAAGCGGCGGGACGGTGATTTCGATTCCGCGGGCCGGTCGAACCTGAACACGAAGCCCTCTGCGATCCGGCGGTGCCGCGGCTGCTATCATCCCCCGCTGTCGGTGAAACTCTCTTCCCCCCGACCTCCTTGTCGAACCATGACGAAAAAACAAAGCCTCATCCTTCCGGTTCTCCTCGCCGTTGCCTCTCTCTTTTCCTCTTTCCCGGCCCGCGCTTCCGTCCAGCCCCGCGAGATCGGCAACAGCGCCGACCTCACGCTGGCGCTCCGGAAGCTCCGGGTGCTGGGAAGCGCGCTCTATCTCGCCGCTCACCCCGACGACGAGAACACGGCGCTGCTCTCGTACTGGTCGCGGGAAAAGCTCTATCGAACCGCTTATCTCTCGATGACCCGCGGCGACGGAGGCCAGAATCTGATCGGCACCGAAAAAGGGGAGCTGCTCGGATTGATCCGGACCGAGGAGCTGCTGGCGGCGAGGCGGATCGATGGAGCCGAACAGGCGTTTACCCGTGCCGTCGATTTCGGTTACTCCAAGAACCCCGAGGAAACACTGGCCATCTGGGGGAAAGATCAGATCCTTGCCGACGTCGTGTTCGTGATTCGAAAGCTCCGCCCCGACGTCATCGTCACGCGATTCGGAACCGACGGAAGTGGAGGACACGGTCATCACACCGCGTCGGCGCTTCTCGCCGAGGAAGCTTTTCGGGCAGCAGGAGATCCGGGCCGTTTCCCGGAACAGCTCCGGTACGTCGCACCGTGGCAACCGAAAAGAATTTTCTGGAACACGTGGCGGCCCAAGCTCGACGGGCGCGCCGCGGGATCGGCGCCGCTCCTGACGGTCGACCTCGGAACGTTCAATCCGTTTTTGGGAAAGTCCTACTCCGAAATCGCCGCCGACAGCCGCAGCATGCACAAGAGCCAGGGGTTCGGGTCGGCGGAGCGCCGCGGCATTCTCGTCAATTATTTCGAACCGACCGGCGGAGCGGCGGCCGAGCGGGATCTCTTCGACGGAGTCGACTGCTCCTGGTCGCGCGTCGACGGCGGCGAGGTCGTCGATTCGATCCTCGCGCGCGCCGAAAAACTCTTCGACCCCGCCGATCCGTCGAAAACCGTTCCGGCACTTCTGACGGCCTACGTCGAAATGGGGCGGCTCGGCGACGACCCCTGGGTGAAGATCAAGAGACGCGAGACGCTCGAATTGATCCGCTCCTGCGCCGGCCTCTGGCTCGAAGCGATTCCGTCGCGACAATCCGCCACGGCCGGCAGTGAGCTTTCGCTCGCCGCCACAGCGGTCAATCGCTCGAAACTGCCTTTTCACCTCGACCGGATCGAGATTCCGGAAACGAACAGAAACCAAGTCGTGGATTGTCCATTGCTCGACAACCGGCCGGCGGCGGCGGAGCTCTCGATCCGAATCCCATCAGGCGCCGAACCGAGCAATCCCTACTGGCTCGCCTCCGCTCCGAAAAAAGGCGTCTTCCAGATCGGAGACGCGGCGATGGCCGGGCTCGCCGACAATCCCCCTCCGCTGACCGCCCGGTTTCATCTTCGGATCTTCGGCGAATCGATCGCGCTCGATGTTCCCGCGGTCTTCCGAACGACCGATCCCGTCGAAGGGGAGCGTTACCGCCCGTTCGAAATCGCCCCCGCCGTCACCGCGAACATCGACCAGAAGGCACTCTTGTTTCCCGATCGCAAATCGAAGAGCGTCCGCGTTTCGCTTCACGCCGAGGCTCCGCTTCACGGTGGCCATCTTCGGCTCTCCGCTCCGGCCGGGTGGAGCGTGAATCCCGCCTCGGCGGCCGTCGACTTCGGCAAGCCAGGCGAAGAGCGGTCGTTTTCCTTCGACGTAACGCCCCCCGCCGCCTCGTCGTCCGGGATTCTCGCCGCCGAGGTTTCCGTCGGCGCCGAGACCTTTTCCCGCAGCCGCGTGACGATTCGCCATGCGCACATTCCCGAGCGAACGCTGTTCCCGCCGGCCGAATCGAAGCTCGTTCGGATCGATCTGGCCACTCGCGGCCATTTCGTCGGATACGTCATGGGATCGGGAGACGAGATCCCCGAGTCGTTGAAGCAGGCGGGATTCGATGTGACTCTCCTCTCGGACGAAGATCTCGACTCGAAGGATCTCTCCCGATTCGATGCGATCGTCGTGGGGGTCCGCGCCCTCAATACGAGGCCGCGACTGTCGCGCCAGCTTCCGAAACTCCTCGAATACGTCGAAAAGGGCGGAAGCCTCGTCGTTCAATACAACACGCTCGACGACGACGTCAGCGGGAACTTCGGCCCCTATCCCTTCCAGATCTCGCGCGACCGTGTCACGGTCGAAGAGGCGCCCGTCACGTTCCTCGATCCCCGTCATCCGCTTCTCACGACCCCCAACGAGATCACGGCCTCCGATTTCGAGGGCTGGGTTCAGGAGCGTGGGCTCTACTTCCCGAACAAGTGGGACTCCCGGTACGAAGCCGTCCTGTCGTGTCACGACCCCGAAGAGCCGGAGAGGAAGGGAGGAATCCTGTTCGCGCGGTACGGAAAAGGAACCTTCGTCTATACGGGATATTCCTGGTTCCGGGAGCTTCCCGCCGGAGTTCCCGGCGCCTACCGGATTTTCGCGAATCTCCTCGCGGGAGGCCGCCGCGATGGGCACTGAACTTCCTGGCTCCGCCGCCCCGGTCGACGAGCCGCCGCCGTTCGGAAAGAGCTGGAACCGCCTTTACGCTCTCGTCCTCCTGAATCTTGCGGCGCTCATCGCGGCGTTTTGGGCTTTCACTCATGCGTTTGAATGAAGAATCATGGAGCATCCTGAGTGAATTCATGATCGATTTCACGAGAAAATTCATGACGGGCCGGCGCGGGGGCCGGGCCCTGATCTACGGGACTCTTCTGAAATCAGACGAGCGACTCGCAATGGAATCGAAATCGAAATGATGACCGGCCTCGTAGGGGCCGGCCCCCGCGCCGGCCCGCCATGACCCTGCGAACGTCACGTCAACCTGGAACACGGCCTTAATGCGTCCGCTCGACTGGGGCGTTCTCGTTCTCTCTCTCGCATTCATCGTCGTTTACGGACTGTGGCGGAGCCGCCGGAACCAGAATCTCGAGGGATATTTTCTCGCCGGACGCGAAATGCGGTGGTGGACGATCGCACTGTCGATCATGGCCACCCAGGCGAGCGCCATCACGTTTCTCTCGACGCCGGGACAGGGGTACGCCGACGGGATGCGGTTCGTGCAGTTCTACCTCGGCCTTCCCGTGGCGATGGTCATCCTGTCGATCACTTTCGTTCCGATTTACCACCGCCTCGGCGTCTACACGGCTTACGAGTTTCTCGAAACACGATTCGACCTCAAGACGAGGCTCCTCGCCAGCACTCTGTTCCTGGTTCAGCGGGGACTGTCCACCGGGCTCACGATCTACGCGCCGTCATTGATCCTCTCCGTGATCCTCGGATGGAACATCTACGTGACGAATCTCGTGATCGGCATTCTCGTGATCGTCTATACGACGTCGGGAGGAACCCGCGCCGTCAATTGGACGAATTTTCAGCAGATGCTGATCGTTCTGGCCGGAATGGCGACGGCGTTCGTGCTGGTGATCCATCTTCTTCCGGCGGGAGTCTCCTTCCGCGACGCGGCGGTCGTCGCCGGAAAAATGGGGCGTCTCCGGTCGATCGATTTTCATTTCGACTGGAACAACCGGTATACGTTCTGGTCGGGAATGATCGGAGGGCTCTTTCTTCAGCTCTCGTACTTCGGAACCGATCAATCGCAGGTGCAACGCTATCTGACGGGCAGGTCGGTCGCCGAGAGCCGGCTCGGGCTTCTGTTCAATGGGCTCGTGAAAATCCCGATGCAATTCGGAATCCTCTTTCTCGGCTGCATGATCTTCGTGTTCTACCAGTTCACCGCCCCGCCGGTTTTCTTCAATCCGGTCGAAACGGCGTCGATCGCGAACGGCCCGCAGGCCGCCACGTTTCGCGAGATCGAAAAACGGCATCTGGAGGCCGCGGCGGAGAGGCAGACGCGGGTTCGCGAGCTCGTCCGCGCTTCCCACAGTGACGACCGCGCCGCTTTGACTGCGGCCGAGCGGGAGCTTGGCGCTGCCGAGGCCAGAATCGGCTCCATTCGCAAGGAGGCCGTCGCGCTCCTTTCGAAGAACAACCCCTCGATCGAAACGAACGACTCCAACTATGTCTTCCTCTCCTTCGTCATCCACTATCTTCCGGCCGGCGTCGTCGGCCTCATCCTCGCGGTCGTTTTCGCCTCGTCGATGTCGTCGACCTCTTCCGCTCTGAACGCCCTCGCCTCGACCACGATCGTCGATCTCTACAAACGGGTCGTCCGGACCGAGATGAGCGACCGGCATTACGTCCGCGTCTCCCGCGCCGCAACGGTTTTCTGGGGGATCGTCGCCATCGCTTTCGCCGAATACGCCAACCGCCTCGGATCGCTCATCGAAGCCGTCAATATCCTCGGATCGCTCTTCTACGGAACGATCCTCGGAATTTTCCTTCTCGCCTTCTACGTTCGAAAAACCCGCGGCACGGCCGTCTTCCTCGGCGCTCTCGCCGGAGAAGCGATCACCATCGCCTGCGCCTCCTACACCGGGGTTTCGTTCCTCTGGTACAACGTCGTCGGCTGCGCCGCCACGATGATCGCGGCCGTACTGCTCGATCCGCTCGTGGCGAGAGAGGAGCGGCCGGAGGCAGCGGGATAGGTTCCCGATCCCCGCCCCCAAGCGCCGACCGCAGCTCCCCCCGGCCTGTGATCCCGTGTTACACTGCCTCACGGAGGTTCACATGCCCAACCGGAATGTCACCATCACCCTCCCCGAAGAGACCCTGAAGGCCGCGCGGCATCTCGCCGTCGAGCACGGCGTCTCGCTCTCCCGATTTTTCGGCCTTCTCGTCGAGAAGAGCGCACCCAGCGGCCGCTCCTACGAGCAAGCGAAAAAGCGATCCCTCGCCCTGATGGCCAGGGGAATTCGCCTCGGCGTCGGCAAAACAGTCACCTGGACTCGGGACGAGCTCCATGAGCGTTGAGCTCGTCGACACGAACATTTTCGTCTACGCCTACGATCCCACTGAGACTGCGAGACACGAACGGGCGAGAGGGCTCGTCGGCGAGCTCTGGCAGGAGGGCACCGGCTGCCTGTCGACGCAAGTGCTTCTCGAGCTTTTCGTCGTCCTGACCCGAAAACTACCGAACCGCATGGCGCCTCAAAAAGCTCGCGACCTCGTCGAGGATCTCGCGCGGTGGCCGGTTCACTCCCCTTCGGCGCAAGACGTCGTCGCCGCCATCCGCCTCTCCGTCAAAGACCGGCTTTCAGCCTGGGATGCGAACCTCGTTCAGTCCGCGATCGCCATGGGCGCATCGGTTCTCTGGACCGAACATCTCCAACACGGACGGAGGTTCGGATCGGTGACCGTGAAAAATCCTTTTTGGAGCGGGGCGAGCGAGCGGCGGTGAGGCGACGACACCGGAGGGTTCCCTGCGGCTTCGTTCGCGGAACTCGTTGGGGCGTGAGCCCGCAAGCTCAGCGCAGCGGCCTTCGCCCCTAATCCGCATCGTTCACTGCGCCGCCGCCCCCTCTTCCTGCGGCGCCACCGGCCCCGCGGGCGCCCCGGCTCTCGCTCTTCCGACCAGGTAATCCACCATCTTGTTCACGTCCATGGTCGAGACGTTCGAGCCGGGGACAATGATGATTTTCTTTTTGGCGAGCTGTTTGGCGACCTGCATCTTGACGTAGGCGTCGCCGCCGAGCTTGCCGAGCGCTTCGGCTTCCTTGCGAACGCCTTCGGCCTCGGCCTGCGCGACCGCGATCGTGGCTTTCGCCTGATTCGTTTTCGTTTGATAGTAGCCGTCGGCCTCGTTCTTCACGCGCCCCGCTTCGCCGAGCGCGTTTTCGAGGCGCTTGTTCCAATCGCTCCGCTTCCCCTGCAGCTCGCTCTGCTTCTGGACGACCATGTTTTTCTGCTGTTCCATCAGCGTCTGAACGTCGGCCTCGGCCTGTTTTTGCGCATTGATCGCCGCCTGATACTCGACGTCGAAACGGTGCTGCTGCACCTGGAGCATGTCGACGAACACGCCGTAGGGCTCGAGCTCCTTCGCGAGTTGTTCCTTGGCTTTCTGCGCCATCTGGTTCTTCACGGTGACCTGGTAATACTCCTCGCTCGTGATCTCGTTGAACACGTCTCGAATGGCCGATCGGGAGATCGGACGCACGAGCCGCTCCTTGATCTCGTCGACGGTTCTTCCGACGTTCGTCACCAGCTCGCCGGCTTTCTTCGGGTTGATCCGCCACATCACGTTGACGTCGATGTAGACGTTGTTTCCGTCTTTCGTCTTGAAAGTGACGTCGTCGGGGACCGGGCGGTCCCCCTCCATGGGGTTCGCATTCATGGTCAGGTTCTGCTGG
>Ga0315281_10008080_pt1 | contig 14719 bp, 13 predicted proteins | sample YL17G07_0_MG_FD_204540 | JGI IMG/M metagenome (GOLD analysis project Ga0315281, IMG submission 204540) | Sediment microbial communities from Yellowstone Lake, YNP, Wyoming, USA - YL17G07_0 | ecosystem: Environmental > Aquatic > Freshwater > Lake > Sediment | place: USA: Wyoming | collected...
CGTTGCCGCAGACACGCGCGGACAAGCCACAAGGCTCACTCTGTTGACTTGGAAAAACTGCTGCGCCAGGTTAGCTCGCTCTCCGCCGTCGGCGAAGATCGGGCTCTTCTGTACGCCCGTCCGGCGTAGGAATGACCCCGAACATTCGGGGCCGCCGGACGCTTCGGGCCTCGCAGGACCCGCTGCTTTCGTTCGTCACCAGCATAGTATCGGCAGCCGCGCGCGGAAGTCAAGTTCAATACGCCCCCCGCCGCCACCACACGCGATGCGGCGCCCCCGCCGCCGCCGGCGCCATCGCCTGGGACGCCAGCGGCGTCCACAGCACCTCCGCGCCCAGCGCGATCACCGGCGCCGAGTCGCGCTCGCGGCGCGGGACCTTCGCGTCGACGTACACGTCCTGCAGCTTCTTGTGGCCGCCGCGGCGCAGGGCCACCCGGTCGCCCGGCCGCCGCCCGCGCGCCACCGCGTCCGCCGGCAGCGCCAGCGTCAGCGCCTCGCCCGACGACGCGTCGCGCATCGCCGCGCCTGCCGGGGCCACATCGATCGACCACCCGCCCGCCGCGCCAGCATACGGCAGCGCCGCCGCGAAGTCCGGTGCGATCGGCGGCGCACCGGGCGGCCCCAGCGACAGCACGACGGCATCAGCATCGACCGTGGCGATTACGCCGCGCGGCAGCTCGAACGTCGACCCCGTCGCGGCAGATGCGGCCCGGCCGAGTACGTCGTAGTGCCGGCGCTCGATGTCGCGCACGTCGCCCAGCAGCCGCACGAGCGCCAGGCGGTACGCATAGGGCGCCGCGCCCGCAGGCAGCCGCCGCAGCGCCGCGCGCGAGAGCATCAGCTCGCCGCCAGCTGCGTCCGCGATCGCCGTCGCTGCCACCACCTCGAGCGCCGCCACGCCCTCGCGCGCCTGCTCCGCCAGCGCCAGCAGCGCCAGCGACGCGCCCGGGGACGCCGCCTCCATCGCCGGCAGCAGGTCGAGCCGCACGCGATTGCGCAGGAACGCCCGGTCGAGGTTCGTCGCATCGTCGTGGAACGGCAGGCCGCGCGCGGCGCAATAGCCGCGCGTCTCGTCGCGCGAGACGCCCAGCAGCGGCCGCCACACTTCGATGTCCGGGGCGCCGCCCGCGAGCCCGACCGCCAGCGGCGCCACGGGAGTCATGCCCGCCAGCCCGTGCAGCCCCGCGCCGCGCAGCGCGTGCATCAGCACCGTCTCGACCTGGTCGTCCGACGTGTGGCCGGTGACGATCGCGCCCGCGCGCTGCCGCTCCGCCGTTGCGCGCAGGAAGGCGTAGCGCGCCTCCCGCGCCGCTGCCTCGCCGCCGCGCGGCCGTGCCCAGGCGCCGGTCTCCAGCGCCAGCCCATACCGCCCGCACAGGGCGCGCACGGCATCGAGATCCAGCGCCGCCTCCGCCGGGTCGCGCAGCCGATGGTCGAAGTGCGCCACCACGGCCCGGCCCGGCGCGACGACGCCGGCCTCGCACAGCAGCGCCACCAGCGCCGCCGAGTCCGCCCCGCCCGACGCCGCCAGCACCACGCGCTCGCGCACGAGCCCGGGTAGGTACCGCGCAGCGTACTCCCGCAGCCGCTCTTCGAGCGTCACGCTCTCCATTTCCTGCATGACCCCATCGTACTCCAACACCCGGCCGCCGATCACCAATCATCAATCACCCAGCTCCAGTCACTAATGACCAATCACCAGCCGCCAGTCACCAGCCTCCAACATCCAACATCCAACATCCAACATCCAGGCACAGCCTCCCCTACGGGAATCCCCTTAACGAGCCGATCCTCATCCAGGAGCCTGGCTTATGCGTACTCTGGTGTTTGGCATCTTCGTGCTGGCGCTGCTCACGGCCGGGACGATCGGCAGCTGGGTGGCGATGAACCACGCCAACCCCGGCAGCGTCGGCACGCCGGTGCACGCCGGCGCCCTCTCCAACGGCCACCCCGAAGACTGCACCAACCTGAACTTCAGCGCGCCATCGCGCGGCCAGACGAAGCGGCCCATCTCGCTCAAGAAGGGCAACGTGCTGCGCGGCACGTTTGAAGCGCACGGCGGCTTCGGCCGCGTCGACGTGCTGATGCGCATCGTCTCGCCCCAGGGCGGCGAGATCTACGCCCCGCCGAAGGCGGCGACGCTCGACTTCAGCCTGCCGGTCCAGATCGACGGCGACTACGTGTTCGTGTTCGACAATCGCTACTCCATGTTCACGGCGAAGTCGATCGCGCTCTACTACTGCATCGACAGCGGCCGCCCGTTCGCCCCGGGCCCCGGCGCCGACCCCTCCGCACCGCCCTTGCCCTGATCGCGGACCCGCCGACGTCCGGGCGCCCCGCCGCCCACAGCAGCGCACCCGCCAGGCCCAGCAACGCGGCGAGCGCCGCATAGTCGCGGCCCCTGCCGGCGCCCACGCCTGAGCCGCTAGGGGGCAACACGATGCCACGGCCGGCGTCGCCGCGGCGCCAGATCGTCGTGCGCAATCCGAACAGCCCGCCCCCGAAGATCGGCTGGCCCGCTACCGCCCAGACGGTGCCGTCGCGCGCCAGCAACCGGCCGGTCACGTCGGGCAGCTCCCGGCTCCACGTCCGGCCGGCGTCGGTGGTGGAGACGATGGCTCCGCCGGCGCTGCTGCCGTCGGCCGCTACCCGGCCCTGCACGCCCCACCCATGCAGCCGGTCGATGAACAGCGGGCGCTCGATGGACTCCGTGCCGCTCCGCCACATCTCCTCCCACGGCGCAGCGCCGTCCGTCGTGCGGAACACCGTCTGGCAGGGCCGGCAGCCGCCCCGTTCGTCCTGAAGCTGGCCCGTCGCCCAGCCGACCTTCGTCGTCAGGAAGAACAGCGATGCGAATCGGGCGCCGGCGGGGGCCGCACGCCGCTCGACCGTCACACCGCCGTCTCCCGTCACCAGGAACTCGCCGTCGCAGGTGCGCTTGCACGTCACCGCGACGCCGAACGAGCGGTCGATGAACTCCCACGGCCCCGATTCGTCGTTGAGCAGCCGCCACGAGCCGCCGCCATCGGTCGTACGCCAGAGACCGCTATCTGCGCTGACCCACGCCGTCTGCGCGTCGGCAGCGTCGAACGACTGGCTCGACGCGAAGCGCTGCGCCGATCCAATCCAGGTGCGGCCGCCGTCGCCGGAACGGTAGACCGCGGCGCAACGCTCCGGACAGGCCGGATCGGAGGCCAGGATCCACACGACATCGCGCGACGGCGCGCTCACGCGCGACACCGGCAGCGGCGTGGGGCCGAGGCGCCAGTGCGCGCCGCCGTCGTCGCTCACCCACAGCCCGTCGCGGCTCAACGCGTAGCCGCGCTCCGCCGACCCGAACGCGACGTCGCTGAACGGCGCGTGCCCCGGCACCACGGCGGCGGTCCGCGTCCCCGTGGCCAGGTCCACCAGCGCGATGCCCTCCGCGTCGCCATCGAGCACAGGCGTCAGCAGGCGCGTGCTCGTCGCATCGAACATCGGCCCGAACCCGGGGCGCCCGCCCGACAGCGCCCGCCACGCGCCACCGCCGTCGCTGGTCTCCCACACGGTGCCCGAACAGTCTCCCGCCTTGCACCCGGACGTCCAGGTGTAGCCGCGCTCCGCCGAGACGAACCGCCACGCCGAGAAGCCCTCGGGCGCCGGCGTGGCCAGCGCGTTCCATCGATCGCCTCCGTCAGTGGTGCGATAGAGCCGCTCCACGCACGACGCGATCGGGCCCGCCGAGCAGTCCGCCGCCTGCAGGTAGCCGCGCCCGCCGGCGAACCACTGCATGCGCTCCGGCCGGGACGCCGGCACCGGCAGCGGCCGCTCGTCCCACGTCCGGCCGCCGTCCTCCGTCCGCAGCAGCTTCGTCCCGGCGAACGACTGGCCGAACGGGGCGCAGTCCTGCGTACGCTGGCCCGGGAAGCACGGCGTGACCATCAACCAGCCCCGCTGCTGGTCGGCGAAGTCCACCTGGTGGAAGACGCCGTAGGCCGACGCGCGGATTGCCGGCTGCCAGGTGGCGCCGCCGTCCGCCGTGTGCAGCAGCACGCTCGCCTGCACCAGGCCCGACACGATGTCGCTGAATCCCTCACCGAACGCGGCGGCCCACGCCTCGTCCGCACTGACGGCGCTGACGCTGTTGAAGTGGGCGAGCGTGTTGGTTGTCTGCTTGCGCCACGTCCGGCCGCCGTCCGCAGTGCGCCACATCTGGCCGTTGAATCCGGCGACCCACGCGTGGTCGGCGTCCCCAAAGGAGATGTACGCCGCCTGAGACCACACGCCGCCAAGCGCGACCATCTCGTCCGCGGCGCCCTCCTGCCAGGAGGTGCCGCCGTCCGTCGTGTAGAAGAGACCGCCCGCGGCCGTCGCGATCCCTCGAGCATCGTCGAACATCTCGACCGCGCCGAAGTCCCGCCCGGGCACGTCGTAGACCTTCGTCCAGGCGCCGCTCCCCGCGGACGCTCCGCCTGCCGGCGCCACCGCCAGCAGCACCACGATGATCAGGATCGGAACCACTAGTCGCATGTATGTAGAACGCTGCGCAAGCGGAAAGGTTAACGGCGGGACCGCCTGCGACAGGTCTTCGCACCACGCTTGTGGAAGTGCCGAGCCGCCCGGCCCGCGCGCCCCTTCCTCAGGGATGGGAATCTCCCCAGACAGGCGTTCTGGCACGTTACCCGCGGCACTGTCCGGCCGATACTACTGGCGCACAGTTCGGGCGTTCGCCCGCGGCGTCGAAGTGACGAAAGGAGCCAGACCATGGCGTTTGTCATCACGGAAGCATGCATCGACGAGGCGACCCAAGACTGCATCGACGTCTGTCCGGTCGACTGCATCCACTTCGAGCCCGAAGCCGACCGCAAGCTCTATATCGACCCGGGTGAGTGCATCGACTGCGGTGCCTGCCAGCCGGCCTGCCCGGTGGACGCCATCTTCCCGGGCAACAAGGTCCCCGGGCCGATGAAGGAGTACGTCGATCTGGACGCGCGCTGGTACAAGGACCCGGACGCCGTCCGCACGCGCATCAACGCGCTCAAACCCGGCAGGGACAAGACCGCCGTCGCATAGGTGCCGGGGTCAGGTTCCAGGTTCTAAGTTCCAGGTTCTCGTGCCGTCAGATCCGGATCGTCTTGAGGTCATCGGCGATCATGATGCCGGCGGCGGCAATCGATGGCGGCGCTTCGCCGGCGCCGATGTGCGTCAGGATGAACTTCGTCGAGGGGCTGATCTGCTCCCGCAGCCGCAGGATGTCCTTCGGGCTCAGGTGCGGGCCGCACTGGTCGCCCCAGCACGAGCACTCCACCACGAACACGTCGGCGCCGTCGGCGATCGGCACCAGCGGCGGGCACATCACGGTGTCGCCCGAATAGGCGATGGTGCCCTCCGGCGTCGTGACGCGATAGCAGAAGCACTCCAGGTCGTTCACGTGCACCACCTCGCGCATCGTGAACTGGCAGCCCGCCGCCTCGCCCGACTTGCCGTCGCGCGCCTCGACGAAGTCCAGGTGGTAGCCGCGGTCGCGCTTGCGGAAGACGTTCGAGAACGCCAGGTCCGTCGCCGACTTCACCCGCTTCGCGACGCCGGGCGGCCCCACGATCGTCAGGTCCTTCGTGCGAGGCGCCAGCTCAGCGAACTCCAGCATGAGGAACGGCAGGCCGAAGTAGTGGTCGCCGTGAAAGTGGCTGATGAAGATCACCTCGATGTCGCGCGGGTCGATCCGCAGCCTCTTCAGGTGCGGGAGCAGCGTCGGCGGCGCGTCGAAGAGATAGCGCCCGTTCGCCAGGAACGAACTCCAGTAACGGGTCGGTGCGAAGGCGTTGCCGGTGCCGAGAAATGTCAGGTCGAGCGGCATCCCCGTCAGGCCGCCACGTACGTGCGCTGCACGCCGTCCAGGAAGCCCCAGAGCGCGTCGGCGCACTCGCGTGCCGTGGCCAGCACGGCCTCGCGCGACGCCGCGTCGGTCGCGTGGCGGCGGACCATGCCCGCGCCCACCTGCGAGTGGATCTCGTCGGCGCCGATGTGCACCTCGAAGAACTGCAGGGCGCGCTCCCCTTCGATGCCGTAGAACTGCTTCAGGCCGGCGATCTTCGTCTTCGCCACCTCCGGCACCTGCGACTCGTACACGTACAGCGCCGCGCACGCCTCGGCGAACGAGCGGCGCATCGTGGCGTCGCGGAACGTGTCGATCAGGCGCTGCGTCTCCGGCAGGGGCCGCGCCGCTTCCACGTCGGCCCGCGCCGCGCCGACGCCGTCGGCGAAGCGCAGCCACAGCTCCGGGTGGTTCTCCTCGCCGCGCTCCTCCTCGATGAGGTTCTCCAGCAGCTCCTGCCGCTCGCCCTGGTCGGGGCAGATGGCGTGGGCGCCGCTGACGTACTGCGGGAACGCCAGCACGTGGGGATAGTACTGGCAGGCGTAGCGGCGCAGGTGGTCCAGCGTCAGCTCGCCGCTCTGCCACGCCTGGTAGAACGGATGCTTCAGCAGGCTCCGCTCGTCGATGATGCCCTGGATTTCGTCGATGATGTCGATCGTCGCGACCATAGCCCGCTCTCCCTGCTGTCCTCACCCGGCGAGGCCCGTGCAAACAGCAGTGTTATAGCAGGGTGTCCGGCCGGAAGCGAGAACCGAACCCGCCCGGCGTCAGCGCGACTTCATCCGCCCGCCCGTCGGGTAGGGGTGATCGCCGCGCTTCTTCGGCCCGGGCGGGCCGCCGGCGCGCGGCTTCCCGTCGTACTTCGCTCCCTTGCCCGCGGGCGGCGCATATCGGCCGGGGGCGCCATATGGCTTCTTCGCCGGGTACGGCTTCGCCGGCTGGTAGCGCTTCTCCGGCGGGCCCGGCGCCCGCGGCTCCGGCGGGAACATCGGCAGCGCCGCGCCCGCATCGGCTTTCGCGCCCGTTCCCCGCGCCGGGCCGCGCCCGGCCGCCACCAGCGCCAGCGCCGCAGCCGCCACGTCGATGGGATCGTTGTCGTCCATCAGCGACTCGGCCAGCGCCCGGTACTGCGCGCCGCCGCCCTTCGCCAGCACGCCCTGCAGCCGCTCGGCCAGCAGCTGCGACTCGCGCTCCTGCGGATCGACCGCCGCCGGCACCTCGGCACGGCGAATGTGCGCGCCCGTCGCCCGCTCGATCGCCTTCAGCTCCCGCATCTCGCGCGGGTTGACGAACGTGATCGCCTCGCCGCTCTTACCGACGCGGCCGGTGCGGCCGATGCGATGCACGTAGTACTCCGGGTCCGGCGGGATGTCGAAGTTGACCACCAGCGTCACGTCCGGCACGTCGAGCCCCCGCGCCGCCACGTCGGTCGCGACCAGCACTTCGATCCGCCCGTCGCGGAACGACTTCAGGACCTTCTCGCGCAACGACTGGCTGATGTCGCCGTGCAGCCCGTCGGCCGGGTAGCCGCGCGCCTGCAGCCGCTCCACCACCTCGTCGACCATCCGCTTCGTCGCGCAGAAGACCAGCGCCCGCTCGGACTGCCGCGCGTCGAGCACGCGATCCAGCGCGTCGAACTTGCGCGGGAACGGCACCAGGTAGAAGACCTGCTCGACCTCCGGCACCGTCAGCGCCTGCGGCTTGCTGAGCCGCAGCATCTCCGGCTCGCGCATGTAGCGGCCGACGATGTCCAGGATCGGCTTCGGCATCGTCGCCGAGAAGAGCGCCGTCACGCGCTCCTCGGGGAGGTGGCTGATCACGTACTCGACGTCCTCCTGGAAGCCCATCTGCAGCATCTGGTCGGCCTCATCCAGCACCAGCAGCCGCACGGAGCCCAGGTCGATGGTGCCGCGGCGCATGTGGTCCATCAGCCGCCCCGGCGTCGCGACGATCGCGTGCACGCCGCGCCGCAGCGCCCCCAGCTGCCGGTCGATGGGCTGGCCGCCGTAGATCGGCAGCAGCCGCACGCCCCGGTGCCGTCCCAGGTGCCCCAGGTGCTCCGCGACCTGCACCGCCAGCTCCCGCGTCGGAGCGAGCACGACCGCCTGCGGCACGTTGCGCGCCGTGTCGATGCACTCCACCAGCGGGATGCCGAACGCCGCCGTCTTGCCGGTGCCGGTCAGCGCCTGCGCCACCACGTCGCGCCCGCCCAGCAGGCACGGGATCGCGCGCGCCTGCACGGGCGTCGGCTCTTCGAACCCCATCTCCTGCAGCGCCAGCACCACCGGCGCCGATAGCTTCAAACCACCAAAATCTTTCATGCCTTAACGGTAGCAGGTCAGCTTGTCAGCCGGTCAGCTTGTCAGCACGTCAGCACGTCAGCACGTCAGCACGGCAGCACGGCAGCACGGCAGCAGGTCAACACCGCCTCCAGCCTCCAAGCCTCCAGCTTCCCACCACACACCGATTACACTGCCCTCCGTGAGCACCCCCAAACACGACGCACCCGACCAGCAGCGCCCGGCGTTCCGCGACGCCGCCTCGGCGCGCATCAACCGCGCCGTCCGCGCCCCCTTCGGCGACGTCCCCGGCCCGTTCCGCGTCCAGCGCGCCAGCTCCGCCATGGCGCTCGACGAAGCTCCCACCCCGGATCAGGAGCGCGGCATGCGCGCGTTCTGGTGGGACGGCTTCTGGGCCAACGTCCCGGAGACCATCCTCATCAGCTACCTCGGCCTCTACGTCATCGCATTCGGCGGCACGACGGCGCAGGTCGGGCTCATGGCCTCCCTCAGCAGCCTCTTCGCCGCGCTGACGTTCTTCCCGGGCGCGCGTTTCGTCGAGGTCTTCGGCCACCGCAAGCGCGTCGTCCTGTTCACCGGCGGCGGCATCGGCCGCGTCGTCCTGCTGGGACTGGCGGTCGTGCCCTTCGTCGCCAGCGGCACCGCGGCGATCTGGCTGGTGATCGCGCTGGCGTCGATGCGCGGCTTCGCGGGGTACTTCGCCATCCCCGCCTGGACCTCGCTCACCGCCGACGTCGTGCCGCTGGGGATGCGCGGCCGCTTCCACGCCTCGCGCAACTTCGGCATGAGCCTGGCCGCGCTCGTCACGGCGCCGGTCGCCGGCTTCATCCTCGACCGCTACAGCGGCCTCGCCGGCTGGCAGATCGTCTGGCTCTTCGCCTTCGGCGCCGCCGCCATCTCCACCTGGTGCTTCGCGCAGATCCCCGACCCCGCGCCCCACGCCGACGTGCTGCCGCCCGAGTCGAAGACGCGCGACCGCGGCGTCATCGCCGAGATCCTCGCCGACCGCGGCTTTGTCTGGTACCTGGCCGGCACGGCGGTGTGGAACGTCGCGCTGCAGGCCGCCGGCCCCTTCTTCAACGTCTACCTGTCGAAGAACCTGCACGCGTCGTCGCTCTGGATCGGCTCGCTCACCGCCATCCCCTCCATCACCGGCCTCCTCGGTCTGGCGTATTTCGGGCGCATCATGGACGACCGCGGCACGAAGTGGCTGATGGTGGTCTGCGGGCTGCTGATCCCGCTACTGCCCGCAGCGTGGCTGGTGGTCCGCGAGCCGTGGCACGTCATCTTCATCAACGCGCCCGGCGGCATCATCTGGGCCGGCTACCAGCTCGCGACGCTGAACATGGTGCTGGTCATGTCGCCACCCGAGCGCCGCGCCCGCTACGCCGCCGCGTTCCAGACCGTCGTCTTCGCGGCAGCGTTCGTCGGCCCGCTGGCGGGAGGCCAGATCATTGGCGTCATCGGCTTCAAAGCAGTGTTCATCTTCTCGGCTGCCGGCCGCATGGCGGGCACGCTGATGGTGCTCCGCTTCGTCCGCGCCGGCGGCCCGCACCGCGGCACGGTCGGCGCCGCACCCCGCGACGCGACGTGAACCCGGCCTTATGCCTTCCCCAGCGCCGCAACGCGCCTGTAGAGCTTCCTGAACTTCGCCGGCGCCGGCGCCGCGTGATGCCTCAGGTCGCGGCGCACGCCGGCGGCGCTCAACTCGCGCCCTACGAAGCGCGCGAGCGGCGCGATCGCCGCCTCCGGATCGGACACGAGCAGGGCGTATTCGATGCAGATCGCGTCCAGCGCGTACGCGTCGATGACCTCCAGCAGGCGCTCGTACTCGCATCGCCACGTGTGCTCCACGGCCGCCGACGCCTCGCCAGCCTCCAGCCCGTAGTACCGCAGCGTCGATGCGACGACCTCGGCCGGGCTGCGCAGGCAGACGATCACGCGAGGGCGCTCCGGCAGCACCTCCATCCACGCCTCCAGCGTCCACGAGAACCGCGGGTCCTTCCAGCCGGGTGTCGCCTCCGCCGCCAGCCCGCGCATCGCCTCCCCGTGCAGGCGCGCCGCCGTCAGCACGACCTCCCGGCTCGCCGTGGCGAACCGGGGGCCAAGCCCGGCGTCACGCAGGATCACGTCGTTCAGCTCGACGATCGCCCGCTCCTCGAAGTACCCTTCCGCGTTCGACTCGTCGGCCGCGATCAGGTCGCGCCCCATCGTGACGCCCGCCTCGTGCAGCAGGCGGGCCACCGCGCTGGTCCCGGAGCGGCCGCTGCCGCAGATCAGGAACATCGTGCGAATCTCCGCGATGTCTCGCTCGATGGGCATTTACATGTCGCCATACCGGTGGTACACTCGCTCTCGATGTAATTGTCTGGGTACCGAAAGGCACGCACATGCCAGCGCGCCGCATCGCCGTCGTGGGACTGTTGCTCGCTCTCGGCGTCCTCGCAAGCGCCGCGAAGTGCATCGAAAATGACCAGATGTTCGTCGATACCGAGGGCTACACCCACGTCATCGGCAACATGACGAACGAAACCGACGTGTCGGCCTCCACTGTCACACTCAGCGCGAAGCTCTTCGACGCCAACGATAACGTCATCGCCGAGGCCACCGGCTCGCCCTGTCCGGTGAGCGTGACGCCACACAACCAGCAGGTGTTCGACCTGAAATTCCCGAACCCGAACATCACCGGCGCGGTCCGTTACGAAGTGCGGCCCATCTCCGGTATCACGCTGCCCGGCGCGCTCCCCGATCCGAAGATCTTCCTCATTCGCTTCTACGCCCAGCGAGCCGGGCCGCGCGTCGCCGTCGTCGGCCAGGTCCGCAACGACAGCCAGCAGCCGTACTCCAACATGATTGGCTGCACCGCGGTGTTCAACAACAAGGGCAAGGTCATCCGCATGAAGTCCAGCCCTATCGCGGGCACGCTTACCCCGGGCGCGGCGCTGATCTACACAGAAGTCATACCCGACGTACCGGATGAAGCCGTCCAGTTCCGCCTCTGGTTCGCTCCCGAGGGCACTCAGTGGGTCGCCTCCGACAAGGTGACGATCCAGAACTGACGCGCGCCGCTACCAGCGATTCCGGCGCACGTACTCGTCGAACGGCAGCCGCGCCGCCTCCGGCACGTGCTTCGGCGCCTTCGCGCTGGACCCGAATGCCAGCACGATGCTGATGTGGAAGTCCGCCGGCGCGCCCAGCGTCTCGCGCGCGCAGTCGACGTGATGCATGCTCACCGGGCACGACGAGATCCCGTCCGCCCATGCCGCCACCATCATGTTCTGCGATGCGCGGCCGGCGTCGTACTCCCCGCGCGTGCTCTGCGCCGATACGGCCACGGCGATCAGCAGCGGCGCCGCGGGGATCCACGCCGCGAAGTCGCCGCACTTCGCGATCTCCCCCTTCACCGCCGGATCGTCGATGACGATGAACCGGCACGGCTGCACGTTCTTGCTGCTCCCCGCCATGCGCCCCGCCTGCAGGATCCGCCGCAGCGCCTCGTCTGGCACCGGCGTCTCCAGGAACGCCCGCGTGTCCCGCTTCGAAACGATCGTCTTGTACACGTCCATGACTTCCTCATCTACTCCCGACGTGCGAAGCCCGCACGCCGGCGCCCACCCGATCAGCGCGGCGCGAGCGCGCGGAGCATCTCGATCGACTGCTGGGCGCGGCCCGCGGCGTCCGGCGCCGTCGGCATGAAGTTCAGCACCGGCACGGTCACGCCCGCGTCGACGTACGCCTGGATCTTGCGCCGGCAGGTCTCCGCGTCGCCGAACACCAGTAGATCGTCGATCGCCTGGCGCGGGATCGCCGCCGTCGCCGCCTTGCGGTCGCCCGCCTGCCACGCGTCCCACATCGGCCGCAGCGCGTCGGCGCGCCCCAGCCACTCGTGGAACTTCGCGTATACCGGCACGTTCAGGTACGCCGCGATCGCCCGCCGCCCGAGGAAGTCGATCACCGGCTCCTGGTCTGTCATGCAGACGAAGATGCGGCAGACGATCTCCACCCGATCCGGGTCGCGCCCCGCCCGCCGGGCGCCCTCGCGCGCAGCCGCGACGCACTGCGGTACGTCGCCCGCGCCGAGCCAATTGATGATCGCGCCGTCCGCCTCGCCGCCCGCCAGCTGAAGCATCCGCTCGCGCAGCGCGGCGATGTAGATCGGCGGCGCCGGCGCCAGCTGCCGCGACAGCCGCATGTTCTTCACGTGCACCGAGTCGAGGTCCGCAGTCACCTTCTCGCCTGCGAGCGCCTGCCGCACGACCGCGGCGACATCGCGCACCTTGCGGTACGGGTAGTCGAACGGGATCCCGTTCCACTGCTCGACGATCACCGACGATCCGGCGCCGATGCCCAGCGCGAAGCGACCCGGCGCCGCCTCCGCGATCGCGTTCGCCGACATCGCCAGCGTCAGCGGCGCCCGCGTGTACACGTTGGCGATCGCCGTCCCGAGCTGCAGCTTCTCTGTCCAGGCAGCGGCCAGCGCCAGCGGCGTGAAGCAGTCGACGCCGTCGATCTCGTACGACCAGGCGTCGGTGTAGCCCAGGCGCTCCGCCTCCTGCAGCGCGTCCTTGTGCGCGTGCAGCGGCATCCCATCGAACGGAAACGTAAACCCAAATCGTGCCATGGCCGCATGATCGCCGAGTGTGTCGTTAGAGGCCAGTGCAGCGGTCACGGGCGAGGTGCCGGTGCGCACCACCAATCACCAATCACCAATCACCAATCGCCAGCAACCAGCGACCAGCGACCAGCGACCAGCGACTATCCGGCCGTCGCCGCTACCCGCTCCAGCTCGAATCGCACCCGCAGTTCCGCTGGGCCGCCCGGCTGCATGATCGATCCAGGGTCGCCCTCGAACTTCAGGCTCTTGATCCGCGGCGCCAGCGTCGCCACCGCGATCGCGCCCTCCAGCCGAGCCAGCGGCGCCCCCAGGCAGGAGTGGATGCCCATCCCGAACGCGACGTGCCGGTTCGAGTCGCGACCGATGATGAACTCCTCCGGCTGCGGGAACTGCGTCTCATCGTGGTTCGCCGATGTCAGCAGGCAGAGCAGCCGCTCGCCCTTCGGGATCGTCACGCCCGCCACCTCGACGTCGCGCGTCGTGATGCGGAACGTCGCCGGGAACGTCGGGTAGTAACGCAGCGCCTCCTCGATGAACGACGGGATCAGCGGCGGGTCCGCCTTGATCGCCGCCAGCGCCTCCGGGAACTTCTCGAAGACCCGCGCCGCGCCCACGATGAGCCCGGTCGTCGTCTCGTTCCCCGCGACCAGCAGCACGCGGCAGATCACGAGCAGGTCTTCTTCGCTCAGCTTGCCCTCGACCGGGTCCTCGGCGTGCACCAGCGCGCTCAGCAAGTTGTCTTCCGGGTGCGCCCGCAGCCGGTCCAGTTGCTGCTTGAAGTAGGCGTCGAATTCTGCGTTGACGTCGTCGATCGCGGTGGAGTTCGGGTCGAACAGCGCGTTCGCCACGTTGCCGATGATCGCGTCCGACCAGCGCTTGAACGTCGCCATGTCGCCGTCGCCCACCCCAAGCATGCTCGCGATCACCATCACCGGCAGCGGATACGCCAGCTCCTCGATGTAGTCCGCCGTCGCCTTCGCGCACATCTTGTCGACCAGCTCGGTGCAGTACGCCTGCACCGGCCCGCGCTGTAGCTCGATCATCCGCGGCGTGAACGACTTCGTCAGCAGGCCGCGCATCCGCGTGTGCATCGGCGGGTCGTCGAAGAGGATCGTTGGCGGCCGCCGCTCGCCCTCCTCGCGCATCGCCACCTGCGACGAGAAGGTCCCGTGGTCGCGCAGGATGCGCGTGACGTCGTCGTAGCGCGAGATGAACCAGAGCGGCCCCTCCGGCGGCTTGAAGGCCGGAGCGTTCTGCCGTAGCCCCGCGAAAAACGGGAACGGGTTCTGGGCGATCGCCGGGTTCTCGAAGATGTTATTGGGATCCTGGACCATCACGGCCTCCACGGTTCGCTGCGGGGCAATATTTCGCTTAAGCCAAAGTATCTTGCAGGCGGCATCCGCTGTCAACTCACAGTATGCGCCCTCGGCCGCGCCTCCGGCCAGCGCCGCCCGCCGCCGCTGCTACAATCGACGCGACGCCCCCGACCCGGACCGGCTGTCATGGACACGACTAATGCCCGAAGAGAACGCCAGCCCCGCCCTCGACATGCTGAACTACGGCATGTACGTCGTCGGCTCCCGCGGTCCGGCGGGCCTCAACGTCATGGCCGCCCACTGGCTGATGCAGATCTCCTTCAGCCCGCGCATGGTCGCCCTCTCGCTCGAGAACGACGCACGCACGCTGGCCAACATCCGCGAGACGCGCGTCTTCAGCGTCAACGTCATGGGCGACGGCAGCACCGACCTCATCGCCTCGTTTCTCCAGCCGTCGAACCCAGGCAAGGTGCGCGGGCGCCACGCGCTGGGCCAGGGCGCCGTCGACAAGCTCGCCGGCGTGCCCCACAAGACCATGGCCACCGGCTGCCCCGTCCTCAAGGCCGCCCTCGCCTGGTTCGAGTGCGAGGTCGAAGGCGGCCTCCCCACCGGCGACCACACCCTGATCGTCGCC
>Ga0315281_10008081_pt1 | contig 14718 bp, 13 predicted proteins | sample YL17G07_0_MG_FD_204540 | JGI IMG/M metagenome (GOLD analysis project Ga0315281, IMG submission 204540) | Sediment microbial communities from Yellowstone Lake, YNP, Wyoming, USA - YL17G07_0 | ecosystem: Environmental > Aquatic > Freshwater > Lake > Sediment | place: USA: Wyoming | collected...
TTGCTGTAGAGATCGCGGAAGGCCTGTTCGTTGAATTGCAGCCTGGCCCCGCTGCCCATGCTGATCCCCACTTGGCCGAGTCGCTGCAGATCTCCCACGTTGCTCAGGCTCTGGCGGACCGCGCTGTAAAGCCGATTGCTTATCAGGTCTGTCTGCATGCTGCCCAGCAGTACGCCGCCTTGTTGGGTTTTGGGATCGTATTTGGTGTATTCGTCGATCTGGTCCAGAACCGCATTGAAATCGTCCACGAACTTTTGAACCTTCTGGACGACGGTGTCAACGTCCTGGCTGACGGTTACGGTCGCCGGCGTATCGGAAACGCCCTGAACTTGGAGGGTCAGCCCCGGGATCACGTTGCTGAACGTGTTGGTGTTCGAACGGGTGACGATCGTATTGTTGGTGCCCGCTCCGCCCACGGAGAGCACCGCATCCTGGGCCCGGACGATTTCGAACAGATCCAGATCGGTGCCGCCGGCATTGTAGATCATCTCGCCGGCTTTGCCGCTGATCTTGCTGGTGAGGCTCAGACGATAGCCATTGACCGCACTGCCGTCGTTAATGATCGTCGCGCCGATGGGGGCGTCCAATTCCTTGAGCCGGTCGATGATCGTCTGCAGGCTGTCGGTACCGTCGACCTCCAAGCGATATTCGTACGAGCCATCGATTGCACCAAGGCCTTTTTCGTCGGAACCGGCCAATCGCAGATCCTTAGCCGTCTGTCCGCCGTTGTCCTGCACGGTCAGTTTGCCCGCTCCGCCCGCTTCATCCGTCAGCAGGATGCCGTCGCCGGTGCTGTTTATAGTGGCTTTGACCTTAAGGCTGGTTTTGCTGTTTATCAGGATCAGCAGTTGGCCGACCGTCATGTCTTTCACGTCGTTAGTCGATATGGCGATCCTGGCACTGCCGCCCGCACTGTCGGTGAGGGTGAACGACCCGGATCCGATTCCCTGGCCGGCGTTCAGGTCGGCCAGCTTGGTCGTTTCGGAGACATATTGGAGCTGATTGTTGCCGCTATCGACGAGATTGGCAGCCGAATCGACTGCAATGTGCAGATCGGCAGCGGTGGTCGAATCAACGTCCAAGATCCGCAAATTGGCCGCCGTCGAACCCGTCAGGTCTGTCACGGTGATGCCGGTTCCGGCGCGATTCAATCCGGCGCGAACGTTGATTCCGGAGGCCGAGTTGATTGCAGAAAGAACGTCATCAAGAGTTTCCGCCGAGCTTACGTCGATCTGGGCCGATGCCCCGCTTCGATCCTGAATCTCGATCAGGCCCAACCCGACGCCGGACCCGCCGTTGAGACTCTTCAGCAAGACGGTGTTCAGTCCACCGATCAGTCGATTACCCGCAAGAGTGCCGCCCGTACTGCCCAGGCGGGCGATACCGAGATCCTCTGCTGTGTGCGAATTATTGTACGATTGTACCTCGAGATATCCGGTCTGCGAGTTGAGTTCCAATCGCTTGCCGTCCGAACTGACCTGCGCTGTCACTTGGCCGCCGGTTGCGGTGGTGACGGCCTGGATGACATCGTTGACTGTGGCCAGGAAAGCAAAGATATTACTGCCGTTTATGTTGTGTTGACCGACGGCGCTCTCACTTTCGATGCCCAGATCACTGGCGGTCTGACTGCCGTTGAAGTTGGCGATCTTCAACGTGCCGTCGCCGCTCGAAGTCTTATCGGTGATCATCAGGTGAGAGCCGATGAGTGCAACGGAAACATTGGCGGCGCTGGTAATCGCAGTTTGAATGTCGCCGACCGTCTTGATCGTCTGGGTATCGCTCAGATCGACCACGGTCTCTTTCCCGTCGCGGGTGGTGATCTTGATTTGGCCGAGCCGAACGCCTTGGCCTCGGTTGAGCCGATCGATAGAGGTCTCCCACCCCAAGTTCTCGCCAAAATTGACATCAATCCAGTCCTGATCGCTTCCAAGCTTGACCTGAAAATCGGCGCCGAAGCTGTTGGTGCGCACGCCGTTACCGCCATTTAATACCTTAAACGGGGTCTGACCGGCGATGGCGATAAGATCCGAGCCGCTGAGCGTGCTGGCGGCTATGGCACCGACGAGACCCATATCCTCAGCGGCATGGCCGCCGAAAAGGTCTTCGACTACCAGATTGCCGGTCCCACCTGTGTTGTCGGTAATGATGATGCGATCGCCCTGGGTACTGGCTTGGACGTTGGCTCCAGTGGCATTGTTGACGGCATCAATAACGTCCGAGATCGTGAGCGTATCGCGTAAATCGATTTGGCTTGAGCCGCCGTTTCGGTCGGTGACGCGAATCACCCCCCGGCGGATGCCCTGATGGGCGTTGAGAAGGCTCAATTCGGTATCCTCGTTCAGCCGGCCATGCCCGATTTCAATGCTGATGGTCCCGGTGCCGATGCTGCTTAACGTCGGGTCGGCAAACCCCGAGCTGACAAGCTGGTGCGTTTGGACCATTTGGCTGACGCGAAACGTGTAGGTTCCCGGACTGGCACCCGACGATGCCTTGGCCGTCAAGACACTTTCATCGGAGCTTGCTGCCTTGTTCGGCCGGAAAGTCACGCCGGATTTGAATGGGGTGATTGAGAGTTTCAGAGAAAGCAGTTTGGCTGAAATGGCCATGTACGCGGCGCGTTCCGCATCCAGTCCCTGAATCTGAGTATTCAAGAGATTGATCGGCCTGGCCTCAACCGCCATCAGTTTGGTGACCAAGCCTTGAATGTCCAAGCCGCTGATCAGGCCTGTACCGGTCGTAATCGAGCCCATCGCATGTACCTCGGGTTGACCTCTGTCGAATCTGCCGAACGCGGGCCTAACTCGTCCTGCAGATAATCACTATTTCAGCGATCACATCTGACCGGACAGATGTGGCCCGCTGGTGCAGCTTTCTAATCATCCAACAGATTGCTGCTGAACCATCCCGCCTCGATCCAACTCAGGTCCGGACGTCTTTGGACCCTGATGCGCTCGGGGCGGCAATTGGTGATCCTGAACACCACCTCGCCGTCGATCAGGCCTCTGAGGCATCTGGCCGTACGGACGGGTGACGAAAGGTTCGCCTTCATTTCCTCTTTTGCGACGCTGGGCATGGATGTATCCTCCATTGTGCATAGCACTTAGCCCTGACTGACCACTCTTACCGTAGCGCCAGCGCGTCAAGTATCTTATCGGCTAGATCGTGACAGGCCCTTAAGCCTTACGCTCGCCAAAAGAGGGGGCGTGACAGGCCTTGAGGCAAGAATAGGCAGCGGTGTGGTGGCGATACCATGAGACAAACGAGGGGTGGCTCGCTCGTTGAGGGTATAACTACTTGTCCTTTAGCAGTTTATATTCGATGGCGTCGACAAGGGCTTTCCAGGAGGCGTCGATGATGTTTTCCGAGACCCCGATGGTACCCCAGAGTTCCTGGCCGTCCCTGGACTCGATGATGACCCTGACTTTGGCGGCGGTACCGGCCCGCGAGTTGATCACGCGGACTTTGTAGTCCACCAGTTTCATCTCGCCGATTTCGGGGAAATACGGCAACAGGGCCTTCCGCAGGGCGGCGTCAAGGGCATTTACCGGACCGTCTCCTTCCGCGACCTGGTGTTCGTGATGACCGCTGACCGTGAGTTTGACGATGGCCTCGGTGCTGGTGTCGTCTTGGTTGCGTTTGAGGATTACGACTCGATAATGCTCCAAGTCGAATAGGGGCTTGTACTTACCGAGAATCTTAAGGACGAGTAAATGGAACGACGCGTCGGCCACTTCAAACTGATAACCCTGGTTTTCCAAATCTTCAATCGCAGTAAGGACTTTCTTGACCAGTGCTTTGTCCTGGAGCTGTTGCATGATGGCGCTCTTGGCGACCACATTGCTGGCTCCGGAAAGCTCGCTGACCAGAATTTTGCGGGTGTTGCCGACGGTCTCAGGTGAAATGTGCTCATAACTCTTTGTGTCTTTGAGAATTGCGTGCACATGCATGCCGCCTTTATGGGCAAAGGCCGCCAGGCCGACGAAGGGCTGGTTTTCAGGCAGATTCAGGTTGGCGACCTCGTAGACGTAGCGGGAAACCTCGGTAATCTTCTGTAAATGAGAGGGTTCGGTTAACACCTTGCAGCCGAGTTTCAGGGCCAGGTTCGGGATGATGGAGGTCAGGTCCGCATTGCCACACCGCTCGCCGATGCCGTTGATCGTACCTTGAACATGACGAGCCCCGGCTTTGACGGCGGCAAGCGAGTTGGCTACCGCAAGATTGCTGTCATTATGGCCATGGAAGCCGATAACAACCTGGTTACCGAGGGCTTGACAGACGTCTGCGACGATCTGATGCACCTCGTCAACGAGCGATCCGCCGTTTGTATCACACAGACAGACCGTCGTTGCGCCCGCCTCGGCGGCGGCCTGAACGATCTCCATGGCCGTCCTGGGGTTGCGCTTATACCCGTCAAAAAAATGCTCGGCGTCGAAAATGACCTCTCGACCGCGTTTTCGGCAGTATCGGACGGAATCGGCGACCATCTTCAAATTGTCGGCCAGACTGGCGGAAAGAACCTTCTTGATCTGAAACTCGTCGGCCTTGCCAACAATTGTGATCACCGGGGCCTTGCTCTTGACCAGCACGTTGATGCCGATATCGTCTTCGACGGAACTGTCTTTCCGTCGGGTCATGCCGAAGGCAGCGAGTTTGGCGTGTTCGAGTTTGGTCTGGGTGATTTCCTCGAAAAAGGCTTCATCCTTGGGGTTGCTCAGGGGATAGCCGCCCTCGATGTAATCGACGCCCAGATCGTCGAGTTTATGGGCGATCAGGAGCTTGTCTTCGAGAGAAAAGGACACACCCTGAGCCTGGGCGCCGTCCCTGAGGGTGGTGTCGTAGATGGCGATGGTCATTCTATTCTTTGGTTCAGCCATGACATTCGTCTCCGCAATGGCTTGGGTCCGGAACTAGCGCTGCCAGCACCATTGCAGGATCGTTCGATCGTAATTCAGAAGTTCGTTCGAGTTGAAGAACAAGCTGATCTCACGTTCTGCAGATTCTGCCGAATCGCTGCCATGCACGAGATTATACCGGATCGTTGTCCCGAAATCACCCCGTATCGTGCCGGCGGGGGCGGTCGATCCGTCGGTCGGCCCGATCATTCGCCGAACGATATCGATCGCTGCCGGACCTTCCAATACGATCAGAAGCACCGGGCCGCACGTAATATAGTCCAGCAGACCCTGGTAAAAGTCTTTACCCTTATGTTCCTGGTAGTGCTTCTCCGCCAGTTCCTTGGAGATTTTCATCATCTTGACGGCGATGATGTTGAGACCCTTCACCTCAAAGCGAGCCAGGATTTGGCCGACCAGACCCCGCTGAACGGCGTCGGGCTTCACTATGACCAGCGTACGTTCCATCAGTTGATTTCCTCGAGTCGTATGGATCGTTTTTCCATGTGCGATTTGCGGGCGGCCTCCATGACTCTGACGATGTTGGCGGCCTGGCGAGGATCGATGAGGTTACGGTTGTCCCGAGCACACGTGCAATAATTGATGTAAAAATAGCCGCAAAGATTGATTGGATCAGGCGGGGCCTCGCATGGGGTGGACTGACTTTCGTTGTTTACATATCGCCAAAGGGTCAGTTTTGTCTTGTCGATGCTCAGCAGGGCCGAATCATCGGCAAGGATGCGCCAGCGGGGAAGTGGGGCCAACGACGCGTTGGAGACCATGGTTTCGCCTGCGACGTCGCCCTCGAAGGTGATCGTAATCTTGAAATGATCTTCCGTATCGCCGGCATTGATTCGCTGCTGGAGGTTGGCATAGACGCAAATGACGGGTCTCTCGGCCATCAGCAGCAGTTGGTCGATCAGGTGCGGCCCCCAGTTGTTGAGCAATCCGCCGCCGTACTTGCTTTGGAGCTGCCAATCGTTTCGCCGGGAATAATTCACAAACGCATTGGCGATAAAGAACGGCCGGCCGAGCAAGCCCTGCTCGCGCAATCGGCAAATCAGGCGAAAATCCGGATCATAGCGGCGATTGTGGAATACGGTCAGCCGGCGTCCCGTTCGGTCGGAGACCTCGATCATCCGCTTGGCGTCGGCGTAGGTTGTCGCCATGGGTTTGTCGATGATGACATCCTTGCCGGCCTCCATCGCCATGATGGCGTGTTGGGCATGATCGCTCGACAGGGTTGCAATAGCAACAAGCTCGACCTTCTCGTCGCTGAAGAGTTCCGCGGGACCGCCATACCCTCGGCAGTTGAATTCCTGGGCTTTGCTCCTGGCCAATTCCTGATTAATATCTGCGACGGCGACCAGCTCGTAATACTGCGAAGCGTGGCCACGAAGGGTGTCAATATGATTGGCCTGGCCGCTGCGGCCTAGTCCGCAGACACCAACTCTGATTCTTGCTGCGTGCGGCATTTCTGCAATTTCCTCTTTGCTCCGGATGCGTACAATCATTGTTAGGGATATTTTCTTCTTTGTCGCGGTCTTAGCAAGCATTTATAGTGGAAAAACAAACCCAGATTTCCCAGGTGAATTGGTGTATCAAAAGTGTATTTTGACGGTATAAGACTTGTCAAGGATCCTACGGGAACCGAGAACGGCCTTGATGAAGCTTGGAGACGAAACAGAATGATCGACGAGGCTCACGAGGGGGTGAGCGAAAGGTATACGCGAAATCTCCGCTTGTATATGCAATGATCCGTATCATACGACTTCGACGAAAGGGTGTGTATGACATCGCGTGAACGAGTGCGGCGCTCCGTGTTATTCCAGGGGCCAGACCGGGTGCCGGTTGACCTGCCTGAGCCTTACGGAAGCGACTTCTTGTTGGGAGTGCGCGCCGACCCTGATCCGAATTGGCGGCCGAGGGTTTCGAGTGCGACAGAGTGGGAAGATGAATTCGGCTGTGTTTGGGCCAAGCTGGACAATGACAAAACACTGGGACAAGTGAAGATTCACCCTTTGTCCGATTACCGGCTCTTGGCAGATTACCGATTTCCGAACTTCACTCTCCCGTCGCGATACGAAACGCCCCGCCGACGAATTGAGGAGAAAGGCAAGGATAAGTTTATCCTGGCCTCCATACCGTTCAGTCTGATCCATCGGCTTGAATACCTCCGCGGCCACGAATCGGCGTGGACCGACCCTTACGAGCATCCCGATCAGCTCTGCCTGCTTCTGGACCGTCTGGCCGATTTGGCGATCGACGCGATTGACCAGTTCGCATTGCTGGGTGTTGACGGGATATTCTCTTGCGACGATTGGGGGCTGCAGGACCGTCCAATGGTCAGCCCGGCCGTGTTTCGAGAGTTCTGGAAACCAAGATATCACCGGGTTTACCGTCATGCCCACCAGAAGGGGTTGCTGACCTTTCTTCATAGTTGCGGTTGCATCATCGATCTGCTTGATGATTTCATCGAGGCGGAGCTCAATGTCATCCAGATGGATCAGCAGGACAACATGGGCGTAGACGCCCTGTCCCGGCGGTTTGGCGGCCGATTATGCTTCTGGTGCCCTGTGGATATCCAGTCGGTAATGATTACGGGCAGCATCGACGACGTTCGCAACCACGCGAAACGACTCATTAACGCTTTCGGTAAGTATAACGGCGGGTTTATTGGCAAGTGGTATCCTTCCCCGAACGCGGTCAACCACAGTAGGGAAAAGATCAACGCCATGGCCGAAGCATTCATCGAATACGGCAGGTACGAACCGCAGGCCCAATGCCCCTGATTCGGATCGCGAGAGTCTGTAATTGTCTATTGACATTCGGGCTGCAAATCGTAGGCTGCGTAAATGAGAAATAATCGTTGAATAGATCATCAGGAAGGTGGAAATGTTATTAAGTGCTTTCGCCGATGAGATTTCCCAAGAGCTCGAAGAACAATTGGCGGTCCTGGCGGAGTGCCGGATCAGATTCCTTGACCTTCGGGCCATGTGGAAGACCAACGTGATGGAGCTGACGGACGACCAGCTTCGGCGGATCAAAAGGACGATGGACGATCGCGGTATGGGTATGGCGGCTGTCGGTTCGCCGATCGGTAAGAGCCGGATTGATCAGCCTGCGTCGTTAGAACTTGACCGGCTTAAGCGGGCCGCAGACATTGCTGAGATGTTCGGCGCGAAGTACATTCGGGTGTTTTCATTTTATGCTCCTGAAGGCAAGAAGATCAGTGATTTCGGAAGTGCGGTGATCGATCGCATGGGGGGGTGGGTTGACTGGATTGAGACGGAGCACCGTCCGGTGGTGTTGACACACGAAAACGAATCGGATATTTACGGAGACATCCCGGAACGGTGTGAGCATATTCTGCAGAAGTTATATGGACCGAAACTGGTTCATTGCTACGATCCCGGCAATTTTGTGGCTGTAGGGATAACCGGATCATTCGAAAATGCCTGGCAACCGCTGAAGAAATACGTCAAGTTTCTTCACTTGAAGGATAGGAAGGCAGACGCGCATACCGTTTGCGGTGCCGGAGCCGGCGAGGTCGAGAAGATTCTTATCGACGCGCACAAGGCCGGCTACGACGGTTTCATGACCTTTGAGCCGCACCTTCGCAGCGCAGAACAGTTTGCGGGTTTCAGCGGACCGGAGCGATTCAAGGCGGCGGTCGACGCTGTTCGTCAGATCTGTGATAGAAACACTATCCCGCTGGACTGATGCAGCGTCTGCGCGAAGGGTACGGAACGTCGTTCCGCGATCAGGTGTAGCCGCCGAAAAATCCGTCTTCGATTCTGGCGACGATGGTAAGCAGCCTTTCGGCAAGCGTGGTATTCTCCGACAAGAGGTAGTCGGTGGTGTCGCGAGGCGGACGTGAGTCAGGAAAGGGCGGTGCCAACTTTTTTGAATGGGGACAGAGGAATGTTGAGAGTTATCTGCGCTGTATTGCTGTTTTTCGTTTCCGTGGAAACAACCGTTGGGGCAAGACCACTTCGGGAATTGTTCGAATCCGGCGAGCAAGGGCCGTCTGCATCGTCTCAGCCGGCGGCACAACGGGCCGCCGCCATCCAGCCGATTGCCCGCGTTAATGGTGAAACAATTTCATACGACGAGTTTACGAAGATTCTTTACGCCTCGGCGGGAGCGCGTGTCCTTCGGCAGATGGTCGCCCTGGCAGCGGTTCGGCAGGTTGCACAAAACGAGAAGATCGAGTTGACGGCCCCTGATTTTGATCGTGAGGTGGAACGGATCCTCTCTGAGATCAGTCCGGGGATCGACGCCACCGGGCGCAAGCTTACGCCTGAAGATCGGCAACGGATATTGCAGGTGATCTTGAAGCAGCGGGGCATCAGCCGGGACGAGTTTGATCTCGGTATAAAGCGGCAAGCGTATCTGCGCGCCGTGGCGCGAAAACAGCTTGAAAAAATGGTGATCACCGAGGACCAGTTGAAGGCGGAATACGATCACACCTTTGGCCCGCGGCGGGACATTCGGGCGATCGTGGTGAACAAAATGGAACTTGCCCAGAGAGTACACGCCGAACTGGGCCAGGGACTGGATTTTTCCAAACTGGCCGAAAAATATTCTCAGGATGTAGCCAGTGGCCGTCAGGGCGGACGGATAGGCGTCGTGGGCCGCAGCGAACCCGGGATTTCGCCGGAAGTTCTTCAAGTGGTCTTCGGTCTGGCTGAAGGCTCATTTTCGCCGCCGATCAAAGTGGGTGATGTTTACTGGCTGGTGCAGGTCGATACGGTGATCCCCCCGGAACCTCGCCCTTTGTCGGCGGTTAAAGATGACCTGAAAAAAAGCATTTCCGCACGTGTCGAACGTCAATTGATGGAACGCATCGACAAGGACGTACTCATCAAGTCAGAAATAAAGATCCGCGATCGGTTTCTGGCCGACGAGTTTGGCCGCTGGCTGGACAATCTCGACGAGACACCGCCGTAGGTATCCGAGCTTCCCCCGATCTTGATCAAGTTTTTCCGCCGCGTCGTCATCGTCCAGTGCTTCATGCCCTCAGCAAAACCAGTCGATGTAGAGAGTTTCCAAAGTTGATTTTTCTGCAACCTGTTGTTAGGAAAGCTGATATGAAAAGCCAACCAAGAATAGAGTTTTTTATTCCCGCTCTTGACTTATAACTGAGGGGTGGTATACTAAAATAATAACACGGCTCTATATTAGCGGGGAAGAGAGTGCGTCGCTTTCTTGCCGCTTTTTGTGGCGCGAACACGTCGAATCGGGAGGCAGGGCAATGAAGAAGGTATTGGCCGCAGTAGCAACGGGTATATTGGTATTTGCGACGGCGGGGTCGGCGGTCGTCATCGACACGGTCCCCGTGGGCCATCCAGGCAATGCAGTGGACACGCGCTATCGCTATGAGACACCGGGATTCGGGAGGGTCAACTACACGTACAACATCGGAAAGTACGAGGTGACGGCGGGACAGTACACGGAGTTTCTCAACAAGGTGGCCAAGATTGACACGTACGGGCTGTACAACACGGACATGTCGCGTACCGACTTGGGCAGCGGGATCACGCGGAGCGGCTCGTCCGGCAACTACAGCTACAGCGTAGCCTCAGACTTCGCCAACCGGCCGGTGAACTTGGTAAGTTGGGGCGACTCCGCCCGTTTCGCCAACTGGCTTCACAACGGTCAGCCGACAGGAGCGCAGAACCTCTCGACAACCGAAGACGGCTCATATTATCTCAACGGCGCGACGAGCAATTCGGCCGTCCTGGCCGTGACACGCAAGCCGAATGCCACGTGGGTGATCCCCAGTGAGGATGAGTGGTACAAGGCAGCGTATCACAAGAACGACGGCGTGACAGGGAACTACTTCGATTTCCCCACCGGCAGCAACACACCGCCGGGTCGGGATATGACTGATGCCTCCGGGAACAACGCCAACTATGACACGACTGGCTATGGTCTCCCCATTGATTCGGGCAAGTACACCACGGTTGTGGGCGAGTTCCAAAACTCCGACAGTCCCTACGGGACGTTCGACCAGGGCGGAAATGTGTGGGAGTTGAATGAAGCTATCCTTTCCGGTTCGTATCGCGGCGCGCGGGGTGGGTCGTTCCTCAGCCACGGCCTCGACTCCGGCCGCTACCTGATCGCGGGGGATCGCGGGCATGTCGACCCGTCGTACGAGCTCGCCGAGCTCGGGTTTCGTGTTTCCGAGGTTCCTGAGCCTGCGTCGATGGCGGTTCTCGCGTTGGGCGGGATAGCGATGATCAGGAGAAAACGCAGATAGCGGGGCAAAGAGAGTACATAGGGCGGGTCATTGAGCCGGCGAGCAAGGGCCGAGACACAGTTCAAAACGTGAAACTTGAAAGGGGTATGAAAATGAAAAAGGTACTGACCGCAGCGGTGATCGGTATGTGGTCGGTGTGTGCGACGGCGGGGTCGGCAATTGTCATTGATACGGTCCCCGTCGGCCATCCGGGCAACGCCGGAGAGCTTTCGGGAGGGGGCCCGGCCCGCATCTGCGGGGCGGTGAACTACGAGTATCGCATCGGCAAGTACGAGGTGACGGCGGGTCAGTACACGGAGTTTCTCAACAAGGTGGCCGGCGTTGACACGTACGGGCTGTACAACGGGTACATGTCGAACACCAGTTACGGGAGCGGGATCACGCAGACCGACGCCAACGGCGACGGTCTGTGGGAATACTCAGTAGCCTCAGCCTTCGCCAACCGGCCTGTAAACCTTGTCAACTGGGGAGACTCCGCCCGTTTCGCCAACTGGCTCCACAACGGTCAGCCGACAGGGGCACAGGGACTATCGACCACCGAAGACGGTTCGTACACCCTCAACGGGGCGACGACCGGCACCGCGCTGCTGGCCGTGACACGCAAGCCGAATGCCACGTGGGTCATCCCCAGCGAGGATGAATGGTACAAGGCGGCGTATTACAAGGGCGGCGGGACCAATGCAGGTTACTTCGACTACCCGACCAGCAGCGACACGGCACCGGGTCGGGACATGGCCGACGTCTCCGGGAACAACGCCAACTATTGGTATTCGTATTATTGGGCTTCGGGTTCCTACCCCATTGATTCGGGCAAGTACACCACGGTCGTCGGCCAGTTTCAGAATTCTGCCAGCCCCTACGGCACGTTCGACCAGGGCGGGAACGTCTGGGAGTGGAATGAAGCTGTGATTTCCGGTTTGTCTCGCGGCTTGCGGGGCGGGTGGTTCGGCGAGTACGACGACGCCTACCTCTACGGCGTGCACGGTGGCATGGACGCGCCGTTTCGCACCGACTACCTCGGCTTCCCGACGCACGACTCCACCGGCATCGGGTTTCGTGTTTCCGAGGTTCCTGAGCCGGCGTCGATAGCGGTTCTCGCATTGGGCGGGATAGGGATGCTCGTGAGACGAAGGGGCGTTCGAGGATAACGCTTCGCCCTTTCTCTCTTTTACCCTTTATAATCGCCCGTGCCGCGGGCGATTTTTTTTGGAAAACCGGAGCCAGGTGATCCTGAAAATGGGCGTTCCCGACTGTTTTGATTGACATGCTTTTTGACTTGCTATCCATTGCGGGCAATTGTATAAGGTTACGTTTATTTGTGGCAAACGAGTGTTAAGGAAATGGGTTACTTCGGTACAGTCTATCAGGCGATCAAAACGATCTGCGTGGGTTTGCGAGTGACGCTGCCCTACAGTTTCGGCCGCACCGTCGTGACTCAGTATCCCGACGTGCCGCCGACCGTCAAGCCTCAAACTCGTGGATTTCACCGGTATGAAATAGAACGCTGTATCGCCTGCGAGATTTGCGCCAAGGCCTGTCCCGTTGATTGCATTACGGTTAAGAAGAGCGGGCCGAGGAAATACGACAAGGATCGACGGGTGGCGGTTGGTGGGGCGATGACGGCCTATACGATCGACTACAACATGTGTCTGTTTTGCGGGCTGTGCACGGACGGCTGCCCGACGGAATGTATCCATATGGGCAACATTCATGATGCGTCGTGTTACGATCGGGGCGATCTGGTCGTCGATTACATTCAATTGGCCAAGCAGGGCCGGCGGTCCGTCCAGCCGATCTGGATGAAAAAACCTCAACACGCGGCATGGGTGGACGATGTCGATACGGTCTGGTCGAGCCAGATCGATGCGGCACGACGGCAATGGATGGCACGGGCAAATGATCCCGACTACTGCAAATCGCTGGCTGAGACACAGGCTGTCGGCGGGAAAGAAGGGGCGAAAGGTGAATGAAGCCACTCGACTTGTCGTCGGTGCATTGTTCTTTGCCGCCGCGGGGTTTGCCCTTGGTTTTGGCGCACTACTGTTGGGCAAGGTGCTCAGGCCGAGCCGCCCCGGCGGGGTAAAGGGCGAGATCTACGAGTGCGGTGAGCCGACGATCGGATCGGCCTGGGTGCAGTTTGACTTGCGGTTCTACGTGGTCGCGTTGCTTTTTGTGCTCTTCGCGGTTGAAATCGCCATGCTGTATCCTTGGGCGATTTTGTACAACCAGGCGATTGCGGATGCCGCCGGACGCCTCATCGCCGTCGGACTGTTCTGGGAAATGCTGTTCTTTTTCGGTTTATTGATTTTGGGTTATTTGTATCTATTGAAATTCGGTTATCTGGACTGGGTTCGATCGACCCTGAGCAAGGAACAGGTCGAACGCAAGTAGTTTGAGGTAAGCGGAAACGTGTCGCTGATTGAAGGCAGATTTGAGCCGGGATTGATCGTCACCAGCGTGGACTGGGCCTTGAATTGGGCCCGTAAACGTTCGCTCTGGCCGTTGACGTTCGGCTTGGCCTGCTGTGCGATCGAAATGATGGCTACGGGTGCCAGCCGCTGGGACATTGACCGCTTTGGCGCGGGGGCATTTCGCGCGACTCCCCGGCAAAGCGACCTGATGATCGTCGCCGGCACGGTCAACTTCAAAATCGCGGAACGGATCCGCCGACTGTACGAGCAGATGGCGGAGCCTCGGTTTGTTATTGCGATGGGCGCGTGCGCTGTAAGTGGCGGCCCTTATATCAAATATGGTTACAACACCGTCAAGGGTGTCGATAAGATCGTTCCGGTTGACGTCTATGTCCCCGGTTGCCCGCCTCGTCCGGAGGCCCTGTTGGAAGGGCTGATGCGGCTTCAAGACCTGATCGAAACACAAACTATTGCAAAGAAATAGGTTATAATCGTACACCTCATGAATGCAACCGATATCGCCACCCTGGTTTTCAAGCAGTTCGGTTCGGCTGTTCTTGAACAGCAGCCGGAGGGCCCGCATGCGCATCTGGTTGTCACGCCCGAGGCGATTATCGAGGTTTGTAACTTTCTGCGGAATCATGAGTTACTGAAGTTTGAATTGCTCAGATGTATCACGGCCATCGATTGGCCTGAGAAACAGAGGATCGAATTGTCCTACGATCTGCTTTCGATCCAACATGGGCATACGTTGGCGGTGAAGGTTCGGCTTGACCGGTCGGCTCCGAGAATCAGTTCGGTTTCGGATATCTGGCCGGCGGCAAACTGGCACGAACGTGAAGCCTATGACCTGATGGGCGTCACATTCAGCGGACATCCGGAGCTGCTCCGAATACTCTTGCCCGAGGATTGGGTCGGCCATCCGCTGCGCAAAGATTACGTCGATCCCGAGGAATATCACGGCATTACCGCAAAGCGATGAAAGAAATAGAACTGCAAACACAACCTGACGTGCTGTATGACGGGACATTCTCGTCCGACCTTCGCACGGAAGAGATCCTGGTCAATATGGGGCCTCAGCATCCGAGCACGCACGGTGTCTTGCGTGTGGTGCTGCTGACCGACGGGGAATTGGTGCTGAAGGCGACGC
>Ga0315281_10008082_pt1 | contig 14717 bp, 12 predicted proteins | sample YL17G07_0_MG_FD_204540 | JGI IMG/M metagenome (GOLD analysis project Ga0315281, IMG submission 204540) | Sediment microbial communities from Yellowstone Lake, YNP, Wyoming, USA - YL17G07_0 | ecosystem: Environmental > Aquatic > Freshwater > Lake > Sediment | place: USA: Wyoming | collected...
GCTTCCGGGTCGCGGCGGTCCGGGCGGCGGGATGGTCGTGACGGAGCGCCACCTCGACGCCGTCGGCCACGCCCACGCGGTACCAGGCACCGTCCTGGAGCGCCACCGGCTCGCCACCGCGTGCATTCGCCGGCGCGTCCGTGCCGTCTCCGCGCTGGTGCCAGCGCGACAGCGCACGCGCGACGCGGCCCCGCGGCGCGAAGCTCGCCTCGAGCTTGAGCTCGGTCGGCGCCGGAAGGCTGCCAAGGGACGCGGCGACGCGCTTCTCCAGCACGTCCCCCGGTGACTCGGCCAGCTCCTTGGCGATCACCATCAGCGTCGCTCCCTCCATCTGGCGGAGCTTGATCCCCAGCAGCTGGAGCAGGTGACGGTAGCCGTACGTCGCCGCCGTGCCGCGCCCATCGGGCGCGCTCATGAGATGGCGCGTGACGTAGAAGCGGATGGTGCGGTCGGAAGGCTGGCTCTGGGCGGCCGCGTTGATCGGCGTGACGCCGGAAGCCTCCAGGATCCCCCCCGACAACGTCGCGAGGTCCCGGATGTTCCACGGGGCGAGCTTGGCGTACTCGCGAAGGGTCAGCAGCGGGTCGCTCATGGTGCGGAGATAACGTACCGGCGACGCGACAGTGTCGCAAATGGGGGGGGGCGGTCGTACGCGAGCGGGCGCCATTGACACACGCGGGGGTCGCGTGAATCGGCCCCCCGTTGCCGTTGTTCCGGTTCCATGCCGGGCGCGCCGACACGTATCATGGCGCCATGGCGCGCGGCGTGACCCTCCCTGAAGTCGTGACGGTGCTGGTCGTGGTGGCGGTGCTGGCGGCCGTCGCGACCCCGTCGCTCAAGCGGTCCCTCGACCGCGCGGCGGTCCAGGAGGCGGTTCAGCGCTATGCGGTGCTCCACGAGACGACGCGCCAGCTCGCGATCGCCCGCGGCGTCATCGCACGCCTCGAGCTCGACTCCGCCAGGAAGACGCTGGTCATCGCCGTGCGGCGCACACCGGTGGCGTGGGACACCGTGGACGCCCGGACCCTGGGCAGCGCCGGCCTCGCGGCCAGCAGGCTCGTGATCATGTTCGACCCGATCGGAGTCGGCTACGGCGCGTCCAACTCGCGGATCGTGTTCTCCAGGGGGGCCGCGGCGGACACCCTCTTCATCTCCCGCACCGGCCGCCTCCGCCGCTCCTGAGGGCTTTCTTGTGGGGCACCGGCGCCAGTGGCATGCTCTCGCAGCCCCACACCCCACACCCTACACCCCACACCCTGTCCTCTTGCAACCTTTTCTCCCCCTCCAACATCCAATCATGTGAAGGGAGGACGGAGCCATGGTCGCGCTGAACGAGAAGCTGCTGAGCGTCGGTGACGTGCCGATGGACTGCTGGGGCGGGATCCGTGTTTCGCGCTGGCGGACGACGCAGAACGCAACGCCCGAAGAGCTCGCGGCGCTCCGGCCGACCATCTACGTCCCGCTGCGGCGAGGCGAGAACCTGACCTACGCAGAAGTGGTCGCGCGCAAAGTCTGACGGCGGCTTTGCCCGGCCACCCGGCCCCGGGGCGCAAGCTCCGGGGTCTTTTTCCATAACGCTTTCTCAGCCCCCCCCGAAGCTCAGGCTCGCCGTCACGGTCGTCACCGCATCCACCCGGATAGCCCCAAAGAATCGCGTCGGCGGCTCGATGCCGTACTCGCGCATGTCGATCGCAATCGAAGCGACGACGTCCACTCCGCCCGGCCTGAGGACTACCGTGCCCGGAACGCGGACCGTCTTGGTGACGCCGCGGATGGTGAGATGTCCCTGGAAGACCGCGGGAATGGTGTCACCGCGGGGCACCCCGGGGTCCACGCCGATCAGCTCGAAGCGGATGGTGGGGAAGCTGTCGGCGCGCATGGCATGGCGCATGTGGGTGTCGCGCAGGCCGATCCCCGTGTGCATGTCCGCCACGCGCAGCTCGAGCACCCCGTGCACGTTCGAGAGATCGGTGCCGGCATACTCGGCGTGGAGCGCGGTGACATGGCCCACGAAATCGTTCACCTTCGTGGCGCGCATCGCGAACGAGATCTCGCCGTGCCGGAGCGGCGAGGCCGTCACCGCCTGGGCCTGAACACGCGTCGCGGCCGCCAGGGACGCTACGGCCGCCATGAAGTAACTCGCCCGCACCAGACGCTTTTCTTTCAGCGAGGGAATCCTCCGTGCCCTTCCTGCCCTAACCCCCACACCCTACACCCCACACCCCACACCCCATCACCCCTCCCCCACCCCCGCCTTCGCCGCATACGGTTCGCACACCTCTCGCGCCACGTCCGCGAAGCGCCGTGGCGATACGCCGAACACGCCTTCCAGCGCGTTGGACGCAGTAGTGTTCCCTTCGAGCAGCATCGTGAGCTGGTCGGGCGTGATCGGGTTCAGGTTGGGCAGCGCGGTGCCCGCGTTCGCCGCGAATCGCACCACGCCGACCGGCACCGGGACGCGCCGCCGTTTCACCCCGAGCGCCTGCTCGAGCTGGTCCAGCATTTGATGGTACGTCAGCACGTCCGGTCCCGCGATGTCGTACGTGCCCTGTATGCCGGGCTTCTCCAGCGCCACGGCGAAGGCCTCTGCGACGTCATCCACGGCGACCGGCTGCAGCTGGTACTTCCCGTCGCCGATCACGGGAACGAAGGGTGACAGCCGGAGCAGGTCCAGCAGCATCTTGATGACCGCGTTGTCCGGCGCCGCGATGAGCGAGGGGCGCAGGATCACGTGGGAGAGGCCGCTTGACCGCACCACGTCTTCGGCGGCGGCCTTGGTGCGGTGGTACGTGGTCGCCTCGGCCGATGGCCGCGCACCGAGCGCGCTCATGTGCGCGAAGCGGGACACCCCCGCCTCGCGGCTCGCGGCGACGACGTTCCGCGTCCCGCCGAGATGTACCCGTTCGAAGGTCTGCCTGCCCGCCTCCACGATGATCCCGACGAGGTGCACCACTGCGTCCGCGCCCGCGACGAGCGCGCGCAGCGCCCCCTGGTCACCGAGGTCCCCACCCACCACCTCGACCCCGCGGTCGCGCAGCCCGCCCGCCCGCTCGGGACTGCGGGTGAGGATCCTGAGGTCGTGGTCGCGGCGCAGGAGTCGCTGGGCCACATGCGTTCCCACGAACCCGGTGGCGCCAGTCAGGGCGACGAACATGCCGCCAAGATGCACTCTTGACGCGACCGTAGTCCAGAAGTAGACTCAAGAATGATTGTGACTATGGTCAAGTTTATACCACAGACGTATTCGAGGAACCATGACTGAGGTCGCGGTAGGACGCCGAGAACGGAAGAAGAGCGAGACCAAGCGCCGGATCTTGGTGGCAGCGCTCGAGCTCTTCCACGAGAAGGGATTCGAGGTGACGACCGTGGACGAGATCACGGAACGTGCCGACGTCGCCAAGGGGACGTTCTTCAACTACTTCCCCCGCAAGGAATCCATCCTGCAGTACCTGAGCGAGGAGTGGCTGGAGCAGGCCGAAGAGGCTGCGGCCCACTCCGAGCTGGCCGCTACGGACCGGCTGATCGTGCTCTTCGGCACCGCGGCGGCGGCCTATGGGGAGAACCGGGCGCTCGCGCGTCTGGTCGTCCACGTCAGCATGCAGCGGATGTGCTGTCCGGAGCCTGAGGGGGCGACTCAGAGGCTCGAGCGGTTCTTCTCGCAAGTCTACCACGAGGGTCAGGCGCGGGGAGAGTTCCGGACCGAGATCGACGCGCATCAGGCGTTCGGCGTGCTTGGCGCGGTACTCCTCGGCACGCTGCTCTGGTGGGTCGGGCCGAGCGACGAGGCGGTGGACCACGTCGCGAGCCATATCACCCTTCAGGAAGCCGTCCGCCGGCAGCTCACGATCGTCTTCGACGGCCTGCGGCAGCAGGGGGAGGCGTAGATGCGCGCCCTCACATCGGTCGCGGTGGCCGTGGTGCTGTCCGCCGGCCCTTCGGCGCTCTCCGCGCAGTCTCCCCCGGCGCAGCCGGTGCGGCTCACGATGCAGGAGGCGGTTCGGCGCGCGCTCCAATACGGCGAGGAAGTCCGGCTCGCGCGCGCCACGGTCGCGCAGGCGCGAGGGCAGGTGACGGAGGCGTTCGCTTCCGCGTTGCCCGAGATCCGCGGCTCGGTCACCTACCAACGTACCTTCGCGTCCGTCTTCAGCGGCGGCAGCAGCGGCCCGACGCTCGCTCCTTTCGCTCCCGACTCGACCGCCTCGCTCGGCGACCGGGTCCGATACCTGGAGGACGAGTACCCGAACACCCTCCCGCGCGGGCTGTCGCAGCTCTTCGCGGCGACGCCGTTCGGGCGGGCGAGCACGTACACCGCGGCCGTGACGGTCCAGCAGACGCTTTTCCAGGGCGGCAAGGTCGGCGCGGGGCTGCGCGGCGCGCGGGCCTACGAGCAGGCGGCCCGGGCGCAGCTCGAGGAGACGCAGCAGGACATCGTCTACCGCGTGAAGCAGGCCTATCTCAACGCGCTGTTCGCGCAGCGCATGCTGGACATCGCGGAGGGCAGCAAGGCGCTCTCGGACGAACAGTTGCGCCGCGTGCAGCTGAACCACCAGGTGGGGTCATCCGCGGACTACGACCTGCTCAGGGCGGAGGTCGAGAGCGCGAACCAGGAGCCACAGGTGATCGCGGCGCGGAACACCCGTGACTTGGCGCAGCTCGAGGTGCGCCGGCTCGTCAACATCGCGCCGGATGAGCCGGTCGAGCTGGACGCCGGGATCCTCGCGGCGAGCAACTCGCTGCCGGTCGTGGACCTCGCGGCGCTCGATGCGGAGATCGCGAGCCGCGCCGCGCTCCAGGCGGCGGAAGCCACCGTCGAGTTCCGGCGCCAGGCGGTCCGCGTCTATCGCGGCGACCTCTACCCGTTGCTCCGTTTCAACATGAGCTACGGCGGCCAGGCCTTTCCGTCGGGGACGTTCCCGTCGGGGGGCGATTTCCACAAGGACTGGACGGCGTCGCTCTCTCTCTCGATGCCGCTGTTCGACGGGTTCCGTACCCGGGGCCGGGTCGAGCAGGCGCGGGCCGAGCTGGACCGGGCCGAGCTGCAGCTGGCGCAGACGCGCGAATCGGTGGGCATCGAGGTGGAGCAGGCGCGGGCTGAGATGCAGCGGGCACGGGCGCTCGTGTCGGCGCGGCGGCAGACGGTGACGCAGGCGGAGCGGGCGCACCACCTGGCGTCGGTGCGGTACACGAACGGCATCTCGGCGGCCATCGAGGTATCGGACGCGCGGCTGGCGATGCAGCAGTCGCGGGTGAACGAAGCGCAGGCCACCCGGGACTACTTGCTCGCGATCGCCGGCCTGGAGCGGGCGCTCGGGCGGTCCGTCCCGGTGGTCGTCGGCGGCGACCGGCGGGCGGACGCGCCGGCGGGCGGCAATCGACCGAACACGGGAGCGCAGAATCCATGAAGGCCTATCGGGGTGTGGCGGCGGCCGTGCTGTTCGGCGTGAGCGCGGCGGCGTGCGCGGGCAACAAGCCGCAGGACGAGGCGCAGGCGGAGGCGGCGCCGCAGACGGCGACGCTGGGTGCGGCGGACGTCGGCGTGGCGGCGCGCGCGACCCTGCGCGCGGGCGTCCCGCTCTCGGGCGTGCTCGAACCCAAGGTCAACATGACACTCGGTGCGCCGGTCGCGGAGCAGATCGCGGAGATGTACGTGGACGAGGGCACGCCGGTAGGGCAGGGCCAGCCCATCGCGAGGTTCCGCGACGAAGTTCTCCGGGCGGCTGCGGCCTCGGCGCGCGCCGACCTGGCCACCCAGCGGATGCAGGTCAGCATCGCCGTCGCCGAATCCACGCGTGCCGAAGCGCTGTTCCGGGAGGGCGCGATCGCCTCGCGCGACAAGGACAACGCCATCCTCGCCCTCGATGCGGCGCGGGCGCGGCTCGCGATGGCGGAGGCGCAGGTGGCCGGCGCGGACGATCGGCTCGCGACGGCCACGCTCCGCGCCCCGGCCAGCGGCGTGATCAGCCGCCGGTACGCCCAGGCCGGGGACCGGGTGGACTTCGGCAAGCCGGTGGTGGACCTCGTGGACACTCGCACGCTCCAGCTCGCGGCCTCGGTGGAGGCGCAGTGGCTGCGGGAGCTGCGGGTCGGCCGTACCGTGAACCTCACCGTGGCGCAGCTCGCCGGCGATTCGGTGACGGGGCGCATCAGCCGTATCAACCCCACGGCCGATCCGGCGACCCGACAGGTGCGCATCTACGTGGACATCCCGAACACCGGCCGCCGGCTCGTGGGCGGACTCTTCGTCTCGGGCCGGGTGCTGGTGCGCGAGGCGAGGGATGCTGTCGCCGTCCCGCGGGTGGCGCTCCGGTACGAGGGGGAGGCGCGCGTGCCGACGGTCTACGTGGTGGCGGGCGGCAAGGTGGTGAAGCGCGTCGTGGGCGTGGGCATCCAGGACGAGCAGCGGGCGCTGGTCCAGATCACGAGCGGCGTGGCGGTGGGTGACACGGTGATCGTGGGCTCGGTGGACGGGCTCGTCGAGGGCGCGACGGTGGACGTCGCCCGCGGAACGCGGTAGGGCCGGCGCATGTTCCTCTCCAACCTGTCCATCAAGCGGCCGGTCTTCGCCACCATGATGATGCTGGCGCTGGTGGTGCTGGGCCTCTTCTCGTTCCGGCGCCTCGGCCTCGACAACATGCCCGACGTGCAGTTCCCGTTCGTCCTGGTGCAGACGCGCTATCCCGGCGCGAGCCCGGAAGCGGTGGAGCGCGAGGTCACCAAGCGGATCGAGGAGGCGGTCAACACGGTCCAGGGCGTCAAGAAGATCGAGTCGTCGTCGGTCGAGGGATTCTCGACGATCTTCATCGAGTTCCAGCTCGAGACCAACGTCATCACCGCGCAGAACGACGTGCGGTCCAAGATCGAGGGCATCAAGCTGGAACTGCCCGAGGACGCGGACCCGCCCATCGCCTCGCGCTACGACCCCTCGCAGCAGCCGATCGTGACCCTGTCGCTGGCCGGGCGGGGCTGGGCGATGCGCGACCTCACCCGGCTCGCCACCGAGACGATCAAGCGTCGGATCGAGAGCGTGAACGGCGTCGGCAACGTGACGGTGGTGGGCGGGCTCGACCGCGAGATCCACGTCGAGCTGCTGCCGGCGGCGATGGAAGCGCTCGGTGTCTCCCCCGACATGGTGATCGCGGCGCTGCGCCGCGAGAACCAGGACACGCCCGCCGGCCGCGTGGAACGCGGCAACGGCGAGCAGCTGGTGCGGGTGCGCGGGCGCATCCGCGACCCGATGCAGTTCGCCGCCGTCGTGGTGGCGGTGCGCGGCGGCGCGGCGGTGCGGCTCGGCCAGGTGGCGCGGATCGAAGACACCCAGGAGGACGAGCGGTCGTTCGCCTCGGTGGCCGGCGAGCGGGCCATCGGCCTCGACATCCGGCGCGTCTCGGGGGCCAACATCGTCGCGGTCGCCGACGGCGTGAACGACGTCGTCGCCCGGCTGGCGCCGGACCTTCCGCGCGGCGTGCAGCTCAAGGTCATCCGCGACAACTCGCGCTGGACCCGCTCCTCCCTCGAGGACGTGGAGCTGGCGATGTTCCTGGGCGCCGGGCTCACGGTGCTGATCGTCTTCCTGTTCCTCAATTCCTGGCGGTCCACGGTCATCACCGGTCTCACGCTCCCGGTGTCGGTGATCTCAGCGTTCCTCGCGATCTACGCGATGGGCTTCACGATCAACACGATGACGCTGATGGCGCTGTCGCTCGCGATCGGCATCCTCATCGACGATGCGATCGTGGTCCGGGAGAACATCGTGCGGCACGTGGAGCACGGCGAGGACCATCACACCGCGGCGCGCCAAGGCACCAGCGAGATCGGCTTCGCGGTGCTCTCGACCACGCTGTCGGTTCTCGCGGTGTTCGTGCCGGTCGCCTTCATGGGCGGCATCGTCGGGAAGTTCTTCTACCAGTTCGGCATCACGATCGCCTTCGCGGTCGCGGTGTCGCTCTTCGTGTCGTTCACGCTGGACCCGATGCTCTCGTCCATCTGGTACGACCCGCAGGCGGAAGGCCACGCCGAGCGCGGACCGATCGGGAAGGTGCTCGAGCGGTTCAACAGCGGTTTCCGCGGCGTGGGCCGGCGCTACCGGCTGGTCATCGCGTGGGCGCTCACTCACCGGTGGGCGACGATGGGCATCGCGGCGGGGGCGTTCGCCGGCGCGATCGGGCTCATGGCGGCGGGCGCGGTGGGCGGGCAGTTCATGCCCATCACCGACCAGGAAGAGACGCGGGTCAGCTTCGAGACCCCGGTGGGCAGCTCACTCTCCTACACCCGCACGCGCGGCGAGGAGCTGGACCGGTTCATCCGCGCCCGGAGCGAGGTGGCATACACCTACCTCTCGGTGGGCGGTGACGAGCAGGGGAACATCAACAAGGGCAGCATCTACGTGAAGCTGCGCCCCAAGCGCGAGCGCCGGGTGACGCAGCAGCAGCTGGAGACGCAGCTGCGCGCCGCGTTCAGGCACTTCCAGGGCGTGCAGCCGGTCGTGCAAACGCTCTCGATGGGCGGCGGGCAGCTGCCGATCCAGGTCAACATCCTCGGTCCCGACGTGGGCCGCCTCCAACAGATCTCCGACGAAATGCTGGAGCGGATCCGGACGGTGCCGGGCGCGGTGGAGATGCAGTCGAGCCTCGAGGGACGCAAGCCGGAGTTCGTGGTGGAGGTGGACCGCGACCTGGCGGCCAACGTCGGGCTCTCGGTGGGGCAGGTCGCGGGGACGTTGCGGCCGATCCTCGCGGGCCAGCGCGCGACGAGCTACGAGGACGAGACCGGCCTCGAGCACGACGTGGTGGTGCGGGTGGCCACCGAGTACCGCACGTCGGCGGCGGACCTCGCGCGGATCCCGATCGCGACGAGCCGCATCGACGCGCGGACCCAGAGCGCGGTCATGGTGCCGCTGGGGCAGGTGGCGCGCATCGGCACCGGATCGGCGCCGGGAGAGATCAAGCGTCTGTCGCTGGAGCGCATGGCGCGCCTCGAAGGCAACTACGAGGGCCGGTCGCTCACCGAGGTCATGAACGATGTCCGCGCCAGCATCGCGGACGTGCGCATCCCGCCGGGCTACCGCCTCAACATCGGCGGCGAGTCCGCGGACTTCGCCGAGACGGTGGGGTACATCCTCGAGTCGCTGACGCTGGCGGTGGTGTTCATCTACCTCATCCTGGCGTCCCAGTTCGGCTCGTTCCTTCAGCCGCTGGCGATCATGCTGTCGCTGCCGCTCTCGATCATCGGCGTGCTGCTGGGGCTCATCGTCACGCGCGACACGTTCAACATCATGAGCATGATCGGCATCATCATGCTGATGGGGCTGGTGACCAAGAACGCCATCCTACTGGTGGACTTCGCCAACAAGGCGCGCGAGAAGGGGGCGTCACGGTTCCAGGCGCTGGTGGACGCCGGGGAGATCCGGCTGCGTCCCATCATCATGACGACGCTCGCGATGATCTTCGGCATGCTGCCCACGGCGCTGGCGCTCGGCGATGGCGGCGAGTTTCGCGCCCCGATGGCACGGGCGGTGGTGGGCGGGCTCATCACCTCGACGCTGCTGACGCTGGTCGTGGTGCCGGTGGTCTACTCCTTCCTCGACGATCTCGGGGCGAAGGTGACGGCGTGGCTGAAGAGCAGCCGGCCGGCGGCGGAGCGGGCGGAGAAGCGGGGCGCGGCGCCGGAGGCTCACGGCGTCCCGGCGGACTGACCTCCGAGGAGATCGGTCATCTTCATCCCACCGACGTAGGTGGTGGACGATTCGTGGTCGTGCTTCGCGATCTGCCGGACCACGATCGTGATGCGGTCCACCTGCTGGAGGGCGCCTTCGAGGTTGGCGCGCATCGCGGGCGAGAGCATGGCGCCGTCGAGCTTGAGCAGCTCGAGCTGGGTGCGCAGGGCCATCAGCGGATTGTTCATCTCGTGCGAGACGGCAATCGTGATCTCGCCGATGGCGGCGCGGCGCTCGGCGCGCAGCAGCTGCGCCTCCGCTTCCGCGAGCGCGCGCTCGACCTCGTGGATCCGCAGCACCCGGCTCAGCACCCGCGGCAACATCTCCGTGAACGCATCGTCCTTGATGACGTAGTCGTCGGCGCCCAGGCGCAGCGCCTCGGCGGCCACGCGCTCGCTGCCGTGCGCGGTGTTGACGATGACCGCCGCCCGGATCCGGCGCTGCCGCACTTCGCGCAGCACGTCGAGCCCGGTCATCGTGCCTTCGAGCTGGTAGTCGAGCAGGATGACGTCGGCGTGGGCGGCCTGGGCGACCGCGTCGTCGCCGGTGGTGGCGACCCCCACCACCTTTGCGCCCACGGCCTCGACGAGATGGCGTGCGAGCGCCGCCTGGGCCGCGTCATCCTCGACGATGAGGACCTTGGCCCGCCACGGCTCGGCGGCCGGGAAGGAATCGCGTTGCGGCGGTCTCATGCCGCCACGAACTCCGCGATCACCCGCTCCGGCAGCAGCCCCGCCCGGTGACCTTCGTCGAGCAGCCGCTGCACCGCGGCCCGGCCGCGCGGGCCGTAGTCCACCGTGAAGTCGTTGACGTACATCCCCACGAACGTGTCGGTGCGTTCGGCGTCCATGCCACGCGCGTAGTGCTGGGCGTGCGCCAGCGCCTCGGCGCGGTGCGAGAGGCCGTAGACGATCGAGGCGCGGAGGTCGCGGGAGACGGCTGCGACCAGCGCCTCGCCGAGGTCCTTGCGGACCACGTTGCCGCCGAGCGGCAGCGGCAGGTCCGTCTCCCGGTGCCACCAGTCGCCGAGGTCCTCCCACAGGGAGAGGCCGCGGTCGGCGAAGGTGAGCTGGCCCTCGTGGATCAGCAGCCCGACCTCGGCCTGGCCCTGGAGCACGGCATCCTCGATGCGGTCGAACGGCACGACGATGGTTTCCACCCCCGGCTGGTAGAGGCGCAGGGCGAGGGTCGCCGTGGTGCGCTCGCCCGGGATCGCGACGATCCGGCCGGCGAGCGCGTCCCGCGCTGCAGCGGGCTTGGGGTCCCGCGATACCAATCGGGGACCGTATCGGTCGCCGATGGACGCGCCGTGGGGCAGGAGGGCGTAGTGTTCATGGAGGTACGCGTAGGCGTGGAACGAGACGGCCGTCACCTCCAGCTCGCCGGCCATGGCGCGCTGGTTCAGCGACTCGATATCGGCGAGCTCGTGCTCGTAGGTGCGGTCCCCGGTGTCGATCCTCCCGGCCGCGAGCGCCCAGAACATGAAGGCGTCGTCGGAATCGGGGCTGTGCGCGACCCGGATGCTCCGCATCTTTACGGCCGGGACGAGGCCGCCATCGCCCGCGTCGCGGTGTCCCGCGTTTCGGTGAGCACCGTGGCGTGCTGCTCGTACTCGGTCAGGTTCTTCGCGCGCTCGGCGGTGTAGTTATCGAGGAAGCCGCGGAACGCCTGGCGGGCCGCCGCGGCGTTCCCCTGGGCCTCCGCCGCACGGGCCTTGAGGAGCCAGCCGAACAGGTGCGTGCGCGAGGTGCGCTGGATCGAGTCGGCTTGGGCGGCCGCGCCGGCCGGGTTCGCGAGCGCGATCTGGACCAGGCCTACGTGCAGCCGCGCGTCGGCGTCCAGCGTGCCGAGGTTCGCGTACGCCTGGAGCGTCATCGGCCCGAAGAACTGCTCTTGAGCGGTGTCGCGGGACTCGGAGGCGCGCATGACGCGGTCGAACAACCGATCCGCCTGCTCGCGGGGCGTCATCCGCGAGAGGTCGGTCGTCGCCTGGCCGGGGTTGCCGCCGGTGAACGGGGCGTTCGCGGTGTCCGCCGTCCCGGAAGGAGCGCGCTTGTTCACCATGAAGACGACCGTGACGACGAGTGCGACCACGGCGATGCCGGCGACGATCCACGGGAGCCGGTCGGCGTTGCTCGCCGCCGCGGCGGGCGAACGGGCCGCCCCACCGATCGTCGTGCCGCACTCGGCGCAGAACTTGGCGCGGGCCGAGAGCTTGGCGCCGCAGGAGGGGCAGGCTCGGCTGCCTAGGGGAGCGCCGCACTCCGAGCAGAACTTGCCGGAGGTCTGGGCGCCGCAGGCGGGGCATTTCACGGTGGCTGAGGATGTCATGCGTGAAAGCTAGGGGACGGATCGAACGGACGCCAACGCGCGGCACGGAGGGGCGTGGGGTCTCCCCAACGATCGCATTGCTCATCGGAGCGCTGAGCGCCGGGGCCGGGCCGGTGCTGGCGCAGACCGGAGCCATCCGAGGCGTGGTGCGCGGGGTGGGTGGCGAGTCCGTCGGCCTTCCCGCCATCACCCTCCTCGGCCTGGGCCGGCGCACCCTCGGGGACTCGGCGGGCGTCTTCGCCTTCGCGGAGGTTCCGGCCGGCACGTGGCGGGTGCAGATCCGCCGGATCGGCTTTCGCAATCGGACCGTCAGCGCTCCGGTCCGCGACAACGACACCACCGTCCTCGACGTGCGCCTCGAGGCAGAGCCGATCACGGTCTCGCCCGTCACCGTCGTGACCCGGGCGCCGGATCGGGCGCGCTTCGAGGACGAGTCCCAGGTCTCCACACACGCGCTCGACATCCGGGACATCCGCGCGGTGCCCGGGCTCGCCGAATCGGATCTGCTGCGGACGGTACAGCTCCTGCCGGGCGTCGTCTCCCGCAACGACTATTCCGTGGGCCTCAACGTCCGCGGCGGCGACGCCGACCAGAACCTGGTGCTGCTCGACGGACAGGTGGTCTTCAACCCGTTCCACCTCGGCGGGCTGCTCTCGACCTTCGCCGACGATGCGATCGAGGGACTGGACTTCCTGGCCGGCGGCTTCCCTGCCCGCTACGGAGGGCGCCTCTCCAGCGTGCTTGATGTGACCGAGCGGACCGGCTCGCGGAGCCACCTCCGCGGCTCCGCCGCGGTGTCCCTCCTCTCGTCCAAGCTGCACCTCGAAGGTCCGCTCCCCGGCAAGGCCGGGAGCTGGCTCATCGCGGGGCGCCGGACCTACGCCGACCAGGTCGTGGAGACATTCAGCTCCTCGACGTTCCCGTACCACTTCCAGGACCTCATCGCCCGGGTCACCCTGCCGCGCATCGCGGGCGGCGTGCTGTCGGCCTCAGGCTTCGCGAGCGGCGACTACTTCAACTTCATCCTGACCAAGGCGAGCACCGGCCAGCCGGAGCAGTCGTTCCGCTTCGATTGGGGGAACCGCGCCCTGGGTGCGACCTGGCGGAGGACGTTAGGCGCGAGCACGCTGCTCACCCAGCGGGCCGGCGGGAGCAGCTTCTTTGCCGACATCGACGTCGGCCCCGGCATCTTCCTCTTCCAGAACCGGGTGCGGCGGCTGGCGCTTTCCGGCGACCTCGAGGTACGCGGAGCTGGGCAGATCATCGCCGCCGGCTACGTCCTGGAACGGCACGACATCACCTACCTCGCCACCTCGAGCGACCTCGAGGTGGATCTGGCGCGCCTCGCATACCACCCGACGGCGCTCGAGGTGTACGCGGAGGACCAGTGGCGCGCCCGCCCCTGGCTGCTGGTCCGCCCCGGGGTCCGGCTGACGCGGGTGGGCCGGTTCACGGGCGTCGCGCCGCGGGTCTCGGTGAAGGCGTTCGTCAACCCCAGCACGGCGCTCACGCTCTCGGGCGGACGCTACTTCCAGTACATCCACTCGCTGCGCGACGAGGAGATCCCGATCTCGCTGTTCGAATTCTGGGTCGGCACCGATTCGGTCGTGCCGGTGAGCAGCGCGGACCAGGCGATCCTCGGCGTGGAGCGGTGGTTCGGCGAAGGGCTGCAGGTGTCGGCGGAGGCGTATGGGAAGCGGATGCGCAACCTGGTGGACGGGAACCCGCGGGAGGATCCGGCGGTCCGCGGCGACGAGTTCTTCACGGCGCGCGGCACCGCGTACGGCCTCGACCTCTATCTCCGCAAGACGGCCGGCCGGGTCACGGGGTGGATCTCGTACAGTGTCGGCAAGGTGACGCGGCGGGTGGACGAAACGGGCGAGCGGTACGCGCCGGCGCAGGATCGCCGCCACACCTTCAACGCGGTGGTGAACTTCGCGGGCCCGCTGGGAGCGCGGTGGACCGCGCGCTTCGGGTACGGCTCGCCGCTGCCGTACACGGGCATCGCGGGCCAGTGGATCCACCGCTTCTACGATCCCGGCCGGAACATCTTCATCGGTGCGTTCACGGAGCCGTACCGCACCGGACGCAACACGCTCCGCTATCCGGCCTATTCCCGGCTCGACCTCGCGGCGCGGTGGAACTTCCGGTGGCTGGGGGCGCAGTGGCATCCGAGCGCCTCGCTGCTCAATGCCTACGGCCGGACCAACGTGTTCACGTACTTCTATGACTATACGGAGAATCCGCCGGTGCGCAGAGGGTTCTCACAGTTCCCGTTGCTGCCCACAGTCGGGCTCGAAGTGGAGTTTTGAGGTGACCGGGTGCAGTAGTGTGCAGACGCCACAGACGCCACAGTGGTGGACAGCAGCCAGTGAGCAGGGCCTGATCACTGGCCCCTGCGCACCACTGTGGCGTCTGTGGCGTCTGCTAACTACCGCATGCTGCCTGCTGCTCCCTTCGAGTTGCAAATTGCAGGAAGTCACCATCCCGTTAGGCGAGGAGGTCGTCGTCGTCCAGGGCATCCTGACGCTGGATTCGACGGCGGCGGCCCAGTACGTCGTCGTCGAGCGTTCCCTCACCGGCACGATGGTGATCCCCAGCCAGGACTCGCTGCGCGGGCCGCCCCGCCCGCCGCTGCCGATCTCTGGCGCGTCGGTGGTCGTGACGCGGGACG
>Ga0315281_10008083_pt1 | contig 14716 bp, 13 predicted proteins | sample YL17G07_0_MG_FD_204540 | JGI IMG/M metagenome (GOLD analysis project Ga0315281, IMG submission 204540) | Sediment microbial communities from Yellowstone Lake, YNP, Wyoming, USA - YL17G07_0 | ecosystem: Environmental > Aquatic > Freshwater > Lake > Sediment | place: USA: Wyoming | collected...
CAGCTCGCTGTGCTGGGCGACGGCGATCAGGAAGAAGACGCCGCGCGAGGCGCTGAGCGAGCCGCGCAGGGTGCCCGAAGCGTCGCCCACGCGCTTGAGCGAGCCGCCGCCCAGGTCCACCGAGAAGCCGAGGACGTCGTGGCCGAGCGTGAACCCGCCGCCTGCGAGGCGCCCGGGCTGCGGGATGGTGGTGTCGATCGGCAGCTCGGCGTTCCAGGTCTGGAAGGCCTGGTGCACCTCCGCGTTGATGCCGAAACGGAAGCCGAGGGGCAGGTGCGTGTTCAGGCTGGCATACGCCGTGGTGATCTGCACGTCGGTCTGCGGGGTGCCGGTCACGGGCAAGTCCACCTCGCCGTAGATGCTGGCGGTGGTGCGCCCGAAGAGCCGCACGAACGCCTGGCCGCCGATCTCGGTGCGCCGCCGCTCCCCGCCGCCCCAGTCGGCCGCCGCCATCAGCGCGCCGTCGAGCCGGTTGCCGGAGAAGGCCCAGTAGGCGCCGGCGCGTTTGGTCTCCGTGGAGAACTGCAGCCGCTCGATCCCCGGCACCAGGCCGCCCACGACGCCGATGCGCTGGCCCGCGCCCAGGCTCACGTCGAAATGCGCGCCGTCGATGTAGCCCATGGCGAGTGCGCCGGCCGGTATGAACCGCCCGATGCCCGCGCTCCAGCCGCCGCCCGAGGGTGCGAGCCGCAGCTCCGCCTGGTAGAGCAGGCCGGTGAAAGCGTCGGCGCCCGTGAGCGCGGCTGACGCGCCGGTGCGCCAGCGCGCGTTCCCGCGCGCCACCAACTCGACCCCCGCGCCGAGCGAGGCGTCCAGATCCGCGGCCGCCATGGTCGCGCCCGTCGTAAGGCTGGACGAGGAGCTGGAAGAGGTCTGGAACTGCTCGACCGAGAGGCCGCCGCGGAGGCGGTGCGGCGGCGGGCGCGACGACAGGCCGGCGCTCTGGTATTCGTACGCCGGCCGCGGTGGCGGGGCCACCGCCGAGTCGGCCGCCGCAGAATCGGGCCGGGCCGCGACCTCCTCCACCGGATGGGCCAGGAACTGCACGAACAGCCCCGCCGCCACCGGCGCCTCGGGCGTCAGCAGCCGGGCGCTCGCGCGCGATTGCGCGACGCTCACGACGACCGCGCGCACGACGAGCGTGCCGTCACCCTGCACGATCGTGACGGTGTCGCCGACCGCGAGGCCGTGCGCGCGGCCGGCGTCGAGGAAGACGATCTCGCGGGTGCGGTAGGAGATGCGTGCGCTGTCCGCCTGCGCGGCGAGATGCACCGGCGCCGCGGCGGAGAGCACGCACCACATGAATACCGAGCCCGCCAGCAGACGGCCCGCAGGGCAGTCCCAGGTTGCTGGCATGGGCACGTATCCTACAGCGAACACCGGTGACGCGCATGGTCACGCGTCACACGATCTCAGGGCTGTGGCGACCGCTCACCAGTCACGCCACGCACTCGGCGACGCACCTCAAAGACGAGTGATCTGGTCGTGTTTCAACCCAACGAATGTCGCCGCAACGCCTTGGAACATGCCTGGGCGAGCTGGCTCACGGCGGGAGGACCGATGCGATCCGGATCAGAGGCGGAAGAGGTAGGACACCTTCGCGAAGAACCCGTCGCTGGTCCGCGCCAGAGCGTTGAAGCGGAAGGCCTGCGGCTCGTCGAGCGTCGAGCCGTAGCCGAGGTACACGAGCGTACCCGGGCTGGGCCGGTACGAGAACAGCCAGTCCATCCGGAACTCGTTGGTGACCGTGTCCGCGGCCACCGCGCCGTTGATGTAGATCGGGAAGCCGCTGACGTCGTAGAGCGCGTCGCGGTCGCGCGCCGTGTACTGCCCGACCAACCTGAAGAAGATCGCGCGCGTGAGCTGGTACTCGACCTTGAGTCGCGGGATGGTCTCGGTCGAGAAACGCGAGCCGTCGCGCCGGCGGTCGATCATGAGGCGCGTGGCCTGAAGCGAGACGCGCAGGCCGGGCGTCGGTCGCAGGTCCACCGCGGCCGCCAGACTCGTGCTCCGGCCCGGCGCGGCTTCGCGGAAGATGGGCACCCGCGCGCGCGCGATGCTCGCGGAGGCGGTGAAGAAACGGTAGGTCGGTGTGGTGGCGCCGAGGGACCAGCCCCAGTCGTCGCGCTCCGGTCCCGGTACGGTGAACGTCTGGAGCAGGGTGCCGGGCGGGAGCGTGCAACAGGGGATGAGGATCTGGTAGCCGGCATAGGACGCCGGATCGAACGAATAGAACCGGCGGGAGACGCCGCCGCTGAGCTGCCATCCGCCGCGCAGCGTGGCCGACGGGCTCACCGACTCGCCGCCCTCGATCGGCCCCGCGGAGGGCGACGTATAGGACCAGAAGCGGCTGACTATGAAGAACGCACTGTACGTCTGGATGAGCGCGTCGGGCGCGCCGTACCCGGTCAGCCGGTTGAAGATCTCCGCGTCTACGATCCCGGTGCGGTTCACGAAACCGGCCGCGGCCCGGAAGTCTGGCGCGATCGCCCGCACGCTGTAGTTGAACCCCCAGTTGCGGCCGGTCCGGTCCCACATCGCCTGCAGCAGCGGTCCGCGCCGTGCCGCGCCGCCCGAGTCGGTCCACGACTGCACGGCCTGCACCTCCACGAAGTACAGCCGCGAGTGGTAGAGGCGGATGTCGCCGCCGAGGAGCCGCGAGAAGTCGCCGCCGTCCTCGCGCGTCGTCGCGACGAGGCCGAGGTTCGAGTTGCGGCCGAGGTCGCGCCGCACGCGGAGGACGCCGAAGAGCGGCACGTGACCGCCGCCCCACGAGTCGCCGCGGTTGTCGGCGGAGAACAGCGCGCCGACGTTGGTCCCGCCGACCTTCCCGGCGAGCTTCAGGCCCGCGTCGGGGTCCGCGATCCGCCGGGTGTAGATCAGCTGGTTCGGGGTGTCGAACTGCTCGAGCCCGTCGAGGAAGAACGGCCGCTTCTCGGGATAGAACAGCGCGAACCTCTCGTTGAGGAGGACCTGGCCGACGTCCGCCTCCACCTGCGAGAAGTCAGGGTTCGCCGTGCCGTTGAGCGTGAGGTTCTGCGTGATGCCCCAGCGCACGTCCGCGCCGAAATCGGAAGCGCGCGCGTAGCCCCATCGACCGGCGGTGTCCGCTGCGCCGTCGAGGTGGCCCGTGGCGGTCGGGGTGAGCTCAAGGACCATCCCGCGGCGCATGTCGTGCAGGCCGGTCAGCGCGCCGGACTGGCCTAGGAAGCTCGCGTTGGCCCGCAGCGCGGGGGCCCACGAGTCCTGGAACCCCGTGTGCTGGATGCGGCGCAGTACGTTGATCCCCCAGGTCTGCCGGTCGCCTTCTTGGTAGCGCAGGCTCTTGAACGGGATGCGGATCTCGACCTCGTATCCCCCGGGCACGAGCCGGCCCTTCGATTCGAAGTAATAGTCGGGGTTGAGATCGACGGTGCCCTCGAGCGGGTTCATGCCCACGCCGCCGCCGGTGGCCGAGCGCCCGCCGGCGCCGCCGCCGAACTGGTCGCTGCGGATGCCGTCCTGCTGCACGCCCAGCGGATTGACGCCGAAGAGGAAGGCGCGCCGCCGGTCGTGGTAGGTATCGAGCAGGATCTGGATCTGATCTTCGCTGCCGATGTTGTCGCGGTTGGCGCGGGTGGCGTGGACCACGTCGCCGTGGATCTCGCGGGCCCGGACGCCGAAGTAGATCGCGTCCGGCCCGTACCAGACCAGGATCTCGGTCGGCTCCACCGCCGCCTGGCCGTCCACCGGCTGGTATTGCGAGAACCCGGTCAGGCGGGCGGCCTGGGTCCAGACGGGCTCGTCGAGCACGCCGTCGATGGCGATCGTCGCCTCGAGGCGCGGCACCGCGACGTCGAGCTGGCGGGCGCGGCCGTCGAAGGCGCGCCCGGTGTCCTGGGCGAGTAGCAAGGCGGTGGCCAATAGGAGCATGGGCGGGGAATCTACCTTGAGATCAGAATCCGGAGGAAGGAGGCGGCAGGCGGCAGTGGGAGGGAGGCCGCCTCTGCCTATTCGTACCGGAGCGCCACGATCGGGTCCATCATGCTCGCCCGCCGTGCCGGCCAGATGCCGAAGAACAGGCCGACGGCGAAGCTGAACAGGAACGCCAGTCCCACCGCGTACGGCTGGATGAGCACGTTCCACTTGAAGCTGCTGGCGAGCACCCACGCGCCCCCCGCCCCGAAGAGCACGCCGATGGTGCCGCCGACGAGGCACAGCACCAGCGCTTCGACGAGGAACTGGAGCAGAATCGCGCCGCGGGTCGCTCCCAGCGCCTTGCGGACACCGATCTCGCGGGTGCGCTCGGTGACCGAGACCAGCATGATGTTCATGATCCCGATCCCGCCCACCAGGAGCGAGACGGCCGCGATCCCGGCCAGCAAGGCGGAGAATGTCTCGGTCGTCTGCTGGAAGGTCGAGAGCAGGTCGGACTGGTTGCGGATCTGGAAGTCGTTGTCGGCCCCCGGGCGGATCTTGTGGGTCCGCCGCATCACCCGCTCCACCTCGATCATCGCGATGTTCATGCTCTGCGCGCTGTCCACCTTGAGGCCGATCTGGCGCACGCGGTCGCTCCCGTGGATGCGGTAGCGCGCGGTCTGGAGCGGGATGAACACCTGCTCGTCGGGGTTCATCCAGGAGTTGCCGGCGCCCTTGGAGCCGAGGACGCCGATGATCTCGAACGGGATCCCTCGGATCTGCACCGTCTGGCCGATCATCGCGGCCCCGTTGGCCTGGAACATCTCCGGCACGGCGGAGCCGAGCAGGACGACGCGCCGCCGCGCCTGGTCGTCGCCGGGCGTGAAGTAGCGTCCCGCCGTCAGCAGATAGCTGCGGGCCGCGAAGTATTCGGGGACGGTGCCGAGCACGTTCACGTTGGCGTTCTGGCGCCCGCGTTTGATCTGGAGCGAGCGCGAGATCTCGGGCATCACGGCCGCGAGGTGCCGGGCGGCGGCGCGGATCGAGTCCGCGTCGTCCACGGTGAGGCTGACCCGCTGGTCGCTGGCCACGCCCCGCATGAACGACTGGCCGGGCATGAGGGTCAGCAGGTTGGTGCCCAGCGAGCTGATCTGGTCCTGCACGGCCTTCTGCGCGCCGGTGCCGAGGGCGATCATGGTGATGACCGCCCCGACGCCGATGATGATGCCCAGCATCGTGAGGAACGAGCGCAGCTTGTTCGCCCGGATCGCCTGCAGGGCGACTTTCCAGATCTCGAGGCCGATCATGGGGGGCCCCCGCCCGGGCGGGGACCACCGCCCATGCCCGACCGGCCGCCGGGCCCGCCAGAAGGAGCGGTACCAGCCGGCGTGGTGCGGGCCGGCGCCTGCTGCTTCATCCCGGGGACGCCGCCACCCGTCATCCGCTGCATCCGGTCGCGCATCTCCTGCTGCGACTGGAGGAGCGAGGCCGACGGCAGCATCAGCACCGTGTCCTTCTCGGTGAGGCCTCCGGTGACCTCGGTGTAGTCGAGGTCCGTCACGCCGGTCCGGATGCGCGCGGGCGTCGGGTGGCCGTCGCGCTGCACGAAGACGATGAACGCGCCGCCGAAGCGGTTGTTGCCGCGGCCGCCGCCCGTCCCGCTCCCGAAGCCGCCCGGACCGCCGCTCATTCCGGCCGGGGAGGCCCGCATCGCTCCCTGGCCCGCGCCCATGCCACTCTGACCGCCTCCCATCCCGCGTCCGGCGCCGCCGCCCGGAGCGCTTCCCTCTCCGCCCGGTGCACCGCGCATGCCTCCCGGCCCGCGGCCCACCGGGGCCCCCGAGGGAAGCGTCCGTCCGCCCATGCTGCCGGCCGTCTCCGGCGCGGCCGCGAGCGGGGCAGGGGCGCCCGTGCGGGCATCGGCGCTCGCGCCGCCGGGGCCGCCGGCGCGCACGGCCTGCGAGTCGGCCTGCGCGAGCGTCTTGAACACCTGCTGGGGATCGAGCCCGAGCACCGTCGCCGCGGACGCGACGTCGCGCTGCGTGCGCAGCGCGGCGTTCGGGATCGCCAGCACACCGGGGCGCTGCGCGACCTGGATCTGCACCTGGCAGTTCATGCCGGGCTTCAGGAGGGTCTCCTCGTTCGCGATGCGGATCAGCACCGGGAACATGGTGACGTTCTGGTTCGTCGTGGACTGCGGCTCGATCTTGAGCACCGTGCCCTGGAACGGCCGGTTCGGGTAGGCGTCCACGGTGATCGTCGCGACGAGGCCCGGCTGGATCTTGCCGATGTCGGTCTCGTCCACCAGCGTGCGCACCTGCACGGTGGTGAGGTCGGCCATCTTGAGCAGCACGACGCCGCCCGTCACATCGCGCGTCGCCGAGGCGATGACGTTCCCGACCTCCACGTTCTTCGCGATGATCGTGCCGGTGATCGGCGCGCGGATGTCGGTGTCGTCGAGCGCGTCGCGCGCGGTCTGGACCGCGGTCTGCGCCCGTACCAGCTGCGCCCGTGCGTTGGCGTAGGTCAGGTTCGCGGCCTCATGCTCCTGCTCGCTGACGAGCGCGCCCTGGAACATCGCGTCGGTACGTCGCTTCTGCGATTCCGCATTGTTCAGCTGGGCGCGCGCGACCTCGAGGTCCGCCGTCGCCTGGTTGAATGTGTTGGTCGGGTCGCGCTTGTCCACCAGGACCAGCGAGTCGCCGCGACTGACCAGCTGGCCCGTCTGCGCGCGCATCTCGAGGATGGTGCCCGAGGCACGCGACTTGACGTCCACGATGAGGATCGGCTCGATGGTGCCCGCCGCTTCGGCGGAGACGATGATGTCGCGGCGTGCGACCGCTATCGCCTGGTACAGCGGCGGCGGCACGGCCTTCTTGCAGGCGCCGAGGAGCAGGGCGAGGCCGAGGCAGGCCAGGGTGACGCGCGTCATACGACTATCCTTCCCGCCCCGAATCCTGGGCGATCAGTCCGTCCTTGATGTGCACCTGACGCCGGGCGTGCGCGGCGATGTCGTGCTCGTGGGTTACGAGGATGATGGTCTGGCCCTGCTCGTAGAGCCGCTCGAGCAGCTGCATGATCTCCTCGCCGGTCCCGGAGTCGAGGTTGCCCGTCGGCTCGTCGGCCAGGATGATGCTGGGCTCGGTGACGAGCGCGCGCGCCACCGCCACGCGCTGGCGCTGGCCGCCCGACAGCTCGCTCGGCCGGTGGCTCATCCGGTCGCCGAGGCCGACGCGGGTGAGGGCCTGCGCGGCGCGCCGGCGCCGCTCCTTCGTCGCCACGCCGGCGTAGATGAGCGGCAGCTCCACGTTGTGGAGCGACGTGGCGCGCGGGAGCAGGTTGAACGTCTGGAAGACGAACCCGATCTCGCGGTTCCGGATCCGCGCCAGCTCATGGTCGTTCATGTCGGACACGCGCTGGCCGTTCAGCCAGTACTCGCCCGCCGTCGGCGTGTCGAGGCAGCCGATGAGGTTCATCAGCGTGCTCTTGCCGGAGCCCGACGGCCCCATGACGGCGACGAACTCGTTGCGGCTGATCGCGAGATCCACGCCGCGCAGCGCGTGCACGACCTCGCCCTCGAGCCGGTATTCCCGCGCCAGGCCCTTGGTCAGGATGACCGGGCCCTCGCGCGTGTCGAGGTCCGTGTCCGTCAGGCGCGTGGCGGTCGCGGTCACAGGCCCCTCCCCACGAGCGCCTCGATCTGCGCGCGCGCGACGAGGTAGTTGTAGCGCGTGGTGACGAGGTTCACCTGCGCCTGCTCGAGGCTGGTCTGGGAGGTGAGGACCTCGATGATCGTGACGGCGCCGAGCCGGTAGCGCTCGCGCTGCATCCGGAGGTCCTCTTCGGCCGCGGCCACCGAGACGCGGCTCACGTCGATGCTCGCCGCCGCCGAATTGAGCGCCGAGACCTGCTGGATCAGGCTCGCCTCCAGCGCCAGCCGCGCGTCACGCAGCGTCGCCTCGGCGGATGTCGCATTGGCGTCGGCGGTGATGATGTTCGATTCGCGCTGGAAGCCGTTGAAGAGCGAGTAGTTGAGGGACAGGCCCACCGACCATGCCCGCGTGAACGCGGCTCCCCCACCGCCGAAGAACAGCGAGTCGTTCCGGCTCCAGCGGTTGCTCGCGCTGGCCGAGAGCGTCGGCATCCACACCGCGCGCTGGGCGCTCAGCGCCGCGCGCGCGTTGCGCACGCTGGCCTCGGCCTGCCGGATGGACGGCGCGGTCGCGACGGCGTCGCGGTGCAGCTGCGCGGTGTCAAGCGTCCCCAGCCGGGCCTCGAGGCCGGTGTCGGGCACCGCCATCACACGGCCGGGCACCTGGATGGTCCGCGCGAGATTGACCTGGGCGTTCTGGAGGCTGTTCTGGGCGTTGATGAGCGCGAGCTGTGCGTTCGCGTGCGTCACCATCGCGCGCAGCGAGTCCGACCTGGTCGTCGCCCCGAGCCGCAGCCGCTCGCTCGTCAGTTTGACCTGCTCTTCGGTGAGGCGCAGCTGGGTCTGCGCGACGCCCACCAGCTCGGCCGCCTCCAGCGCGGCGAAGTACGCCTGCTTCGCCGCCAGCGCGATGGCGTACTGCTGCTGGAGCAGATTGGCGTCGCGCAACTCGGTGGTCGCCTGCGCGGCACGGCGGTTCGCCCCGCGCTGGAATCCCGTGAACAGGCTGATCGACGCGTTGATCCCGGCGTTGTCCGCGTACGAGGTCCCGCTGGACAGGACCCGGCCGGAGGCCTGGTCGATACGGGTGGTGCCCGACCCCGACGTGGTCGAGCCGGCCGAGGCGGTGATCGTGGGCAGAAACGCGCCGAACGCGACGCGCTCGCCGGCCTGGGCGATGCGCACGTTCTGGCGCGCCTGCACCACCCCGGGTTGATCGCGGCCGGCGAGCTGGAGGGCCTCGGCCAGCGTGACGGTGCGCACCTCCTGCGCGGCGGCCGGCCGTGCGCGCCCGGCGAACGCCGTGGCGGCCGCCACGGCGAGACACAGCATGCGGCGCTCCATCAGCGGCTCCCGGCCCGGGGTTCGCCGCGGCGGGCGCCCGCACTGTCCCAGCGCGCGCGCTCGCGGGTTACCAACGAGTCGTACTTCGTCGCCTGGACCGGCGTCAGCACGGCCCTGATGTCGGCGCGCATCCGCGCGCGCAGCGAGTCCATCTGCGGCCGGATGGTGGTCATGATGGTGTGCATCTCGGGGCGGTGCGCACGCATGATCGCCCGGATCGAGTCGCGCTGGTCGGCGCGCAGGCCCAGCTCGTCGCCGAGCATCGCGCTGTAGCTGAACCGTTCGCGCGCGTCCGCGGGCCTGCGGCCGCCGGCGCGGCCCATCGTCGCCGCACCGGCGGCGAAGCCGGCGAGCGCGACGGCGGCCAGCAGTCCGATGGCCTGGAGCTTCGATTTCGGCAACATGTCCGTTCCTATCGTCCTTCCGTCGCGACGGCCACCGCGAGGTCCGCGGGGAGCATCGACGCGACCATGGCGTCACTGTCGGCCGGCGCGGCTGCGACCGCGGGAGGTGCCGGGTTCCACGGCCGGGCCGGGACCAGCACGGCGACCGCGAGGATCATCAGGGTGGCGAACACCCAGGGGCGGGCCCACTGGCCGAGCCAGCCAAGCGCCGGGACCCCTGCGGACTCGGCGGCCACGCGGCGGCGATGCAGCGCGCCCGCGGCGCGCAGCAGGACCGCATCCGCGAAGGCGCGGCCGTCGTCGGTGGGACCCAGCAGATCCCGCAGCCTGTCGTCGTTCATCCTTCCTCCTTGGTGCGCGCCGGGTCCCACTGACCCAGCGCTTCGCGCAGCCTGCGGCGCGCGTGAAAGACGTCCGAGCGCACCGTTCCCTCGGGTACCCCGAGGATCTCCGCGATCTCCGCGTGCGCGTACCCCTCGGCATCGAACAGGGTCACCGCCGCACGCTGCCGCTCGGGAAGGGCCGCGAGCGCCGTGGCGAGCGCCGCGCGCAACTCCGATCGCTCCGCGTCACGCGCCGGGGAGCGGGACGATGCGACCAGCGCCTCGTTCAGCGGCTCGGTCCTCCGCACCGCGCGGCGCCGCAGCAGGTCGATCGCCGCGTTGGTCGCGATGCGCATCAGCCAGGGGCCGAACGGCCGCCGGCGGTCGAACGTCTCGAGCCGGTCGAGCGCGGAGAGGAACGCCTCCTGGGCGGCGTCGTCCGCGTCATGCTCGTCGCCGGTCACCGACCGGCAGACGCGCCGTACCGCGGCCTGATGACGGAGGACGAGGACGCCGAACGCCTCGCGGTCGCCGGCCGTGGCCTGCGCCGCCAGTGCGGCGTCGTCCAGCTCCTGATAGTCAGTACGCAGAGGGGGCCGGCGGCGTTGAAGCCCGTTGTGGGACTTGGACTTAGCCGGTCGCGCCGAGACCGAGGTCCCGTTCGACCGGACGCAGGGCACCGAGGAGGAAGGCGATGTGGGCGTCCAGTTCGACCCCTAACTCCTCTACTCCCTGCCGGATGTCGTCGCGGCTGACGCCGCGCGCGAACGCCTTGTCCTTCAGCTTCTTCTTCACCGAGCTCACCTCGAGATCCATCAGGCTGCGGCTCGGCCGCACCAGGGCGCAGGCGACGAGGAAGCCGCACAGCTCGTCCACGGCGAACAGCGCCTTCGCGAGCGTCGTGTCGCGCGGCACCCCTGTATAGGATGCGTGGCCCAGGATCGCCCGTTGCAGCGGCTCCGGCAGCCCCTTCGCCGCCAGGATGCGCACCCCCTCGGAGGGATGCTGCTCCGTCGGGGAGTGCGCGGCGTTCGGGAATCGCTCGTAGTCGAAGTCGTGCAGCAGGCCGACGAGACCCCAGATCTCCTCGTCCTCGCCGTGCTGGCGCGCGTACGAGCGCATCGCGGCTTCGACCGCGTACATGTGCTTTCGCAGGGCTTCGGATTGGGTGTACTCGCTGACCAGGGCGAGGGCGTCGGCGCGATTCATCGGGCACCAGTGGTCGGAGAGGGGCGAACGAACATCCGTGTGAAGATATCGAGTGGGCAGGCGCCGGGTTAGGGACGGCCGTCCCCGGGGCGCGGCGCGCCGCACCCGGCGCCGATCGCGCGTCCGCGAGCGCGAACGAAGACCGGACGTTGCGTTACTGGCCCGCCGGGAGCCTGAAGATCGCCATCTGCGCCTTCAGCGCGGGCGAGAACCCCAGGCCGCCGGGCGCCGCGAACCGGATCGTCACGGTCGCCGCACTCGCCGGCGTGTCGAGCCGGAAGTAGGTCATCGTCCCGGGCACCATGACCCATGCCGACGTGTCCGCGGTGATGGGGACGAGCTGTACCGGCTGGGCGGTCGGGAACTCGAGCGTGGGTCCCGATGTGGTGTAGAGACGCGCCCATATCCGCGTCACGTTGCGGGTCGTGAAACGATTGACGGCCGGCGCGGTCGTGCGCGGCAGCCCGGGCAGGCTGTCGGTGTACAGCGCCAGCCCGAAGTCGGCGAAGAGCGACGGGAACGATTGCCCGGCTGCCTGCTCGATGTTGATGACCCCGTTCGACGGGCCGCGCTCGAGCGCACGGTAGAAGCCGGTGCCCTTCTGGTCGCCGAGCCATCGCAGGAGCAGCCAGTCGCCGCCGCGCCACGAGAACCCGAATTCGGAATCGTCATGCAGCGTCAGGCTCGCGGTGTCGGGGAGCAGCGCGTACTGGTACGAGTCGTACAGCAGGTTCTGGACGAAGCCCTGCGACGAGTCGGGGAAGATCTGCGCCGGGTTCGTCCGGCATGCCGGGGGCGGGCACTTCTGCTCGAAGTACAGCGAGCCCAGCTCCTCGGACACGATGCTGAGTCCTTCGTCCAGCCAGCTGGATCCCGGGGCGCCGCCGCTCACGATCACGTGCTGCGAGAAGTCGATCAGGTGCTGCAGCTCATGCATGAAGGTGGCGGGAACCGCGCCCTGCAGCCCGGCAACGGTGTGGGCGCAGCTGAACGTGCCGTTCGGATCGGGCACGATCGAGTAGAAGATCTCGCCCTGGTTCGAGTTCGCGTCCGAGGGGCCGTTGAAGTCCTCTTCATTGAAGAAGCCGGCGATGAAGCCCTGGTTCTGGCATGTCGCGGTCGGCGTGTCGGCGTTCACGACGGGCGACATCAGCATGATCACCCGCGCGTTTCCGTCGACATCCGACGGCCCGCCGAAGGCCGTCGTGTCGATCGGATAGAGCACCTGGTCGAGGTACTGACCGTAGCTCTGAAGCTGCGCCGGGGTGAAGCCACCCGCCGGGGTGAGCGTATCGACGTAAAGCAGGATGCCGCCGCCCGCATACGCGAGCTGCGCCGCGACGCTCTTCCACGCCGGCGCGCTGGGATCGAAGCTGGACAGTACGTGGAAGCTCCGGATGCTGCCCACCGGCGGCGGCGCCGCTGCTGGTCCCGGGGCGCCATCACGCAGCGCCGACAACCGGAATGCCGGTGCCAGCACCTGCTGCCGCGCTCGCGCGCGGAGCATGCGGTCCGCCGCGAGCTGCGCGAGGTTGGGCTGCATGGGCGGCAGGATCCCGGCCTCGCCGCGCAGAGCGCCGGAGCCCGGGCCGGCGAGGCCACGCGCGCGGGCGGCGGCGGGCGCGGCGGCCGCCAGGGCGCCACTGGCCATGCTGTACGCCACGAGCAGGTTCGCCGCCTGGTCGGTGGGGAACTGCGGGACGATCAAGTAGCTCGCGCCGCCACCCTCGAGGGTGACCGTGGTTCCCCCGTTGCTGCAATCGAGGCGCACGGCTTGAGCGACGGCGAGCACGACGGTGGCGCTCGGCGTGCACGGGTTGCTTGTGAAAGCGGGACTCGTAGCATCGCGTGCCGTCGCGCACGCCGCGAGCGCGAGGGTCGCTAGCGAGAAGACCGACGTGGCAGCCACCGCACGGATCGGAACGTGCGAACGCGCTGACCGCGTTGCGGAATGCGTCATGAGGCGGTTGTACTGCGCCCGGGACGGGAAGTTCCGTCGCGGGTCCGGCGCGGGGCCGGCCTCAGTGCAGGTGACCCGGACTCTGGGGCAAGGGCGCGGGCATCTGCGAGACCGCGACGGGCACGCTGGCCAGGTGCTGGCCGTCCACTGCGATCTGGAAGTTGTACGTACCCGCCTGTTCGAGCGGTACGTCGAAGGCCAGGACGGCGCCCGCCTCCACTTCGGTCACGCCTGCCGGCGGCTCGCCGATCAGCACCGTGCCGTCGCCCCGCAGGACTTCGCGGTCGTCCGGGTCCAGGAGAACGATGGCGACCGGGTGCTCGCCGATCTCGGTGCGGCGCCCCTTGAGGCGCAGCACCAGGTGCAGCCGCGGGTGGATCGCGGGGAAGCGCTCCACCCAGATGCGCTCGAAGATCCCGATGACCGAGAGCTTGCCCGCCTGGTCGATCAGCGCATGGTCGCAGACGACGGCGAGCGCGAGGTTCACGCGTCGCTCACGCGGATGCTGTTGACGACGTCGCCCTGCTTGATCGAGAGGACGACCTTTATCCCCACCGCGTCCACCTTCCCGAACACCGTGTGGATGCCGTCCAGGTGCGGTAGCCCGCCGTGGCAGACGAAGAACTGCGATCCGCCCGTATCCTTGCCGGCGTGCGCCATCGAGAGCGAGCCCGCCTGGTGCTTGTTCGGGTTCGCCTTCGTCTCGCACTTGATCGTCCACCCCGGGCCGCCGGTGCCCACGCGCGGGTGGTTCGGCTCCTTCGACAGCGGATCGCCGCCCTGCGCGACGAAGTTCTCGATCACGCGGTGGAAACGGGTCCCGTCGTAGAAGCCGCTGTTGGCGAGCTTCTCGAAGTTCGCGACGGCGAGAGGGGCGTCCGCCGGGTAGAGCTCACCCTCGAACTTGCCCCTGGCGGTATCGAATGCGACGCGCTTGGACACGACGACTCCGGAACCGGGAATGGAAGGTGGCGAACCGCTCAGTCGGCGTCGCGGAGCGAGGCCTGCTGGTGGAACGTGAGGAACTCGAGGATCTTCAGTCGGCGAACACCGCCGGGCAGCTGCACGACGACGGTATCACCCACCTTCTTCTCGACCATCGAGCGCCCCAGCGGCGACGCGATCGAGATCTGCGTCGGGTCGTCGAAGTCCATCGAATCGGGAACGACCAGCTCGTAACTCGCCGCGACCTTCGTGGTCAGGTCCATCACCACGACCTTGGAGCCGAGCCCGACACCGTCGGTCGGGATCTTGGTGAGGTCGATCTGGTTGATCTTCGCGAGGCGTGAGCGCAGATGGCTGAGCCGCGCCTGCACGAACCCCTGACGCTCCAGCGCGGCATGGTAGTCGCCGTTCTCCTTCAGGTCGCCCAGCGCGAGCGCCTTCTTCAGCGCCTCGGGCAGCGTGAAGTTGATCTCGTGGTTGAGCTTCTCGATCTCTTCCGAGAGAAGCTTCTTGGCGGCTTCCAGCATCCCGAATCCTACCGTGTACGGCCGAAGGATTCCAGCACTTCGCGCAATCCGTCGGCCGTGGTCACGGGGGCGGCGCACGTGCTGCCCACGCACACCAGGGCGACGGGAAGCGGCGTCCCGGCCACTGGAGAAGCGGCGACCGGCACGATCACACGCCGCGGGCGGTAGGTCGCCCGAGCCGCGGCCAAGAGCGGTGAAACAATAGTAGTAGTATCCGCTACTACTATCCTGCACTCACCGTTCATCAGGAAATCGAGCGCTCGAAGGAACGTGCTGCCGTGGATCCCGAGTTCCGCCGCCGTGCCGGCGAACGCCGCAAGCAGCTGCTCGGCGCGCTCCCGGAACTTCGGCTCATCGGCGAGAACCGCGAGCCGGAGCAGGGCGAGGGCGGCTGCCGCGTTGGGCGAGCTGCTCGGCGCGTCCTGGATCGGTTTGGAGCGTGCGTCGAGAAAGCC
>Ga0315281_10008084_pt1 | contig 14715 bp, 11 predicted proteins | sample YL17G07_0_MG_FD_204540 | JGI IMG/M metagenome (GOLD analysis project Ga0315281, IMG submission 204540) | Sediment microbial communities from Yellowstone Lake, YNP, Wyoming, USA - YL17G07_0 | ecosystem: Environmental > Aquatic > Freshwater > Lake > Sediment | place: USA: Wyoming | collected...
CGGCGTCCGCCGCGGCACCGACATCTTCAAAGCGCTGGCGCTCGGCGCCACCGCGGTCGGTGTCGGCCGCGCGTACGTCTGGGGGCTGGGCGCGTTCGGCCAGGAGGGTGTCGAGGCGGTGCTCGACATGCTGCGCCGCGAGCTGCAGATGGTGATGCGGCAGACGGGGACGACGTCCCTTGCCAGGATCACGCGGACCTCACTGGTGGACCGGCTCGGTGGGATGACGGTGCCGGGTCGTTGACACGATCGAAGGAGACGCTCATGCGGGCACGAGTCGGAGGGCTGGCGTTAACGGCCGTGGTGCTGTGTGGCGGCGTGTGCGCGCGCGCTCAGGCGCAGGACCCGGGTCCGCGCTTCACGATTTCGGGGACGTCGACGGTCCGCGCATGGTCGTGCCCGGCGCAGGGCGCGCTGAAGATCACGCCTGGCAAGTCATCCCCGCCGGTGCCGGGATTTCCTACGGGCGTGCAAAGCGCGACCATCACGGTTCCGGTGAAGGCGATTGAATGCGAGGAAGAGCAGATGCGGGAACATCTGCGCGAGGCCCTGAAGGAAAAAACCTTCCCGCAGATCGTGTACCAACTGGTGCAATACACGATGACCGGTCCTGATGCGGCCAAGGCGACGGGGAAGATGACGATCACCGGCGTGACCAAGCCCATCGACTTCGACATCAAGCTCGTGCCATCGGCTCAGGGCGTGCGAACGGTCGGCGAGACGTCCATCGACCTGACGCAATTCAATGTTGCGCCGCCCGTCATCTGGCAGGGCCTGTTGAAGGTCGGCAAGGACGTGCGCATCCGCTTCGACGCGGTTCTGGCGCCGCCGCATTAGAGCGGTTTCCAGATGTACGTGGCGTCCGCCTTCAGGCGGACTCTCCGCGGGTCCGGCTAAAGCCGGACACCACGTACTACACGGTTGTGAAAAACGCTGTAGCCCCCCCGCGCGTTTTCTCCCCGCGTCCGCGCTCCTGCGACGCTCCGTGTGTTCTGAGGAACCTCGATCCCTCGATCGTGGGATACTAAGCGCTTGGCGTTCGATCCGGCGGTCGGTCTGCCCGCGGCGCTCGTGCTTCGGATCGGGATCATCGCGGTGACGCTGCTGGTCTCGCGACGGGCCCACGTCGCGCGCCAGGCGGCGTTCCTCGGTTCCGCGATCGCGTCCGTCGCGACGTTCCTGACGGCCGCGCACGTCTTGCGCGCGGGTTCGTCCGTGCACGGCGTGTGGCTCGTCCATCAGGCCTCCGGGTTCGCACTGACGTACTCCGTGGATGGGCTGTCGGCGTGGTTCCTTGTGGTCCTGTCGGTACTGGCCGTGCCGATCGCGCTTTTCAGCATTGGCTACATCGGGCATTCACATCTCGGCGGACGGTCGGTTTTCGTCGGTGTCGGGTGCAACGTGCTGCTGGGCGCGCTGGAGGTCGTGTTCGCCGCCGATACGGTCGTCACGTTCCTGTTTGCGTGGGAGCTGTTCACGCTCGTGTCGGCCGCACTCGTGGCGACCGAACACGAGGTGGGCGCCAACCGCCGCGCCGCGTACTTGTATCTGGTCATGTCGCACGTCGGCACGGGCTGTCTGATTGCCGGATTCCTGACGTTGGCCGCCGCGTCCGGCTCGTTGTCGTTTTCGACGATCCTGTCGGGTCACGTGGTGGCGGGACCGCTGCGTGACGGGCTGTTCGCGCTCTTCTTCCTCGGCTTCGGCGTGAAAGCCGGAGTGATTCCTCTGCACGTCTGGCTCCCCGAGGCGCACCCGTCGGCGCCGTCAAACATTTCCGCGCTGATGTCCGGCGCGCTCATCAAGGCCGGGATCTACGGCATGGTGCGCGTCTGCGCATTTGGCCTGGGCGTGCCGAGGCTCTCGTGGGGCGTGTTCGTCGTCGCGGTGGGAGGACTCTCGGCGGTGCTCGGCGTGCTGTACGCGCTCATGCAGCACGATCTCAAGCGCCTCCTCGCGTACCACAGCATCGAGAACATCGGCATCATCCTCCTCGGCCTTGGGGCGGGGATGATGGCGCTCACGTACGGCCGCAGCGACGTCGCGTCGGTGGGGATCGCGGCCAGCCTGTTTCACGTGCTGAATCACGCGGTGTTCAAGGGCTTGCTGTTCCTCGGCGCGGGGAGCGTCGTGACGGCAACGGGCACGCGGCAGATCGAGCAATTCGGGGGGCTCCTGCGGCGGATGCCGTGGACCGGCCTGTTCTTTCTGATCGGCGCGATGTCGATTTCCGGCCTGCCGCCGTTCAACGGCTTCGCGAGCGAGTGGCTGACGTTCCAGGCGTTCCTGTTCGGCTTTCGCGGTTCTGCCGAACCTCCCGTCGTCTTCCTGTTTCCGGTAGCCGGCGCCCTGCTGGCGCTCACGGCGGCCCTGGCCGCGGCCTGTTTCGTGAAGGCATTCGGCATCTGCTTTCTGGCCCTGCCGCGGAGCGCGGCGGCTGCCGACGCGCACGAATCGCCGGCGGTGATGCTCGTGCCACAGGCGTTTCTGGCGGCGCTGTGCGTCGCGTTCGGCCTGTTCCCGGGAAGCGTCCTCCGTGTGATCGGAGGGGTGATGGCGTCGTTGCCCGGCCTGCAGCCACAGGCGGACATGGGCCCGGGCGCGCTGGAGATGACCGCCACGTCCCCCGGGATGGATTCGTTCGATCACGTCGTTCCCCTCGCGCTCGGCGCGGCCCTGCTCGGCGGGTTGGTCCTGGCGGCGTGGGTGACGCGCCAGGCCGGCGCGACACGCCGGGTGCCGACGTGGGGATGTGGAGGCGAACTGACCGCGCGCACGGAGTACACGGCGACGGCGTTCTCGAAGCCGCTGATGATGATCTTCGACGCCGTGTATCGGCCGACGCGGCAGGTGGAAGCGCTGGCGACGGTGTCGCCGTATTTCCCGGAGGAAGTGCGCTACCACGCGGAGATCGAAAACACCTTCGAACGGTATGTGTATGGTCCGTTGGTGCGCGGGATCGTCCGGACGGCGGATGGGATGAACGTGTTGCAGGCGGGCAGCCTTCATGCGTACCTCGCGTACGTGATTGCCCTGGTCGTGGGCCTGGTCCTCTTCGTGTGGTGGAGCAGCTGAGTTGAGCCTCGCGCTGTGACGGACGCACTCTACCCGGTCGGCCTGGCGCTGCTGCAATCGGCGGGTCTGCTCGCCGCGGCTCCGCTGCTGAGAACCGTCATCAAGAAGATGAAGGCGAGGCTCCAGAACCGCCAGGGGCCGCCGCTGCTCCAGGGCTACTCCGACTTGTCGAAGCTGCTCGGCAAGGAGTCGGTGCGATCCGAGACGGCCTCGTGGGTCTATGTGGCGGGTCCCCGCGTCTACTTCGCCGCGGCCGTCGCCGCCACGACGCTGGTTCCCGTGCTGATGGCCGCGGCGCCACTCGAGGCGGCCGGTGGCATCCTGCTGCTGGTCGGCACACTGGCGCTCGGCCGCTTTGCGCTCGCAACGGCCGCGCTGGACACGGGCAGCCCCTTCGGCGGCATGGGCGCGAGCCGCGACATGACGATCGCCGCGCTGGCGGAGCCCGCGCTGATGCTGGGGCTTTTCACATCGGCGCTGGCCGCCGGGTCTATGAATCTGGGCGTGCTCGTCCGTAGTCTGCTGCAGCAAGGCCCCTCGTTGCATCCAAGCGACTTTCTCGCGCTGGCCGGGCTCTTCATCATTCTCATCGCCGAGACCGGCCGGATTCCCGTCGACAATCCGGCGACGCACCTCGAGTTGACGATGATCCACGAGGCGATGGTCCTCGAGTACGCGGGACCCGACCTCGCACTCGTCGAGTGGGCGTCGGCGCTCAAGGAACTGCTCTACATGACGCTGCTCGTGGATCTGTTCATGCCCGCCGGGATCGCGATGCACGCGGCGCCGGGCGCGCTCCTGGTGGCGTTGCTCGCCTGGGCCGGCAAGGTCTTCGTGCTCGCGGTCGCCGTCACCGTGGCCGAGAGCACGAACGCCAAGCTTCGTCTGTTCCGCGTCCCGGAACTCGTGTCGATTTCGCTGGGTCTCGCGTTTCTGGCCCTGGCAATCAGATTCCTGTGAGGCCCCGCGCATGGACGCGAACGTGTTGATTCTCTGTGCGGCCGGCATGCTGGTGACCGCGTACCTCATGGTGGGGCAGAAAGCGCTGTTCACGACGATCCGGTTGTACGGCCTCCAGTCCGTGCTCCTGGGGATCGTGGCGGCGACCAACGCGCTCACGGAGGGGCGAAATGATCTGTTCGTCACGGCCGCGCTGACCGTGGCGCTCAAAGGACTGTTGATCCCGTGGTTCCTGATGCGGGTGATCGACCGGATCGGGATCCACCGGGAAATCGAGCCGTTCCTGAGCGTCCCCGCCTCGCTGCTGATCTGCCTGGGTCTGACCGTCGTCGGCTACCGCGTCAGCACCGGCTTTCCGGAGGGCACCCACGGCGCGAGCCATCACCTCATCGGCGTCGCCCTGTCGATGCTGTTGATTGGATTGTTCCTCATGGTGACGCGGAAGAAAGCCATCACCCAGATTCTCGCGCTGCTGACGGTGGAGAACGCGGTGTTTCTCGTGGCGGTCGGCGTCACCACCGGCATGCCGCTCATCGTCGAGCTGGGGATTTCGTTCGACGTGATTCTCGCGGTGCTGGTGCTCGGTGTCCTCGTGCAGCGCATCGTGGGCCGGTTCGAATCGATGGACGTCAGTCGTCTCTCCAAGCTGAAAGGGTAACGTTGCACCTTCTCGTCTGGACACTCGTTGTTCCCCTGGTCACGGCCGCCATCGGCGGCGTGGCCGGGCCGCGCAAGTTCCGGGAATCGATCATGATCGGCGGCCTGACGGTCACGTTTGCCTTGTGCCTGGCGGTGGCCCGGGAGTTTCTGGGCGGCGCGATCCCCGCGGCGTTTGGCGACGCGCTGCGCGTGGACGGGCTCTCGGCGCTGGTGCTCGTGCTCTGTGGGTTCGTCGGCGTGCTCTCGGGCGTGTACGGCGTCGGGTATCTGCGGCGCAACGAGGCGCGAGGATTGATCACGCCGCGGATGCGCCGCGAGTTCTTCGGTCTGATACCGGCCTACGTCTTCGCGATCCTCCTCGTCTCGGTCTCGAACAACCTCGGCATCCTGTGGATCGCAGTCGAATTGACGACGCTGGCGTCGGTGTTTCTGGTGACGTTCCACGACCGGGACACGTCGCTCGAGGCTGCGTGGAAGTTCCTCATGCTGGGCAGTCTCGGCCTCGCGTTCGCGCTCCTGGGCACGGTCCTCCTTTTCGCGTCCGGGCAGGGACATCTTGGCGAAGGCATGGCGGCGCTCCACTGGACGCGATTGATGCAGGCCGCCCCCACGCTGCATCCCTTCACCCTGCGGCTCGGCGTGGTGTTTGCGCTCATCGGGTACGGCACCAAGGCGGGCCTGGCGCCGATGCACACGTGGAAACCTGATGCCTACGGCGAAGCGCCGTCTCCGGCCGGCGTCCTGATGGCCGTCGGCATGCTGAACGCCGCGCTCTACTGCGTGCTGCGGATCCACATGATCTCGAACGCGTCGCTGGGGCCGGCGTTTTCGGGCGGCCTGCTGTTGACGCTGGGGCTGCTGTCGGTGCTGGTGGCCACCCCCTTCATCCTGATCCAGTGGAACCTCAAGCGCCTGCTGGCGTACTCGAGCATCGAGCACGTCGGCATCATGGCGATCGGATTCGGGCTCGGTGTGAAGGCTGGTGTCTTCGGGGCGCTCCTCCACATGACGTATCACACACTGGCCAAGCCGGTGTCGTTCTTTTCGGCCGGCTCGCTCGCGCAGCGCTACAGCTCCTCCGACTTCGAAATGATCGGCGGCGGCACGTTCGCCGGCGCGCCAATCACGAGCGCCATCTTCGTGATCTCGGCGGTGATGATCACGGGGTCGCCGCCCTTCGGCCTCTTCTTCAGCGAAATGGTCATCCTGAGGGCCGGTTTTCTCGGAGCGCACAGGGTGGTCACCGCGGTCTTCCTGGCGGCCCTGATCGTGCTCTTCTGCGGCTTTGCGTATCAGGCGGGACGCCTCGTGCTCGGGCCGTCGCGGCATCCGGCGGCGGGCACGATGGAGCCGGAACGGATCGATCTCGGTGTGGGCACGGCGATTGTGGCGGCGCTTCTGGCGATCGTATCCGCCTTCTATCTACCTGGTCCGCTGATGGCGCTCATCCATGCCGCGACGGATGTGGTCTGGGGTGGCGCATGACGTCTGTTGTGGCGGACGTGTCGGCAGCGCTCGGCGTGGCGGAGGGCGCGGTCCGCGAACCGCGCGCCGGTGAATTGGCGCTCGATGCCAGCCCCTCCGCGTTGCCCGCGCTTGCTGAAGGCGTGATGGAGGTTCTGCATGGACGGCTTCTGTCGCTGTTTGCGAGCGACGAGCGCACGCTGGACGGTCGCTTCCTCCTTCACCACGTGTGGTCGCTGCCGGCGTTGCGATCCTTCCTCCACATCTCGACGCCGGTGGATCCCGTCACAGCCTCCTTTCCGTCGATCGCCGCCAGGTATCCCGCCGCGAACTGGTTCGAACGTGAGGTCATGGACTTCTTCGGCCTGACGCCGGACGGCCATCCGAATCCGGCGCGTGTCGCGCTGCACGATGATTGGCCGGAGGGTGCGTGGGCGCTCCGCAAGGACTTCCCATCCGATACGGCGGTGCCCCGTGCCCCGGGCGAGTTCCACCCGTTCCGGCCCGTGACCGGTGAGGGCGTGTTCCAGGTTCCCGTGGGGCCCGTGCACGCCGGCATCATCGAGCCCGGACACTTTCGGTTTGGCGTGGCCGGCGAGCCGGTGCTGTACCTCCAGATTCGGCTGTTCTACGTTCACAAGGGCATCGAGAAGCGCTTCGAGCGGCTGCCCTGGCGTCACGGGCTGTTCCTCGCCGAATCGATCTCGGGCGATACGGCCGTGGGTCACGCGCTGGCCTTCGCGCATGCAATCGAGCGTCTCGCGGGTGTGGAGGTGCCGCCCCGGGCCCGAGCGCTGCGGGTTGTGCTGTCGGAGCTCGAGCGCATCTACAACCACACGGCGGATATTGGCGCGCTGGCGACGGACGTCGCGTTCACCATCCCCGCCAGTCGGGCGCAGGCCCTGCGCGAAGGTCTCGTCCGGTTACAGGACCAACTGTTCGGGACGCGGCTGCTGAGAGGCACGATCGCCCTGGGCGGTGTCGCGCGCGATCTCCTGCCGCAAGGGCGCGATCGCCTCCGCGCGCACCTTCACGTATTCGAGGGTGAGTTCGACGATCTGGTGACGCTGCTCATCGATGCGGGCACGTTCACGGACCGTGTCGACGGCACGGGGATCCTCTCGAATCAGGCCGCCCGGGATCTCGGGATCGTCGGGATGGCCGCGCGCGCGTCGGGCCTGGATGCGGACTTCCGGCGAGACCACCCGTACGACGCCTACGAGGGTCTGCGGTTCGAGGTCCCGGTCGAGGACGGAGGCGACGTCAGAGCGCGTCTCATGATTCGCGCGCGGGAGGTGGAGCAGTCGTTGTTGATCCTGCACCAAGTGCTCGACACGCTGCCCGACTCACCGCTCGTGGCTCGAATGCCCACGCAACTGCCCACACGGGCGTCGGCGTTCGGATGGGTGGAAGCGTGGCGCGGACCCTGCACGCATTGGGTCGCGACCGACGAGCGGGGCGACATCGCACGCGTGAAGGTGACCGACCCGAGTTTTCTCAACTGGCCGGGCCTTGTGCACGCGGTGCCCGGCAACATCATCCCGGACTTTCCGGTGATCAATAAGAGCTTCAATCTCTCGTACTCCGGCACTGACCGGTAGAATTAGGAATAATGAATTTGGAATTTGGAATTGCCGTTACGCATTCATAATTCCAAATTCTCAATTCCAAATTTCCTATGTTTCGCATCATCCTGAAAAGCCTGCAAACCGGGGTCCTCACCGAGGCGAACCCGTTCGGCAGTCACGCATCGTTCGGGTTTCCGGCCATCGATTTCAGTCGCTGCACGGCGTGTGATGAATGCGCGCGGTCGTGCCCGACCGGCGCGATCCGCACGACGACGCCCGCCCCCGGCCGAAAAACGGTCTCGTTGTCGTACGCGGCGTGCATACAGTGCCGCGCGTGTGTCACGGCGTGCCCCGAACAAGCCGTCAGCGTCTCGACCGACATTGAGATCGCCGCTTACACCCGCCAGCAGCTTGCACGAACCGCGTCCTTCACCATGGATCCGACGACGGGTCGCGGCACCTTCGACCAGGTGAACGTTGAAGCGGGGCTCAGCCTGTCGGAATCGGCGGCGCGCCTGCGCGAGCGGATTCGCGGCCGGCTCGGGCGCTCGCTCCACGTGCGCCAGGTGGACGCGGGGAGCTGCAACGGGTGCGAGCTGGAGATCGCCGCCACGACGAATCCGCTGTACGACCTGGAACGCTTCGGGATCCACCTGGTCGCGAGCCCGCGGCACGCCGACGTCCTGCTGGTCACCGGCCCCGTGACGCGCAATATGGAGATCGCGCTTCGGCGGACCTACGAAGCCGCGCCGGAGCCGCGCGTCGTGGTCGCCGTGGGTGCCTGCGGCTGCAGCGGCGGAATCTTCGGCGAGGGCACCTACGCCGCCGTCGGCGGCGTCGATTGCGTGTTGCCGGTGGACGTCTACATTCCCGGCTGTCCGCCGCGACCTCAGGCGATCCTCAACGGCCTGCTGGTCGCGATGGGCGTTCGTGAGGCGCGCGGGGGGCTATAATTTCACATCATTGTCCATCACCTTTTACGTCTGGAGCCCTGTCCATGAGGCAGCATCGTTTCCTCACGCTCGTCTTCGTCCTCGCGTCGGCCTTTGGGGCTCAGTCGATCGTCGGCCGCTCCGAGCAGGCTCCAGCGGGCGCGGCGTCGGCCGGCGGGCCGTTCGACGCGCTGCACTTCCGGGCGATCGGACCCGCGTCGATGTCGGGCCGCATTTCTGATCTGGCCGTCTACGAATCGAACCCGGCGATCTTCTACGTCGGCACCGCGCACGGCGGCGTGTGGAAAACGACGAACGCCGGCACGACGTTCGAGGCGCAGTTCCAGGATCAGGGGCTGATGTCGATCGGCGACGTCACCGTGTCGCAGAACAACCCCGACCTCGTGTGGGTCGGCACCGGCGAGTCGAACAACCGCCAGAGCACGAGCTGGGGCGACGGCGTCTACAAGTCGACCGACGGTGGGAAGACCTACACGAACGTGGGTCTCAAGACATCACGCTTCATCAACCGCATCGTCATCGACCCGCGCAACAACGACATCGTCCTGGTCGCGGCGACCGGCAGCCTGTTCGGACCCGGCGGCGAGCGCGGCGTCTACAAAACGGCCGACGGCGGCAAGACGTGGAAGCAGACGCTGAAGGTGGACGAGGACACGGGCGCGAACGATCTTGTGATGGACGCGACGAACAACAAGATTCTCTACGCGTCGATGTACCAGCGGCGCCGCACCGCGTGCTGCATGAACGGCGGCGGACCGGGCAGCGGCATCTGGAAGTCGACCGACGGCGGCGAGACCTGGACGAAGCTGACCAGCGGCCTGCCGAACGAACCCATGGGCCGCATCGGCCTCGACGTGAACCGTCGTCGCCCCAACGTCCTCTACGCGACGATTGAAGGTCAGGCGCCGCCGCCGGCGGCACGCGGGGCGGCACCGGCCGCCGACGCGCCGCCGTTCGGCGGACGCGGCGCGACCACCGCGGTCGGCGCGGACAACACCCCGTCGGGCCTCTATCGCTCCGACGATGCGGGCGCGACGTGGCGCAAGGTGAACAACGAGAACCCGCGTCCGATGTACTTCAGCCAGGTGCGCATCGATCCCAACGATCCGGAGACCGTGTTCTACGCGGGCGTCAAGTTCCACAAGACGGTGGACGGCGGGAAGACCGTCACCCTCAACGTGACGCAGACGATTCACGACGACGTGCACGCCATCTGGATCGATCCGGCGAACTCGAACCACCTGATCATCGGCAACGACGGCGGCGTGGCGGTGACGTGGGATGCGGCCAGGACCTGGAACTTCGTGCACAACGTGCCGGTCGGCCTCTTCTATCACGTGAGCTACGACATGGCGACGCCCTACAACATCTGCGGCGGCATGCAGGACAACTACAGCTGGTGCGGTCCGAGCGCGGTTCGCGGCACCGTCGGGATCGCCGGCTTCAACTGGGCGACCATGCAGGGCGGCGACGGCTTCGTCGCGCTCCAGGATCCCACCGACTATCGCATCGCGTACAGCGAATCGCAGGACGGCAACATGGTCAGGATCGATCGCGTCACCGGCGAGACGATCTCGATCCGTCCACAGCCGAACCCGGGCGAGCCGGCGCTGCGCTGGAACTGGGACACGCCGCTCGTGATGTCCCCGAGCGATCCGAAGATCATTTACGCGGCCGCCAACAAAGTGTACCGGTCGGCCAATCGCGGGTTGAACTGGGAGACGGCGGGCACCGACCTCACCACCAACGCGAACCGCGAAGACATCGTGACGATGGGCGTGAAGGGCAGCGATATCCGGATCGCGAAAGACGACGGCATCCAGGCGTGGCCGACGATTATTTCGTTCGCCGAATCGGCGAAGCGCGCCGGGGTGGCGTACGCGGGCACCGACGACGGCAACCTGCAGGTGTCGCGCGACGGCGGGCGCTCGTGGGCCAATGTCAGCGACAAGATCCCCGGTCTGCCGAAGGGTATCTGGGTCTCTGAAGTTGTGCCGTCGAGGTTCGACGAAGGGACGGCCTACGCGACATTCGACGGGCACCGCCAGAACGATTTCGAGACCTACATCTACGTGACGCACGACTTCGGGAACACATGGCAGTCCGTGTCGGCGAACCTGAAGGGCGAGGTTGTCAAGACGATGACCGAAGATCTGAAGAATCCGGACGTGCTGTACGTCGGCGCCGAGACGGGGCTGTTCGTGTCGATCGATCGAGCGAAGAGCTGGGTGCGCGTCAAGGCGAACCTCCCGACCGTGCGGATCGACGAAATCACGCTGCACCCCCGCGACAATGCGATGATCCTCGCGACGCACGGGCGCGCGATCTGGATTCTCGATCACCTCGAGCCGATCCAGGAGTACGCGGCCGCGCAGGCCGTGACGGCCGACGCCAAGCTCTTCACGCCGCCGCCGTTCGCGATGTTCCGTCGTCCGGCCCGCGATCGGAACTACGAGTTCTGGGGCGACCAGACGTTCTTCGGCGAGAACCCGCCGACGGCGGCCGTGATCTCGTGGTTCAACAAGAAGCCGGCCGGAGACGTGAAGCTGAAGATCAGCGATGCGGCAGGGCGTGAGGTGCGCGAGATCTCCGGCACGGTGTTGGAGAACAGCAAGAAGGCGGGGATTCAATCGGCGTGCTGGGATCTGCGCGTGCAGCCCAATCCGGCTCCGCCTCCGGCGGCTGGCAGGGCAGGAGGGGCTGGAGGGGCAGGACAGGCGGGACGGGCGGGAGCGGCAGGTGAGCCAAGTGGGTCGGGTGAGTCAGGTAGGTCAGGTGAGTCAGGTAGGTCAGGTGGGGCGGGGGCCCCCGAGGCGCCCGCGGTCAGCCCGTTCGGCGCCGGGTGTCCGGTGGTCGGCGGTCAGGGTGGCGGGGGCGGATTCGGCGGCGGCCCGAACGTCAACGGACCGTTCGTCATCGGCGGCGTCTACACCGTGGCGCTCGTCGTCGATGGCAAAACCGTGGAGAGCAAGCCGCTGCGCGTCAACGACGATCCGGAAGTCGCCCTGACGACGGTCGAGCGGAAGCGGATGTTCGATCAGGCGATGGAGATCCACCTGCTGCAGCCGCGGATCACGGAAGCGGGGACCGCGTTTACGTCGCTCACGCGGCAGATGACCGAGTTGGCCACGACCATCGGCGGGCGCACCGACGTGCCGGCCGACGTCAAGGCGTCGTTCGACGCGTTCAATAAGGAACTCGCCGTGCTCGCACCGAAGCTGGCGACGCCGCAGGGCGGGCGTGGCGGCGGGGGGGGCGGGGGCGGACGCGGCGCGAACGAGAGTCTCGCCGCGAAGCTTGGTCAGGCGAAGAATGGCTTGACCGCTGGCATGTCGCCCGCCGATCCGACCGTGCGCGCCTACACCGAGGTGAAGGCGCAGACGCCGAAAGCCATCATCGATCTCAATGCCGCGATCGCAAGGGCGGGGACGCTGAGCACGACGCTGCAGAAGTACAACCTGACGCTGACGGTCCCGTCGCCGGTCGCAGTGCCCGAGGTTGCGCCAGCGAAGCGCGCCGCGCGGTAGATGCTCCGGTAGTAGATGCTCCGGTAGTGTCCGGCTTCAGCCGGACTTGCGCGCTGCTCCGGTAGTGTCCGGCTTCAGCCGGACTCGCGCGCGACACTGGCCACAAGGTCCGCCAATGGGTATACCAGCGAACCGACGAACGGGTAGTCCTCGACTCGCTCGACCATTCGTGCGCGAATTGGGTTCTCCAGAATGTATCTCGCCACGACCACGGTGAGTTCCTCGTCGCGCAGCACATGCTCGAATCCGTATCGCTGCCAGAGCGCGGACGGAAAGGCCTTGGAATAGTAGAAGCCTGAGTACTGTTTTGCTCGCGCGATGAATCGTTGGCAGTCAGAACCGTCTGACTGGCCCTCGACCAACAGGTGCAGATGGTCCGGCATGAAGCAGTACGCAACAACGGCAAAGCCGTTTTCCGTGGCGGCGCGCGAAATTTGCGACAACACCAGATCGACCGCGGCCGGGTTGGTAAACAGGGGGCGGCGACGGTTTGTGCAGAATGTCAGGGAGTATCGATGGAGTCCGAGATAATTGAAGGTCTTCAGGTGGCCAGGCGTTCCGGTTCGCATGAGCGCGGACGTGCAAGCTGCGATCCTCGGTCCGGCTGAAGCCGGACACTACCGGGCTCTCGGGTCCGCCTGAAGCCGGACACTACCGGGCTCTCGGTCCGGCTGAAGCCGGACACCACCAAGTCCGTGCGATAATGAGTGACGCACGCGATTTGCACTAATATGTCGCTTAGAGTCTGCTATAGTCTCTTAAAAGAGAGGCCACATGGCTACCTGCTCTCGATGCGGCGGTGACTCGTTCGCGCCAGGCGCGATGATTTCGGCGGTGCGTACGTCGTTTCGTCCACAGGACACAAAGTTCATGACGCTCGAAACGGGAGACGTCATGACGAAGGCCATGATGTGCCGCACGTGCGGCGTGATCGAAATCGTCGGGGACGTGAACAAACTGCGCCGGCTCACAAGCGAGCCAGACGCCAAGACCGAAAAGTTTGTCGCCAAGGCCGCCGATCCCGAGCCCCTCCCCAAAGCTGTCAACGAGTAGACCGGCGGGGTCCGGTGATGCGGGTACGCGCGGCTGAAGCCTCACGCTACACTCAGCCGACACCATGCACACCCTGCTGATCCTGTCGCGCCGCGCGAGCGACTATCACGCCCTCATCGAATCGGCGCATCTTCCCGACGTCGCGATCACGTCCACAACCGACCCAGCGGAGGCTGCGGCGCGCGCGGCCTCGTTCGATCTCGCATTCGGCGAGCCCGCACTTCTGCGCCAGGTGATGCCGGCGCTGACCGCGGTGCGGTGGGTGCAGTCCACCTGGGCCGGCGTCGAACCGTTGCTCGACCCGGCGCTGCGTCGCGACTACATCCTCACCAACGCGCGCGGCGTGTTCGGCGCGCAGATGTCCGAGTACGTGTTCGCGTACCTCCTCGCCCGCGAACGCAAGATCTTCGAGAAACAGGCGTCGCAGGCCGCCGGCCGCTGGGATCCGTCGCCGGCGACCCGGCCGTGCGGCAAACAGCTGGGGCTGCTCGGCGTCGGGACGATCGGCGCCGCGCTCGCGCGCACCGCGAAGCACTTCGGCATGCGCGTGAAGGGCTACACGCGCGCGAGCGAAGACAGCGCTGACGTGGACGAATACTTCCACGGTCCGCTCGCGGATGTCGGCGCCGCGTTCGCGTCCGAGCTCGACTATCTCGTCTGCGTGATGCCGGACACGGCGGCGACCCACCATCTGGTCAACGAAGCGCTGCTGCGCGCGTTGCCGCCGCGCGCGGTGTTCATCAACCCTGGACGCGGCGGCGTGGTGGACGAATCGGCGCTGGCGACCGCGCTGCAGGACGGGCGGATCGCGGGCGCCGTCCTCGACGTCTTCGAGACCGAGCCGCTCCCCTCCGATCACGTCTTCTGGCGCATGCCGAACGTCGTCATCACGTCCCACACGGCGGCGTTGAGCGTGCCGTCCGACATCGCGCCACTCTTCATCGACAATTATCGGCGCCTGCGTCGCGGCGAGCCGCTGCAGTACCGCGTCGACTTCGAGCGCGGGTACTAGGGCGGGAGATGACGGAGGGAACGGGAACACACCGAGCAACAGAGCAACCGAGAAGAACAACGGAGAAGAAACATCTTGTTCTCCGTTTGTTTCCCCCGTGGCCTCCGTTCACAACACCCTCGTGAAATGTGCGGTCGCGGCGTGTCATAGATCAATCCCGGGGGCTCACCATGCCGTACGTGACGAATGCCGTGGCGACGATCTACTGGGAAGAACACGGCAAGGGCGATCCCCTGCATACTGCGGGCCTCGACCGACGCGATCCTCACGTTTCTCGCAACGCCCGCACCCGCTTGATGTAAGGTTGCACATCCACTACAGGAGGACCGAATGCTGAAGAACACATGGATCGTGCTCGCCGGGTCGACGGCTATCTTCGTCGCCGGCATGTCGGCTGGCAGCATGCTGCAGTCAGGCATCGCGCATGCGCAGGCCGCCAAACA
>Ga0315281_10008086_pt1 | contig 14713 bp, 8 predicted proteins | sample YL17G07_0_MG_FD_204540 | JGI IMG/M metagenome (GOLD analysis project Ga0315281, IMG submission 204540) | Sediment microbial communities from Yellowstone Lake, YNP, Wyoming, USA - YL17G07_0 | ecosystem: Environmental > Aquatic > Freshwater > Lake > Sediment | place: USA: Wyoming | collected...
CCCAAAGATACCAGAAAGAAGATCCAAGTTCTGGTTTAGTTTCCTCTGTTACAAAATAAATTTTACTTCCATCGTGAGAAAATTGAGCTTCATACACTTCTATATTTGTATCTCCAGCGACTTTTATTTTGCCGTTTCCATCTGAGTCCATTATCCAAAGAGATCTACCTTCTGAAGTTAAAGCAATGAACAGAATTTCCCTTCCATCTGGAGAAAAAGAGGTATCCGGTTCAAGCCACCCCTTTACTCTCACTCCTAAGCTTTTCTTATTGTTTCCTTCGGCATCCATTGTCCAGAAGGAATGGTAATCTAAGGATTCAATTTTTTGAAGAGTCTTGGTTGGTGCAGTTTCATTGATTAAGAGTAGAATTTTACTTCCATCTGGAGAAAAAGAAACGCCTCCAACGCTTCCTTTTGTTCCATCAACAAGTTTTTTTCTATTGCTCCCACCTGAGTTAATCATCCAGAGAGAATAAATAGTTAAAGAACTCTCAGAATGGTTGACAGGTTTATCAATAGAAGTTCTAAATAAAATCTCCTTTCCATCCGGAGAGAGCAAAGCATCTTCAAATCTCTCCTCTACTACTTCAATAAGCTTCTTTCTATTGCTTCCATCCGAGTTCATTATCCAGAGAGAAGTCGGCTCTGGATTACCAAAAAGGTGAATACCAAATAGAATTTTCTTTCCGTCTGGAGAAAAAGAATAAACATGAACTTCACCATCCATACTTTCTCCCAACTCTTTTATTTCTCTTCCATCAGAACTAATCCTATAAAATGTACCTTTAGATACAGCAAGGAGATATTCTTTTGACTGGGACCCTCTTGATAAAAAATGAAGCAATCCAATTGTAGAAAGAATTATCCCTGCAACTACCACCAAAATGCCGATTAAAATCTTTTTATTCATAGCTCCTCCTTACGGTATCGTATCGCAAGTCTCGTAAAATTCTATTGCTTTATCCGTAACAATACCACGAATCCAATAAGAGTTAATCGTGTTTACTACGATATAAAACTTCCCATCTATAATTTTCCATTTCGGCCCGTTTTTAAAGAATGTATTACTGCCCAAAGGTGCAAAATTTCCATTCTTATCCAACTTGAAAGGAATACCGCCAGCATTAACAAGCAGCTTCCCGGCACTATCCACGGTGATACCGGCATCCTTGAGGTTAAAAGGAAAATTAATTTTTGTGAAATGCTTACCGTAATCTTGAGATTTATAAATACCTTTACCATAAGAATAAATGTATATCTTATTGGGGTTTGTAGGATCTACGGCGATTGATTCATCCCCACAAATCGAAAATGCTCCAAGTTTTTCCCAGTTTTCACCGGCATCTTTAGAAACAAAGAGTGCCTTTTCGGTTCCTGCATAGATCGTATTAGTACTTACCGGATCAAACACAATACAATTGACGGTGCCTTCTTGAGAGTCACTTTTAACAAGGCTTATTTTCTTCCATGTTTTGCAGCGGTCTTCCGACTTAAAGAAACCGCCTCCCGTAGATAAAAAAACTATATTGGAATTCTCTGGACTTACTGCAACAAATTCTACATCCCCCCTGCGAGGGTCACAGGAATGATCCCAGGTTTTACCGCCATCATCAGATCTAAACAAACCCTTATACGTTGCTAAATATATTATGTTTGAATCCCTTGGGTCTACAACAATTTGTTTAACAAACTCAATATCTTCAATTTTTGCGAAATGTGTGCCAAAATCTTCTGATTTAAATAGTGCTGCAATGCCATAAGGGTTAAGACAGGAGTATCCGTATACGACGTTGGGCTTGTCAGGGTCAACTGCAATTGCATCAAACACAAAACCAGGTGTGTCCCAATGCAAACCGGAATCTTTTGAAATAAAAGTATTTGTGTAAATAAGAGAGGGGTCTTTCGGAAGGTTAATAATTTCTTTATTTTTGCCTGAATAATCCAATTGATACCATGTTTGAATGTCAAATTCAAACGAATCACAGGATATATCCACATCATTATTCTGCAATATAACTTTTATATCTTCTTTAATTTCAGGGATAGAGGACTCGATAAGGTGACCGTCTTTTGTAAACTTTGCAGATTGGTATGCCCACACTAAAACATCCGAATAAATCCTCACATCTGCAGGCTTATCATTTACAAAAATCTTGAAGCGATAGTCAACTTTTGCTTTGAATGTTACTATTCCATCCTTATCCGTTTTCAAATTATATACTCCCAAAGATGTGTTTCTTATGGGATTTCCCTTTGCGTCCGTTATAAGAAGCCTTGCCTCAACTTCTTTTTCCAGAGGTACCGCAATTGCATTCTTATAGTCAGAATTCGGAAGCAGATCTTTCAGTTTTGGAGTAGGAGGAAGAATTTTTGCTTTATAGTCCACGCCAAATGAATATTCATGCTCTCCATTTGAGATAATTTCGTAACCACCTATTTCATCAAATGTAACAACTTTTGAAAATTTCCTTATCCTTACATAGTTTAGAACTTTTTCTGTGCCAAAGTGCACGGTTTTGCCACCCGGAAAGATAATATCAAAAGAAGCGAGGGTAGTTGCGCCACTTACTGTGTAAGTTCCACCGTAAAAAATGTTTGAGTAAGCAATTGCAGCAGCAGAGCAACAGGTAAGATAAGGAACAGTGCTAAAGACAATGGGGCCTAGTACGTTAAAGCCAATTGCATTCATTTCTTCAATCTCTTCCGCAGTTGGCATAGGCTCAAGGGTTGCACTAATTGAAAGAGTTGCACTAATTAAAGTTGTATCCTTATTTACCTCTACATCTTTTTTAACGACATCGTAATAACCTGCTTTTCTGAAAGTCATATAGTGAGACCCAAAGGTAAGTTTGTACTCAACAGGTGTTTCTACAGGATCATCGTTATCAATAAATACTATTGCACCCTGAGGGTCAGAGTCAATCTTAACAACTTTTGCCTGTTCCTTCTTGCAGCCAGAGAAACTCATCAAAAGTGTAATTAAAATTAATACTACCAAGAAAACTTTCTTCGTAAAATCATCTCCCTTTGTCTATATTGTTCCTTAAATAAAATATAGTCAATATCAGGCATCTACTCTCCGCTACAGATAGTTGAAACCTCGGGCAAATCCAATGCGTTAACCTCTAATTCTACAGAGCTTACAGTGAAAGCCGCTGATGGGGAAATTGTTTTTTCATAAGGTTTTGCTACCGTATCGAGCTCTTTGTTGCCAATATCAAACTTAAAAAGGTAGTTGCAATTGTTACCTATATTGCCGTCTCTACCGAATGTAAAAAGGGAGTATGTTCCTGAAGCAATAAATCCATTAGTTGTGGAGGCAAGTGAAGCATAAAGGTCGCCAGCCTCAAAATTTTCTAACCATTCCGTATTTCCGTTTTTATCAAACCTTAAAAGAAGTGCCATACGAGATGAAGGGCCTCCAGCCATACTTATCAGTGAATAAATAGCAAAAGATACAACGCATCCGCCATCGTCCAAGGATAGAATAGGATTAAAGTAATTCAAATAAGAGGGGGTGATGAAGTGTTCCCCAAATATTTTTGTCCATTCATTATTTCCATCTTTATCAAGCTTCACAACGAAAATTCCATATACAGGAAACTTATCACGATGAAGTTGTAATAGAGACTCTATTGGGTCTATTGCCATATGTTCAGCAGTTATTACATATAGTCCGTTATTGAAGTATGTTATTCTGTATAATCCCGAGGCATCAGGAAATTTAAACATCTCTTTGCCGTTGACTATTACAATCCCCGAACCATCCTTTGAAGGTTCGTAAGTTCCAAATCCTAAAACAAAATAACCACCATCGCTTGATTTTTTAATTGCAATCGCCTTATTATAGTCTTTGAGTGCATATGATTTTGCCCAGAGCTCATTGCCTTTATCGTCAAGCCTCAAAACACTGAATGATAAGTTTGTAAGATTTGTTTCAGTTAAAAGTACAATATTGCCTTCGTCACTGTCCATTGAAGCAACATGCTCCTTAAACTCTTTCTCCCACTCTATACCGCCAGTTTTGTTAATTTTAACGAGAACAGCGAAAGGATAGCTGTCGCTTCCATTATCCAACAACAAGGCGTATCCTTCATCGTCTGTCTGAATGATATTGAAGTTGAAAACTCCAAAGTTTATATTTTTGTAAGCTTTAATGAGCCTCTCCCAGACCACATTAAAATCTTTATCGAATTTAATTGCGATGTATTTCTCATTGCCCTGCGGAAAATCAGAAGTCTCAAAAATGAGAATGTAACCACCTTTTACGTTTTTAATGACAGGAGAGCTATCATAGGAATTATCACTGAATGTTTTTGCCCAGACCCCGTTTCCATTTGAATCAACTTTTAGAAGGAAAATGTGTGCATTGTTGTTACCTTCAACTTTACTAACATTTCCTGTTACCACATAGCCTCCATCGTCTGTTTCAACAACAGAAGTTTTATCAAACGAAAACTTTAGCTCATTTGTGTCATTCTTGAACTGCACAAAATTATATGACTTTGCCCATCCTGAACTTTCCTTTTGAGTCCCGGGGACAGATGGCGTTTGGTTACTGCTCTTCCAAAAATTACACCCTGAAAAGGTTAGCAGAATTAAGACGAAGACCGAAATAAAGTTTAAATATTTTTTCAAACTGTCCTCCTTTATTTAAAGTGAAGTTACTTTCCGATAAATTCCTCCAAATCAATTATAGTAAGTACTCCTTTATCGGGCAAGTTTTGTGAAGGGTCGCCTTTAACTACCACATTAAATAAAAGCAAGTTGTTTCCAATAATAAGACTTGCAGACGAAGTAGCAAAAATTGGCTCAAATGTTTTGCTATTAAAAACGAAAACTCTTTCTTGATCTTCGCCTCTCCTTAAAATAGTTACATTACTGTGTGGATCGATGTAAATATATGGTCTATCTGTAGGGGAAAGGCTTAATAAGTATCTATAACTATTTTTAAAAATCTCTGGAATGGGCAACTCTTTGCCCTTTTCGTTAAAACAAAACATTTTATTATTGATAAAGGTAAAAATCCTTCGATTTTGACTGTCATATACAGGGAATGTTACTAAAAGAGGATACATTTCTTTATTCTCTTTTGTAAGGTCATAGGTAATGAGGCTTCTCCTCACCATAGAGAGTAAATCGATAACTTCAATTGAAACAATGTTCTCAGAGTTGTATTCATCAAAGGTTATCAGATATTGTTCATCCTGAACATTAAAGTTTCCCTTCGATTTGAAAAGTATTTTTTGTCTCTCAAGGTCAATAACGTAAGTAAAAGGCCCGGGATTTGATGCATCAAGCACAATTTTCTCTCCGGGTACATTCAACTTTTCTGGAATGATATTAAGCATACAACAAGGAATCTCTGTAAAGTTCATTTGAGAAATTACGTCGCCTGTAAATTTATTCACTTTATAGATTATTAAGTGCTCATCTGAGTTTCCAAACAAATAGAGATGATCCTCAAAAATTGGAGTGTCAACTGGATATGAATTGAATTTCTTGTCATAGAGTAATTTGTGGTCTTTTAAAGAATACGCTTTAAGATGTATCTGATTTGGAATACCACCGATCATAAAGAGAGACTCTTTAAAAAATACAATACCTTCATTTACACCATCAAACTGTATTATTGTATTTTTCTCGTCAGGGATGATTTCAATATTTTCCTTCATAATAATCTCTCCATTATAAGGATTAACAGCAAATATTTCCTCAATTACCTTCCTTGGCGAGGTTTCTGTAGCCTGTTCTCTTTTTTGATTTTCTAAATACAAAGTACCGTTAACTAACATAAAATCAGTTGAACTGTCAAAATTTTTCCTCCAGAGTTCTTTTCCTGTTACAAGCGAAATGCATACAATTTCATTCTCCTGACGAGAGATAAAAAGTTCATTAAAAACTATGCCACCCTTGAGCTCTTCAAAAGAAATTGAATTTAGAGTTCCTTTTATCTTAGGTTTTTTAAGCTCAAAATTAAGGTTGGTGTTTTCCGTTATTTCTATATCTTTTCTTTGTGAAATATAGTCATCCTTAATCACAATAAACCTGTAAGTGCCTTTTTTGAGAGAAACCTCGCGCGGAGTAATTCCTTTATATTCATTATTTACAAATACAGAGGCACCAGTAGGCTTTGAGGTAATCGAAACAGTAAAGCCAACTGGAGAAATATTAATTGGATTAGCATACTCACTTCTTGTATTACAGCCTGCAAGGAGCATAGAAATAAACAAAACCGTCAGAAAAATTGTAAAGATTTTTTTCATGGCATCATACCCTTCAACTTATAAAATTCAATGGTTTCATCTGTTATTATAATCGCAGTGTCAGAAGTAGGCACGATTGTGTTTACTGCTACATAGACCTGGTTATCAAAAACTTTCGTTTCACCACCTTTTAAATTGAAACCACTAACCACTTCATAAGGCATGTAGATATCGTCGCCCTCGTATCTTATATCAAACTTTACATCTGCTTTAAACTTCAGGAATTGCAACGAAGTAGAAATAATATGACCGTCTCTGCTAAAAGTTGCGTAATCATAAACCCCTGCAAGCAAATCCCCATAAAATATTGCGCTACCTTGCTTTCCGTTAACAATAAAACTTCCTATAGGGTTGGCATCTTCGATGCCGTTAACCTTAAAAACAACAATACCCCTACCATCTGTCATTGCGTTATATTTTCCAATAGGTTTGTTCATGATAGGATTCCCATCTGCGTCTACTATCAAAAGTTTTACAATGTTTTCTTTGCCTGCCTTAATTGCAACAGCATCGCTTATTCTTACATCACTTTGTTGCACTCCAAAAAAGCCTGATTTCACTCCAAAGATTTCTGAAACAGTTTTTGTAGGGGGAAGTGGTACCGCCTTGTAGAGCACTTCAAATTGGTCAAGTTGCTTCTTGCCTTCGTCAAGCATTTTGTAAACTCCTGCCTCATCAAACAAAACCTCCTTAGAGAATTCTCTCCATTCTTTTTTGAATGGTTTTGTTTCGAAGAGCACTAACTTGCCAGAGGAATATTGGAAGTAAAATTCTTTGAGTATAGTTTTTCCTGTGACAATGATTTTGTCCCCAACAAAAACGCCAGAATAGGCAATTGCAGCAGGAGAACAGCATATATCGATAGTAGGTAATTTATCAAAAACAACCTTGTATACGCCGAATGATTCGTCGTGGCGATAGTTTCTTATTGCGACAGGATGGTCTTCAGAATTGGTTAGATTGAATCCCCTCAAATTCAAGAACGTATCACCTTTTACATCCAGAGAAACTTGAGGAATGTCGCCAAGACCAACAATTTTAATTTTATGGGTCCCCTTATTTACACCAGTGAGTATGCAAGGTAAAGTTTTCCCGGTAAAACTATCGTCAAGGTAAACCGTGTATCCAATACCGTAATATGGATCGTTCCCTTCGATATTTATACTGAAAGGTCCATTGCTTTTAGACACGACGGAAATAGTAGTGGTATACGTATTGTATGCAATTGATTCCGTGTACCTGTCAATATTTATTTCCTTTCCATTAGATTCAAATTGACTTTTGAAAGCAAACTTGTGTTTTCCATAAGATATGCGATAGGTTAAAGGAACAGTGCCTATTTCAACACCATCCAGGAAGACTTCTACAGTTTCGTCTGGGTCGTGGGAAATTTTATCGATTTTCATTGCTCTGCTATTTAGAAAGCACCCTGTGAGAAGAATAAGCAACAAAATTGAAAGAATAATGATAATCTTTTTCATCGCCTCTACCTCACACTTGAAAGCACAACATACAGAATTGTTTTATCATTGTAGTATTCAATTGCTGTTCCCAGAATGCCCAGAGAACGCATATCAAAAGATGCTAACACCGACTCTGCATTCACATACTTTATGTTATCTTTGCTTTTTACGATTGCAGGATATGCAACGCCGTTTTTGAACATTATGAAATTATCAGCCACTGTAACATCGTTTGCATAGTTGTCCGATAAGGTATTACTAATAAAATTTTTTGCATCAACAAAAAGCCTTCCATTGTCCAAAAACCCGTCGTTTAATTTTTGTCCGCTTGAGCCATAAATAAAACGTCCTTCTTTATCAAAAATAAACTTTTTATATCTCACAACTCTTATGTCCCCGTAGATTACCGAATTATTCAGGTTTCCGGGAATCGCTGCAATGCCAGATTCGTTTGTTGTGAATTTTTTTGCTTTGAGGTTGGGAATAGGGTTGCCTTTACTATCAATAATAAGCAGTGAAAAGATAGGCAGCATCGCTCTAACTGATCCATATTCTGATAAAGCGATTGCATTGTTCCAATTTACAAAGTTTTTATCGAAGTCATCATTTGTAACTCTCTCACCCACAATGTCTTTAAGAAAAGACACGTTAAGTGGAACCGCCCTATAACAAACTTCGAAGGATTTATTTAGGGGCTCAATTTTATAAGTGCCTTCTTCGTTAAAGGTGATTATCTTTTCAAAGTAGTTTTTTGTTGTGTCCACAATTGGCAGAGTGATTGTTTTTCCAGAGGGGAAAACTATATCGACTTGCTTCCCATTATTGCTTGTTCCTGAAATCTTTACGCTATCTCCTACGTATATTCCAGAATATGCACCATCCTTAAGATGTGGCAGATTGTCAAACGAGATTTCTGCCCCCTCTTTAGGAGTCTTATCTGTGCGGAAGTCGAACATTCTTGCATTGGCAACTGCAAAGCTTACAAAAACAAAAATCACTGCGAGAAAACTTGTTACAATTTTTCTATTCATAATGCCCCCCTATTTCTCTTTAAAACAATAGATATATCCGTCCTCTGCAATAACATAAATTCTTCCTTCATAAACCAGAGGCCTTGTCGTAATAACTTCTCCTGTTCCATAGATTGCAATTATATCACCAGAATATTCCTGAATGCAGTAAACTTTCTTTTCGGCTGTCCCTACATATATCGCTACATAAACCCTTCCATTAAAGATAAACGGTGGTGCAATAGAGAGCCCAATTGTTCGTTTCCACTTAGTCTGCCTATTAGCTACATCTATGCAAAAAAGCTGCTTGTCACCTGTTACAAAGAGTAAATTCCCATCAAGGGCCTGATAGCCTCTTTCTACTTCCTTATTTTCCCATATGAGAAAACCCTCTTCTGCATCAAGGCAGTACCTTCCATCAAGATAGACTTTTCCATCATAAACAATAGGAATTGAACCTATATGTTCCTCTTCCTTGAAAGTCCATAAAATATTTCCAGTTACTGAATCAATGCAGGATAAAGTTGCTCCATCTAAAATATAAATTTTGCCTTTGTCTGCTACGATTAGACTTGCATATTTCTTTACAAGTTTTCCTGTTAAGGCATCGATTATGTAAGTTGAACCATCAAGTGCACGTGCACCTATTTCTCCGTTATCTAAAGAGAGCGAAGACACATCAGCATCTGTATCGTATTTCCATACAAGACTTCCGTCTTTTGCATTAAGTGAGAAGACATGCCCCCTACTTTCAATAAGATTTGTTCCTGTTGAACCAAAATAAACGTTTCCTTTGTAAAAAATAGGGGTAGAGTAAATGCCTGGAATTAGCCCAGCATCAGTCACTTCGTACTTCCAAATTTCATCTCCTGTATCTTTATCAAGACAGAAAAAGTATTGATTCTTTCCTCCAACATAGATTTTCCCATCATATATAACAGGTGCTGAGCCAGCAAACTGTGAGGAATACCAACTTTTGCCGAGTTTCTTTTTAAAAACAGTAGTTGTGATTGAGGCAGGCTCTTGAGATGGCGTAACTGTTATTTCTGATGGAGGCGCTTCCTTTACCTCAATACCAAATGTAACTTGATTATTGGCTTTATTTTTTTCTCGAACCTTAACCTTACAATCTACAACCAAATCTACAGTCTGGTGACCGATAGTGGAAAATTTGTAATTAAAAGATATATCAGCTGATTTTTCTTTATCAAGTCCGTCAATTACTTTTGAATCAACGAGCTTTCCATTATTAAAAAGGCACATGTCAAAACTTACTGCATTAGCTTTTCCAACGTTTTCAACCTTAGCCCCCAATGTTACTGTATCCACATTCACAATTGGATTCTGTGGAGTAAAAGAAGCATCATCTAACACAAGGTCTGGCACAAAATAATAGAACTTCAAGTATGCAATAAGCGCTGTCAATACAACAAGAATTACCAAAACACCAATCCAAAACTTATTTTTCATTTTCGTCCTCCCTTCTTGCTATGTCTTTCTACTAAAGTTAAAACTATAGCGACGATAACTAATATTAATGTAATAGGCAGAACGATAAGGACTAAGAAAAAGCCAAAAGATTCTCCAAAGAGAAAAGGAAAGGCTCTATATATGAAAATATCGAATTTTGATAGCCTTTTTTCCATATAAGAGAAAGAGAGATTTTTAAAATCATTATTCAACACAATTGTTAGAATATTCTTATCACCCACTTCCGAAATAGTTCCTTCAAAATTTGATTTTAGAGGATAAGTCTTTGGATAGGCAATCTCTATTTTTACATCGTCAAAACTTTTATAAAAATCTCTTACATTAAGAATATAATAATAGTGGTAAATATCTTTCTGATATCTTCTTGAATCGAATCCAGGATAACCCTTAAAACTCACATTTACCTCTGTTACAACATTTTTCTTGAGGAAGATATTAAAAACAAAAAATCGTTTTTCTTTATCTGCATATATAGCATATTCAGGCATGTATTCCTGACCTGTCAAAGGGTCAAGGAAAATCTCGTCTTTAAAACTCGTTAATTTTTCAATGTTTTCTGAATCGCCTTTTAATAAGCTTGAAAGTTCTTCTGGTGTTTTTACTTCATAGTCAATTTCCTTTTGAGAAACTTTTACCTTAAAGTTATACTTAATGCCCGTTAAAGATGTATTTAATACAGGAAATATAAAGGTAAATGTTCCGTCTTTTCCTGAATTAACAATCTTGTATGTGACATTTGCTTCTATAATGCGGTCTCGTACCTCAAATCTGATGCTTTCCTCTTTTACTTTAAGGACATTTTTAGGATCTACAATGAGGTTTGCATTTGAACTGCCGAATCCAAAAGGCGCAGCCATATTAGCAGAAACACTGCTTAAGGGTAACAGTATCAAAATAATAATAAGCAAAATCTTTTTCATATATACTTCCTCCTATTTCCGATTATAGTGCAAGTCCTCAATCTTCCCCTTCGGGATCCCTTAGGTAAAACACGTATAACACCTTATAAGAGTGACCGTCCAATTCCATAGGTTGTTCCTCCCAGACGCCCCAAAATATTATTTCATGTCCTATCAGGTTGTTAAGTTTATCCTCGGTAGATAAGCCAGGAGGAATAGACAAAATAACTTCTTTGCCATCAATTTCTTTAAATTTTGGATTATTAAGATTATCATCCCGCTTTAACTTCACGATACCCTTAAAGAGGTTTTCTCCTACTTTCCCTTTAACTTCAATATAATCAGTAAATTCCCAACTACTTCCTTTATTCTCCGGAAGTTTAATTGCATAGAGATTAAATTTATCTGAGATTGCAAAAAGTGTATGAGATACCTCATCTACAATTAAATCTAAAATAATTTCATCGAAGTTATCCAGAGAATATCTTAATTGAGGCGTTTTGTCTTTTGGAAGGTTCAAGCCCAAAATGACATTTCCTCTTGCAAGTATAGAATTGGCATTATAATTACAAAAAGTATAAACTAACTCATCACACCATATTTTTCCATTCAGCCTATAAAGTTCATACTCTCTTATAACATTGCCCGTATTCTCATCAATACTTACAAGATTTGTGGCAAAACCACCAAAAAGGTTTATGCCAAGTGGTGCCTCACTGCCTGTAAATCTATCATTTTTCCACAAAATCTTTTGAGTTTTTAAATCAAAACACACGGCACCAATGTCTGTTAAAAGGAAAGCTTTTGAAGCTGAGATTTCATAAACAATTGGACGTGAAATAGCAGAACAGCCAAAATCATAGAAATTCTTTTTCATTTTAAGGTTACCGTTTTCTTTATCAATTGAGTAAAGATACGGATATCCAGAAGAATGTGAAGAGAAATATATGTTTTTATTGTCAAGCCACAAAGTAAGAAGAGAAATTCTATCTTCAGGGTTAAAACTCCAGATAAGGTTCCCCTTTTCATCTAACTTATAAACTATGTGTCCTGGAGTATCAACATACGAGCGTTCTGCAGTGACATATAAGTATGAATCATCTTGTTGAATTCTTAAGGGTTTATCCTTGAGATGGATCTTGAACAAAAGATTCTTCTTTCTAATATCTAATCCCAAAAGACTCCCACTTTCCGAGCCGAAGTAGGCAATGTTAGTGTTAGGGACAAATAAAACATTGGTTGATATGTTAGAATTGTAGGCATACTCTGATAAGTTAATCTCATTCAAAATTTTGCCGCTTTTCTTATCTATTTTAAGAAGTAAATTTCCAAGATGAATACAAATTCCATTTGAGGAAGCAGTGACATTTGAATCGCCAAGAATTTCAATAATTCCTCCGTAAGATGTACCTACAGGAAGCTTTGCCTTATATTCTAAAAGCAAATTCCTCTCCAGCACATTAAATGATTGGGTGTATTTGTTATTTGTTAAGTCTGGGTCAATAAAATCCAATGGTCTAACCTCAATCTCTAAAAGATGAAAACCTTTTGTTGCAACCCAATAACATAAGTGTGAATAAAAATTAACTGTATTATCCTTTAATGGTTGCAGAAATTCACAAAGGACATTTTTATCTATACTAATTTTGACTGAGCAATTTAAATCATTCATCAAAGAGTGAGTTTCGGTTTGATTAAGAGACAAGTTGAAATCTACTTTCTCCCCCTCGACAGGTTCAGAAGGAGATATTTCAACCCCAAAAATCTTCAAATCAAATTTAGGGGTACCTTCATTCTTATTTTCTCTCAAAGGAAGTTTGTTAAGGTTACATCCAGATAAAATAAGAAAAGAAAACAAAGCTAAAACTATGACTTTCCTCAACTTCACAACCTGACCTCCTCTAAAATCCGCTTTCTTTCAAATCAAGGTAGATAATGGAATCTGGAGTGTTATCCTGTCGATGGTTTATAAAGCAAAGCTTACTTCCATCAAGAGACGCTTCTGAAACAAAAGTATCTTTGATAGTTTTTGTTTCGCCTGTATTTGTATTATATATTGAAATCAGGCTGGGAACAAGAGTATAAACATTTCCATTTTTGGAAGGAACTTCAGAAATGTTTTTCTCATCTTCATTTATAGATATGACATATTCGGAAGAAGCAACAACGTTTAAGAAGTATGGGTCAATAACTGCGGATGTAGAAAAGTAATCGATGTGTTTATTATTGTTAATCGAATCATAAATTGGTGTTCTTGCAATCCTGCCGTTGTTTTCAAAAATAATGTATCCATCCGGGGTACAGATGAAGTTATTACCGATGATATCGTTAGGAGCATCACCAACTATTTGGCCACCAGGATTTACTTCAATCCATGACAATCCTTTTGAAATGCTAATTCCAATCGGCGGTTTTTTATTAGGATTTGGAACTGTAGTAACAACCACATATCTACCTGCTTTTTTAAAGTTTGTAATTAAATAGTAGCCATCTTTTGTTTCATCAAATCTTGTCTCTGCAGAACCATTGGGTAAATAAACTTCAACAATCTTCATTCCCTCAGGAGCACCTGACCTAAATGCTTCTTCAGGGGTCCCGTTCTTTTCGAATACATCCATACTAACAAAAGCAGAGTCCCCAGCAAGCGCTATATCATCTACAACAACATAATTCCCTTCAAACTCGGTTGGGACAACAGTTTCAATTTTGTTAGTTTTTCTATTGATAGCAAAACACTCAACAGGTGCCCCAACACCGTTTTCAATAACCCTGAACAGAATCCAGTTGTCGTTCATCTTGATTGTGTCGATGTTAGCCCAACTTTTATTGATGCTTGTAGAGTATACAATCTTATTCTTTTTTATGTCGTAAACTTCAATATGGTTTATTGTGCCTGAGGCGGCATTAATATGATTTTTGTCTTTTCCGCAGGAAAATGCAATCTCATTACCATATATTGCAATAGTGCCAATTGCAGGAAAGCCAGTTTTTATCTCTTTAAATTTTAGTGATGAGAGGCTTACTGTTTCAGGTGCAAATTTTTCTTCTAATTCTTTTGCAAACCGCTCGGAAAGAGTTTTGCTATATTCAAACATATTTGTTTCGTTGTTCCACAGATACGCTCCTACCTCAATGTTTGTAACTTTTCCTGAATCGTCTTTATCAACTACAGATTGATACACGACAAGATTTGAATTTTCATCACCAAGGTTTAATCTTGCTCTATGCTTAACAGAGGCACCTTCATCAAAAAATAGTGGTGCAATGTTTCCATCCTTATCTTTGAAATTTACAACTTCAAGTTTTCCATTTTTGTATTCGCAAATCGTATAGTATTCTACATATGCTCCACCTGTACCCATATCCACAATTGCTCCAGGTAGAGGCGAAGTTCCTTGTGTAAAATAAACTTGCCTTTCAGGAAAAGGCTCGTATCTTTCACCAATATAATACATGCCTTTGAATGCTTCTTTCAGAGTTTTGAGAAGTTCTTTTCCATTGCAGAATGCATACTCGTTACTATAGACTCTATCAATAAGAAATTTCTGACTTGAAGAAGGATCTGAGTCTTTCCGGAGCATAAG
>Ga0315281_10008087_pt1 | contig 14713 bp, 12 predicted proteins | sample YL17G07_0_MG_FD_204540 | JGI IMG/M metagenome (GOLD analysis project Ga0315281, IMG submission 204540) | Sediment microbial communities from Yellowstone Lake, YNP, Wyoming, USA - YL17G07_0 | ecosystem: Environmental > Aquatic > Freshwater > Lake > Sediment | place: USA: Wyoming | collected...
CTGCGTCGGAAGGGCATGCTGACCTTCTGACCCGCTGACAACCTGATCTGCCGTCAAGCTGACGTGCTGACCGGCTGACAAGCTGAGATGCTACCGTTAGGGCATGAGTAAATTTGGTGATCTGAAGCTTTCTGCGCCGGTAGTGCTGGCGTTGCAGGAGATGGGGTTCGAAGAGCCGACTCCCGTGCAGGCGCGGGCGATCCCGTGCCTGATGGGCGGGCGGGATGTGGTGGCGCAGGCGCTGACGGGCACCGGCAAGACGGCGGCGTTCGGCATCCCGCTGGTGGAGTGCATCGACACGGCGCGCAACGTGCCGCAGGCGGTCGTGCTGGCGCCGACGCGGGAGCTGGCGGTGCAGGTGTCGGAACACCTGGGCCAACTGGGCCGGCATCGCGGCGTGCGGCTGCTGCCGATCTACGGCGGCCAGCCGATCGACCGGCAGCTGGGGGCGCTGCGCCGCGGCGTGCACGCCATCGTGGCGACGCCGGGGCGGCTGATGGACCACATGCGGCGGGGCACGATCGACCTGGGTTCCGTGCGGCTGCTGGTGCTGGACGAGGCCGACCAGATGCTGCAGATGGGCTTCCAGGAAGACGTGGAGTACGTGATCAGCCATCTGCCGGAGGAGCGCGTGACGGCGCTCTTCTCGGCGACGATGCCGAAGCCGATCCTCGATATCGTCGGCCGCTACATGCGCGAGCCGGAGGTGCTGCGGCTGAGCAAGCCGCAGGCGCTGACGGTGCCGGAGGTCGAGCAGGTCTTCTACCTGGTGCCGTTCCCGCGCAAGTTCGATGCGCTGGACCGCGTGCTGGACGCGCGCCAGCCCGAGCGCGCGCTGGTCTTCTGCGCGACGAAGCGGATGGTGGACGAGGTGGTGGAGCGGCTGCAGGCGCGCGGCTACCCGGCCGACGGGCTGCACGGCGACATCAGCCAGTCGCTGCGCGAGAAGGTGCTCAAGTCGTTCCGCGATGGGCGGACGGAAGTGCTGGTCGCCACCGACGTCGCGGCACGGGGGCTGGACGTGCCGGACGTGACGCTGGTGGTCAACTTCGACATCCCGCCGGACCCGGAGTACTACGTGCACCGGATCGGCCGCACGGGCCGCGTCGGCAAGAGCGGCGAGGCGATCACGTTCGTCAACCCGCGCGAGATGCGGGAGCTGAAGGCGATCGAGCGGGCGACCGGCGCCCACATCCGCCGCGCCGAGGTGCCCGCGGCGGTTGATCCGCAGGAGCGCGAGTCGCAGCTGCTGGCGGAGCGGCTGCAGGCCGTGCTGGCGAAGGGCGGCGGCGCGCAGTACCGGGCGCTGGCCGAGTCGCTGATGGACGACAACGACCCGATCGACGTGGCGGCGGCGGCACTGGCGCTGGTGGCGGCCGGGCGGGGCCCGGCCAGGCGATCGGGCGCGAAGGCGGATGCGGGGGCGGCGCTGCCGATGTTCCCGCCGGAGCCGCGGGCGCCGGGCCCGCCAGAGAAGCGGTACCAGCCGGCGAAGCCGTACCCGGCGAAGAAGCCGTACGGCGCTCCCGGGCGATATGCGCCGCCCGCGGGCAAGGGAGCGAAATACGACGGGAAGCCGCGCGCGGGCGGCCCGCCCGGTCCGAAGAAGCGCCCCGATCACGCCTATCCGCCGGGCCCGCGCGGGAAGCCTCGCTGACGCCGGCGGGCCCGGTTCTCGCTTCCGGCGGGGCGCCCTGCTATAACACTGCTGTTTGCACGGGCCTCGCCGGGCGAGGACAGCAGGGAGAGCGGGCTATGGTCGCGACGATCGACATCATCGACGAAATCCAGGGCATCATCGACGAGCGGAGCCTGCTGAAGCATCCGTTCTACCAGGCGTGGCAGAACGGCGAGCTGACGCTGGACCACCTGCGCGGCTACGCCTGCCAGTACTACCCGCACGTGCTGGCGTTCCCGCAGTACGTCAGCGGCGCGCACGCCATCTGCCCCGACCAGGGCGAGCGGCAGGAGCTGCTGGAGAACCTGATCGAGGAAGAGCGCGGCGACGAGAATCACCCGGAGTTGTGGCTGCGCTTCGCCGACGGCGTGGGCGCGGCGCGGGCGGACGTCGAGGCGGCGCGGCCGCTGCCGGAGACGCAGCGTCTCATCGACACGTTCCGCGACGCCACGATGCGCCGCTCGTTCGCCGAGGCGTGCGCAGCGCTCTACGTGTACGAATCGCAGGTGCCGGAGGTGGCGAAGACGAAGATCGCCGGCCTGAAGCAGTTCTACGGCATCGACGGGGAGCGCGCCCTGCAGTTCTTCGAGGTGCACATCGGCGCCGACGAGATCCACTCGCAGGTGGGCGCGGGCATGGTACGCCGCCACGCGACCGATGCGGCGTCGCGCGAGGCCGTGCTGGCGACGGCGCGGGAGTGCGCGGACGCGCTCTGGGGCTTCCTCGACGGCGTGCAGCGCACCTACGTGGCGGCCTGACCGCCGATGCCGCTCGACCTGACCTTCCTCGGCACCGGCAACGCCTTCGCCCCCACCCGCTACTGGAGTTCGTTCCTCGTGAACGGGCGCTATCTCTTCGACGCGCCGCCGACGCTGATCCCGCACCTGAAGCGGCTGGGGATCGACCCGCGCGACATCGAGGTGATCTTCATCAGCCACTTTCACGGCGACCACTTCTTCGGGCTGCCGTTCCTGATGCTGGAGTTCGCCGAGCTGGCGCCGCGCACGAAGGATCTGACGATCGTCGGGCCGCCCGGCGTCGCGAAGCGGCTGAAGTCGGCGACGGACCTGGCGTTCTCGAACGTCTTCCGCAAGCGCGACCGCGGCTATCAGCTCGACTTCGTCGAGGCGCGCGACGGCAAGTCGGGCGAGGCGGCCGGCTGCCAGTACGAGATGCGCGAGGTCGTGCACGTCAACGACCTGGAGTGCTTCTGCTATCGCGTCACGACGCCGGAGGGCACCGTCGCGTACTCGGGCGACACGGTGATGTGCCCGCCGCTGGTGCCGATCGCCGACGGCGCTGACGTGTTCGTGGTGGAGTGCTCGTGCTGGGGCGACCAGTGCGGCCCGCACCTGAGCCCGAAGGACATCCTGGCGCTGCGGGAGCAGATCAGCCCGTCGACGAAGTTCATCCTGACGCACATCGGCGGCGGCGAGGCGCCGCCATCGATCGCCGCGGCAGGCATCATGATCGCCGACGACCTGAAGACGATCAGGGTCGAACCTGGAACCTAGTGTAGTGCTTCTAACGCTTCTTTAGCTGGCCGGACATCGTTCGGGGGAGCGGGAGTGCAGAGAGCGCAGCGCCCTCTGCCGTCGAAGACTCGCCGTGGCGAGGGTTGTCCGGGGGTGTCCCCCGGAATCATCTTTTCTTTCTCTCTTTGCAGGGTACGCGCCAGCGGACACTGCCGTGTGAGCGCCGGGCGTTTGTACGTGAGACGCCCCTTGGAACTAATGCTGGATCGGAAGCACTACACTGGAACCTATGCGACGGCGGTCTTGCCTTCGCCGGGTTTGAGTGCGTTGATGCGGGCGCGGACGGACTGCGGGTCGCTGTACCAGCGCGCGTCGAGCTCGACGTACTCCTTCATCGGCCCGGGGACCTTGTTTTCCGGGAAGATGGCGTCTACGGGGCAGGCCGGCTGGCAGGCGCCGCAGTCGATGCACTCGTCGGGGTCGATGTAGAGCTTGCGGTCGGCGTCGGGATCGAAGTGGATGCAGTCGACCGGACAGACGTCGATGCAGTCCTGGGTCGCCTCGTCGATGCATGCTTCCGTGATGACAAATGCCATGGTCTGACTCCTTTCGTCACTCCGAGGCCGCGGGCGAGCGCCCGAACGACACGCCAGTAGTATCGGCCGCAGGGTGGCGCGGGTAACGGGCCAGGAGGCCTGTCTGGGCAGATTCCCATGCCGGAAGGAGGGCACGCCGCCGCGTGCCCCTACAGTGCCTCATGCGTGGCGCGAAGATCTCCAGGCCGTTCTGCGGTTAACCTTTCCGCTCGCGCAGCGTTCTACATACATGCGGTTACTCGTTCTGATCCTAAGCATTGCGGCGCTGCTGGCGGTTGCACCGGCGACTATCGCGCGCTGGCCGCGCTGCTCGGCCTGGCGGGCGGGGTGTTGTGGGTTGCGGGCAGGCGGCTGCGCGCGCCGGCGGCGTAATTGACGGCCAGCGAACTGCGTCCTCGATAGGGCCGAAGGCGTCTTGACCCAGGTCGGCGACCCCGCCTAGGATAGCCCCGTTGCCCTCCTCAACCGACACCGGTCCCCAGTCGCAGCATGCGCGCTCACTGACCACGACGTGGCGGGATGGTCTACGGTCGTGCCTCACGCGGAAGGGAGGTGACGCGACCGCACCACGCCACATCGGCCAAGATGCACGCCTCGCTCGATGTCTAAAGAGCGCACCAGGGTTCATCCCGTCGTCCATCGTCCGTTTCGGCGCCGATACTTCCGGGCGGAAAGGAGGCCACGCGACCGCACGACGCCACATCCCGTGACAGGCACATCCCCGATCAATCTCCGAAGGAAAGGACATCAGTGTGCTTAGGAAGCTCATGATCATCACGGCCGTCGCGGCCATGGCGCTCGCGACGGTGGCGCTGGGCCCAAGCGACTCGGCCAGCGCCGCCTCAAACACGATCTCATCGTCAGCGACGCTGAACGGCACCTCGGCGACCCAGGACAAGGGTACGTTCAACGTCATGTGCGACACGTGCGCGCCCGACTCGTTCTTCAGCTGCGGCAGCGGTTGCGAGATGGCCTTCGGCTTCAGCGTGAATCCGACGGACCACGTCTCGTGGCAGGCGCCGATCGGCATCGATACGACCTACGAGCAGAACGATCTGCGGCAGGGCACGACGCTGAACCTGACGGATGTGCTGTCACCGTCGCCCGGGACGATAAAGATCAGATACGACGTGGCGTACACCGCCGGACTCTTCGGCCGGAACGGTGACTTCCCGGCGGGCCCCGACTGGCATCCGTCGACTGCCACCACGAGCGGCAGCGTCGGCGCGTCGGCGTCGGCGCCGTGCACGCCGCCGCTGGCGGGCGCGCCGGACGCGACGTGCCTGGTCACCACGTCGATCCCCGTGCTCGACACAGGCGGCGTGGTCGCGGGCTTCGGCTTGAAGCTCAGCCTGGAGATCACGCACACGTTCACGGTATCGCCCGCCGGCATCACGTCGGACCGGGTCGTGGTGACCAGCGGCGGCGCCGTGCCGCCGGCAGGCCTGACGTTCTCGAACCCGGTGCCGTCTGTCGTCGCGGACCCGTTTACGGTCCCGTGCAACGCGCCGACCGCGTCGGTGGTCGGCTACAACCTGACGAACCTCCAGTACGGCCCGACGGTAAAGGTCGACGGGTCCATTGGTATCGGCGTGACGGTGACCACGCCGTTGCCGCTCCCGGACTTCCCCCTTGGGACGATTCCCCTCATCAGCGGCACCGTGTTCGACGCCGCGACTGTGCCCATGACCGGCGCGCCCGAGCCGAACCTGAACCTCGGGCCGGTGCTGGTCGACAACTCGGCGCCGGTCATCGACAGCGTGGGCGGCCCGTACTCCGGCAGCGAGGGCAGCCCGATCGCCTTCGCCGCGACGGCGCACGACAACTGCGGCGTGACGCTCCGCTGGGACTTCTCCGATGGCGGTGTCGCCTTCGGCGCGAACCCGCTGCACACGTTCGTGGACAACGGCACCTACAGCGCGCTGCTGACCGCCACTGACCCATCCGGGAACACGGCGACCCAGACCCTGTCGATCAGTGTCGCCAACGTGAACCCGACCGTCAGTGCCGGTCCGGACAGGCAGAACGATTTCGGCCGGACCGTCGCCTTCCATGCGAACGGCTCGGACCCAGGCGCGCTGGATAACGCGAGTCTGCTCTATAGCTGGGACTTCCTCGATACGGTCGACCCGCTCGGCGCTGCAGGCCCGGACGTCTCCCACGTCTACAGCCAGCCGGGCGTGTACAACGCCAAGGTCACCGTGACGGACAAGGACGGTGGCAGCAGCTTCGCGTTGGTGGCCGTGACGGTCACCAAGCGCGATGTCGCCGTGTCGTACAGCGGTGACAGTGCTGGGCGTATTACCGACAACGTGGCACTGAGGGCCTCAGTCGTGGACGAATACGGCTCGGCGGTGGTGGGCCGCTCGGTCGGGTTCTACTTCGATGGGGGCCTGGTGGCGAGCGCGCTGACCGACTCGTTCGGCATCGCGCAGGCGAGTTGGGCGGTGCCGCTGGGCACGACCGTCGTCGGCCATACGATCCAGGCCAGGTTCGCCGGCGACGGCCTCTACAACAGCGGCCAGTCGGCGTCGGGCCCGTTCACCGTCTCGAAGGAGAACACGGTCCTGACGTACACGGGCGTGCTGAAGTCGAAGCCGTCGAAGCCGGTGGTCCTTACGGCGAAGCTGACCGACGATGAGGGCAATCCGATCGCCGGCAAGTTGGTCACCTTCACGCTCGGCAGCCAGGGCTGCTCGGCCTTGACGAATGCGTCCGGCATCGCGACGTGCACGATTGCGAAGCTGACGCAGAAGTCCGGCCCGTACCTGCTCGGCACGAACTTCGCCGGTGACGGCGACTTCAATGCGGGCAGCGACGTGGATACGTTCACCATCGGCTGACGCTCGCGAGCGGTGGCTGAAGGCGAAGGGGCGGCCCATCGGGCCGCCCCTTCGTCATGCGTGTCGCTGTTGCGCCCGCGGCTGCCTCCAGGACATAACGTCTCCGCCGGCTCACGGGGCGAGCGGCGTCAGCGACTCGGCGACTTGCAGCAGTTCCTGCTGCGTCAGGCCGTGCGCCAGGACCTCGTACGTGATGTGATCGTAGGCTGGGGCGCGGGCGTCAGGCACCCAGGCGCCGGGCTCGGCCCACCATACCGAGATCGTGGTGTCAGGGTTTGTGGCGAACGCGAGGGCGAGCACGGCGTCGTGCCCCCGGACGATCGCGGTCTGCTGATAGTCGCCGGGGCCCGCGTTGACGCCGCCGGCGAGGATGCGCAGCCTCTTGCTTGGCCCCGAGTACTCCACCGACAGGAGGTAGGGGTCAATCTTGTTGGGCAGTTGGCCGATGGTCACGGTTTCGAGCCCGGGTGGCAGCACCGTCGGTCGGAGGATGGGCGAGATGTTGGCGCCCTGCCATTGCCGCACGAAGTCCCAGACCGGCGCGTCGTGGTCCGCGGGCGCAACCGGGAACGTCACCGTCGGCGTCGGGGGTGGCGCTGTAGCCGCGAGCGTCGACGAGGCCGTTGGCGCGCCGGTGCCGCTCGACGAGCAGCCGAGCGCCAGGAGCGCCACGGCGATCGCGGCGGCAGCGAGCAGCGCGGTCACTCTGTGCTTGCTGGTATTCCTCGCCATCGTCATCCCCCTTCGTCGCCTGCCGTCGCAGGATGATTCTCGGGCGGTGGAGTGGCCACGCGCCCGACGGCGGCCCCACGCGAGGGCTACGCGAGGCCTACGGTTCGAGTGTGCGCTCTCGATGGGAGGGCGTGGGGAGCGGGCACGCGGCCGCGCGCCCCTGCGAAATGGCGGGGCGCCTGTGCTTCGCCCACAGGTAGCTCGACGCGACACGGGCGTTCGCGCGAGCGGCTCGGCTACTCCGGCCGGGCGTAGTTGCTGGCGCCGTACCAGTCGATGAGCACGACCGGCTCGTCGCCGATCACCCAGGCATCGTGGCCCTGCGGCAGCGCCGTGACTTCGCCCGGGCCCGCTTCCAGCTCGGTGCCATCTTGCATCTTGATGCCGATCCTGCCGGACAGGTGGTACTGGAAGTGGGGCGCCTCGCACCAGTCGGTGTTGGCGACGGGCTTCACGTGCTTCGACCACACCCAGCCGGGCTCCAGCGTCAGCCGCCCGATGGTGCCGCCGCCGATGTTGATGAGGTCGACCTTGCCCTTCTCGAACGTGCGCGTTTCGTCCGGCTTGTTCAGATCCTTCTGCTCCGCGGCTGCCACTGAGTCCTCCTCCGCATGCAATGGGTTGGTAGAGGGGAGTATCGGACGAGCGCGGCGGTGGGTCAATTCGAAACAACACATTGAGACCGGGCTGCGCAAAGCGGCCTGCGGGCACGCGGCCGCGTGCCGCTACGGCGGGTTGCGGACGACGATGCCGGCGCGCCAGACGTCGTTGGGGTTGCAGGCGGCGTCGGGGGCGGCACAGGGCGCGCGGACGGAGGTGAGCTGCACGGTGCCGGGCCGGGCGGCCCGGTAGGCGGCGCCGGTGACGCCGCGCGGCAGGGCGAGGACGCCGGATGTGCCGGGCTCCAGCACCGTCGCGTCGGAGGCGCTGATCGGCTGCCATGCGGCGGCGCTCGCATCGAGCGGCGCGCGCAGGAACACGGTGAGCTGGTCGCCGACCTTGAGGCAGTAGTCCGGGCCCGCGTCCTCCACCTGCAGGGTGGCGTCCGCGCCCGGCCCGACGCCGGGCGGCGGGCTGGAGCACGGCGGATGGCCGGACCGGGGGCCGCCGCCGCAGCTGATGAGCAGCAGGGCGAGCGGCACCGCGAGCGCCGGCGTCGTGAGACGCCGGGCGCGCTGCGGCATCACCGGGGCGTCAGGCGGCGCCCCGGTGGTTGGCTCACGGGTATGACATAACGCAGTTGCTGGTGGCGTTGCTCCACAGCGACTGCACGGCATATGCCTTGCCGTTCAAGGTAATGTTGGCAGAGGCGCCCTGGCCGCTGGAGATCCAGGCGCACTTGTCGGCGTTCTCGGCGCCGCCGCTGTCGAGCCAGCCGGAACTGGGGTACTGGTCGGTGACCGTCTCGGCGTACTCGTGGCCCTCGACAATGCTGACGCCATCGAGCAGACCGGCGCTGCCGGCGTTGACGAAGTTCTGCCCGCACGAAGCGCCGGCGTCCGTCATGTACGGGAGGTTGGTGTAGGCGAGGTTGCCGTAGGCCGAGTTCACGGAGCTGTGCCACGCGCAGTACTGCGTGCCGAACCCGCTGGCGCTGCGGCCGCGAGCTGTCGCGATCACGTACTGGACGCTGGCGTTCGCCGCCGGGTTCGTGTTGCCGAAGTGCGCCGCCGCGCGGACGGCCTCGGCCGCGAGGTCGCGCTGCCGGGGGCGGCTGGGCGCGGACGAGGTGTCGCGCCAGACGTTCGCGGACGCTGAGAAGATGCTCGCGGGCTGGGTGATCATCGTGCCGCCCGCGCAGTTGGAGCTGCCGGACGGGATGCCCTGGCAGAACTGGGTGGTGGACGTGCTCCACGTCTCGCCCGAGCCGGCGCCGAGGCCCGCGAGGAAGTTGTTGAGGTAGGAGGCCTCGCCGGAGGGATCGGATGCCCAGCCGGAGCCCCAGTAGACGACGTAGACCACCGGCGCGGTCTCGACGCCGATGCCGGCTGTGCCGCCATGGTAGGTCAGGTTCGCGGTGACGGTGGCGCCGTTCGGCCTGGCGCCGTGGAGCGGCGGCATGCTCTGGACCCTGCCCTGCTCGCCGCTGTCGCTCGCGACCGCGCCGGATACGCCCAGGATCGCTAGCGCGACGGCGCCGAATACTGCCAGTCTCAACCGGTACATTGGTCCCTCCTCAATCCCGCGTCGCCGCAGGAGATAGCTCAGCCTGTGCTGCCGCACCATCATAAACGCTGCGCAAGAGGCGGTATGCCAGCAAATCACCAATCTTCGTTACGGTTGGCCCCGGGGGTGCGGCCACGCCGAAGCTGCGGCTCGGCGCCGCCCGGACGCCATGCGGGCGTTACCTCATGGACGACGGGCACCGCAGGGGCTACGATGCGAGCCATCGAGCATGCGCGATCATGAGCGTTATTCTGGGGATCGAGTTGTGTTGCTGCGCGCCGTTCCGAGGCATAGACGTTGACCGCGACTGACCCCCGGGCGGGGCCGCGCGGACGCCTCCGAGCGTCCATCGCCGTCCTGGCGTCCCATCTCCCGGCGCTCGATGTCACGCTGTTCCTGCTGGCGCTGGCGCTCTTCCTCGTAACGAGACTGGTGCGCCTGGAGCGCTTCCCGATCTACTTCTTCACGGACGAGGCCGTCCAGACCGTCCTCGCGGCGGATTTTCTGCGCCATGGCCTCCGTGACAAGGCCGGGCGACTGCTGCCCACCTACTTCCAGAACGGCGTCTACTACAACCTGAGCGTCAGCGTGTACCTGCAGGCGATCACCTACAAGCTGTTCGGCTTCTCGATCTTCTGGACGAGAGCGACGTCGGCGCTGGTCGCGCTGACGGGCACGGCGGCCGTCGGGCTTACGCTCAGAGACGTGTTTCGCCTGCGGTACTGGTGGGCCGGCACGCTGCTCCTCTCGCTGACGCCGGCGTGGTTCCTGCATTCGCGCACGGCGTTCGAAACGGTGATTGCGGTCTCGTTCTATGCGTGGACGCTCTACTTCTACCTGCTCTACCGGCACCGGCATCCGCTGTTCCTGCTGCCGGCGCTCGTTATGGCGGCGCTGGCGTTCTATTCGTACGCGGCCAGCCAGTTTGCCATCGTGGCGACGGCGGGCCTCCTTGGGGTTTCCGATCTGCGCTACCACTGGCGCCACCGCAAGGTGTTGCTGGCGGGCGCGCTCGTGGTCGCCGTGATGGCGCTGCCGTACGTGCGTTTCCGGCTGTCGCAGCCGGACGAGGTGTACCTCCACCTCCGGACGTTGAACTCGTACTGGCTGAGGCACGACCTCACGGTCATCGACAAGCTCCAGAGGTTCGGCAGGGAGTACGCCTATGGGCTGAGCCCGAAGTACTGGTACTGGCCTGACAACACGCGCGACCTGGTGCGGCATCAGATGAAGGGATGGGGGTACATCTGGCTGCCGACGCTGCCGCTGGGCGCCCTCGGGTTGGGCATCTGCCTGAGGAAGATCGCGTCCCCGGCGCACCGGGCCATCGTGCTGGCGGCGCTGGCTGCTCCGGTCGGCGGCGCCATCGTCGCCGTCGGCGTGACGCGCGTGCTGATCTTCGTCGTCCCCGCCGCGCTGCTGACCGCCATCGGGCTGGAGTCGGTGCTGGCGCTGGTCGCCAGGCGCATGCGCTATGAGGTCGTCGCCGTGCTGACGTTCGCGGTGTTGGCGGCCGCGAATGTGCACTTGCTGCGCTCGGCCCTCAACGACGGCCCCACGTGGTATACGAACTACGGCCTGTTCGGCATGCAGTACGGCGCGCCTCAAATCGCCGACGCGGTGGACGAGGAGCTGGCCGCTTCACCCGGTACGCACGTGGTGATCTCACCGAACTGGACGAACGGCGGCGACGTCGTCTTTCGATTCCTGCTGCACGATGACCCTCGCGTGCGGCTGGACAGCCTGGACCTGTACCGCGAGCGGAAGCTCAGCCTGAGCGATGACCTGCTGTTCGTGTTGCCCAAGGAGGAGTACACGAACGCGGCCGTCGCCCCGAGCTTCGACGTGCGCGTGGAGCGCGTGCTGCCCTATCCGGACGGGACCGACGGATTCTACTTCGTCCGCGCGCGCTATTCCGCGCTCGCCGGCATCATCGCCCAACTCGAGCGCGAGGAGCGGCGTAAGCCGGTGACCGAGAACGTGGTCATCGGCGGCGAGGAGGTCGTGGTGACGCACTCGCGGTTCGATGGAGGAAGCGCGCAGGCGCTGTTCGACGGCGATACGTTCACCGTCGCGCGCACGCAAGAGGCGAACCCGGGCCTGTACGACCTGACATTCCCGTCTGCGCACGCGTTCCGGGGGCTCCGGCTTGTGATGGGCAGCCACAAGTTCGCCGTCACCGTGCGGCTGTACGAGGACGCAGACAGCCCTGCGGTCGCGACGTACACCCAGCAGTACCCCGATCCCGGCCCGGACCCGACCGTCGAGCTGACATTCCCCGACGCGCCAGCAGGCGTGCGCAAGGTCAGCATCGAGATCCAGGTGCCGACGCCGGGGTTCGATGGGCACCTGCATGTCCGGGAGATGAAGCTGCTGGAGTAGCGGACGGCCGTTGCCCGCCGGAGCCGCCGCGCTCGCATCCAACCGGAGGCGCGACGCCCCCTCGCCGCACGGGGTCCGCGGGTCAGGGCAGCGGCGGCGACGATGGGTCAGAGCCCGGGCCGGGAGAGAACGGGCGCCCGTTGTCGAGGCAGTAGTAGAGGGCGACTGACTTCGCGGTGAACAGCGAGTAGCGGTTGTCGAAGACGAAGACGTAATCACCGTCGATCTGGACCGGCAGACTGAAGTCGAGGGTGGCGGCCTTCGGTGGCGCATACATTTCGGCGCCCTGCGGCGAGACGATGCGCATCAGCACGTCGACGCGTCCGAAGCCGCCGTGGGCCTCGAACGTCGCGCGCAGCACGCTGCCCTTCCGGAGCGTGACGGTCCGCTTCGTCTCGCCGCGCGATGGCACGCTGAAGTTCAGGTTGGTGCAGTCTTCGGGGCGGCCGTTCGACAGGGCGCCCGCGTGGACGGGCGTACCGACGCTGCCGGGGTTGGCGTGGTTCATGGCGATCCAGCTGCCGATGATCCCGGCCACGAGCAGCGCCATCAAGAAAATGCCGAACACCAGAGTACGCATGAGCCAGACTCCTTGCATGAGGATCGGTCCGGTACGGGGGTTCCCGTAGGGGAGGCTCGTTGTTGGTGATTGGTGATTGGTGATTGGTGATTGGTGATTGGCGATTGGTCATTGGTGACTGGTGATCGGTGACTGGTGACTGGTGACTGGTCACTGGTGACTGGTGATTGGTGACTGGTGACTGGTGATTGGTGACTGGTGATTGGCGGCTGGAAGCTGGAGGCTGGAGAGGCGGTAGGATGGACTCATGCAGGAAGTGGAGAGCGTGACGCTCGAAGAGCTGGTGCGGGCGTACGCCGCGACGCGCATGCCGGGGCTCGCGCGGGAGCGGGTCGTGCTGGCGGCGTCGGGCGGGGCGGACTCGGCGGCGATGGTGGCGCTGCTGTGCGAGGGGGGCGTCGTGGCGCCGGGGCGGGCGGTCGTGGCGCACTTCGACCATCGGCTGCGCGAGCCGGCGGAAGCCGCACTGGACCTCGACGCTGTGCGCGCGCTGTGCGGGCGCTACAGCCTCGAGCTGGAGACGGGCGCGTGGCCGAATCCGCGAGCCGGCGAGGCGGCCGCGCGGGAGTCGCGGTACGCCTTCCTGCGCCAGACGGCGGAGCAGCATGGCGCGCGCGCGGTCGTCACCGGCCACACCTCGGACGACCAGGTCGAGACGGTATTGATGCACGCGCTGCGAGGCGCGGGGCTGCACGGCCTGGCGGGCATGGCGCCCGTCGCGCCGCTTGCCGCCGCGCCCGCCGGCGGTGCATCCGGCGTCGAGGTGTGGCGGCCGCTGCTGGGCGTCTCGCGCGAGGAGACGCGGGGCTACTGCGCGGCGCGCGGCCTGTCGTTCCAAGACGATGCGACGAACCTCGACCGGGCGTTCCTGCGCAATCGCGTGCGGCTCCACCTGCTGCCGGCGATGGAGGCGACGTCGCCGGGTGCGCGGCTGGCGCTGCTGGCGCTGGCGGCGCAGGCGCGCGAGAGCGTCGCCGCGCTGGAGGCACTCGCGTCGGGCGCGATCCTAGAGGATGTTGGGGGCGAGGTGCTGCTGTCGCGCGCGGCGCTGCGGGGGCTGCCGGCGGGCGCCGCGCCGTATGCGTATCGGCTGGCGCTGGTGCGGCTGCTGGGCGAGGCGCGGGACATCGAGCGCCGGCACTACGACGTGCTGGCCCGCGCGGCGTCGGCGGCGACGGGGTCGACGTTCGAGCTGCCGCGCGGCGTCGTGGCGACGGTCGATGCGGATGCCGTCTTGCTGTCGCTAGGGGCGCCGGGCGCGCCGCCGATCGCGCCGGACTTCGCCGTGCCGCTGCCCTACGCGGGCGCGGCGGGCGCGTGGTCGATCGAGGTGGTACCCGCAGGCGCGGCAACGCACGACCCCGGATCGGGCGACGCGCTGACGCTGGCACTGCCGGCGAACGCGGTCGTGCGCGGGCGGCGGCCGGGCGACCGGGTGGCGCTGCGCGGGGGCGGCCACAAGAAGCTGCAGGACGTGTATGTCGACGCGAAGGTCCCGCGCCGCGAGCGCGAGTCAGCGCCCGTCATCGCGCTGGGCGCGGAGGTGCTGTGGACACCGCTCGCGCCGCAGGCGATGGCGTCGGCCGCGGGCGGCGCGCCGCATCGCGTGTGGTGGCGGCGGGGAGTGTGAGCGTGAACAGCGCGGCGGTTCAGGCGCATTGTTCTTGACTTCGAGGCGCGCCTGCCGATACTATGCTGCTGACGAACGAAAGCAGCGGGTCCTGCGAGGCCTGAAGCGTCCGGCGGCCCCGAACTAGCGGGGTCATTCCTACGCCGGACGGGCGTACAGAAGAGCGCGACCTTCGCCGACGGCGGAGAGCAAGCTAACCTGGCGCAGCAGTTTTTCCAAGTCAACAGAGTGAGCCTTGTGGCTTGTCCGCGCGTGTCTGCGGCAACGTTTGACACGTGTGGGGGGCCGCGCTAGACTCCCTCGCTGTGCGCCGCCGCAGTGGCGTGCAGGGCACCTTAACAATTGGATAGCGGTAAGAAGTAAGTGCGGGTGAGGGTTCTCCGTTTGAACCTGACTCACTTCGGTGAGTTAAATTGTCGGAGAGTTTGATCCTGGCTCAGGATAAACGCTGGCGGCGTGCCTTATGCATGCAAGTCGTACGAGATCAGAACTTCGGTTCGAAGTCTAGTGGCGGACGGGTGAGTAACACGTACGTGACCTGTCCAGAAGTGGGGAATAACCAGCCGAAAGGTTGGCTAATACCGCATGTGGTCACCCCTTGGAAGGGGATGACGAAAGCCGAAAGGCGCTT
>Ga0315281_10008088_pt1 | contig 14713 bp, 11 predicted proteins | sample YL17G07_0_MG_FD_204540 | JGI IMG/M metagenome (GOLD analysis project Ga0315281, IMG submission 204540) | Sediment microbial communities from Yellowstone Lake, YNP, Wyoming, USA - YL17G07_0 | ecosystem: Environmental > Aquatic > Freshwater > Lake > Sediment | place: USA: Wyoming | collected...
TGTCTGGCAAGGAATTTTTTGTAAGTCGCTATGAAAAATTAGGCTGGAAATATGAGCATAGTGAGCCTAAACAAGCCATCCGAATAAACGTCATGAACACTAAAAAAGCAGACATCATAAAAAGACTTGAAGCATTAGGAATCGAACTTGAAAAGATTCCTTTCCTTGAAAACGGCTATTGGATTTATCATTCAAAATTTTCTGTAGGGGCAACATCAGAATATCTCCTAGGCTTGTACTCAATTCAGGAGGCTGCCGCCCAAATTCCAGCAACATTATTCACAGATTTAAAGGATAAGATAGTTTTGGATGCTTGTGCAGCTCCCGGCGGAAAAACTGTTCAATTAGCCGACTTAATGCAAAACACATGCGCAATAATCGCCTTAGACGTTAGAAGGCAAAGATTAACTGCATTGTCAAACCAGCTAGAAAGGTGCCGCGTAAAAAATGCAATAACCTATCATTTAGACGCAAGACAAGTTTCACGTCTTAACATAAAGTTTGACAGAATCCTCCTAGATGTTCCATGCTCAGGCAATTTCGTAACAGACACAGAATGGTTTAGCAAAAGAACCATTAAAGATGTGGAGAGAAACGCGAAGCTTCAAAGGGAAATATTAACTGAGGTAGCTAAAGTCCTAAAAGATGGTGGAGAAATAGTTTATTCGACATGCTCGTTAGAGCCAGAAGAGAACGAGTTGAACATTGAATGGGCAATAAAAAATCTAAATCTCCAAGTTGAAAAAATCAACTGTTACGGGGAAAAAGCCCCAACAAACATTTTCGGAAAACAATTAGACAGTTCAATAGAAAACTGCAGAAGAATATGGCCTGGACAAACTCAAGGCTTCTTCGTCTGCAAACTCAAAAAGCGTGCGGATGCGCTATGAAGCAAATAAAGGATTTCGTAAGGCAATTTAGTGGAAGCATCAGCTTAGATGAAAGTCTTATGGTAAGAAAGGAGAACAGATACTTCCTCCTAAACGAGAGTCTAAAAAAGTTAATTACGAAGGACTTTTTTTATGTGGGAACCTACCTTGGAAAAACCAAAAATGAAAAATTCTTCCCAAGTTTCAGCCTGTTGGAGATGATTGCGGAAAGGAAGGCAAACAAGATAATTGTTGACAAGAAAACAGCGTGGCTCTTCATCTGCGGAAGAGACATATTCAAACAAGGAATAATAAAAGTGATGGGTTCAAAGAGAAAAGGTGATTACGCGCTAATTCTAAACCAGCATGGCGAATGCCTAGGCTTCGGCAAAATACTACGCAGTTTAGATGAAGAAAAAGAAGGAGTTGCCGTAAAAAACATTTCAGATATAGGAGACTTCCTAAGAAGGGAAAAACAGCAAGTTTAGGTTACGCTTTGACCTTTTATTGTTTCTATTATTTTTTCGATTTTCACCGTATTTTGCTCTCTTCTCGTTAGGTTTCGAATCACAACTGCTCCTTCTTTTAGTTCTCTTTCTCCAATTATTATTGCATACTTTATTTTTCTTCTATCCGCATCTTCCAAGGCGTTAGTCACTTTTCGCCCCATGACCTCAACCTCTACTGGTATATCCGCATCTCTAAGCATCCGTGAAATCTTTAGCGCTTCCCCTTTTAACTCACTTTTAATGGGAATCATCATAACTCTATTTTCTTCCCCCGTTTTCAGAGTTTTTTGCCTCTGCATTGCCATCATTATCCTATCTATTCCATGGGCAATTCCAACGGCAGGTGTTGGTTCGCCTCCAAATAATTCGATAAGTCTATCGTATCTTCCTCCCCCACCCAATGCTATGTCCAACTCTGGAACATACACTTCAAAAATCATCCCAGTATAATACTCAAGTCCCCTCGAAAAACCAGCATCCACAGTCATGTCAATTTCACATCCGCTTTCTAAAACAAGTTTCAGAATTTCCTGGAGATTTTCTGCAGCATCAACAGCCTTCTCATAACTTTTAACGTATTTTTTCATCTTTTCTATAATTTCGAAAATCCTACCACCTTTAAGTTCTATCAATTTTCTAAGAGTTGCCACACACTTACCTGATACACCAGCACCTTTGACCAGCTTAAGCGCATCATCATACTGCTTTTTGTCCATCAACTGCATAACCTCGTTCTCTGTCTTCTCGTCTACTTTTTCTTGGCTTAGGATACCCCTCAAAACTCCAACATGTCCAACCTTGAAAACACAGTTATTCAGCCCTACCGCTTCCATTAAACTATTTGTCAACATTATTATTTCAGCGTCAGCCTCAGGCTTGTTTGAACCCATCAATTCAAAGTTTGATTGCCAAAACTCCCTGTAACGCCCTTGCTGCGGCTCATCATACCGGTAAAGGCTTCCCATACAAAAAAGCCTGAAAGGCCTAGGCTCATTCCTCAAAGTAGTGGCGACAAGCCTAGCCACAGAAGGCGTTAACTCAGGCCGCAAAGCAACCATACGTCCGCCCAAATCTTTGAAGGCGTACATCCGCAAACGAACTTCTTCACCAGCTTTTGCTGCTAAAAGTTTGTAGAACTCTACAACTGGCGTTATAATTTCCTTATACCCATAAAGTTCAGCTATTTTTCTGGCTTTTCCCTCGATATACTTCATCATTTTTGCTTCTTCGGGTAGAAAATCCCTCATTCCACGAACAGTCTTGAAAGCTGGCATGCCCAAATTCTCCTTCATTTTAGGGTTAATTGTGAAACTGAATAGTAAACAATTTCCCCTCTACGGTTCATAACAGTCAAAACCAACTCCTTCTTAAGACTTTGACACTGCGCCATAACACGGGTTAAGTCTTCAAGCGAAGTCGGTTTTCCCTCTTGAACGCTTAAAATTAGGTACTTAGCCGTGTCTTTGCCATATTCACCCCTTTCATAAACTCGAAAGTCAACACCTAAACCGAAACCTTCCCGGACAACATACCCACGGCTTCTTAAATCACGATAAGTCAAATACTTAGCCCAAGCATTCTCATCAACAACTTCATAACATTGCAGAAGCCTTTGAAAATCCACTTTCTTACCTTTTTCATCCTCAACTTCCAAAAAGCCCTTGCCCAGAAGGTAAAGTGCCTCATAAAACGTAAGCAAAAGCTCATTATTTTCGGCTACACCATATCCCCTCGAAGAAATCTCGTCCACATTCTGGTTTTTAGAAATTCTAACGCCTTTTTCCACAAGTAAACCTTTAACCCTAATTCCAGAGATGCTGGATACTTTCTCTTTCTCGCTCATGTAAACCCTCAACCAACATAAAGCTGCCTTTTTCACTTATAGTAATCGGCTTTAAACTTATCGAAATCCTTCTTATATAAAATGCCGCTTTCGCAAACGATGGCTGTCACATATTCCAGTGGAGTTATGTCAAAGGCTGGATTCAAAACGTCTATGCCTTCAGGAGCAATTCGCTGCAAACCTATATGTGTAACTTCTTCGGGTTTTCTCTCTTCAATAACAACATCTTTCGACATGTGCGTTAAGTCGAAGGTTGATTTTGGTGCTGCAACATAGAACGGTATGTTGTGTTCTTTAGCTAAGACCGCTATGGTAAATGTTCCAATTTTGTTAATAACTGCATCTTTGACTATTCTGTCAGCCCCAACAACCACTTTGCTAACCAGCCCCTTATACATAACATAGCCAACCATGTTGTCAGTAATCAAAGTAACCGGTATACCGTCCCGTTTAAGTTCATAAGTTGTCAACCTTGCCCCTTGCAATTTTGGGCGAGTCTCAGTAGCAATAACCCTAATTTTTTTACCTTGCTCCCAAGAAGCTCTTATGATGCCTAAGGCGGTGCCATACTCAACAGTAGCCAAAGCACCAGCATTGCAATGCGTCAAAACAACATCTCCATGATTAATAAGTTCAGCACCATACTTGCCAATCAAACGATTTGCCATTACATCCTCATCAGCTATTTTCTGCGCTTCCTCAACAACAAAAGTAGCCAAACCTTCAACGTTTCCAGCAAAGCTTCTAGCCTTATTCAGGATTCTGTCTATCGCCCAAAAAAGATTGACAGCAGTTGGCCGTGTTCCCCTTAAAATTTCCGCCGCCTTTTCCAACTCGCTAATCAGCCCCTCTTTACTTTTTGCTTTTGAGTTGTAAGCTGTTAAAGCCAAGGCAAAGGCTGCAGCCGCCCCCAGAAGCGGTGCACCCCTTATTTTCATTGTCTTTATTGCCTCAACCACTTCGCTGCAGCTTTTCATCTTAAGAATCAGTGTTTCGTGTGGAAGCCTTGTTTGGTCTATTGTTACGATTGTTCCATTTCGCCACTCTATCGTTCGCGGCTGCATGAATGGTAAACCTCAGTAAACCGTTTATGCACAAGTTGTATAAATTTTGTTAGAAAGTGAAAGAAGCCATGAAAAGTGAAAGTCTAAAGGTTTTTGTTGAAAATTTTGGACAAAAATACTCTGAAATCTTAGACATAGACCTTTCATCTGGAAAGGATGAGGAAAATTTCAAATGGTTTATGGCATCCGTACTGTTTGGTGCGCCCATAACAGAAAAGGCAGTCGTTAAAACTTACAAGTGCTTTGAGAAATACAATGTTTTAACACCAAAGCGCATTCTTGAAACTGGTTGGGATGGCTTGGTTAAAATCTTAGATGAAGGCAGCTACACGCGTTACGATTTCAAAACCGCGGACAAACTCTTGGAAGTTATGCAGAATCTCACGGAAAGATACGGTGGAAGCCTCACCCTTCTCTACAATAAAGCTTCCAATGGGCAGGATTTGGAAAAAAGAGTAAAGGATTTGGGGAAGGGCATAGGCGACGTCACAGTAAGCGTTTTTCTGAGAGAGCTACGTGATGTTTGGGAGAAAGCCAATCCGAATCCCACAAGTCTAGTGGTCCTGGCAGCTAAAAAGATGGGAATAGTAAGAGAAGAGGCAGCTGAAAACGTTTTAAAGCAATTGAAGGATTTTTGGTCCAAAAACAAAGTTGCGGGAAAATCCTTTATTAATTTGGAAACAGCGCTGCTTAGGCTTGGTAAAGATTTTTGTAGGAAGGAAAAATGTGCTGTTTGTCCAGTTAAAGATGAGTGCTTAAATCATGGGGCGCCTTAACATAGGTGATAACTTCTATTGGGCATTCACCAGAAAGCTTCAGCTTCTTCTTCCATTCCTCTCCAACAGCTATAAGCGAGAAAACTCCTGAAATTTCAGCCTTCGCTTTTCGAACTAAATTAACCAATGCAGCTTGTGTTTCCCCAGTTTTAATCATATCATCTACGATTAAGACGCTGTCCCGCTTTTTGATAATGTCTTTCGGAATGTAAAGTGTCATGGTTACTCCTGAATCTCTGCCCAACACATATGTTTCCTCCAGAAAAGCCTTAACTCCAACTTCTTTGCTTCTCTTCGCTATTACGAGGTTAACTCCGAGGGCATTAGCAACCATAGTTGCCAAAGGAATTCCATCGACGGCCGCCGTAAAAACCCTTGTTACACGTTTTCCAGCAAAATTCGCGAGCGCATGATTAGCTGCCTGTTGAAGAATGTTAAAGTCGCTTATAATATCAGTATTATCAAAATAACCTTCTTCATCAAACTTTATTCTGCTACGAAGCTCTGTCTCCAAACCAACAAGTTTAGTTAAAACCTTGCAAAGCTGTTTCGCCCTTGCAGTGTTTGGCAAAACATGGCCTTTTGCATATCTACTTAAAACCGTTACAGGCAAACCGGTCTTAGAAGCCAGCTCACGATATGTTATGTTTCTCTTATACTTTGCTGTCCTAAGCAGTTCAATGGTCATTAAACGAAGCTTTAACTCATCCGCATGCGTGCTCATAACAATCCCTTATACACTGATAAGTCAAACATTAAAGTGTTTACCATTTATTATTGCATTACTAATTTAAAATTTCCGTTCGCAAACCGAAGAAGGTGGCGGGTCCGCGGGGATTTGAACCCCGGACTTTCAGCTTTCTTCAGCGCTTCGATTTAGAAGGCTGACGCGCTTTATGGCCTTATGCGTATCCATGCTGCGCCACGGACCCTTTAAGATTTGATATAAAATGCTGAATATAGTTTTATCTATGTAGCGTCGCAGTGCAATCATGCTGAAAAGCAAGAGTAGCATTTTTGATTATTAGAACAATTTTACCTAAACTTTTTAAATGTGAGTTATCTCTTAATATTATTGGGAGGGGGTGAAGGTGCCTGAGATTCAATTGAATAATATTCCCATCCCTCTGATAAACTACGTAGAATTAATAAGAAATCGCAAGTCACCATATTACGATATTGTTCAGTTTCTTTTAAAAGAGATGGAAATGCACCATAGTAGAATGGGGCAAAGTTCCGAAGTTGTTTATACTATTAATCCCCGAGTTTTGCAAGAAGAGATTGAGAAAAAAGTTAAAAATGAGAAATTGACTACGGTGAATGTTTGTCGCACGATCCTAGCCCTCTTGTATGGAAGCAAACTTTGCGAAGAGGACGACTTCTACGTTACAACAACTAGTGGTGGACGAAGAAATTATCACGTTAGAGTTAATAATCGCACGTTAAATTCAATGTCAAGATTCTTGTGATAGCAATCTATTCGATGTAAATTGCGGGTCTACAGGGCATGGACATTAAGGCTCTTTGTTTAGGGTCATAGCGTTCTTTGTCTTCTTCACTATAGGCCATAACTTGCGCTTTGAATCTTTCACTTAAGAAGCCCAATGCGCCTTCAATCACCTCTTTCTCATTAAATGCCCCAATCCTCAACATGTTCTCCCTTCTTTTCTCGGGTATCCTGCTTATTTCTTTCAAAATTTTGGAAGCAAATTTCGCAATTTCCTTAATGTTCCTCTTTAAATCCTCTTCTGCAGCGAATTCCTTCATAAGTTCATTCAGCTTTACTTCGCCATATCTTGACTTATCTAAAACTTTCAGGTAGACTTTCCATTTCCATGATGAAGCCGTGTAATAGAATATTTTTTTAGGAGTAATTTTAGTGGCTCTCAGGACATTCAAAGTGTCTTCAATAACTTCTTTTATTAGATTCTCCTGTTCTTCTGCAGGTATATCTATGTGTTTTTCACTTATTCGTGGCCATTCAGCAAGTGAAATGAAGCCTTCTTCTTTCATTTCGCTCCATAATTCTTCGCATACATGCGGTGCGAATGGGGCAAGCAGCTTCAACCATATTTTCAATGCCTCTTTCAAGGTTTGGGATTCTATTTTTCCTTTTCTGCGCAAATACCATCGAAAGTCGTTCCAAATTTCGAATAGGGCTATTTCTAGAGCTGTTCTTGTCTTCATTTCTTCTAGATTTTCAGTCACTTCAGATATGCGATGTTGCAGGATGCTCATGAGCCATTTTTCCAGATGTCCATTTTCCTCGCTTTTTGCATTTTCAATTATGTTTTTTGCTAAGTTGTAGAAGGATTCAAGCTTATCGCGTATTTCTCTGACGTTGCCGCCTCTCCAGTCTGGGTCATCCATGCCTTCTGCTGCTAATAATAGTGCACATCTAGTGGAGTCTGCACCATATTCTTCAATCGCATTTTTCATGGTAACAAAATTTCCTTTCGACTTGTGCATCTGTCTGCCCTCAACCATCAACATGCCATTCACTCCGATTGCTTTTGGCCAAAGTTCTGGTGGAAAGAGCGCCACATGATGGAATATGAAGAAGGTCAAGTGGTTTGGGACAAGCTCTTTCGCTGAGACTCTTAGGTCAACTGGATACCAGTATAAGAATTCTTTTCGCATCTCTTCCAACAATTCGGCGTTTATTCCCGACTCTGAAGCTGTTTCTAAGTTTCCTTTTCCATAGAAAATATAATCGAACACGTCTTTTGTCAGCATTTCTGGTTTTATGTCATACCGTTTTATGTGTTTGTTTATTGTGTAAAAGGACATGTAAATTGTGGAGTCGCTTAAGGTTTCGATAATCCATCCTTGAACCCATGGTAAAGGTGTCCCAAACCCTGTTCTTCTTGCGCATGCCCACTCTTTCAGCCAGTCAATTACCGTTAAGAACCATTGAGTTGCTGTTTCCGGATATATTGTCATCTTGCTCAAGGCTTCTTTGGTTTTTTCTTTCCATTCAGGGTCTGAGTAGTTTAAGAACCACTGGTCCTCTAGAACTTTGACAATGCATGGTGTCATACATCGGCAAACTACTGATTTTGGCAAGTCGTACATGGAATCTGCAATTCCCCGACTTCTAAAATTTTTTATCAAGGTCTCTTTAACTTCTCTAACCATTTTTCCAGAATATTCCATGCAGTTTTCTTTTAGGACTCCGCTGTGAAATTCCCTTTTATAAAGCTGTTTTGTTGCTTCTTCAGCTTTTGGATCATGCTGGTTCTTTACGCTTAATTGTTCTACAATTTCGATGGCTGGATATTCGCCGAAACTCTCAACCTTAATCATGGAAATTGGCTTTATTTTTTTCACAGTTGCAGGGTCAATGCCAAACTCGTGTGAGACTTCTGGCTTTTCTTGCAAGTCTTTTAATGCCAGCCAGTCATAAGGCGCGTGAGCTGGAACGCTGTAAACCACGCCTGTGGCTTGTGTGGGATCAACGAACCATCCTGGCAATATTAGAAATCTTTCTTTGGTGACTGGGTTTTCAAAGGTTTTTCCTATAAGCTCTTTGCCTTTCAGTGCCCGCTTTACTTCTATGCTTCTTCGTTGCTCTTTCAGTTTCTCGGCTGCTTTTTCGCTTATTATCCATTTTTCGTTGTCCACTTGAGCTTCCACGTAAGCCGCGTCTGGATGTATCCAGATGTTTGTTACGCCGTAGACTGTTTCGGGTCGGAAAGTGGCTGCTGGCAGGTATGTTTTCTCATCAAGTTTGAATTTTATTAATGTGTATTCTTCTGGTGTAACTCCTTCTCCTACTTGGCGGTCATGGTCTCCTGTTGGGCTTTGGCATTTGGGACACCATACTACTGGGTGTGTTCCTTTGGAAACGTAGCCTTTGGCTCTTAGGTTTTCGTATTGCCATTCAATGAATTTTTGATAAGTGGGCATTATAGTGTTGAAGTCTCTTCTCCAGTCAACTGAGAAGCCTGCTTTCTTGGCGGCGATGCGGCTTTCGTTTGTGTAATATGTTGCCATATAAATTGGGTCAGCGAATTTTTTGAGTTCCTCTTCTGGAACGCCGTCCACTTCCCTTAAGACTTTTATGAGTTCTTCGTCGCCTTTTGCTATGCGTTCGCTTGCGCCTGCTAGTGGTTGTCCAGTCCAGTGCCATGCCCATGGAAATAGGACGTTGTAGCCTTGCATTCGTTTAAATCGAGCGTATGCGTCTATCCGCGATGCTGTGAAGGTGTGGCCTACGTGTAGTGGTCCGTTCATGTAGGGGTATGGAAAAGTGAGAAAGAACTTTTCTCTATGTGGGTCTGGGTCTGCTTCAAAGATTTTTGCGTTTTCCCAGTTTTTCTGCCATTTTTCTTCGATTCGTTTTAAAAATTCCATAAAAGGTTTTGAATTGGTTTGAGGGGTATTAAAGGTTTTGTCTTTACGAACAGAGAACGCTATTCCTCATGTTTCACACCGTAAACTATTTTGTGCATACTTGCATTAATCTTTTACTCTGTGTGTGACTGGTCTAGCCCCTCCCTTACATATAGATTGAACCCAAAAACCAAACAGGCCATGATAAATAGAATAGCAGAAATCGTTTGGCTTTCCGCCAAACTCCCACCGATGCGAACAGGGCTGTTTACCCTGAACCCCACCCTCTAACTCTGACCAAATTTCAATTAGAGTTTTAATGCGTGTCAGAAGAAGAGATAAACGCGCGCGATTATTCTTAAATATTTAGAAATGAATTCACTCTTGGAAGGATGTTTAATATGCAAAAAATAGAAGCAGAAGACCTTAACAAAGTTGTGAGCAAGCTTGAGGAGTTCATGCAGCACTGCCAAAAACTAAAAACCCAAGACACGTACCTCATCGTCAACAGAAAGTCGCCCATACTAGCAGAAGCGGCACAGAAAGCCGCAGAAAACTACGGATTAAACGTCAAAACCTTTGACCTAGCAGCAAACAAACCCTACAAACACTTTCCGAAAAAACTCATAACGTTACTTCGCCAAAAAACTCCGAAAGCTGGAATGGGTCTCTTCGACTACAGCCATAATCCAGACTGGAACCTAAAAGAAGTAGGGGCAAGAATAGAACTGCTGCACCAAGTCATCGAAGAAGTGCCCATGAGCTGGGCGCATTCGCCAGGCATAACATTAGACATGGCAATAAACGGTCCCATGCAATGTGACTACAGAAAAATGGCTGAAGAAGCAGAGAGAATACTTCAAAAACTGCAAAACACTAAAAAACTCCATATAACTGCGCCTAGAGGAACGGACATTGAAGTGGAAGTTCCGAAACAAGTAAAATTCGACACGGACTGCATCATTGTGCCACCTAACGTTTATGGCAAGCCTGGGAAAATGGGCAACCTACCAGTTGGCGAAGTTTGGTCAGATAAGGGTGAAACAATCCAAGTTTTAAACAAGGAAACTGGAAAAAAAGAAAGTCAGCATTATCCTGTAAAACAAATTGCAAATGGCAAACTAGTCTGCGACGTTACAGCAGGCGGTTACATGGGTAAGATAAATCCTGAAAAACCCATAATTGTCCAATTCGAAAATGGCGTCTTAACAGATTTCCAATGCAAAGATCGAGCACTCAACTGCATTCGGAAAGACATACTGGCGTCTCAAGAGAAATATGGTTTGCCAACGGTTCTGGAAGAAGTTGGAATAGGCTTAAACGAAAAGGCACGAATAACTGGAAATATGCTGGAAGATGAAAAATTGAGAGGCACTTGTCATCTGGCTCCAGGCAACGTCAGATGCCACGTGGACATGTTAATTGATAAACCAACAATCACTGTTGCCTACATGGATGGAACAACAAAACAAATCATGAGAAACGGCACTTTAGCTTAACGAGAAACTCCTAAATTCACTTGAACGCTTCTTCGATGCCTTCTTCTTCTCTGAACTGCATCTTGTAAAATGCGCTGTACATTCCACCTTTCTCCATAAGCCCCAAATGCGTCCCCTCCTCCACAATTCTTCCCTGGTCCAAAACTATAATATCATCACAAAGCCTAATCGTCGAAAGCCTATGAGCAATTATTATAGCCAACCTATTTTCAAGAAGCTTTTTCAACGCATTCTGCACAACAAGCTCAGTATACGGATCAATGCTTGAAGTAGCCTCGTCTAAAATTAAGAGTTTAGGATTCATCAAAAGAGTTCTTGCAAAGCTTATGAGTTGTCTCTGTCCTATTGAAATGTTTGATGAACTCTCCTGTATAATGTAGTCATATCCCCCTGAAAGTTTCATTATGAACTCATGCGCCCCAACGGCTTTAGCTGCCTCGACAACCTCCTCATCAGATGCTTCAGGTCTTCCAAATCTTATGTTGTCTTTTATGCTCATGGGAAAGAGGAAGGAATCCTGGAGAACTATGCTCATGTGTCTGCGAAGAGACGCGATTCTAATATCTTTAATATCATAGCCGTTCACAACTATTCTTCCATTAAGCGGGTCATAGAACCTTGCCAGAAGGTTTATTATTGTACTCTTACCAGCACCTGTTTGCCCAACTATAGCCAGCTTCTTATTTGAGTCAAGAGTGAAGCTTACGTTTTTAACCACAGGAATCTTTGGATCGTATCCGAAAGTAACATCGTCAAACATTACGTTATCTATTGTCGCTATATTTGCAGCTTTATCTGGTGGCAGCTCTATAACTTCAGGATTTGTGTCGATTAGGTCAAACATTCTTTCAATAGCCGCCATGGCAGATTGATACTGATCAATTACAGTTACGAGATCGACGAGGGGCATGAAGTATGAAAACTGATATTCTATGAACGCCACAAGCGTTCCAATCGTGATCTCGCCGTTTAAAGCCATTGTTGCTCCGAACCAAAGTATCAGAGCCGTTCCAATAATCCTCATGTTGACGATAACAGGCTGGTATGAAGATGAGATTCTAATCGCCTTGATATTTGCATCCACATTCTTTTTTTGAACCGCCTCAAACTCTTCTGCATTTTTCTCTTCTTGAACAAACGATTTAATCACCTTCATGCCTGAGAGACTTTCCTGCATCTTCGCAGTTAACCCAGAGAGGCTTGAGAGTGTTCGCCTATACGCTGTCCTTGAGAACCTTCCAAGAAGCCACGCTAGTATCACGGCTACTGGAAGAATTGCGATAGCTATTAGAGCAAGCTTCACGTTAAGGATAAATATTATGATGAAAGCTCCCAGAATAGAAGTCGTATCTAATATAATGCTTGTCAATCCCGCTCGTAGAAATATCCTAACAGTGTTTGCATCATTTATTGGTCTTGACATTATTCTACCAATCTCACCTTCAGAAAAATATCTGAGGGAAATCATTTGCAGTCTAGATAGCATTTCATCCCTCATTTTCGCAACGACATTCTCACCGATGATACGCATCTGGAAAATCTGAATGTACTGAAGAAAGTAATTGCTCAAAGTTACAACTGCGAAAAGAGGAACCCACCAGATAAATCCCAGAAGATTCTTGGCATCAATTATCTGATCTATTGCAACCTTATGCAGATAAGGCGAAAATAATCCCGTAACGGCAGTTAAAATAATAGCGCCAATACCTATAGCAAGATTTCTTTTGTAGTACTTGGCATACTTATAGATTCTGCGTATCAGAACCCTATCAGGAACTGTTCTTTTCCTAGACTCCTCAGACCTTGAGAAAACTCCAAAAGGACTTGACATTTACTCCACATCCTCCGCAAAAACCTTTTCAGAAGCCTTCTCAAAGAACTGAGTTTCATATATCCTCTTGTATATGGTATCTCTAGCCATAAGCTCGCTGTGTGTTCCGAACTCAGCAACTTCACCATTATCAAGAACCATTATTTTATCAGCATTCTTTATGGTCGAAAGCCTCTGAGCTATTATGAAACATGCCCTACCCTCCATAGCATCCTCAATAGCCTCTTGAATCTCCTGCTCAGTCTTAGCGTCTACAAAAGACAAAGAGTCGTCAAGAATCAAGATTTTTGGATCCGTCAAAAGCGCCCTAGCAATAGTTAACCTCTGTCTCTGTCCACCTGAGAGAGTTACACCTCTCTCGCCAATAATAGCATTGTAACCTTCTGGGAGCGTCTCTATAAAATCGTGTATCCTTGCGTGCTTGGCTACCTGTATAATCTCATCCATAGAAGCATCAGGCTTGCCGAATGCAATGTTATCTTTAATTGTACCAGTGAATATGAATACGTCCTGAAGGACAAGGCCTATTTGTCTCCTCAAAGATGAAAGCTTGAAGTCTCTAATGTCATTGCCGTCAATCAGTATGCTTCCGGAGTCAACATCATAGAACCTTGGAAGAAGATATATCAGAGATGTTTTACCCGAACCAGTAGCTCCGAGTATGGCTATTTTCTCGCCCGGTTTCACTTTGAAGCTTACGTTTTTCAGCACTGGCTTATCTTTAACGTATCCGAAGGTCACATTTCTGAATTCAACTTCGCCCTTTTCTATGGTAATTTCTCTGGCATTAGGATCATCTTTAACATCTACTGGCTTATCCATCATTTCGTAAACCCTTTCAAGTCCAGCAGAAGCATTTATCCAAACACCTGAAAGCATACTTAAGTCACGTAAGGGAAAGCTTAATCTCATCATATATCTCGTGAAAAGCGTAAGGCCGCCTATTGTCAACATGGCTCCTGGCGAGGCTATCAGGTTGCCGCCATAAACGTATACAAGGGTTATTCCAAGAGTTAGGATAGTTGGTGCAGAAGGCATGTATATCGACTGAATCTTGCCAGCTGTAATCGCCGTATCCACATATATGCCTTCAACCTGTTCAAACCCGTTCTGCAGTTCGTCCTCTTTCTGGAAAATTCGCACAACTTTCATGCCTAGAATGTTCTGTTGTATATATGCACCGAGCCTACCTAGGATGAGCATCATTTTTCTAAACAGAGGCATGGTTTTAATCCAAAGCTGAGCGGTAAAGTAGACTATGAATGGCATAGGTATGATGGCTATAAAGCTCATTGTTGGACTTACGGAATACATCACCGCGAAAACCAATATGACTGAGAACACAGCGTTAGCCAGAACTCCAACCCACGTTCTGAGAAACATTTCCACAACCTGCAGATCCATTGTAGCTCTTGAAACAAGGTCTCCCACGGCGGTAGAATCATAAAATTTGAATGACTTACCCTGAAGAGAGGCGTAATAATCAGATCTTATATCCCTTATCATCAATTGTGCAGTATATCCATGCACATATGTTATTACAAAGTTAACTATTCCAAAGCCTACTACCGCCAACACTATATTTAATACAAGCCCGGATAACAGCTCATACTTTCCGCCTACAATAACGCTGTCAATTATCTGCGATGTGTAGAGCGGTTCAAGTATGAACAGATAAGCTCTTAAAACAGACAGTGCAGCTATAGCAATGAGGAAATAAGCATATGGCTTATGATATCTAAGAAGCCTTTTAAACGCCGCTACAGAACGGGAAAGCTCCGCCTGTGTTTTAATTGTCTTGACATATTCTATGATTGGCTTAGCTACGCTCATAACCTACCCCTTTAGATCGGTGATGCATCCTCCAACAGGGTTTAGCATACCTCACCCCATTGGAAGGTATATTCTTTTTGTTCTTTCTTTCAAGCTTTTCACTATCATACACCGCAAGGATATAAAAGGCTCAATTGGTTATCGTCGGGGACTT
>Ga0315281_10008089_pt1 | contig 14713 bp, 12 predicted proteins | sample YL17G07_0_MG_FD_204540 | JGI IMG/M metagenome (GOLD analysis project Ga0315281, IMG submission 204540) | Sediment microbial communities from Yellowstone Lake, YNP, Wyoming, USA - YL17G07_0 | ecosystem: Environmental > Aquatic > Freshwater > Lake > Sediment | place: USA: Wyoming | collected...
GATCGCGGTGATAAGGTGCACTTAAATGCCGAGGCTTATAAGAAGCTCGATGAAGTTGCCGAGAAACTGCTGAACACGATGAGGTAGTGGCTACCTAATGGAGCCAGAAAATGAAAAACAATCAATGGTACATTATCTTTGGTGAAGACTGGGGGCGGCACAGTAGTACAGGCCAATTCATTGCAATTGAAATCGCAAAAACCAGAAATATATTATGGGTTAATTCGCTTGGAATTAGAGTGCCTGGTTTGAATATAACCGACATCAAAAGAATCATAACAAAACTGTACCAGTTCGCTAATGATGTTTTCTTTCGGAAGCAGACAACTGCTGGTATTAAAACTGCTATTCACGTAATTACTCCTATCGCCATACCGTTACTGAAGTATAAATTCGTCCGCCGGATAAACAGTTACATTGTTGCAGCGTTTATAAAAGCAAAAATGCAACAATTCGGGATTACGCAACCTGTGGTTATTACTGCCGGATTAATGGGCGTTGATGTTATTGATAAGCTAGAAGCTTCAGCACGGGTATACTATTGCGCAGACAAGTATTCAGAATTCCCCGGTCAGGACAAAGAACTGGTTATTCGTCTGGAAAGCGAGTTACTTAATAAGGTCGATATCGTTTTGGCGACGTCAATGGCGTTGTACAGCGATCTTAAGAAGCAACATAAAAATGTAAACTATGTACCTCATGGGGTTGACTATGAATTATTTAGTAATGCGATAACTGAATCAGATAAAAATATCAGCGATGAACTCAGTAAATATAACCACCCTATAATCGGTTTCATTGGGTTGATAGGACCACACTTGAATTATGAAATTATAAAAACCATAAGTTATGAAATGAGAGATGCATCAATTATCATGATAGGACCCGTTGAGGACGGAGCAGAACCTCCGCTAGGAAAAAATATATATTATCTTGGCAAGAAGGAACGCGAACAGCTGCCTTACTATATCAGAGAATTTGATGTTTGTATTACACCCTACATCAGCAGTGATCGTATTCGATATGCCAATCCTACTAAAGTAAGGGAATACCTGGCTGCCGGTTGTCCAACGATTTGCACACCTCAAGATGAGGTAAATGCAACGTCAGATGAAGTGGTTTTTGCAGAAAATGGACAAGCTTTTGTAAATTCAATAAAGCAGATTTCAATATCCAACATAAATAGACAAAAAATATCGGAAAGTGTTTCCAATCAGACGTGGCATACGCAGGCAGAAAGAATTATCCGTATTATTGAAAGTGCGGCTTGATTTGTGCAATCCATGTTATTTACTAAGATAGATATCGGCTTCGGATATGAATAGTCACAGAATATCAATTACCGCCCATGCGACTGCGTTGTTGATGATAGTGGCTGTTGGCAGGGTTCATGAAATTATTCCTGCGCTATCAGAGATACCAATTGCAAAAATAGCAATGATTTTTTGTTTTTTAACTTTGTTCTTTGTGAGGAAAAATATTAACGAAAAAGTATGTGTGACAGGAATAACAAAGTTGATGTTATTTATTTTTATTTTAGCCATAGTGAGTGTGACATTTTCTGTTTATAAATCTGAAAGTTTAAACTATGTTACTACTGCCTTACTGGGAACGGGGCTCATTGTTTATCTAATATTGAAAACAATTACGGGCTACAATGTGTTGCGATACTATATCTATATTATGATATTTTGTGCAGCCGCATTATCTTATGGTGTAATCGCGTATGGTGTTGTTATCCAAGGTGAGATGGGGCGAGTTTCAGTTGGTGAAACTCTAGATCCAAATGATTTAGCCCTCTATCTGGTTACTTTGCTTCCGCTGGCGTTGTCTCAAATATTCTTGGTAAAGACAAAATACAAGATTGTATTGACAGGGATAATTGTGCTGATGCTCTCAGCCATAATGCTTACAGGATCTCGGGGTGGATACTTGGGATTGCTATCAATAGCACTATTCCTGCTACTTCAACGATATCCACAGAAAGATGGACATTTTTCAAACGTTATTAATGTCAAGAAAATATTATTAATCGCTATAGGAATCTTTGTTTTATACCACTTTGTGACGGCCGAATACTGGTCAAGATTTTCAACAATATTTAATCCTCAAGATGACTACAACACTCACGATGAACGAGGAAGATTTGCGATTTGGTCTGCAGGACTTGATCTTATATCAAAATACCCTTGGGGAGTGGGCGTGGCAGCATTTTCATCTGCACAGGGATCCCTGGAAGGTGGATTTTACCAAACTGCACATAACAGTTTGATTCTGGTTGCGGCCGAACTAGGTATTGCTGGTTTTATGCTATATATTACTTTGTATTTAAAAGTTATAGTCAAACTAGGTAAGATAATCAGGCATGAAATAATTGGTATATCAGACGAGATTAAATATACGGCCATAGGCTTGCGTGCCGGACTGCTTGGTTTTTTTGTGTCGTCTTTCTTTCTCTCTCAGGCATATTCGCCTCTTTTATATGTAATCTACACACTTGTGGACAGGGCGGAATATTTCTTCCTGAGATCAGTCGAGGCTAATTTAAGTGAAAAATCTGATTAAATTTTTTATATCTGGAATTCTGTTAAAAGGAAGAGTATTTTGGAAAGGCGCACGTCATGCTGGGGCTGTTAGTTTTACTTTTGACGATGGGCCTCATCCTGAGCATACTCGAGGTGTTCTGAATGCACTAGATGAAGTCAAAGGCAAGGCCACATTCTTTGTTCTTGGTGAAAACGTTTCAAAGTACAAAAATGTAGTTAAAGAGATAATTGAAAGAGGTCATGAGATCGGAATACATACATATTCACACTTAAGTATGAAAAAAGTTAGTTACTCTGAGTATAAGAGCGATATTAACCGATGTGAGAAGGAGTTGAGTAAAGTTGGTGTGGAGACGATATTATTCCGACCGCCATTTGGGGATGTTGAATGGAAAAATATATTTGACTTGTCAAAAAGGAGGAAAATTATCTTCTGGAATAAGGATACGCTTGACTACTCATTTAGTGATATAGCTTCCGCATGGGAATATTCTAGAACACTATCAATAAAAAGTGGGGATATTTTACTTATGCACGACATAAATCCGCATACCCCTGACCTTGTAAGACGACTGGGAAAGGAAGCAGCAAATGCAGGAATAGATATAAAAACAATTTCAAAGTTATTAGGATAGAGAAATATATGTCTTCAAGTAGAGTCCACGGGCTATTTGCCCACTCGCTTATATATTGGTTGGGGACCATGCTAACCAAAATGATAGGATTTTTGCTGATACCGCTCTACACTCGTTACCTTATACCGGAAGATTATGGCACATTAGAGTTAGTATCACTCACGGCTGATATTCTGGCAATATTAGTTGGTGCGCAGATTAGTACGGCGGTCTTTAAGTTTTATCATCAGGAAAAGGAGCATGCCGGGAAAAAACACATTATAAGCACGGCAATAATCGGGATTGCCATTATTGCAGGAGTTTCATTACTAATTCTCGGACTATGCGCTGGAATATTATCAAATCTAATATTTGGACATACTGAAAACGCTATATTGTTACGGCTAATGTTTTTAGGCTATTTTTTTTCACTGCTCGAAGAAGTGCCATTGGCTTACATAAGACTTCTTGACAAATCGAAATTATATGTCGTGATAACCATGATGCAGATTTTGTCCATGATTAGCCTAAACGTCTATTTTGTGGCTGTATTACATTATGGCGTGTTTGGGATTTTGCTTGGTATGTCGATTGCGTTCAGTTTAACTTGCGTGGTACTGATATATAAAACATTGATGATCACAGGCGCAAGATTAGTGGTACTTCGTTTGAAGGAAATGTTGCGTTATAGTCTACCACTGATTCCTGCTACGGTGTCGTTGTTCGTTCTTAACTTTTCAGACCGCTTTCTCCTGAACCACTATACCAGTTTGGGCGATGTTGGTATTTATTCCCTAGCCTATAAATTCGGCTTTATCCTGATGCCGATAGTTGTTACTCCATTCTATTTGATTTGGCAAAGCAAGATGTTCGAATTCTATGACCATGAAAACAGAACCGCTTTGTATAATAATGTCATGTCTATTTTTCTGGTGGCATTATGTTCAGGGTATCTGCTTATTTCCGGTTATATTAATGAAGTATTAAGAATCATGGTAACTGATAATTATTACGCAGCTGGATTGTATGTACCAATAATTGCTGCAGCATATCTTTGTAACGGAATTAACCAAATGTTTCTCGCGCCACTATATGCCGAAAAGAAAACTAAACGCATTGGATTAATAAATACTATAGCTGCAATATTAAATGTTTCATTAAATTTGATAATTATACCAAGGTATGGCATTGCGGGAGCGGCAGCGACAACTCTAGTTTCTTTTATTTTTATATTATCATACACAATAGTTGAGTCGAATAAAGTTAGCAGATTGCAATGGGAATGGATGCGTTTTAGCAAAATAATTAGTATCACTGCTGTTACAGTGCTGATACTCTATAATGTACAGATAGCCAATATATTTATGTCTATTTTTGTAAAAACCGTAATTCTTTCTTGTGCGCTGTTTTTATTGTTCTATTCCGGGTATTTTAGCAGAGAACAAATATCTTATATTAAAGAGAAATTACCGCTAGTAAAGTGGGTAGTTAAATTTTGAATTAGAATATGACTGGTGAATGAAAGTATGTGGCTTGCAAATAAAATCAGAAAAAGGGAAACGCCTTTCTGGCAGTCTATTTATAATGTAGCGAAATATCTTCGCAGTTTTAACATGCCAGTTATTTGGCCCGTACATGTACTGCTGCGAATTGAGAGAAATATCAGGATTACCCTATGGGAAAATATTAAAAGTTTTTTATACTATGAACCACTTTTTAAGACTCTTTGTAAGGAATGTGGCAGAGGACTCAGTTTGTCATCAGGAATACCGCAAATAATTGGCCCATTACAACTATACATTGGCAATAACGTCTCATTGCATGGCGTAGGAACTTTTATCGCAGGAAAAGTTTATCCGAACCCCTCCCTTTATGTCGGCGATAATTCGCATCTAGGATACCAAATGGGGATAAGTGTTGGAACTAAGATTGTCATTGGAAAGCACGTGTTAATTGCAAATCGAGTAGCATTGTTGGGGTATGATGCACATCCTATCGATCCGATCAAACGAGCAGAAAATATCCCTCCTGACGAAAATGGTTGTGGCGATATAATCATTGAGGACTACGCATGGATTGGTGTGAATGCAATCATACTGAAGAATGTAACTATAGGTAAAGCGTCAATTGTTGCAGCGGCTTCAGTGGTAACTAAAGATGTCCCACCATATACAATTGTTGCCGGTAATCCGGCAAAAGTTGTTAAAAGTATTGATAACTATCGTAACGAAAATGACTAATCCAAAAGTAATGATAATGATTTCTACGAGAATAGTGGGAGGCCCTGGAAAAGGGGTGTTACAACTTTTGGATCGATTTCCTTCCCGCGGCATTGAATACCTGCTTGTCACAGATAAGCGTATGGGTACCCTGGACACTGAATTTATAAAATTAATCAAAGAGAAGAAGCTAAATATCGAAATTCTGGAATATACACGAACTTTTGATCCTATCTTATTCAAAGTATCAAGATATTTAGTCAAGAAATACGGCATTAATATAATCCAATCTCATGGATACAAAAGTCATTTGATTGCTTTATATATCCACCTTGTCGAGAAGACAAAATGGATAACATTTATTCATGGATGGTCAGCGGAAGACTTTAAAATGCGTTTATATAGCGTATTTGAGGTGGTGATGGTGCGGTTCTCAGACGTGGTTATTGCGGTTTCTCCATCAATAAAAAAAGTATTATCCCGATGGCATGTCGGTGGTATTCATACGATATTAAATGCGGTTGACAAAAATGAAATATATGGGCTTATGGGTGGATATGAGTTGAGAAGAAAATTAAATATCAGTGATTCAGCGTTTGTTATTGGTGTAATTGGCCGATTGAGTCCAGAAAAAGGTCACAAATATCTTCTCGAGGCAATTGCGAGAATAAGACATAAAGGGATAAGACTATTAATAATTGGCGATGGGCCATTAAAAGATGAACTAGAAAAACTTAGCAATGAACTAGGATTAAATGATACAGTGACATTCTGTGGTCATAGTCAGAATATCAGGGATTATTATGAAGCTATAAATTTGTTGGTACTACCATCTCTCAAGGAGGGTCTTCCGAACGTGGTACTGGAAGCAATGGTAATGAATATCCCGGTGATAAGCACAGATGTGGGCGGGGTAAGAGAAATAATCACTGATGATTACAATGGGTGGATTATAGAGGCAGGAAACGTAAACTCCATCGCGCACAAGCTGAATGAAATTATTGAAGACAGAAAACGTCTTGCAATAGTGGCAACCAGGCTTCACGATTCTATTTTCCCTAAATTCTGCCCTGATAGACGCGCGGATGAAGTGGTGAAAGTATATAAAAGCCTGTTAGTTTAAAATGGAAACCAGAAAAAAAATACTTGAAGTTATTTATTCATTTGAAATGGGTGGATCTGAACGTCTGGCTTGTGCCATAGCAGAGGCAATGGTAAATCATGACTATGATGTCAAAGTGGTCGCCTTATATACAAATAGCGGTCCAATTAAAGATCAATTGGCAAAAACTAACATCGAAGCAATTGGTCTTGATTTAGAGGGCACTAATAAACTAATTGCTCTCTGGAGAATACTCAGTCTCTTTATTAAGGAAAGGCCAGATGTTGTGCATGCTCATCATGTTGCACAACTCATAAAAATATACTTGCCTGCACGCCTTGCCTGCGTGAGGCGGATTATTTTGACTGAGCACGCCAGTTATTCTTTAGTAGTTAAGCCAAGATTACGTATGTTGGCAAGAATATTCGCCAAACGTGCCGACCAAGTGACAACCGTTTACAAAGGATTGGAGGAAATATTTATAAATGATTTTCACGTACGCCCAGACAGAGTCGTGACAATTCCAAACGGTGTGGATGTGGCGAGGTACAAGGGTAAACCAGTAAGTGCAAAAGCAGACGACAAGAATTTTCACATTGCGTGTCTAGGACGACTTGTTGAGGCCAAGGATCATGAAAACCTCGTGCAGGCTGTCAAACTTGTCGTCGAATCCGGGGTGACCGATATCAGGGTAAATATCATCGGCGATGGTCCTTTACGAGACCAGATAGAAAGCTTAATCAAAAAAAACAAACTTTCAGACTATATCTCTATGTTAGGCAATCGGACAGATATCGAAATATTGCTCCAGTCCCATGATATACTTGTGCTCTCCTCAAAACGAGAAGGGTTCCCGATGGTGATTCTTGAAGCGATGAGTTGTGGTGTACCGTGTGTTGCTACAGCTGTGGGCGGTGTCCCGGATATTATTAATTCGTCCAATGGCTGGCTGGTTAAAAAAGAAGACGCCCGCGCTTTGGCGGACGGCATTCTGATGGCCTATCATAACAAAAACAAATTCCCGGAAATGAGTAAAGCCGCTAGAGAAACTATAATTCGGCATTACGACATACGTAACATCCTTAAAATGTATGAGTCCGTATTCTAGTCTGCTGCCATGTCACTCTTAACCCACTCTCTGCACAGAGCGATGAAGCCAGATAGGTTTAAACGGTTAGACTTGTTATTATTGCAAGAAAAAAAATCACAAAATGATTTGTTACAAGAGCAATCACTCTCCTTGAGCAAACTTATTGATCTTGCTCGCACCAAGACCACTTTTTATTCCGAAAAATTTCGTTTTGTCACGAAGGATAATGAGGGCAAGTATGATATGACATCACTGCCCATACTTCGCAAAGAGGATATAATAAAGAACCGCGAAAGCATGCTTATCAGTGATATCGAGCGAGATGCATTATTTCAGGGTAAAACTGGCGGTTCAACCGGCAAGCCAGTGGCTTTCTATTATGATATAAACAGCATCGAAACTATGCTGGCTGGATCATACCGGTCATATACGTGGGCGGGGTGGCAGCCAGGTGACAGGGTGTTGCATTTCTGGGGAGCCAAACAAGACCTGAAAGGTGGGAGCGTAATAAAAAGTAAAATCAGCTCATGGATTACTTCGGAAAGCACCATTGGCGTGTATGAATACACTGAAGAGAATTTAAGACAATGGGTGGATAATATTTTGAAATATCGCCCTGTCATCATTCAGGGATATGCCTCTATCCTGGCAAAGTTGTCAAAGTTTATTTCAGACTCAAACATATTTATCCCCTGTAATATTAAAGCTGTTTTTTCTACTGCTGAAGTGCTTTATGACTGGCAACGTAAGGCTATTGAGAAGGCATTTTCGTGTAAAGTGTTTAATCAATATGGAAGTCGAGAAATCCCCAACATCGCCTGTGAATGTTCGCTGGGTAATTTTCATACTTTTACCGACATGGCGTATGTTGAGTCCGTAATCGACGGAGATGAGAGTAAATTAATAGTCACTTCATTAAGCAATTATGTGATGCCCTTCATTCGCTATGAAATAGGAGATTTGGGCAGACTGAAAGAGGGGCAGTGCGAGTGTGGCTCACCATTCCCTATGCTCGAAATGGGACTTTGTCGCAGTAATGATATTATCGTTACTCGCACCGGCAAGAATGTTTACCCATCCTATTTTATTCATTTATTGGATGGCATCAACGGCGTTGAGCAATTTCAGTTTATTCAGGAAAATTATACACGTATTGTACTGAATATAACGATGGCCAAAGATACCCTAGCCCAGGATTTTGAGCATATCAAAGATAGAATAAAGCATGAGATCGATTCTGGTATGGAGTTGACTGTGAATAAAGTTGACGTGATTAACCGGACCATGTCAGGAAAGTACAGGTACGTGATTAATAACATAAGCTCAAGTAGTAAATTAGACTAATTTTATGCATAAAATAAAATCCGTACACGTTCCAATTTTTATGTATCACACGATAGGTGTTATACATGCAGATTGGTTATGGAAATATCTGACAGTGCATTATCGAGTGTTTGAGCATCAAATGAAAATACTCAAACGAATGGGTTGTCATTCCGTGAGTCTTGAGGATGTTTACAACCATATGAAATATGGTAATCCTTTACCGCCCAACCCATTTGTTTTGACCTTTGATGATGGTTATGCCGATAACTGGATTGCGGCCGCCCCGATTCTAAAAAAATACGGATTTAAAGGTACCGTTTATGTTAACCCAGAGTTTGTTGATACGCGAACAGAATGTCGTATAACACTCGAAGACGTCTGGGCAGGAAAATGTCAGGAGGCTGATCTTGAGTGGAAAGGATTTCTGTCATGGGAAGAAATGCGACAGCTAGAAAAAGAAGGTACGCTGGATATTCAGTCGCATGCGATGAGCCACACGTGGTATTTTTCCAGCCACGAAGTGGTAGATTTTCAGCATCCTGGCGATAATTACATTTGGATGAACTGGAATAATCATACCGACAAAAAGTATCAATATATGTATGATGATCAGGAACAATATAAACAATATGGCGCGCCCATTTACCAGCATGGCAAGTCATTACAGATCCGAAGATATTTACAGAATTCCGAACTGGACATCAAAATGGTGGAGTTTGTTAGACAAAATGGTGACAAATCATTTTTTAATCATCTTGACTGGAAAAATAAACTATTCACTATCTATAACAGTTTAAAAGATAACTACCCAGGTCGTTTCGAAACCGATGATGAGATGACTGCCCGATATGACTATGAACTTTCCCGCTCAAAGGAAGTACTTGAACAGAAACTTAATAAAAAGGTGGAGTATTTGTGTTGGCCTGGTGGGGGGTACAATGAAATTACCGCTGATATGGGACCAAGAATATATAAGTCTGTCGTGCTCGGATCATCTGATCAGCGAGAAAAGAAAAATATTTACGGTGCTGATCCAGTCTGGATGAAGCGAGCGGGAGGCCCTTTTATACACAAAGGTGATGGTTTTGACAAGATGAAGGTGTTGGGTGGCTGGTCGTTGTTTTTGACAATAAAATCGCTACAGGGAAGCAAATTCTTTAATTTTCTTCGCAAGGTACTTAAAGCACTGCATCTAATACAGTTTAAATTACAGAATTAACTAAGAAGGAGGGGTTGTGAGAACTAATTATATAATTGTTGTGCTGTGCGTATTGACGATGAGCCAGTATTGTCTTGCGAGTAATTATACCCATCTGAAAACATTTGGATTTGATTATAGAGATTTGTCCGGCGAGGGTGATCAGGCACGTTGGCTGGCAAAACATCATGATTGGATAATTGGCCCGCAAAATGGTGGGCTTACTATTAACACAAATTTAATTATGTATGAAGCATACACCGAGATAATGGGCGCCAATAAGAATGCGAAAATAGCCTCATATGTTCCTTATAGTACCGTTTTTCCCTATACGTCTGAGTGGATGGAAGACTGGTGCCGTAAAAATGGGCTTGATCCAGAGGAGCTATATCTGCATTATGAAGAGGACGTCACCGTAAATACCACCAAGGGGAGGCTAAATGTGCCAGGGTATGGTAAAGGGTCAGCAAAAAATATTAGGCAGTCAAGGGTAACTTCAAAATGGTGGGGAGGGCTGTATCCTAACATTAACCCAGCTTCGGAGGTATTCCGGCGTGCATTTAATGAATATGCATTGAAGCTGGTGACAGTTAAAGATACCAGAAGCGTCTATGTGCATGGACTTTTCCTGGATTCCTATAATGCTACAACGGAAACTGATTGGCCACGGGAACTTAGCAAGACAATTGAATTCAGAAAAATAGGGGTTAATACTGAGAGTAAGGCTCTCAGTTACATGGAAAAAATGCTTGTAAAACATTCTGTAGAAATGGAAAACTTTCTGAAAAGAGCGACAAATCAAAAAGACTTTGTGGTGATTGTGAATGCAGGGCTGGCCGAGTACATGTATAAGGAATATGTAGATCTATTTGTTGGCCAGAGAGATGGGTTAATGAATGTTTGCATTGAGGAGCTGGGATCATCAACTATTGATGATAGAAGAATTCCATTCTTAAAAAATATTTATGACGATCTTGAAAATGGCAGGGTTATCTGGATACGGAGTCAGACAAATTATACCAGGAGAGATAAGAAAACTATTCCACCGGCCTTTATTCAGGCATTGCTATCAGTTCACTACTTGATTAATCATAAAAATGCTTATTTCTCCTATCATGAAGGAAGCCCATCATTTTATGGTGGCGACACATCCGGAATTCTTCGGAATACACATTGGCACATAAATCAGGAAATCGACATCGGGCAGCCTATCAAGCGTGACGGCAAGGATTACTGGGGAGAAAAAAACACAAACCGCTTTTATGTTTTTGATAAAGATGAGAAAACAGTTGTGCTGGCCAGGATGTATAGTAAGGGCATGGTATTGGTAAAAATACCAAAGGTAGGAAGTGGGGGCTGGGATAATATTGGAAAAAATAAGAAAAAGTACGTTTTTGACAAAGAGTACAAACTATTAAAAGAGGATAATACATTGTCAGAAAAGATCTATTCCATTGAGCTGGGTAATACTGAAGGTGCAATTTTGATGAATTAGATGGCGATCATGCTATGATTTTATCTACCTCTGTTAATACTATACAGAATTAACATTGAACGAGAAAGTGGCAGAGCTATAATGAGTACATTATAAGGGACAGTATGTGGACCATTACCAGTCATTCCCACCCGCCGCATCATAAACTCGGGTTAACTTATGCAGGTAAGAGAGTTACAATACAAACGTATGTCGGTCATAAAAATTAAAATTGTTGACACATTGGAGGAATTCAATAGGTCATACTCACATTTAATGAGCGTTATTAGTTCTGTAGTAGCTGAACATAAATATAGCCTTCATCCGGATTATTTAAAAGAAAGAATGAAAAGTGCCAATATGTGTGTTCTTATTAATTATTCAGATGAGAAACCAGACGGCTATATGGTTTTCGAAATTCAATACAAGAAACTATATATAATGCTTAGCGTCGTCAAGTTAGTTTCAATTACTGTTAAGCAGGCAATTTTCCAAGGGTTTGTATATTGCAATAACATGAATAGATTAAATGATGCTGCCTATGCCGTCATAGTAGAGTTTATTCGCATATATCCATCGATCAAGCATCTAAATATGTATGAATTAGAAATTACATCGCCTATCTATTCAGTCCTAAATTCACGCTCAATGGATTATGTAAAAGTCTATAACGTTTCAGCAAAGAAAGAAATTAATACATTTCTTGCACTAAACAGCAGTTTTGAAGAATATTTAAACGGATTTAAGAAAAAATCACGCTACAATTTAACAAGAAATATTAAATTGTTCAATGAGGCAACAGATGGTGACTATGAATTAAAAAAATTCAATTCTGAGTCAGAAGTAACGTTATTTTATGAGATGCTTGATAGAATATACAAAAAGACTTGGCAATCAGCAACATTTGGTTATTGTTTGCGAGGTAACCCGATTGAATTAAATCTGGCTATGGTAGCGGCACAAAAAAATTGGTTCCGATCGTATGTGCTGATGCTTCATAACATACCAATTGCCTATGTTCTTGGATTCCAGTATGGAAATAGCTATTATTGGGACGAAATCGGCTTTGATAGCGCATACAAAGAGCTTTCACCTGGCAGTGTTCTTACTTACTTTTCTATTGAAGACATCATGAGCAATAAACCACCAAAATACATTAATTTCGGTTATGGGGAGAATGTATACAAAAAAATATATGGTAATCTAACCGAACCTGCAGTCAATCTTGTACTGGTAAGATCTTATTCTATCGCAAGACTGTTTGTGCTGATTCAAATTACAGTTAATAAATTGTATATTTTAACTCACAAAGTTGTATCTGCCTTGAGGCTGGATGGATACATCAGGAAGATTCTAAAGCATCGTACGAGATAGCGAATTAACAATAGTTTATGGACCTATGGCAAGACTTTTAACACTGATGTATCACGGAGTCTATGTGCCGTTAACAAAGCAGAGTATATTGTTACCTACAGAGGTAATTTGCACTCGCATTGGAGAATGGTAATGTTTAAGACTGACTTAAATATAGGCATTGCGAGTCGACTTTTAGCATGAAAGTGCGTGGTTCGGGTTGTCTTTGAGATGCAATATTGTTACGAATCTTAACTGTTGGATGTAGTGGTATTAAATGAAAATTGCATTCTGGCTTTCTATTTACATGATACTATATACCTATCTAGTATATCCTTTGCTGATTTATCTTCTTGCTAAATTACGAAAAGAAAAAAATATACCTAGCCAAGATTATACGCCCGCTCCATATAGTATATTGATGGCAGTATACAATGAAGAGAAAAACATTAATCGTCGTATAGAAAATCTGTTGCATTTGGATACAAATGAAATATTTCATGAAATAATTATTGTCTCTGACGGCAGCACAGACAACACTGTAAATATCACTCGTATATTGCAAAATAAATACCCTTTAATAAAGCTGATTGTCCTAAATGAAAATATTGGCAAGGCGGCTGCGCTAAATTATGCGATTAATCAGGCAAAAGGAGAGGTAATTATTTTTGCAGATGCAAGACAGGAGTTTTCCAAAGATGCGATTACCAATCTTATTCGCGGATTTTCAGCTGAAAATGTGGGATGCGTGTCTGGGCATTTAGTTTTCAAAAGCTCTGATAGCAGTAACGACACATCACAATCAATTGGCGCATACTGGAAATATGAAACTTTTATACGCATAAATGAAGCGAAATATGATTCTGTCATCGGATGTCCTGGTGCTATATATGCCGTGAAAAAACATTTAATCACAGCTATGCCAGCCGGATTAATTTTGGATGATTTATGGATTCCAATGGGTGTTGTTTTACAAGGCTCGAAAGTGAAATATGTACAAACAGCAGTTGCCTGGGACAGGCCAGAAAATACAGTTGAAAAAGAATTTAGGAGAAAAGTAAGAACTCTCACGGGTAATTTCCAGTTGGTATTCTTTCTGCCGAAAGTCTTGTCGCCTTTTCACAACAGATTATGGTGGATGTTTCTGTCACATAAGATATTTAGATTATTGGTTCCATATGCCATGCTTGCAGCCCTATTTTCTAATGTTGTTATCTATAGTCACGGCGCAATATATAAGGCAATTTTATTTATGCAGGTGATTGCATATATTTCTGCATTAATCGGCTATGTGCAAGTCAAGCATGCATTAAAATTAAAATGTAAACCATGTAATATTATTTACTTGTTTGTCAATATCAATCTCGCCGCAGCACTTGGGCTTTATTATTTTCTGGCAGCAAAGGAAAATGTTTTGTGGAAAAAATAGAATAGTAGTTGGCTTTAAAGATATTACGAAGATATAACTTTATTGAGATGAGATTGGTTTATGTTTGGTAGTATGTTTGAGTGGTTAGAAAACAAATTTGAGTTATCCCGTGGCGGGAGTAATCAAAATGTCAGACCAATGGAAGGGATGCGCGGATTTGCGGTTTTTCTCGTATTTTTGGTTCACTATGTCAGCTTGGTGAAACCATGGATAGATAATCAGTCACTGCTCGGCACTGTCATGGAAGGAATAAGTAACATCGGCGATACCGGGGTCGACCTGTTTTTTGTGCTGAGCGGCTATTTGATCTATGGTTCGTTAATTTCCAGGCAACAACCCTTCGTACGGTTTATTTCCCGCCG
>Ga0315281_10008090_pt1 | contig 14712 bp, 11 predicted proteins | sample YL17G07_0_MG_FD_204540 | JGI IMG/M metagenome (GOLD analysis project Ga0315281, IMG submission 204540) | Sediment microbial communities from Yellowstone Lake, YNP, Wyoming, USA - YL17G07_0 | ecosystem: Environmental > Aquatic > Freshwater > Lake > Sediment | place: USA: Wyoming | collected...
GCAACGACGTCGAACGTTCCGGACAGTTCATCGTTTCCGGGAAGCGCATCGGATGGCAATTCCGATCGGGCGTACATCGTGTAGGTTCCTGCGGCCGCGATCGACGACGCAGTGAATCCAACCGACGCGATCGCCCCGACGCCGAGGGCCGCAATCGTCCCGGTTTGATTGTAGATTTCGACGGTCGATGGAGCCGGCCCGGTGATGCGAAATCGAACGGGAATGGTCGTCTGAGCGGCCGTCCCGCCATTGGTGAATTTCGCCGAAGGGGAAAACGAAGAATTCGTGACGACGAGCCCGCCGACCGTGGGCAGATTGAACGCTGAAGCGAAAATGTCTTTCGGGGGAATGTAAACGAACGTCCCTTCGTCGGCTCCGATGTCCGGAGTCGAAGCATTGCGAACATCGGCATCGAGATCCGTCGGCACCCAGTTGATCGTTCCAGCGAAGAAGGATCCGTAGCTCTCGACCGGAGTCGGAGCCGCAGGATTGATGTGAAGGTTGCTCGCGGAAATGAACTGAGGGTTTTCGTTGAGCGAGATCGCGTCCTGCGCGACCGAGGCTCTCCAGTCCGCCAGCGTCAGGCGATCCGCCGCCCCGGTCAAGCCGGTCGCCCCACCGATGGTGTTGGCGACATAGACGACGTTCGCTTCGGAAATCGAACCGGCGGGGCCGATGGAGCCCACTCCTGGCGTGACCCAGCAATAGTGATGCGACACCCCACCCTGTGCTCCGCTGAAATTGGCGAGAACGTTGTCCCGAACCTTCATCACCGGACCGGAGATGGTTCCAATCTCGAGGTTGGCGTTGGGACAATTCAGAAACGCCGGTTCCAGCCGGACACTGTTGAAGTCGATGTTGTGGGTCGCTCCGGCGCCGCCTGCCGTGTCCTGGACCCGGATGCCGATCACTCCTCGAAACGTGGTGGTGGCGCTGGTCGATGTGATCCCCCAGATGAAATTGTCGAAAACACGACTCACACTTCCGGCGTTGGCGTTGAGGTTCAAATGCATCCCGGTCACAACTCCGCCGGTCGACGAAATGTCGTGGATTCGATTTCCAAAAATGTCGCAAGTCCCGGCCGGGACTCCGGCGGCGATCCCGTTGTTTTCCAGGTCGATGCCGTCGACCGGAAGGCCCGCGGTCGCCCCGGCGACGTTCCGGACTTCGCAATTGAAAATTCGCACTCCCGCCTGGCGAATGGCCTGAATTCCCCAGAGCTGCGCGGCGCCGGCGCCGATGTCGTTCGCTGCAGCGCCTCCGATGGTCGTCGTTCCGCCTGCGATGGTTCCGACCTCGGTTCCGATGTCTGGAAAGTTGGGATTTCCTATCAACTGGATTCCCGAAAAGACATTCTGGATCGTCAGGTTGTAATAGTGATTTCCGGAATTCGCTCCGGCCGCGGAGGCCGGGACGGCTTTCCAGTTCTGCCCAATGCCGTTCGGCTGTCCGGGATTCGTGCGCAGCAGGGTGATCGCGACGTCCCTGATTGTGTTGTTCGTCGCCCCATCGGTCGGCGAATTGTTCAGCACGAGAATCCCGCGATCGACGATGGCCGAGGCGGTCGTCGTGAGTGCAAGATTCCGGACGGTCACGTAGTCCGAGCCGATCAATCCGAGGATTGGTTCGGAGATGATGTCGATCGCCGTCGTGACCGCCGCATTTCCGCAGCTGCCGGAAACCGTCCCCTCGAAGGTCAGCGTCGCCGTTCCGGACGCGGGAGCGATCGTGACCGTCTTCGCTGCCGAGGTCCCCGCGATGGGACCGAGAAGAATCGGGAAGGAGTTGGCCGGGCTCGTGTACGTGGCGTCGATGAGCGACAGGGTCACGGCTGCGGCGATGCCGCGTTGATTGACGTCCGCGACGGCTTCGGTGAGGCTCGGGTAGTTTCCGCCGGAGCCGACCGTATACGTCCCTCCGGCGAGTGTCGCGGGCACGCCCGGAGTGAAGCGGAAGAACCTCGTCGGCCACTTGTTGGTGGTCATCATTCCATTGTTGATCTGTCCGCTGCCCGTGACCGCGTCGATATAGTGGTTGTTGCCTCCGACCGCATCCTCGATTCCGATCGAGGCAGATTCGTTCGAGCTGTAGGTCGCTCCCGTCGCCGTGCCGTAACGAAATTCGATGACGTTGGTCGTTTCGAAGAGTACGACTTGAAAGTTGATGATACGGGGATTCCCGAACGCGGCCGTGCTGTAAGACGAAACGTCGGTCCACTGAACCGTCAACGTCCGCGATCCGGCCACGCCCTGAGATTGAAAGAGCACCAGTCCGGCCGGATTTGTTCCGACCGCGCCGATGAAGAGATCGTCGAACCAGGGAGCGAGCGTCGAATTGGGTATCGTCGTCGTGTAGAGGTTGTCGTTGGTTCTGGCCGACGGAGTCGTCACGCTGGCGGAGGAGAAAAAGGCGTGGCCGTTCGTGCAAACCGCAAGAAAATTCGCCGTCGTGTAGGCGGTTCCGGCGTACGTAAACGCGAAAGGGAGAGCGACCGACGTCGTTCCGTCGTCGGTGCTCGCGAACGTGATCGACGTGGCGCCTCCCGCGACCGAGATCGGCGCGTAAGAAGCCGTGAAGCTCGTGCGGGTGTAAGGCATCTGAGCGGCGAGGTCGCGGGCTCCAATTCCCGCAACTGCCAGAAGCACCAGCAGGACAACCTGAAAACGTCGGCTCTTCGAACGCGCTTTCATCGGAACTCCCTCTTCTCCCGCAAGGCGGCAGCTCGGGAGAATGCAGAGGTCGTGCCAGCCCTCGCGATAGCTTCGGGCAGCTCGAAACCAACGTACAGCAGGGGATTAATGAAGACCGGGGGCGGAAGAATCTTTCTGCCGGCCTCGAACCGGGACCGTCAGGAGCGTCCGGGTGTCTCGGATCGAGTCCAGGGGATCCCACTCCAGGGCGGAACGAACTAGTCCGAATCGGACGTCGTCACGGCCAGCCCGTACCGCTCGATCTTCCGGTACAGCGTGGCCCGAGCGATACCCAGAGCTCGAGCGGTAGCACGCACGTTTCCTCCGTGAGCCTGGAGGGCTTCGTCGAGGAAACGGCGTTCCGCTTCGCGAAATGTCGGCAGCTCTGGGCCGTCGTTTGCCGCCGGCTCCCGATCGCCCTCGGCGGAACCGGCGGCGGCCGCCCTCGAACGGAGCGGCGGAAGGTCCGCGACGTCGATCGATTCGCCCCGTGGAGCGAGAATCGCGGCGCGCTCGACCACGTTGCGAAGCTCACGGACGTTGCCCGGCCAGTCGTACCCTCGAAGACGCTCGATCGCCTCTTCGGTGAGAGAAGCGCCGGGGCCCCGGAATTCCTCCGCGAAACGGTTCGCGAGATTTTCGATGTCGACATCGCGGTCGCGCAGCGGGGGGAGCGGTATTTCGAACACGTTCAGCCGAAACAACAGATCCCGCCGGAACTTCCCGTGTTCAACATCTTTCGAGAGATCACGATTCGTCGCGACCAGAACCCGGACGTTTACCGAGATCTCCGCTACGCCGCCAATCCTCCGGAATCTCCGCGACTCGAGAACCTTGAGCAGCTTCGCCTGAACGGCCGGATCCATTTCCCCGATTTCGTCGAGAAAAAGCGTGCCGTTGTCGGCCGCTTCGAACAAGCCGATCTTCCGGTCGATGGCTCCGGAAAAAGAGCCTTTCTCGTGCCCAAATAGCTCCGATTCGACCAGCTCCCGCTGGAGACCCGCGCAGTTGAGCTCGACGAAAGCGCCGCGGCGCCGCGGAGAGAGATCGTGGATTCTCCGAGCAAGAAGTCCTTTCCCGCTGCCGGTCTCTCCCGTCAAAAGCACCGTCGTTTCCCTGGACGCCACGGACTCGACGAGATCGAGAGCACGCCTCATCGCGGGAGACCGTCCAAGATCGTTGGGGGCGGGCGCGTCGATGCGAAGCCTCTCGAGTTGATCGGTTCGACGTCGAAGCGAGCGATTCTCCAGCCCCTTGGCGACGAGCGCGAGAAGATTTTTGGGAGCCACCGGCTTCGTCAGGAAGTTATCGGCGCCGAGCCTCATCGCTTCGACGGCGATCTCGATCGTCCCGGCGCCCGTGATCATCATGACCGACATCTCGGGACGGATTTTCTTGAGCTCGACGAGGAGATCGAGCCCGCTGGCCGAACCGAGACGCAAATCGACGAGAGCGAGCTCGATCGGCTCCGAGCGAATCACCGACAGGGCTTCCTCGCTCGTTGCCGTACAGCGAAGCGGATATCCCGAGCCTTTTTCGAGGACCAGGCGAATGGCGTCCTGCGCCGACGGATCGTCGTCGACCACCAGAATTCGTGCGGCGGGTTGAGGGGAAACCGGCGAGGAATGGGGCATTTCGTTCACGATCCTTTTTTCGACCCCCGACCTGCGCCATTCCGGCGACGGCAACATTCCCGCCGAATGCAAACCATTTTCGGTTTCCCGGCTTTGTCGGCGACAGGAAGCGGGTCATGTCGACGACCCCGGGTTGGCGATATCCCTTGCACTCGAGCAATCACCGCGCCTCGTCGAGCGATTTCACGCCGGCGCCGAGGGAAAAGCGACCACCGGCATCTGTGAATTCCTGTTCCCGTCGAGCGGAGTGAGTCACTGTTCCTCGAGGTGAACCGTCAGGGATTGGGCCCGAGTCTTGTTCATCTTCATCCTCGTCAGCGTAGGGAGCGGGATGGCTCGTGTCAAGATTTCCCGGCCAGCCCGTGAAAACACTTCACCAGGACATCACATCCGGCAGGGCCCTTCGCTCGCGGTGCGGATCACATGCCGTTCGCCAGCGACGACTTCAATGCGGGACACCCGGATCAGCTTTCGAGTTTCCCGGTCAGCTCGTTCCACTCCCAATAGAGCTTTTCGAGATCGAGCTTCGTCCGGCCGAGAGTTTCCTGAAGGGTCCGCATTTTCTCCCCATCCGAAAAAACCAGCGGATCGCAGAGTTTCCCTTCGGTTTCCTTGAGGATTCCTTCGCGGGCGGCGATTCGGCTCTCGAGTTGAACGACCCTCTCTTCGTTTTTCTTTCGTTCGGCACGCTGGCGTTTTTTTTCTTCGGCCGTGAGCGGAGGCGCCTTTTCTTTCTCCTTTTCCACGCGCGGCTTCGCCGGCGGAGCCGCTTTGGGTTCTTCGGTCTTCTTTCGGTTCGGGAGCGCGGGAACCAGCCCTTCTTCCCGAATCACGCCGAGATTCTCCGAATAGCCCCCTTCGAGGATCTCCCAGCGGCCATCCGTACGAAAGACAAGAATCTGGTCGCAGATCCGGTCGAGGTACCAGCGATCGTGAGAGACAGTGACGATGGTTCCGTCGAATTCCTCGAGCGCGCTCTCGAGCGCTTCACGCGCGTCGAGGTCGAGGTGATTGGTCGGCTCATCGAGGAGCAAAAGATTGTGGCCGCCGAAAACAACCTTGGCGAGCGACAGTCTCCCTTTTTCCCCGCCGGACAGGCTGCCGACGTCCCGGAAGACCTCGTCACCCCGAAAATCGTAAAGCGCGAGAAGATCGCGAACCTCCCCTTCGGTTCGCCGCGTATCGAGATCCCAGAGCTCGTCGATGACCCTTTTCGAGGAATCGAGGTCGCGCATCTCCTGATCGTAGTAGCCGACCGAAACCTGATATCCGAGGGCAACCCGCCCCGAGACCGGATTCCTGCGTCCCGCGATGGTGCGAAGAAAGGTCGACTTCCCGCAGCCGTTCGGCCCGACGAGAGCGAGGCGGCTCGCGCGACGAAGCTGGAGATCGAGATGTTTCAGGAACTGGTGCTGTCCGTCGAGGCCGATCGCTCCGTCCTCGACCGTGAGCGCCGTTCCCCCGCCGACCCGCTTCGCTTCCAGCTTGAAAACGACGTCCGTCCGGTCTTCCTGCGGCCGCTCGATCACGTCGATCTTGTCGAGCATTTTTCGCCGGCTCTTCGCCTGTTTCGTTTTCTGGCCGGCGATGTTGCGCCGGATGAAATCCTTCGTCTTGTCGATCATCTCCTGCTGTTTCCGAAACGCCTTACCCTGCAGCGCGAGACGCTCGGCTTTCATCTCGCGATAGATTTCGTATCGCCCCGGATACTCCGTGAGCTCGCCGAATTCGAGATCGAGAATCTTGCTGCAGCAGCGATTCAGGAAATGCCGGTCGTGCGAGATGACGATGTAACCCTTTTCGTAGGCCGACAAAAACTCCTCGAGAAACTCGATTCCCTCGAGATCGAGGTGGTTGGTCGGCTCGTCGAGCAGCAGCAAGTCGGGCGCCTGAAGCAGCAGCCGCGACAGCATCGCGCGATGCTTTTCTCCCCCGGAAAGAACGGCGACGGGCTTCTCCCAGTAAGATTTCGGAAGCCCGACACCTTCGAGCACGCGTTCCACTTTCGCATGAAGGGTGTAACCGTCGTGGCGCTCGTAGGCCTTCTGAAGGGTTCCGTACTTGTCCATCAGCGTCTCGTGATCGGCGTTCGTTTCCGCCATGCCGTGCTCGAGGACCCGCATCGCGCGCTCGATCTCGAGAACGTCGGCAAACGCCCCCTCGGCGTACTCAAAAACCGATCCGTCGATGTCGTGATCGAGGTGCTGGCGCAGGACACCGATCGACAATCCCGATGAACGCCGGACGTTTCCCTTGTCCGGCTCTTCTTCGGAAAGAAGGATCTTGAACAAAGTTGTTTTTCCGGCGCCGTTCTTCCCCACCAGACCGACTTTTTCGCCGGGGTTGTGCTGCCAGGTGACGCCGCGAAGAACTTCCTTCGGGCCAAACCGTTTGTAGACGTCGTCGAATCGGTAGAGCATCAATCCACCGCTTCCGGCGCCGACATGACATCGAGCAGTTCTTCGATCATCCGGGCCGTCGCACCCCAGATCGGACGAGGTCCGACGTGGTAGTAGAGGACTTTTCGCGGAATCCCCTGCCATTCGATCTGGCGTTCTTCCCGGCGGGAGGGGTCGAGGAGGAGCCCCAGGGGGACGTCGATCGTTTCGACGATCTCCGCCGGAGCGATTTTCCATTCGTAAGGGTGCGGAACCGCCGCGACGTAAGGCGTCACTCGAAATCCGGTGACGGTGAGCATTTCCGAAAGACGCCCGAGGATGATCGCGGCCTTGGGTTCGAGCCCGACTTCTTCCTCGGCTTCGCGCAGCGACGTCGCGCAGAGATCGGCGTCATCGTCTTCGTTCATTCCGCCCGGGAACGAAATCTGCCCTTTGTGGTGCTCGACTTCCTCGCTCCGAAGCGTCAGGAGCAGGTGGAGCGCGCCATTCTTCACGAACATCGGCACGAGCACGGCCGCTTTTCGTCCGGGGACGTTTTCGGGAAGATCTTCCGAAGCGTGCGCGTCGAGCCGCCTCCGGACTTCGTCGAGCCAGGTCATTTTGCAGTCCCGGCCGCTCTTTCCGCGATCTGCTGCCGAAGGTAGGCCTCGATGAACGGGTCGATATCACCGTCGAGCACGCGATCGACGTCGCCCACTTCGGTGTCGGTCCGGTGGTCCTTGATCAAACGATAGGGCGCCAGAACGTATGATCGAATCTGGCTTCCAAAACCGATCTCTTTCTTGGCCCCCTCCCGTTTCGCCTGCTCGACTTCCTTTTTCTTGACCTCCTGGTCATAGAGACGCGCGCGGAGCATCTTCATCGCCATCTCGCGATTGCGAGTCTGGCTCCGCTCGTTTTGACAGGTCACGACCGTGTTCGTCGGAGTGTGGGTGATTCGCACCGCCGAATCCGTCACGTTGACGTGCTGCCCTCCGGCGCCGGACGAACGGTAGGTATCGATCCGAAGGTCTTTCTCCTGGATGTCGATTTCGATGCTCTCGTCGATCTCGGGATAGGCGTAGACCGACGCGAACGACGTGTGGCGCCGCGCGGCGGCATCGAACGGGGAGATCCGCACCAGCCGGTGAACGCCGCTCTCGGCTTTGAGATGGCCGAAAGCGTACTCCCCCTGCACGCGAAGCGTCGCGCTCTTGATGCCGGCTTCCTCGCCGTCCTGATATTCGAGCGCCTCCGCTTTGAACCCTTTCCGCTCGCACCATCTGAGGTACATCCGGAGGAGCATTTGCGCCCAGTCCTGACTCTCCGTTCCGCCGGCGCCGGCGTGAATGGACAGGAGGCAGAACTTGTCGTCGTTGGGCTCGTTGAGCTTGAGCGTCAGCTCGAGCTGCAGGAGCGGCTGGCGAATCTCGTCGAGCTGCTTCTTGAGCTCGGCGGCCATCTCCTCCCCCTCCTTCATCAAGTCGACGAAGGCGCCGACGTCGTCCGACCAGCCCGAGAGCTGTTTCGCGGTCTGCAGCTTTCGCTCGATCGCGGCTTTCTCCTTCAGGACGACACTCGCTTTTTGAGGATCGTTCCAGAGGGAGGAATCGCCCGCCGCTTCTTCGAGCCGGGATTTTTCGTTCGTCAGGGAAGGGACGTCAAAGATAGCCCAGGAGGCGATCAATCGCTTCCCGGGCGGAAGAGGCACGTTCGAGGAGATCCTCGCTCAATTTCAATGTTCCTTTCGATTCGGAATGGGCGGAACCGGCATTCTGAAAAAACTCAGGAAGCCCCGCCAGACTTGGCGATTCGTCCCCGCGAAAGAAGGATAACACACGAAGCGATAGCGGCCGAAAACCAGGCAAAAACATCGCCGCACCGCTCGGAAGGAACGGAGTCGGCGCGAAGAGGAAGATCGGCGGCAATCTCGCCTTTCTGACCGAGGGGAATTCGGGCGATCACCTCGCCATCCGGGGAGACGAATCCGGAAATCCCCGAAACTGCGGCGCGAACCAGCGATCGCCCGGACGCAACCGCCGAGACGACGGCGCCATTCCAGTGCTGTTCTTCGGCGCCGAGCCCGCCGTACCAGCCGTCGTTGGTGATCGTCACGAAGAAGTTCGCGCCATCCCTTGAAGCCTCGCGGAAGATCTCGGGAAAAACAGCCTCGTAGCAAACCGCGACTCCGGCGAGCGCCTCGAGCTTCTGCCCCTCCCTCGTGAACCCGACCGGGAGCGGATGAGCCCGGGTTCCCGCCGTAAAGTCGCCGATCCCGCGCACGATCTTTCCCGCCCAACCGAAGATCCAGCGCGCGGGAACGTATTCGCCGAAGGGAACGAGGTGGCGCTTGTCGTAAGCCTCGGAAACCGAGCCGCCGGGCGCGATCACTCGGGCCGAATTGAAGTAGACGTCCTCCGACTCCTCCCGAATCGTGTTCAGGAGAATCGACGCTCCGGTTTCCTGCGCCAGGGCTTTGACATCCTGCTGAACCTGCAGCGACGAGTCGAATCCGAACGGAAGCGAAGACTCCGACCAGACGATGAGCTCCGGTGCGGTTCGGGCGGCGGCGGCGCGGGTTTGCTCGAGGAGATCGCGATAGATCTTTCCGCGTTCCTGGAAATCCCATCGGGCCTTCTGGGGCACGCCGGGCTGAATCACCAGAACTCGAAGCGTGGCGGGGCGCGGGGCGCCGGCTCGCCGAGCCCACGGATTGCGCACGAAACCTGCGCCGAAAAAAATCACGACGAGAACCAGAACCGCAAATCCGATGGCGCCGCTCTTCGAACCCACGTCGCGAATCGAAGCGAGAAGCGCCACGGATACCGTGACCACGAGAGCCGACAGAAACGAAACACCCAGGATCGTCGACGGCCAGAGAAGCTCCGGCCGCGGAACCAGGGCGTGCGACGCGAGAAGCCACGGATAACCGGTCCAGAGACGCGATTTCAGGAGCTCCATCGCCGCCCAGAGGAGAGGAAAAACTGCGAGCCCCGCGCCGGCGCCGAATCGAAGCGCGCGTCCAAACGCCCAGAGGAGCGCCGCCATGTCGATCGCGAAGATCGAAGCGAATCCGAGAAGAAGCAAAAGCGACACAGGCCACGAGAGCTCGCCAAAAACGGTCATCGTGTGCGTGATCCAGAACAATCCGGGCAGGTAGAACGCGAGCCCGGCCACCAGACCCAAGAGCAGATTCCGGCGTCCGGACCCGGGCGCCTGGTCCGGCTCGGCGGCGAGAAGCAGAGGCAGAACCGCCACGAACGCCAGCGGCCACATTCCGAACGGCGGTTGGGCGAGGGCTTGAAGAACCCCGGACGACAGGGCGAGAAGAATCGAACGGCGAAGACGCATGGACCGGAATCTTATGCGAGAAGCTTAGGACCCCTCTTCCTTGCGCAACTCCGCCGGAACGTGGCTCTGATCGTTGAGCACCTTGAGAAGCGGGCCCGTTTCCCTGAACTCGAACACCGTCACCGCGCCCACGGCCTGCGCGACGCGGGCGCGGAAGAGCGAAAGGTCGATTCCGAGCAGAGCGCAAACGAGAACACGGATGGTCGCCTTGTGACTGAAGACGATCACTTTCCCCGCGGGATGACGATGGCGAATGGCTTCGATGACCGGTACGACGCGAAACGCGATTTCGATCGCGCTCTCCCCTCCCGGCGGCGAGTTTCGAGCCGGGTCGGCACTCCAGACGCGAAATTCCTCGGGAAACCGCTCTTTGACGTCGCGCTCGAGCAGCCCGTCCCAATCTCCGTAGGCGATTTCGCGTAACCCTTCCTCGATCCGAACCTCGAGCCCGGTCGCTTCGGCCAGCGGCGCCGCCGTCTGCCGGGCTCGAAGCTTCGGGCTCGAGTAAATCGCTTCCCAGCTCTCGCCCCCGTAGAACTCGGCCAGAGATTCAGCGACCGCCTTGCCGTTGGAATTCAAGGGAACGTCGATTTCGCCGCAGTACCGGGAGCTCTTGCTGCAATCGGTTTGGCCGTGGCGAACCAGGTAGAGGGTCAGCATTCGGCCGCCGGAATCGGGAAAAGGTCAGGCCGCCGGGGTCAACATGGCATCGGACTTCGCCGCGAGAATGAAATCGCTCTCGCTCAGCCCGTCGATCTTATGGGTCCAGATCGTCAGCTTCACTCTTCCCCAGGCGAGGAAGATGTCCGGGTGGTGTTGCTGGCGCTCTGCCAGCTCGCCCACCCGGTTGGTGAATCCGAGCGCCTCGCGAAAATTCTTGAACACGAACTCTTTTTCGAGATGGTGCTCCTCGACGACCCTCCAGTCGCCTCCGAGACGCTTTTGGAATTCCGAGAGAGCGCCGCCTTTGAGCGGAGGAACGCCCCCTTTGCAAGGAACACACTCCCTCTTGGCAAGCTCGCTCGTCATGTCGCCGATTCCTCGATCTCTGCGAGGCGGCGCACCGAAAGAACTTCGGAGCCCGGGACGATGAGCTGGTCGTGTTTCTTCCAGACACCGTAAAGCGCGGCTTTCTTCAGATATTCCTGTTTCGTGGGGCGCCCCTCACCGTCTTCGTGAACGTCGACGTCGTGAAGAACGACTTTCTGGTCGGTCATTTCGTGACAACGTCCGACGTAAAGCTTCGGGCCCGCGGTGTCGACCACGACGGTGATTCCGTGAAGCTCCCCCAGATCGTTGTGGAAGGTCCCCATCGATCTATTTCGCGACGGCCGAAGCGGCCGTCTCGAACGCCGCGGTCAGATCGGCGGCAACCTGACGCGGATCGCGCCCTTCGATCTTGTGTCTCGGGATGAAGTGAGCGACTTTCCCATCGCGGAAAAGTGCGAAAGACGGGCTGGAAGGGGGGAAGTCGGCGAAGTAGCTCCTGGCCCTGGCCACCGCTTCGAGATCCTGTCCTGCGAAAACCGTCGCGACCCGGTCAGGATGAGTCTGATTCCTGAGCGCTTCGCGCAGGCCCGGGCGCGCCATTCCCGCGGCGCACCCGCACACGGAATTGACGACGATCAAAGCAGTTCCGTTCTTTTCGGCCATGAACGCATCGACGTCGGCAGCCGTGAGCAGCTCCTTCACGCCGAGTTGCGTGAGCTCGTCACGCATCGGTTGAACCATGATCGGATCGTAGGGCATGTTCTTCCTCTTTCTTTCCGGCACTCCGGCCGAAGGTCATTCGAGACCGCAAGATAGCAGAAACTCCCGCCACCGCCGGGAGGCGCCCTTTCCTGATCTACAATTGCACCAGAATCGAATCGACGCCGACGTCATCGAACGGAGGGATCCATGAACCTGGGAGAGCTCATTACATCCGTCTATTCCTGGGCCGATCTGCATGCGCTTTATATCCTGTCCGCCGCGCTGATTTTTCCGGCGGCCGGCACTCTTCTGGCCGGAATCGGAAAGACGGGGAAATCGGACCGCGACGGGCGAGTCGTCGCGAGCCTGGTGGTGGGCGGTGCGATTCTTTTCATGGTCGCTGAGCTGGCCTCGATCGCGATCGCCCACATGGTGCTTGGAAAAAGCGTCATGGACGCCAACGTTCTCCTGCTCGTCGCACCGGCCGGCTGCCTCGCCCTTTCCCTCATCGGGATGCGCCTCGTCTTCCCGCTTGGCGAGCTGGCGAGCGTCAAGACCTTCATCGACATCGGGCTTTTCGTTCTGGCCTGTTCGGTCGCGATCTGGCTGTTGTCCAAATTCCGCGGATGGGGAATCCTGTTTTTCGGAGGCGTGGCGCAGCTCGCGACGATCGGGATTTTCACCTGGGCGCTCCTGAAGCGGCTCTACCGAAGGGCTTTCGGGAGCGGCATGGATCCTTCGAGCTCTGAGGAGAGAGACAGATCCTGACAGTTCGAGCTTACCCGTCGACTTTGTCCTTTCCGAAAGTGATCGCCAGCTGGCGGTAAGAGGCATTCAGCTTTTTCGAAATGGCTTCGAGCTTGGGACGAAGGTCCGCGTAGTCGGGCTTGAAAGAATTGTCGGGGTGAAAGAGCTCGACCAGCAGGTTGTAATTCCAACGAAGCTCCCGGAAGGTCGGGTTGTAAGAAACCTCCAGAAGATCATTGGGCGAAAGAGAAGCGAGATTCTCGAATGTCGAAAGAATCTTTTTTCGCCTCCAGACGATTTCGTCCCGTTCGAATTCCGGAGGGGCCGTCCCGACCGCCTGGCGATAGAGTTTCGTCGTCCGGCGCGTCGCCACGACTCCCACGTTGAGCGCAACCTTTTCGCCGGTTTCCCTCTGCGGCGACTCATCCGGCCGATCCGCTTTTCTGACGATTCCCGTGACCATGAGCCCGGCGAGGAGCCGAAGAAAACGTTCGCGCGGCAGCAGGTTCGACTCGAGCAGCGAGGCCGTCGACCTGCGTTCGTCGAGGATCTGAATCGCAGCGTGTTCGTCGGGACGCAGCGTGATCCGCTGGAGCCGGAGGAAGGGGTCGTCTCCCCAGGCCATCGGGACGGACAGGTCGCCGAGCTCACGAAGAACGATTTCGTCCGACGGAATGTGGCGGATGGCGTCGAGAATCAGGTCGGCCGTGGAGATCGACAACATCACGTCGGTCGGAACGGGTTTTTCGGAAGGCGTGAACCGGAAGTTGCCGGCTTGCCAGGAAAACGCCACCGAGACGATCTTCGAAACCAGCCGCCGGAGCTCTCCGTCGAGCTTTTCCTTCGAGATGGCTCCCAGGCTGACGAGCGCATGTCCGAATCGAACTCCCTCTGCCCTTCGGGCGAGAGCCGCCGCGACCTGCTCCTCGGTGACCAGTCCGGCGTCTTTCAGAAACTGGCCGGTGCGATTCGAAGGAGCGTTCGACACGGCGCTCTTGACCTCGCCGTCGACAAAATACACCCGCCGCTGATCCGAACCGTTCTGAAGATCGAGGAATCCGGACAGGCGATCGCGGAAGATCCAGCGGAAGAGCTCGGCGAGGGGCGTCCTGGCGAGAGTCCCGGCCAGGGGTTGCGCTCTTGCGGGCTCCGGAACCGCGGGGGGTATCCCTTTCTCGGTCGCGCCCGCCTCGCCGAGGATCCCGATCTGAAGCAGGCCATAGAGAAAACGGATGAGCTTCGATCGATCGAAAGAGGTCTTACCCTCGAGCTCCCCCAGGGGAAGCGAATGAGCGAGCTCCCGGAACACAGCCTCTTCATCTTTGTCGAACGTCACCTCTCCGAGACGGCCGACCGCGTCTTCGGTGATTCGAAGGCGAAGGGCAGAGTCCCGGAACGCGGCTTCGATCGGGCGGTCGTCGGTCATCTTCCGGGCTCCTTCGAGAATGAGCTCGGCCGTCGACAGCGACAGAAGCACCTCCGCAGGAGCAGGGTTTTCAGAAGGGGTGAATCGCCAGACGCCGGCAGGCCAGTCAAACGTTCCCAGAACGATGTCGGAAGCCAGATTGCGCAGCTCCTCTTCGAGGGCCTCGGCGGAGATCGCGCCGTCGCGAACGAGCGCCTGGCCGAATCGATAACCCTTCTCCCGAAGACCCAGGGCCCGCTCGATCTGTTCGTCGCCGACGAAACCTCCGGCCTTCAGCCGTTGCCCGATCCGATTCGAAGGGGAGTTGGAAATGGCGCCCTTGACCTCCCCCAGGCGAAAAAAAACGCGGCTCTGCGCCTTTCCGGACTGCAGATCCAGAGCTCCCGAGACCCGCTCGCGATAGAGGCGGCCGAGCAGCTCGGCGAACGGCACTTTCGACAGATCGCCAGTTTCTATACCCGCCATCTTCACTCCGACCCCGGCTTCTTCCGGGCGTTACCGGTCCCCCAGAGTCACGTTCGTGAAACTGAATCCCTTTCCGTAGATGAACACGTAATCGAAGATCGCACCGTCGCCGGACGGCGGCCCGATCGTCAACGTTTCCGTTCCGTTTCCAAGCGTGCTCACGGCCGAGCCCGTCACCTTGTCGCCGGAGTAGCCAAAAATCTGAACGCAGGCAGCCCCCCCGCAGGAGCTGGTCACCGTGACGGCGAAGCTCGAGGCCGCGCGCGTCGGCGGAAGCGTCTGGAGGTTGTAGCCGATGCCCCCATTGGTGACGGCCACGCTCGATCCCT
>Ga0315281_10008092_pt1 | contig 14708 bp, 12 predicted proteins | sample YL17G07_0_MG_FD_204540 | JGI IMG/M metagenome (GOLD analysis project Ga0315281, IMG submission 204540) | Sediment microbial communities from Yellowstone Lake, YNP, Wyoming, USA - YL17G07_0 | ecosystem: Environmental > Aquatic > Freshwater > Lake > Sediment | place: USA: Wyoming | collected...
TTACCATCGTGCTCTGGAGCGTGGTGGCCTGGCGCTTGGGACTACCTACCAGCAAAAGCCATGAGCTTGTCGCCAGTCTTACTGGCGCTGGATTGGCTGCCGCTGGGCCCTCTGTCCTCCTTTGGGGAGGATGGGAAAAGGTACTCATAGGTTTGGCACTTTCTACCTTTGTGGGATTCTCGCTGGGCATTTTGTTCATGGTAGGCCTCTACTGGATATTACGGCGCACCAGTCCGGCATCCGTTCACGGTATTTTCAGTAAGCTCCAAATAGCATCCTCCGCCTTCATGGCATTCAGTCACGGCAGCAACGATGGTCAGAAATTCATGGGAGTCTTTGCCTTAGCACTTCTGCTGGGAGGAGCGGCAACACAATTTCAAGTCACTTGGTGGGTTATCCTGGTTTGCGGCACAGTAATGGGACTCGGTACAATCTTTGGAGGATGGCGCATAATGAAAACAGTAGGCTTCAAACTGACCAAGCTGGAGCCGGTGAACGGCTTCGCCGCCGAGACTGCCGGAGGTGCTGCTATTACGCTGGGTTCCTTTTTTGGCATACCCCTGAGCACCACTCATACTATAAATACCGCCATCATGGGTGTGGGAGCCACTCGCAGGATGTCAGCAGTACACTGGGATGTAGCCAGGCGCATCGTAGCTGCCTGGATTATTACATTCCCGGCTTGCTTCGCACTGGGCTGGATTTTGGAGAGAATCATCACCCGCTTAATGTAAACCCCAAACGAAGATTTTTGCTTCCCCTAGAAGTCTGCCCATCATGTGATTTGGGGTAATTTTATGACCACGCTCAAGAGACAACGATTGACCGCCATTATCTTATACAGTAGAATTGTTACTAACGAAAGTAGGACAAGGTAATGGGTAAAAGCCATGATGAGTTAGTTCGGGAAATTATATCCATTGAGTTGCGCATGTTCCTGACCGTCCAGACTTCTGACCCCACAACGTGCCAGGAGCAGCCTGAAACATTCAAGCTTATGCGGAGAGCCGGCTTTCATGTCCTATCTACCGAGACGTTGGAATCATATCTCCAGTACCTCGAGGAGGCTCTTGATGAGGACAGAAATCTGGTAACCTTAAAGTACGCTCGCATTGACGAGCTCATTCTCTGTCTCAACGATAACCCCATTATCGGCAATATTGTCGAGATTGAGGAGCGCTGGTTCAAGGAATTGGAGAAGAAATATCCTGCGACTTTTCGAAATCGGGCCGACTTTGCTGCAGGGATTTATCTCCGCAGCGAGCTTGAGACCTATTCTGACCGGACTCTAGAGCTATATCTCAAAGACCTCACTAAAGCTCTGGATGAAGGAATAAATTTAACAGCAGAACGATACACCTACCTCTTTAAGCAACTAGGTTACAACTCCATAGACGAGATGGAGCAGGAGAGAAAAAAGGCTAAGTAACGCGCCGATGTGGGGCTGTAGCTCAGCTGGGAGAGCGCCTCCTTTGCAAGGAGGAAGTCAGGGGTTCGAGTCCCCTCAGCTCCACCATAACCTGCAGAAGATCGTTCAGCTACACATAATGCTTCACTGATACTTCAAACCCTGCATAGATGTCACAGCTACGGGGTATCTGATGGAATCAAGAGTCACTAAGAGGTATTTTAACGCTGGTCCGCCTCGTTAAAAGCATCTAAAAAGGGCTGAGGTATTGAAATGGAACCGTCATCAGCCTGAGCATGGCTGCTTACGAACTCTTGGCATCCCTCAATAAACCTGGCGAATGTGTCGAAATCGGGGAAAGTGGCTGCCCCCTGAGCCTGTCCCTGCAATAGTAACCGAATTTGTTTGTTCTCAGCTAGATAGATCTGCACCTGTATGCTCATAAATCTTCGCCCCCTATAATTTTCCCACTCGAATCCAATACTAGCATACGTACCACAAGTTAGACTATAGCCTTAATTGACTTTTATGACAGCAGAATAGTACCTGTACTTGATATAGTACTAACATCGGCATCCAAAACGGCATTATCTGCACATAACTTAACTGACAGACAATATTTACTGCTCCTGTTGTGACCACAGTAAAACAAATATAGGTCGAATTACATGCTGGTAACCCGGGTATGCTCTTTTTGTTTTTTACTCGCTACAGTACCAATTTCCTATGCATCGTGGCTAGAAATAACTATTGTAAACGTCGTGGTAGGTATTGTAATGTTTGAATAGGATACTTAGGGTTCTGATAACTGGTTCATACGTATCATTTGGGAATCCTAAGGAGGCAAGACATGGTGACAAGAAACAAACCGCTGCAAAATAGGCCGCTGCCGGCGTCGGTTCGACCATCCCATGAAGAGCGTAAGGTATTTGCCCGTATAGAACCCGAGGTAGACCTATTCATTGTCCATGATGAGAGAATCAAAGACACCCCGGCTGGCAACATACCATCTGAGGTCTCCAAGGAATCGCCCCGTGAAACGGAGTACACCCTCCAAAAGATATTGTTCGAGAACAAGATTGCAGAGCTTACGTCACTCGTTGCTCGTGAGTTGAATAACCCCGTCAACACAGTCCTGGTCTATGCCCAGCTTCTACTGGCCAGAGGAAACGTAGATGAAATAACCAAAGAAGGTCTGGAAACCATATACATGGAGGCACAACGCGCCAACGCTATCACCGCTGACCTGCTTTCCTTTGCCCGCAGAGGCAAGCCTCAGAGAGAGCTTATTTCCATCCAGGAAGTTATCCAGAGAAGCCTGGAACTATATATCCCTCGCTTAAGGGCCAACAACATAGAACTGGTCGTGAAGCTGCAACCAGATATCCCGAGCATTATGGCTGATCCTCATCAGATGCAAAAAGTCTTCGTGAACATTATCATCAATGCGGAGCAGGCCATGACAGAGGCCCACGGCAAAGGCAGGCTTTACATCAAAGCACAGGTTGCGGACGAGATAATTCGAATAACCTTTGAGGACAACGGCCCGGGCATTAAACCGAGCAATCTCAAGAATATATTTGACCCCTTCTTCACCAACAGAGAGACCGGCTTGGGGTTAGGCCTGAGCATATGCTGCGCCATTCTTGAAGGCCACGGTGGCTGCATATACGCCATGAATAGGCCTGAGAAAGGTACAACTTTCGTGGTAGAGCTACCCATCGTCGCCTAGCTTCAGCCCTCAGCGATTGGCAGACTTACCATAGAGGAAGTCGGGGGTTCGAGTCTCCTCAGCTCCACTTCAGGCGTTATTCAGGAAGCCAATTTGACCTGAATAGGAGCCCGTTCAAAATCCGCGGCACTCATTAAGGTCTGCGGGTGGAGTCTTGCCAGGCCAGCTACGAACCGGTCCGGAACAATCCCAAGCCGGGTGTTATAGAACGTGGCAGTGTCATTAAAATAATCGCGAGCCAGGGCAATACGCTGCTCTGCATCCACCAGCGCTTGTTGAAGGCGCAGGAAAGATTCACTGGCTTTCAAGTCCGGATAGCTCTCCATTATTACACGTAACATCGGCGCTATCCCTTTGAAGTCAGGACCAGCCACCCCCGGCGGTGTTGCCTCCCCCTGTCCTCGCAGTTCCGTGAGCAGTTTCTGCGTCTCGCTTTCGTGGCCGCGATACCCTTCGACGGTTTGTACAAGATTGGGAATCAAGTCATGCCGCCGCTTGAGTTGCACATCCACCTGCGACCAGCCTTGCTCTAACCGGTGATGGAGATTAATGAGGCTGTTGTACACAGTCCAGACCCAGCCGATTGCCAGCACGGCCAGGAACACGAATGAGGCTATAACAAAAGGCTGCCAGCTTAACCCTTTGTTAGTGTCGGCAAGCAGGTCATTACCTACCGCACCACCGATAGCGCAGGCTAGCCCGAGGACGATTAACACCCAGAACCAGCGACCGTAGCCGGAGCTAACCTGCTTCTCTGTCTGGGTAGATATGAGGAACATGGGAGCATTTTTATCGTGAGCTATTTCTGCCGCGACGACATCCTGCCGCTCGCGTGCCTGCCCTATCACATATAGCACGGTATGAAGAGGTAACGCAGTCTCATGAAAACGCCGCTTATGGGTAGAGTCAGCTATCTCATGCTCCGGACCTTTTCCGAAGTATAAAGGGCTGCTCCGCGAAACTGTCTCGTCGTACGTTTTGACACTGTCGATTTTGGCACCTTCGAGCACGACACGTATGACGCCGGTATCGTCTTTGAGATAAAAGGGAATAGACTGGCTGCCGCCGGCAACCTTGGTCCAGCCGCTCTCTGTGCGCGTGCGCGTCTGGCTGTGCCCTTTGGAGTCGGTATAGGTCTTGGTTACTGTCCTTGACCAGTGTTCATCGACCTGCCAGGCATATTGTACGCAGGGAGCACCTGCCAGATAGCTGGTCAGCGGCGTCTCGCTCTCGGCTGTGCCCTTAAGTTCGGCGAGGCCGATGAATACGCCCTGTGTCTTCGATGTCGGGAGGTCATCGATGATGCGCTTGTGCCGCAGAGCCCAGAACACCCCGACCAGGCACCCCAGAGCGGCCAGGCTGCCGAGCACAACCGATACCAAGGACGCAATTCCTGACACCATGTGTCAATTGTAAGGCAAAAATGAGCCTTTGGTCAAAGTGAGCGCAAAAGCCACTTCAAGAGTTACCTATCTTCATCTTCCCTCAAAACCAGTTTTCTTGCCACCAGTTTGCAAGCGTTGTAGAATAAGACATGCCGATAACTTAGTTGGGTCATATACGCTCGGTTCTCAGCTAAGCAATATACTTGTTTAGTCGGAATATACGTGGTAAAGGGATTGGCACGGATTTGTTCATTAATTCGATGGCGATCAAAATGCTAACAAAAATAGGTGCTGGTATTATCCTGGAGACAGCATGACTTACGATTCATGTCACGCGCGGCAACTCCTGATTATTGGAACAGGCCAACCTGATGCCTCGTTTCGCGAAGGGCAAGAGGGAGCAATTGCTCATGTCGTAGATGGCCGCGGGCGGCTCTTGTTAGTACAAAAAACAGGATGGGGCAAGAGTTACGTCTATTTTATCGTGACCAAATTGCTTCGCGAAACTGGTGCAGGCCCAACATTGTTAATATCGCCGTTACTAGCACTAATGCGCAACCAGATTCTTCAGGCTGAGCGAATGGGTATCAGGGCAGTAACAATTAATTCGGATAATCAGAATGATTGGGAAAGAGCAGAGACAGCAATTCGCGAAAATAATGTGGATATCCTTCTAATCTCCCCCGAACGCCTTGCAAATGAGCATTTCCGCACTGAAGTCCTAGCAGGTGTGGCAGCACAAATCGCACTGCTAGTCATCGACGAAGCTCACTGCATTTCGGACTGGGGCCACGATTTTCGTCCACATTACCGTCTGATTCAACGGATAGTACAAACCCTTCCTGCCAACTTGAGATTGCTAGCCACAACGGCTACGGCAAACAACAGGGTGATCTCCGATCTTAAAGAGGTATTGGGCCCCAACCTCAGCATTTCGCGTGGTGATTTGAACCGACCTTCACTCAGGCTTCAGACTATTCAACTGGCTAGTCAATCCGAACGCCTAGCTTGGTTAGCCGCACAGATAGCTACGCTTCCAGGAAGTGGCATCATATACACTCTAACAGTGCGGGATGCTAATCGGGTAGCCGAATGGCTCCAGTCACAAGGTCTTAACGTTGAGTCATACACAAGCGAAACTGGAGAGCGCCGTGAGAAACTCGAGAATGCATTACTGGAGAATAGAGTCAAGGCATTGGTTGCCACAACTGCTCTTGGTATGGGCTTCGATAAGCCTGATTTGGGATTTGTAATTCACTACCAAACGCCCGGCTCAGTCATTGCCTACTACCAGCAGGTTGGAAGAGCTGGCCGCGCTCTCAATGCGGCTTATGGAATATTACTAAGTGGTGAAGAAGAAACAGACATTACGAACTACTTTATCGAGAACGCTTTCCCGACACGAGAAGAAGTAAACTTTGTCCTCAGCGCTCTACTTAGTGTTCAAAGTGGTCTCTCTGTTCCCGGATTGTTGACCCTGTTGAATTTGAGTAAGGGCCGGATTGAGAAAACAATCGCGCTACTGTCACTGGAGTCGCCGGCGCCTATGGTAAAACAAGGCTCTAAGTGGCAGTTGACCGCAGCAACGTTAAGCGAAGAGTTCTGGCAACGGGCAGAGCGCCTCACTGCTCTTCGACATGAAGAGCAGCGACAGATGCAAGAATACGTGCGCCTGACGTCAGGACATATGGAATTCCTAATCCGAGCCCTGGACAGCAACCCAGTTAATGTCCAACTGCCCAACATACCGGCTCTACCTACAACTGCAGACCCGGCGCTTGTTCAAGCGGCAGTAGCATTCTTGCGTCGTACTAGCCTTCCTATTGAGCCACGTAAACAGTGGCCAGCAGGTGGTTTACCGCTTATCGATCAAAGGGGGAAAATCGAGCCAGGGTACCAGGCTGAACAGGGAAGAGCACTTTGCATATGGGGCGACGCTGGATGGGGCCAATTAGTACGTCAAGGTAAATACCAGGACAATCGATTTGCTAACGAATTGGTGGGTGCGTGCATCGAGCTCATTCGCAATTGGAATCCAGAGCCTTCACCTACTTGGGTAACATGTATTCCTTCACGGCGACATCCCAATCTCGTTCCAGACTTTGCCCGACGCCTAGCAGCATCCTTGGGATTATCTTTCCACGCGGTTTTAGAAAGGACGAATGAACGTCCGCAACAAAAAAGCATGGCTAATAGCAGCCAGCAAGCGCGAAACGTCGACGGGTCTCTCGCTATCGTAGGGGGTGATATTCCAACTGGGCCAGTTTTATTAATAGACGACATGGTTGATTCCCGGTGGACTTTGACTATTGCTACTTGGTTACTTCGGTCTCACGGCAGTGGCGAGGTATTCCCTCTAGCTCTATCATATACGGGGCACGACGAATGAACAGTTCAGTATCTTCTAACACCAAAGCGATTTTACTCCTGACCGCGCCACTGATTGTAGGGCGCGGGGGATATTCATCAGAGTTGCTGTCACTGGGTGAGTACAATCGGTTGGCACGGATCCTCTATGAAAATCAACGCGAACCAGCAGATTTACTGGGGCATGAGGCTAGTGAGCTAATAACGCAGTTTCATAGCATAATCGACGGCGGGCGCCTAATGCGGTTGCTAGGACGTGGCTTCCTTCTAAGCCAAGCTATTGAGCGATGGCATGCCCGCTCGATTTGGGTTGTCAGCAAGGCGGATCCTGATTATCCTAGTCGGCTAAAGACGCGGCTCAAGGATGCTGCGCCGGCAGTGTTTTACGGATGTGGTGACGCTGCTATACTCGAGTCCAGCGGGTTAGCAATCGTCGGGTCGAGGCACGTGGATGACGCGCTCGTTGAATACACCGAGAGCATCGGTCGACTGACTGCAGAAGCCCGCAAGACAGTTGTCTCAGGAGGCGCTCGTGGCATCGACCAAGCTGCTATGCGCGGTGCGTTGCAGGCGGGTGGTCGCGTAATAGGAGCATTAGCCGACAGCTTAGAACGGCTAGCATTGGCTCGTGATAATCGTGAATTCTTAATGAATGAACGGTTGGTTCTAATTTCTGCCTATGACCCAGCGGCGGGTTTTGATATCGGTCATGCGATGCAAAGGAACAAGATAATCTATGCCCTAGCAGATGCAGCACTCGTTGTCAGCTCGGATTACGAGAGTGGTGGTACCTGGGCAGGAGCTATCGAGCAACTGGAGCATCTGTGCCTCGTTCCAGTGTATGTTCGCTCTAATGGAGACATCGGGAAAGGTCTAAGAGCACTTCTAAGAAAAGGTGCTTTACCATGGCCTAATCCATCGAGTCCTGAAGCGTTTGCCGAAGCACTCAGTGTTAAGGTCAATCCTGTAAGAGGTGCGCCTGGACAGGAAAAGCTCCCCCTTACAATCAGTAGCGAACCTGCCAAACCATTTGAGCTCGTGCCTACTATAGCAATTCAAGCGCCAAAGCCACTTCTGGAGCAAGTAGCCCCTCCCTGGGTCACTCCTGAGGACAAACTATTTGCAAAGGTGAGAGAGATTATTCGAGAAATGAAAATGCCAAAGACTATCGATGAAGTGGCTACCGACCTAAACGTTTCAAAAAGCCAAGCCAGACAATGGTTGCAGCGCTTAGTGAAAGAGGGGGTACTTCAACGAAAACAGAGACCACTTCGTTTCTTCTCAACCTCAAATAATCAAAAGAACCTGTTCGATACGTAAGATCGGCAGGGACAACAAATCTGGGTAGTTGACATTTTCACTCATTTAAAATAACGGTTTGCAGACTTTGTCACCAATCTATTCACGAATGCAAATAGTTCGAATCCCCTAAGTTCCACCGTAAATATAGCAGGACAAAAGGTAGCTACTTTACCAATAACCTTTTCTCCAACTCCGCCAAGCTCCTCAACGAACTCCCGTCTTTTCGTTCGGCCCTTCTATCGAGGTGGAAAGCCTTGAGCCACTTAGGCAACCGCTTTCAATACTCGCAGTGCGCGCAACGTCACCCACTTATTGGGCTGTTTCTTAGCGCCAAAACCCACCCATGTTTTACCTTCATAGTCGTACTCCAACCACCAGCGCCCCAGTCTGTCCTGCTTCTCACGGATGATATTGAGAGCACGTGCCAGTCTAGGGTCGTTGCCATAGCCTAACCCGACCAGCGCTTCAACATTTTGCAGCAAATCAGTCACATAAAAGACTGGAAATCCGAATCTCCACCAATTGCCACTCGGTTTATTGCTGTAGCCACAGGGATAATCTGCATTAGCCGGGTCTTTGCTGAACAGGAAATCAACCCCTGCGCTAATTGCGTTATTTATCAGGTCTGTCCTTTTTCCCTTCGGCAATTTGCTGAAAGCCAGCATCACTTTTACCGCTCCCCAGGCACAGGGTAGTTTATTATTACCGCTACAAGCAAAGGAAGGTCCACATTTTGCAGAGTAATAACGAACTGTAGCTGCCTTGTCCTGCATCGGGGATACGCCCTCTCCCGTAACGCTTCGTGCCATCCATTCAAATGCCTTGTCAATCCGTTCATCTTCACAACCCAGGTCTATTAAGGCAGCACAGAGGTTCCCCTGCAAACAATCTATAGTTCCTGAGGGAAGCCCTTTCATTGTAAAATGCCCATCTTTTGTTAGTGCATGCTCCAATAAGTACGAGCAGGCTGTCGCTATCCGCTTATCCATTTCGACTGAAGCACCGATCTGAGATAGCAAGATAAGCGACCATTCTGTTCCTCTATATTTAGGGTTATATCCTGCTCCGGGTCGCTCCCAATACCCTTCTCTTTTCATATTCGCCAATACTAGAGCAATGGGACCCTCTGTATGTGCCTTCTTCTTTACCTTCATTAACCCTTTTGTATCGTTTTTGACCAGGTCACGCATCGCCAGATACTTCACACCAATGTCGCTTGGTTCAAGTAGCCACTGCACCGGATTTCTCTCTGTTCTGCTCTCTTTGGCCATTGCTTTACTCCATAGTAGCAAGCTATATGAGATTAATGAAGCTACTCCTCCCGCAGCCTCTTCTCCAAATCCTCTAGACTTTCAAGAGAATTGCTATCTTTACGTTCGCCCCGTCTATCGAGGTGGAAAGCCTTAAGCCCTGCTTCCTTAGGAGCAAGGAAATCCTGCTCCAACAAGTCACCGACATGGGCCATCTCCCACGGAGAGACGCCCATCTGGCGGCATACTTCGAGATAAAACTGCGGGTTCTTTATCTGACCGTAGTCTGAGACTGTGGAAAATACCCTGGCAAAATACCCTTCAATCCCATCCAGCAGATAAGGCAAGAAGTCCCTCGTGGAACAGGAGACCACGATTAGGGTGTAGTCCTTACTGAGAGAGGATAGGGCCTGAGCTACCTCCGGATAGCAAGATACCCTGTGCCGGTAGTCCTCCAGCATCTGCTCATGGCAATCGCCCAGCCCGAAGTGCTGAAGCCAGTATTTAATGTCGTACCACTCTGTTCTGAGGTCGCCTACCACCCGATACTCCCTCTCAATAAACGCCTTGGCTTCCTCAAAGCTTATTCCATTCTTATTGGCGTAAAGTGTGGGGACGCCCTCATACCACACAGCCTGACTGAAGTCCGGGGTGACCAGCGTCCCGTCAGCATCGAAGGAGATAACTTTGACCTTACTCATGCTTACCTCACTGCTATTTTAAGGCTTGCTGCGGTTTAAGGAAAGTCAGTCCGCCACAGCTTCGCCACAACCCAGTAAAGAATGTGCATCGGCAACAGAATATTGTGATTTTTATCACCCAGTTGTGGAAACTTCAAGAGAGATGTGCTAAAATAAACCTTTGGTAGAGATACCGAGCACTACAAACGTGGAGGGATTATGGCCAAGAAGAGTCAAGAGTATCCCGTGATCTGGTTACAAACAGCTACGTGCACAGGTTGTTCGGTATCAGTTCTCAACACAGTCAGCCCCAACATCAAGAGCGTGCTTGTCGATGAAGTAATCCCCGGCAAGCACGTTAATCTTGTATTTCAGGCCACTGTGATGGCCGGGGCAGGAGAGCTGGTAATCCATGCCATGGAGGACACCTGGCACAAGAAGAAGGGCGGCTACGTTCTGGTAGTTGAAGGCGCTATACCTACATTGGGGAAGGGCCAATATGGCTCCATAGGCGAGGACCACGATGGCAAGCCCATAGCCATGGCCACCAGGGTTGAAGCGCTGGGACGCGATGCGCTGGCAGTGTTGGCGCTGGGCACCTGCGCTTCTTTCGGAGGCATTCCCGCCGCCCACCCCAATCCTACTAAGTGCGTCAGCGTATCACAGTTCTTCAAGTCCAAGAACGTTGCTACACCGTTGATAAACATCCCCGGATGTCCACCACACCCCGATTGGTTTGTGAGTACAGTGGCAAGCGTCCTTATCGGAGGCTTACCCAAAGCCAGCGACCTTGACGAGTTGCTCCGTCCCAAGGCATTCTATGGACATTTAATTCACGAGAACTGTCCGCGACGTGCCTACTACGATGAGCAGAAGTTCGCCAAGAAGCTCAGCGACCCCGGATGCCTTTACGAGCTGGGCTGCAAAGGCCCCGTAACACATGCCGATTGCCCCACCAGGATGTGGAACCATGGTACCAACTGGTGCGTCGCCAGCGGAGGCATGTGTCTCGGCTGTGCTTCTGAGGGATTCCCCGATTGGGTCTCGCCACTATATCAGAAGACAGCGGATGTGAAACTACCGAATATCGCGCAGAAGGTGGTTTAGTAAGATGCGAAAGATTGTAATCGATCCTGTAACCCGTATCGAAGGGCATTTGAAGGTCGAAGCCACAGTAGATGATGGCAAAGTGAAAGAGGCCAAGAGCTCAGGGACGCTGTTTCGTGGCATTGAGCTCATACTCAGGGGCAGAGACCCTCGCGATGCCGGAGTCATAACACAGAGAATTTGCGGAGTGTGCCCTACCAGCCATTCTACAGCATCCAACCTTTGTCTGGACAGCGCATTCGGCCTCAGCGGTTCCATACCTGACAACGGTAGGATTATCCGCAACCTGATTCTGGGCGCAGCTCATGTCTCAGACCACATCCTTCACTTCTACCATCTGGCCGCCCTCGATTATGTTGATGTGACCAAGGTTGCCACATACGAAGGCAATAATGCCACGCTCAATTCAGTGAAGGACTTCATACAGCGCGGCGAGCTCGGCCCCTTCGTGCCGCGCTATGAAGGCGACTATCGCCTGCCTGCTGCGGTCGACCAGGAACTGGTGGTGCATTACGTTGATGCCCTCAGAATGCGCCGCAAGGCCCAGGAGATGTGTGCCATATTCGCGGGCAAGATGCCTCATAATATGACCATAGTGCCCGGTGGGGTCACCGAGATCCCCACGATAGATAAGATAGCTTCGTTCTTATGGAGACTTAACGAGCTCAGAACCTTTATCGATAACGTTTATATCCCCGATGTGATAGCAGCAGCAGGAGCGTACAGCGACTACTTTGAGATAGGCGCTGGCTGCAAGCATCTGCTCTCTTACGGGAACTACGACCTCGATGGCAAAGAAGCCGACCTCACCAAGAGGAACAGGCTATTCAAGCAAGGCACTGTCAGCCCAGATTTTAAATTGGGCCATCTTGATGCAAATGCCATCACCGAAGAGGTCAAACATTCCTGGTACGAGGACTCTACCACAGGCAGAAAGCCGCTCAACGGCGATACAGTGCCGAAGGATGATAAGGCTGGAGCTTACTCCTGGATTAAGGCGCCCCGCTACAACGGACAGGTTTACGAGGTTGGCCCCCTGGCCCGACTGGTAACTACGTATCTTTCCGGGGATCCGAAGGTCAAAGCTCTAGTAGACCCAGCCCTGGCTAAGTTCAAGGCCAAGCCAGATGTTCTGTTCTCCGTTCTGGGACGCCATCTGGCACGTGCGCTCTGCTGCAAAATCATAGCAGACGAGATGCCGGGCTGGCTGCTCCAGCTTAAACCGGGCGAGCCGGTGTATCAACCGTATGAAATACCTGAGCAGTCAACCGGCATGGGTTTGATTGATGGTGCCCGTGGAGCTCTGGGACACTGGATTGAGATAAAGAACAAGAAAATTGCGAACTACCAGTGTGTAGTGCCTGGAACCTGGAACATGTCTCCTCGCGATGATAAAGGTCAGCCAGGACCTTTGGAGCAGGCACTCACAGGCACCAAAATAAAAGACCCGGAGAATCCCTTTGAGATTGTGCGTATAATTCGCTCCTTTGATCCCTGCATAGCTTGCGCTGTGCATGTGATTACGCCCAAAGGCAGGACTCTGAGTGAGTTCCAGGTAGAATAACCTGATGAAAAAGATCGTGGTTCTGGGCACCGGCAACGAGCTGTTCAAGGATGAAGGTATTGGAGTTCATGCCGCTCGCATCCTGCAGACAAAGTTTCCTTCTTCTGGCAACGGCGTCGAGGTCATTGAAGGTGGCACGTCTCCCGACATCTGGTCGCTGATCGACGGCGCAAACAAGCTCATCATTGTTGATGCCGTAAGAGGGGGCTGTGAGCCGGGGACGATATACCGCTTCACTCCCCAGCAGATAGTTGCCGATAGAGGGTTAATCACCTCAGTGCATCAGATGGGCATCCTGGAAAACCTCAGCCTGATGGAACTTGTGGGAGGCAAACCTGAAGAGACCGTCATCATCGGTGTGGAGCCTGCTGAGCTTGAACCCGGTCTGGAGTTATCTGCCAAGTTACAAGAGCGAATGCCTAAGATCATACACACTGTGCTAGAGGAGATTTCCTCCCGCACAGAAACGAAAGTATAAACGAAACGAGGGTGTAAATATGCTTACTACTAAGCAAAAACCGCTCGAGCAAATAATGGGGTACCTAGATAAGGAAAAGAGCATTTTCCTGCTGGGTTGCAAGGGCTGCGCCGAGGGCTGTCACACCGGAGGCGAGAAGGAAGTCCTCGACATGAAGCAGAAGCTTGAAGGGGCAGGCAAGACCGTTACAGGCACATCACTTATCGACTTCATGTGCAATGAAGGCCTGGTCAGGTCCACACTGCATGCCCACGAAAGCAAGATCGTAGCTTCAGACTCATTGCTGGCACTGTGCTGCGGGGTCGGCGTTCAGGCAACTTCATTTGTGGTGGATAAGATGGTTCACCCCGGCTGCAATACAGTATCCATGGGTGGCCGCCATGCTGAATGGAGAGAGGGCGAGCGCTGCATGGAATGCGGCGATTGCGTCCTGGAGTACACAGGCGGCATCTGCCCTGTAGCCAGATGTTCTAAGTACCTTATGAACGGGCCCTGCGGTGGTTCAACAAAAGGGAAATGTGAGGTCTCCCAGGACATACCCTGTGCCTGGCAACTGGTAATTGATAGATTAACCAAGCTCGGGCGTCTGGACAAAATGCAAACAATCGTGGCTCCTAAAGATTGGAGCGTAAGTCTCACTGCTGGCGCGGCAACCAAACGCTAGAGAGAAGGAATACTATGAAGTCAAAGAGTAATCTGGAAAAGGTATTCGAAAGCGGTAAATGGGCTGTTACCGGAGAGATTGGCCCCCCGGCAAGCGCTGACCCTGAGGTAGTAAGAAAGAAAGCTAAAATACTAAAGGGATATGTCGACGCCGCAAACGTCACTGATGGTCAAACCGCTGTAGTGCGCCTGGCAAGCTGGGCATCCTGTCTTATTGCAAAGGAAGTGGGCATTGAGCCTGTTTGTCAGATGACATGCCGTGACCGAAACCGCATCGCCCTGCAAATGGATATCCTCGGCATCGCTGCTATGGGACTCAATAATATGCTGTGCCTCACAGGCGACCACCAGGCATTTGGCAATCACCCCAAGGCCAAGGGGGTCTACGACATAGATTCTATACAGCTTATCCAGATGGTCAAGAACATGAGGGATGAGAAAAAGTTCCAGTGTGGCGATCCTATGCAGGTTGAGCCGCGGCTCTTCATCGGTGCAGCAGAGAACCCCTTCGCTGATCCCTTGGAGTACAGAACTCCTCGCCTGGCCAAGAAGGCAGCTGCAGGCGCCGACTTCATCCAGACTCAGATCATCTACAACGTAGAGAAATTCGCCAAGTGGATGGAGGCAATTAGGAACGCAGGTCTGGACAAGAAGATAAAGATTCTCGCCGGAGTAGCGCCCATAAAATCCATAGGCGCAGCACGTTACATGCAGACTAAGGTCCCGGGCATGGATGTTCCCGAGAAGATTATTTCACAGTTAAAGGCCGTGC
>Ga0315281_10008093_pt1 | contig 14705 bp, 10 predicted proteins | sample YL17G07_0_MG_FD_204540 | JGI IMG/M metagenome (GOLD analysis project Ga0315281, IMG submission 204540) | Sediment microbial communities from Yellowstone Lake, YNP, Wyoming, USA - YL17G07_0 | ecosystem: Environmental > Aquatic > Freshwater > Lake > Sediment | place: USA: Wyoming | collected...
GCTGTCATGCCCTCTTTCGGTGTGCTCGAAAGGAATTCCCACGAGAGCGTCCCCCATCCTCCAAGCACGATGTCACCGATAATCAGAACAACCATCAAAATGATGACAAACGCGCAGAGCGCCGAGAACGTCGGAACGGAAAAACCGAGCAGTTTGCGTTTGAGCGTCATCAGAGACCTTGGAATCGCTTCATGAGACGTTGGCGCACAACAATCTCAACAATCGCATTGAGCGTGAAGGTGAAGAGAAAGAGAATCGAACCGATGAAGAACAAGACGGAGTAATGAGTGTCGCCAAACACCACCTCAGCCACCTCTGCGCCGATCGATGCGGACATCGTTCGCACGGGCTCGAAAAAGCCTGCGGAAAAAATCGCCGCATTTCCCGTCGCCATGAGAACAATCATCGTTTCACCAAATGCTCGCCCGATACCCAGGAGAATCGCCGCGAGGATTCCCGGCGTTGCGGCCGGGAGAACAACGAAGAGCGCCGTCTGCCACTTCGTGGCGCCAAGTGCTAGGCTCGCCTCGGCCATCACCCTAGGCACCCTTGTTAACGAATCCTCAGTTATCGTGTAAATAATGGGGATAACAGCGAGGGAGAGCGCCAAACCCCCCACGAAAGCGTTCAACCGATACTGAAAGCCGAACACATTCTGGAGGACCGTCGCCATAGCAATCAAAGCGAAGAATCCGATGACGACTGACGGAAAACCTGCGAGGATTTCAATGGTGGGCTTGAGTACCTCCCTGGACCATTTCGGGGCAAACGCAGACGTGAACAACGCCGAGAAAATGGCTATGGGTGCAGCAATGAGCACTGCAACGATTGTGACTTTGAAGCTTCCTGTAACGAGCGGGAGCAGTCCATATTTGGGCTTGGAAGAAACAGGCTGCCAGGTCTTGTCCACAAGATTTCGGACTGTTGCGCTTCCCTCCCCTGTCTGTTCGACCGGGGTCTTTTCTTTCCCCCGTGCCAATGCTCCTCGCTGAGCATCGCCGAGCTGTTCTTCCCCGTACGTTTCCTGCTCGGCCGGCTTGGATGCGGCAGAAGTGACCTCGCCAGAAGAGAAGAAGAGAGGTGCAGCCTCCCGAAAAACGAAGGCAAAGATGAGCACGATGAAGGCGAATGAAAGGAACGCTGTCGCTGTGACGAGTTTTTCCACCAGGAACTCAGTGAGGCGAAATCTTTTTCGCCACCAGAGTTCTCCCGAAACGGGTGCAGCGACGGACAGTCTCTGTTGATTCGAGGAGTCTACTGGCTCTATCCGACGCGTCAGCGTGACCGGTGCCTCAGCGACTGTTGTCGGTTCTTCTGTATTCCGGAGATGTTCTTGTCGGCTGTACTTTTTGATGCCTCAAATTACGAACCTGGCATTATTTGCCGGTTACCGTTGTGTTACCGAATTGTTAAGCGTTCTCATCCCACCGAAGGCCATCTGTGCGGCCGTGGGTTCCTAGACCATCTATATTTTCCGCAGCTGGATGCTCAGTGCCGATGTTCCCGCAAGTGACAAAATCCAGAGATAAAGAGGGGAATGAAAAAAACGAAAACAGCGACGACCACGAAGACTGTGGCCATCGCCGCCTGGTCATTTTATCAATGCGTTCCTTCTTGCTGTACGGGTGGGTGCATCTGCTCTGGTTCAACAAAGAACTATAAGCCATCTCAAAAACACCTTGTCATGCCCGCAGATTTAAGCGGGCATCCAGACATGGCTTTGTTCTGGATTCCCCGCCTGCCTTAATCGTCTTGTAAGGCGGGCAGGCGTCTTAAAATCCGACGGAATGACTTTCCTTTTTTGAGATGACTTCTAGCTTATCGCACGTTGTCTTCGCTGACCATCACCTCACCCAGTCGTGGCCTAATGACTCGAGGTCGTATTCCCTTCTCCCTATCGGATTGGGAAGTACCCAACCTTCGTCACGATCTGCTGGCCCTCATCGCTCAGAATCCAGTCAATGTATCGCTTTAAGGCGCCGGTTGGACGACTGCGCGTGTACATGTAGAGAAATCGTGAAATTGGGTAGTGGCCGCTCTTGACGTTCTCTTCGGTCGGTTCGTATGCAGGCGAATTTGCGCTTTCCTTGACTTTAAGAAATTTGATTCCCTTTCCGTAGGCCGCTCCTCCATACCCAATACCGAACTTGTCTTTTGCGACGGCATTCACAACCGCAGCCGTTCCCGGCATGCTCTGCATCGCGGCCACGTAGTCCTCCCCGTCCAGGACATTGTCTTTGAAGTACACGTAGGTTCCGGAATTATTCTCGCGGCCATACAGAATGATCTTTGAATCCGGCCCGCCTACCTCCTTCCAGTTGGTGATGTTGCTCGTGTAAATCGCCTTTATTTGAGCGAGGGTCAACTCCTGCACCGGATTCGATTCGTTGATATAGAGGGCGAGGCCGTCTTTGGCGGTCTTGATCTCAACGCCGAGGGTATTGAAACGCTGCTTGAGTTTGTCCCGCTCTGACTGCTTCATGGGTCGCGAAGCATTGCAGATATCAGTCGTCCCGTTGATCAATGCGGAGATCCCTGTGCCCGATCCTCCTCCGGTGACTTGGATTGTGACGTCCGGATGTTTAGATATATACAATTCTGCCCAGCGCTGGGCCAGAATAACCATGGTATCGGAACCCTTGACTGTTATAGTCTCCCCTGGAAAAAGGGACCCGAGAAATGGGGCGGCGATGGTGAGAACAGCTGCAAAGAGATTCATACGAGTTTACTCCTTAGTTGGTTTCTTGGTGACTGTGAGCTAGAACTTGTATTGCATGCGGACCGTGAACACATTGTCCTTGATATCTTCCTTGAACGGCAGCAGGGCCGTCGTTGTCGCAGATGCGTTCACCTTTTCGTTGGTGACCATGTCATAGTAGAACGTGAACTTCACGTTGGCATCCCAGTGATAAATCCATCCGATCCCAAGCGTTGTGTACTTCAGATCCGCAGCCGTCAGGTTCCTTCCCGGGGCACCAATGTCGCCTCCTTGAACATCCGTGTTCGGATCGTACTCGTCATACTTGAGAACGAACTGATGTTGAAGACCGATGTTCTGCACGTAGTTCACATACCAACCCGCCATGTTCCTCTGGTAGAGCGGCGTAACTGTTGAGCCCGGGTTGTAGAACTGACTTGAACTGGAAGTACCCGGTTGTTTTCCTGTGATGTACTCCCCGCGCAGAGACAAACCGCCCAGACTAGGTAAGTCGTAGTAGAGCTGAATATCAGCTCCCACATACCTGCGGTCGAAATAGCTGCCTGCATTTGAGGCCGTTGAGTCGATGGCATAGTTCTTCAAGCCGGTGTCGAGCTTGTAGAGTGCCCTCGAATTGCTCCGGATCTTGCCCGAATAGAGCGACACGCCGCCGTCGATCGCCAGCCCCTGTTCCGCAAAGGGAAGCTGAACGCCCGCTCGGCCAAGCAGATCTTTGTAGTTGTCGTTTTCGTTCGCCGTGTTGAGTACTCCGTTCAAAACTCCCAGCTTCAGGTTCAGGAAACTCAGCGGTGAAATTTCGGGAGGTGTGACCTCCACTTTCGCACCGAGCTCACGTTCACCCGGGAAGAGAGTCTGGTACAGGCGCGTGCGTTCAGGAGACTCGCGATTGCTGGAGGAGTATGAGATTTCAAAGCCGAATGGGCGATCGAAGATACCCCCTGTGAGAGAAAACGTCTTGATCCAGGGCTCTTTGATGGTCGCGTAGGCGTCCTTGATGCCGACGCCATTCTGTGTGACGTCAATCTGCAACACATACTGGGTGAGATCGTTATCGTAGTTGACCTTCACTCGCCCCCTTCTCACCAGGAAGCGCGAGTGCACGCCAGAGGGAAAATTTCCCCCGGCGAGCGTACCAATTCCGTCGCTCTCCGCGGTCTGAAATTGTGATTGGATGTATCCGGAGACCTTGATCTTCTTCAAGGCGTCGACGGTCGTCTTCGTCTCGAGATAGGATTCATTTAGTCCCTCCACCTGACCTCGCAGCTCGGCAATCTTTTCCTTGAGCTCTGTATAGAGACTATCCTTGTCCGCTCTCTCTTGTGCGAACAGACCGGCCATCCCTACCAGCAGGCAGAACGTGATAGAGGCGATTCTCATAGATTCTCCTTTGTTTGGGTGGTATGCTCCGTCATGCCACCTACAAATCTATGAAAATGCGTTAGATGAGTATTAGAGGAGTGTTAAGGAATTGTTATCGCCTGAGAAGCAAGGAATGGCTGGAGGACCGATGGGATGAAAAAAGTAGGAAGAGACCTTGGCGGGAATGATTACCAATCCTGATACGACATAGGCTCCGAGCTGCACGAAGTGGCTATGCGCGGTTCATTTTCGAAGCTCGAACGAAAACGTCATTCCCTTGCCGACTTCGCTGGTCACTGATACCTTGCTATTGTGTGCCTCGACGATGTGTTTGACGATGGCAAGTCCCAGACCGGTCCCCCCCACCTCCCGCGATCGTGTCTTGTCGACTCTGTAAAACCGTTCGAAGACTCTCGGCAGATGCTCTGCCTCGATCCCAGCCCCATTATCGGACACTGAAATCGTCACAGAATGGTCTTGCTCGGTGAGTCGTGCAACGATCGTCGTCGACTCGGGACTATATTTGATCGCATTGTCAACGATGTTGCCGATTGCCAGCCGCAGGCGATCTTTGTCTCCAAGCACCAAGACCTCCCCTTCAGGAGCCTCCAGAAGGAGCCTTTGCTGCTTCTTTGCCGCATTGTCTGAAAAGTCACCAACAAGATGTCGGAGGAATGACACCACATCGAAGTACCGGAAGCTCATCTTCATCTCGCCCGATTCGATTCGTGAAATCTCGATGAGGTCGCTCAGCAGGCTGTCGAGGCGATTGGCGTGGTGATAGGCTTTCTCCACGAATTTCTTGTTCACCGCAGGGTCGTTTATGGCTCCTTCCTGGAGCGTCTCGAGAAATCCCTTCAGCGAGAAAATGGGCGTGCGGAGTTCATGGGACACGTTGGCGAGGAACTCACTCCGTACACGCTCGAGCTTCTGAAGTTGCTCAATATCGGTCTTGAGTTTGTCCGTCAGCTCATTAATGAGCTCTGCCAGCCTGGCGATCTCATCCTGCGATCGAACCGGAAGCTTCCGGTCCAGGTTACCCGCCTTGATCTCTTTCACCATCTCCCCAATTTCCACCAGCGGCTTGGCCATGCGTCTTGCGACAAATTGACTGACGAGGAGAACGACGGCAAGCACAGCAATTGCAGCAACGACGATCTTGAACCGAATCTCGTACATGACGCGGTTCACGTCTCCCAGTCCGACGGAAACACGCACGAACTGCAGATGTGGAAATGCGCTCAAGGCAGAGATCCAAAGATCAACTTTGCGAGACACATAGACCAGGTCTTCGTGAATGGACATGCTCGTCCGAACGTTTGATCCAGTGCCCACCTGCCGGGCCTCGAGGATTTCAGGTCGTTGCGAATGGTTATCCAGGCTGTGAAGGAGAGAGTCAGGCACAGAAGAGTCATAGATCACCACACCTGAGGAATCAATCAGCGTGATGCGCATCCGTGCCGCTGAAGCAAAAACACTTAGGTCTTTCTGCGCCTCCGCTCGCGATGCACCACGCCGAGCCCCTTCTTGCACCAGAGCGGCTAGTACGCTCGTTTCGGTCTGGAGACTGCTCAAAAGGCGGTCGAAGTAGTATCTCTCGATTTCATAACTCAAAAGTACAGAGAGGAGGGACAGGACGACGATCGAGATGAGGGTATACGTGAGGGTGATTTGCGACCGGACACTGCGCATCAAAGCTCCTTCTTGAAACGATATCCTACGCCTTTCACAGTCTCGATGTGGGCTGCGAGGTCGCCCAACTTCTCGCGGATTTTTCGTATGTGCACATCAATTGTGCGATCGACGACGTAGACATCGTGCCCCCAGATCTCGTTGAGCAGCGTTTCCCGCGTAATGACCCGCTCGGGATGTCGGGCGAGGAAGAGGAGCACCTCGAATTCCTTCTTTGGGAGATGAAGTTCTTTGCCGCGGATCTTGACCATGTAATTGTTCACATGGATTGCCAGCTCGCCGATCGTCAAGACGTCGGAGGCTGCCTGATCAAGATCAACGTCGCGCGGTTTCAACGCCCGCCTCACGCGCGCGAGGAAGGTTCGAACCTTGACAGGTTTTGTGATGTAGTCATCTGCGCCCAGCTCCAGGCCGACAACCTCATCGACCTCACTATCGCGCGCAGTCAGAATGATGATCGGGATCTTCGATGTTGCCGGATCCTTTCGGATCGCCTTGCAGACCTCCCATCCATCAAGCTCCGGCATCATAATATCGAGAACGACGAGCTCCGGATTTTGCCTGGCAAGCTTCAAAGCCTCCTTGCCATTCTGGGCCGTCAGCACGCGGTACCCATCCTTTTCGAGGTTGTATTTCAACAACTCAAGGATGTCTTTTTCGTCGTCGACGACTAGGATCGTGGGATGCATCGTGGTAAGGGTGGTTCGTTGCACAAAAAAGCCTCCGTTTCTCCAAACGAAGGCCTCACTGGTGGAGGTGCGGGGAGTCGAACCCCGGTCCGAAGAGAAGACTCTCAAGACTTCTACGTACTTAGCCTGCCTTTTAAGGTTCGCACGAGGAAACTCCGGTCCCGTTTTCCGGGATCCCGCAGAGCGGGACAGACAGGATTGGCCTCATGCTATTTGAAGTGAATCCCGCTTGTGGCGGAATTTCATCCCACCCCCTTCAAAACGAGGTGGGACTATCCCATCTGAGTCGACGTTCTTTCTGCCCCCGATGGGCGAAGAACAGGAAGAACGGGTTGCCTAAGGTTAGTTAAGCAGCCAGTGCGTAGTTGTAGTTGGCACTTGATTGTTTACCGCTTCTTTAGCGTGGACGCGGAGACCACGGTACGCAGTCCTGAGCTTCCTCATCCCCGTCGAATCCAAGTCACCCCCGAACAACGACGAGCTTCCGATAAAGGATGATGAGCTTGATACTAGACATCAATAAGATACGAAGTTAAATGCAAATACTCAATCCAGCGCTTCATGCTTGTATCAGCGCTGCCCGAGAGCTGATTTCCTCAACCTACCCTGTTGTCGACTCCTCGCTCGTCTCCTTGGGATAATTCCGCCTCATGTCTTTCACCAGATAATCAAATGCCTCTTGCGGGGTATCGGCAAAAACGAGCAACCTTCGGTCCTCGGGACTGATCATATGTAACTCAACCAGGCGGTCAAACTTGACCATGTTTTGCCAATAGTCCTTGCCATAGAGGACAACGGTGACCTTCTTCTTGATCTTTCCTGTCTGGAGCAGCGTGAGTACTTCAAAAAGCTCGTCCATCGTCCCGAAGCCGCCCGGAAACATCACCAGTGCCTTCGCCAAATAGACAAACCAAAATTTCCGCATAAAGAAGTAGTGAAACTCAAAATTCAGGTCGTCAGTTACGAAAGGATTAGGACTCTGCTCAAATGGGAGGCTGATGTTCAGGCCGATGGACTTTCCCCCAGCGAGTTTCGCGCCCTTGTTCGCTGCCTCCATGATCCCCGGCCCTCCTCCGGAGCACACAACGAAGCGATGCTGGTGATAGAGCTTCTTTGACCATTGAGTCAGAAGCTTGGCAAGCTTCACAGCATCCTCGTAGTACCTCGACATTTGCAGCTCAGTCTGAGCAGCTTCAATCGCCTTTTGCACCGTCCGCGGCGGTTTTTTCGCCAACTTCGCTTTTCTTTCAAGCTCTCTTAGGTGCTGAAGCACGGTCCTCCTTGACTTCATCCTGGCCGATCCGAAGAAGACGATCGTATCCTTGATATTCTGATGCCGAAATCGGCGCGCCGGCTCGAGGAACTCGGACACCAGCCTGATGACTCGCGCATCCGGACTGTTGAGAAACTCCAGGTTCTTGTACGCTTTTTCTGCTCTTCGTTTCTGTTTAGCCATCTAAAGCTATCCTCTCGTCATGATTGTCTTTGAGTCCACTTTTCTCATTTCAGTTCTAAGCATTTGTTTTCGTCTCAGCCTTATCACTTTCGACGATCACCGGTCTCGCGAGAATCCTCAGGTTACCTCTGTTGAAAAACAGGTTTTCGCTGCGTTCGAGCTGGGCTATTCTAACGTACCCTAGCCCTTGGGTCTTTTGCCCCGTTCTCGGCTTGATCGCGCTGGTGAGGGTGCCAACCTCCCCTTCTTCCAACCAGAGGGACAGTGGGAGCGTATCGGGAAACTCGTCCAGGATCAGCCTGACCAACCTCTTCTGCACCTTCTTGTATGTGTCAAGCCGGGCGATGACCTCCTGGCCGATGTAGCAGCCCTTCGTCCAACTAATGAGCGAAGACAAGTTGGCCTCGAGCGGGTTGTAGTGATCCGAAAGCTCGTTCGGACTCTTCGGCATGCCGTGCGATATCCTGTAATTCTCAAACTCCTCCGGCTCAACTGCACGCGCTCCCACTCGCATCAATTCATCGATCAGCCGTGCCCGATCCGATTCATTGCTCAAGAGATGAAGAATTCTGGCACCGCCCCAATTCTCCTCCCAGATGTACGTTCCTTCCGGAACTGTCATTGACCGTGAAATATCTTGGAGTGAAGCGCTATCGTAAAGGACGTAATGAGCATAAACCGAACTTAGCAACTCAACCTTTGCATCCTCCATAATGATAAGCTTGTCAAACCATTGCGCTAACCCTTCAGCATCCGAAGATTGGCCGATAAGCAGCAGTTTGTTCTCCTCGGGCTTGACAATCGAGAGGACCTCGATCATCCGCCCTTTTTCATTTGTTAAGACAGTCTGAAGAGTTCCGCCAACCATCAGGGGCGAGACATCGTTCGTCGATAGACGCTGGAGAAGATCCTGGGCATCTGCGCCTTCGAGGCCAATGAGCGCGCGCTCCGAGACATCGAGAAACGATCCATGTGCGGTCGCTGACGAGTTTGCAGGCGCTACGGTTTTCGTCTTGATTTCGGGAATATCCATTTCACTTGTCACGTGCGATTTTTAATCTCAAAAAATATATGTATTTTGCTTCTGATATTCAATGAGGCGCGCACCGGGCAAGCTGATTTCTTCGGCACAATCGATCCTCTGAACGGAACTCGCTATGTCGATCTCCTTGTTTCTTCAGTACAGTGATTGCGCCCACTCTCCGCGATCAAGCAGGCGTGGGACCGCGACATCACAACCGTCGCGATTCTGTACGAACTCTATGAGAACCCTAAGGGTACTCATGCTTGGCATCACGCTCGTACTGCGCTCCACGAACACTTCCTATCCACAGTCTTCCTGGCGCTGGGGAAATCCGCTTCCTCAGGGGAACAACCTTCACGCTGTTCAGATGTTTGGTGCCGACTCCGCGATTGCCGCGGGCGACGCTGGAACGATCATCAGGACGAGCGATGCCGGAGCGACGTGGTCCGTACAAGATCACGCAGGAGGTCTGGCGAACATCTATGCGATGCGCTTTCTTGACGCGAACACGGGATTCATCGCTGGCGACGCGTTGAGTGGCCAGGGGGTCGGCGAGGGGGTCTTGATGAAGACTACTGACGGAGGCCAGACTTGGACCAGGCGAACAACGAACACGATGATAAGCCTGCTCTATTCAATTTTCTTCAGAGACACAAACACTGGATGGGCTGTTGGCTCCGGCGGCGCCATTCTTCACAGTACCGATGGGGGAAATACCTGGAATCAAAGGGAGAGTGGTGTGTCCTCCGACCTGCGCGGCACCTGGTTCATCAATTCAAACACCGGGTTGGCGGTCGGGCTGACCGGGACGATCTTGCTCACGAAAGACGGTGGGAGATCCTGGACGCTCCAGCCGAACGTTCCGACGAACAATCTGAACTCGATTTTCTTCTCCGACGACCGGAACGGGATAGTGGTTGGAGACAAAGGAACCGTTCTTGAGACGCACACCGGAGGCTCTTCTTGGCTCACCGTGTCAAGCGACACGACGGCGAATCTCAGATCAGTGACGCTCACTCCGGAAGGACCAGGCATCGCGGTGGGAGACGGCGGAGTCATCATTCGCAGAGCTTTCTCCGATGACGATTGGAGGCTGCAAGGCAGCGGCATGACAACCGACTTGGAATCGGTCCGTTTCATCAGTGCCAACGAAGGCGTCTCCGTGGGGCGCAACGGTATGATCCTGTGGACAAAGGATGGGGGGGTGACGTGGGAGATGAAGGCGAAGGGATTATTCACACCGCTCAACGGCGTCGCGTCTGCCGGTGGCGACTTTCTGACGGTCGTCGGAAATCCAGGTCTCATCCTCCTCTCGTCGAACGGGGGGCAGACGTGGAACGTTGAGGCAAGCGGAACCAGTCAGAATCTCTATAGCGTGGCGTTCGCCGATGCTTCCTCCGGAATCATCGTGGGAAATGCGGGCACAATTCTGGGCACGACGGACGGAGGTCAGAACTGGACACCGCGTGCAAGCACAGTCACGAACAGGCTCAATTTTGTTTGCTTCGCTGATCAGCAAAAGGGCTTTGCCGTCGGGGCAAGCGGAACAATTCTCCGCACAATAGATGCGGGTCAGACGTGGACACGAATAACGGGCGTGACAACCGCGACCTTGAACGGAGTGTTCTCAGCCGACTCGCTCAACATCGTAGCCGTTGGATCAGATGGTACCATCGTTCGCACCACGGATGGTGGAGCGACCTGGAATAGCCAGATTCTTCGCACGACGGATGGCGGAGCAACCTGGAGTACCCAAAGCAGCGGAATAACGGCCTACTTCTATGCTGTGTGGCTTACGAACCCGAGTACTGGAGTTGTCTTCGGGTCTCCGTTGGCCCCTGGTCTCCCGACAACCATCCTGCGAACAACTGAGGGAGGAACAACGTGGACCAGCGTCCCCGCTCGTCCAGCATGGGGCGTAATTCGCGCGATCGCGTTCGCTGATCCCACGAATGGGTATGCTGCAGGTGATGCTGGCGTGATGTTGCGGACCACGAACGGCGGAGCAAGTTGGGACGCGCTCCAGAGTCCTACGGCGCAAAGCCTTAGGGCAATCACATTCTCCGGTGCCGGACTTCTCACCGCAGTTAGTTCCGGAGGAGCGATCATCCATACAACTGTCGGCAATGTGACTTCGGCAGACGTCAAGGCTCGCGAGGGAACCCCATCACATTTTTGGCTGGGACAGAACTATCCAAACCCGTTCAACCCAACTACTACGATTGAGTTTACGATCCCTCGACCCTTGCATGTTGTCCTCAAAGTCTATAATGTATTGGGTGAGGAAGTTGCGACGTTGTTGAACGACAATCTCGGCTTGGGGCCGCACAAAATCCGCTGGGACGCGTTCGGATTGCCAAGCGGAATCTACTTTTATCGCCTACAGGCAGCCGAAACTGACGAAACCAGAATGCTGATGTTGCTCAAATGACCCAACGCCGTCATTCGGGACAAAATGTAGAAGAGACTCAGGATCTTATACACTGATGTTACGCAGATACTCTTATTCGAGTCAAACCCGGACAAACTATGATTGAGAAGCACACACCCCTCCGCCACAAAGATGGCGGACAGGTAAATCCCCTCTCCCCTACGCACAACACCCTCGCTGCAGAGGGGACTGATTATGCTCTGGTCTTGTGCGGGTCTTATGATCTTCGCTTCTCCGCCAGAGGCGAATCCTGAGCCAGAGGCTCATTAGCCTATGGCTGAGCTTTCGGCGGAAAACGTCCCCTCTCAAGCGTTGGCTTGCGCGATGAGACCAGCCCGACAGACCCGTCGGTCTGGCGGGGAGGAGAGCAGACCCGCCCGAACGACCGATAGTAAGTTTTCTCCCGTTCGGTCGGGCGGGGGTGTGTGTGTCTTGTTGGTCAGAACCCGGCCGTTTTCGTTTTCGCGTAACATCAGTCATTCATTATTCCATGGCTCGATTAAAGCTTTGAGACGAATCTTCATCATACTGGCGGGTCATGTCGCTATTTTGAGTTGCGCTCTCTCGCAGCGAGTTGACATCCGTGGGGTGGTCGCTGACAGCGTGACGGGAGAAAGAATTCCTTTTGCGAATGTCCTTCTCCTGAATACCAACAAAGGTGCCGCCACCAACATCAATGGATTCTATCTATTGCCGAGTGTCGCTCCAGGAACCTATGAGGTCTCTGCGAGTTCAATCGGATACCGGCGAAAAGTCCTGCGGATCAGTGTCGAGCGCGGAGGACCAGTCATTCTGAATTTCCGGTTGGCGCAGGAGGCTGTGGAACTTCAGGAGGTGCTTGTCACCGGTGTAACGAGACGCGAATTGACCGAGATCAGCACGAGCGTCCACGTGCTCGAGCAGCGTGATCTGAAGCTTGTGCCCGCCACAGTCCAGGCCGACGTGTTTCGGAGCATTCAAATTCTACCTGGGATCACATCAACGAATGATGTGAGCGCGCAGTTTTACGTGCGCGGCGGTGCTGGGGATCAAAACCTCATCCTCTTCGACGGGATTAGAGTCTACAATCCCTATCATGCCTTCGGCCTCTTCAGCATGTTCGATTCCGACATCATCAACACGACCGAGGTCTACACGGGGGCCTTTCCTCCCGGTTATGGAGGCCGCCTTTCGTCCGTCGTGAGTTTGATTACGAAGGACGGTACGAAAGCAGGGATTGCGGGAAGTGGCAACATCAACTTCCTTTCATCGAAGTTTCTGCTTGAAGGGCCGATGCTTGAGAGGGGGCAGTGGCTGGTGAACGTCCGCAAATCGCTCTTCAGCTCGACGCTTCATAAATTCTTTCGGAAGGATGTGCCGCTTTCGTTCTATGATGTCTTCCTGAAGGCCTCGATGGAAGAGGATTCCAGCGCGCACGCCAAGCTTGGGGTTGAGGCGCTCCTGAGCGGTGATGAGATGACTTCTTCGGAGGTGAATCAGCCGAACTATTCCTGGCGCAATGTGGCTGTCGGACTCAACGGTTCGGCTCTGATCCAGGACCGTATATTCGTCTATGCGACGTTAGGGTTGAGCTCCTTTGAAGCAAAACGGGACCCAAAACGCTCGACGGTCACGACGCCGGCCTCAACCTCGGTGAGCGAACTCAGCCTTCGCACAAACGCTACGTACTATACCGACTCCAGGGATCTCTATTTTTTCGGATTTGATTTCAGCTTTCCGGCCCTCGAGTACAAACTGGTGAATCTCCTTGGACAGAGCATGCGGCTCGCGAACACGCTTCCGGAGGTCTCAGCGTGGGCCCGATATCAGACATCGGTCGCAGACATCAAAGCTGATCTTGGCTTCCATGTGGAAATCGGTTCCTTGTTGGCAGGTCGAACGGGCTGGTGGGGGGTTCAGCCTCGTGTCCATCTCAGCTACCAGTTCGCCCCTCTCTGGCGGGCGAAGGTCTCGTACGGCAGATTCACTCAGAACCTCATCGCCGTCAATAACGAGGATGATTTGACACCAATCTTTGATGCGTGGATTGCCGTCCCCGACGATCTGGACCCGGAACATTCGGATCACTACGTCCTTGGCCTCGAAGGGAACCTCCTGCCCAACCTATCACTGAATCTGCAGACATACTACAAGCTGTACGGCTCGCTGGTCACTTACAACCGCGACAAGGTGGATGCGCGCGATCCGGACTACATCAACAGCACAGGAGAGTCGTATGGAGGTGAAGCCTTGGTGCGCTTCGGCACGTCGACGGTCGATCTCTATGCAGCCTACACGCTTGCCTGGACAACGATCACCCAAAACGACTTCACGTATTATCCTCGGTACGATCGACGTCATACGCTGAAGTTGTTGTCTGTCGTGCGGCTCTTCAGTCAACTCACAGCAACTGCTCGTTGGGATTTTGGGACGGGGTTCCCCTTCACGCAATCAGTCGGCTATTATGATCGTCTAACTTTCAGTGACTTTTACGACAACCCTTTTCAAGACGATACGGGAAGCCCGTACACAAGGTTGGGATCGAAAAACAGCAAACGCATGCCGACATATCATCGGCTTGACGCAAACCTGGATTACCATTTCACGATGGGCTCCATGCGCGCGAGCGTCGGAATTCATCTGATCAACGTCTATAACCAGAGAAATGTATTGTACTTTGATCGACAGACAGGCCAACAGATTGACATGCTGCCGTTCTTCCCCTCTGCAACCCTGAGTCTGGAGTATTAAGCATGAAACACCGAGCACGATTTCTTCTCCTTATCCTGATGCTGTCATTCTGGATCGGTTGTGAGGAGCCCTTCAGCCCCAAGGGTCCTTTCGAGAAGAAGATGGTGGTGTACTCTCTTTTCTCAAACAAGAGCGACACGCAGTACGTGCGCGTCTACACGACCTATGACGCATCCGGGAGCGATCCTCTCCAGAACACCATCGATACTCCGGTCACGGACGCAGTGGTCACTGTCACCCTCGGTGCTGCGCAGGTTCGATCTCAGGACACAACGCTGCAGCGCCAGGACGAGAGTCGCTACTCCTCCTCTGTTCTTGCCTACAGGTTCTACCCTTTGAAGCTTGAGAGGGGAAAGACTTACACTCTGACGGTCAATTCAACTTCCCAAGGACAGGCTGTTGCATCTGTGACGATCCCGGATCAAGGCAGTATTTTGGCGGAGAACACTTACCTGCTCAGGGATCCCTGGTACACTATCGACGACGTCGCGTTCTACGCTCAACTCTCAAACGTCACCAAAGGCTTCCTGGTCAGGTTTTTCCTTGATTACGAGATTTACATCAAAGACAAAGGATGGTTCCCGCAGCTCTTGCAGATCCCCATT